>JADMIO010930487.1_pt1 | contig 25583 bp, 20 predicted proteins | sample 8958161 | NCBI WGS metagenome assembly JADMIO01 (sample SAMN16585339, study PRJNA669376) | soil metagenome | isolation source: Crop rotation soil | place: USA: Cullars Rotation, Alabama | collected 2011
CGGTGGGCGTGGCGGTGGGGAGATCCGTCGGGGTAATCGTGCGGGTCGGCGTCTCGGTGGGGGTGTGGGTGGGGGTATCGGTGGGCTCGGGGGTAAAGGTCGGGCTCAGGGTGAAGGTGGGCGTGTTGGTGGCGGTGGCCGTGATGGAGGGCGTGCTACTCTGCACCCCGGCCGGGGTGCAGGCCAGGTCCACCCGCAGGCTGCTGACCACCACCAGGCGGCCGGGATCGCTGGCATTCACCAGGCCGATCTCGAGGTTCTGCACCGTGCCTGCGGGTGGGGGATTCAGGGAGATCACACCCGGGACGTCGGTGGTGGAGGTGGTGGAGATCGGATCGCTGAGGGGGCCGTCGGCGCTGCCGTTGACGCGGTAGAAGGCGCTGAGTCTGCTCAGGTTGCCATCGCCGTGCCAGCACAGGGAGACGGTCAGGCTCTGGATCAGCAGCGGTTGGGGCAGGTTGAGCCCATAGCTCTCCCGCGCACTCCCGGGTCCGGGGGGCAGCGCGATGGCCGGTAAGGGATCGGCGCCGGTGCCCACTGGCGGCGCGGCGGTGTTCTGTACGAAGGTCGCATCGGCCGGACAACTCGCCGCCGGGTCGTTGTCGTTGACCTTGTCGTAATGGCTGCCGGCGGTGGAGGGCGTCCAACCCTGGTAGAAGCCGTCCGCGGCCGGCCGGAGGGTGGCGGTCGGCACGGCGCCCTGGGCGGTCGGGGGAGCCACGAAGAGGCTGGTGGCGGAGAGCAGGGCAGCGATCAGCAGGAGGCGGATCGCTGGAAGGGTGGATGCGAGCTCCTGGGGCATAGGGCGCTCCTGTGTTCCTGATAGCCGGGTCGGTCGTCTCGCGGGGAACGAATCCGCGGGCGAGGGCGGCTGCTGGCACATGACTGCTCAACTACTGGAGAGGGTACTCGTGAGAGCGTCTCACTTTCAGTCTCACCACTGTCTCAACGGGCCAGGAAGACGGCGCCGAGGGCGCCCGCGCCCAGGATGACTGCCGGGGTGGGGAGCTTGGTGCGCCAGAAGAGGAGCAGCGAGACCAGCGCGATGCCGATGCTGGTCAGGTCTGCCAGGACCGAGCGACTCATGGCGAACACCGAGGCCAGGGTCAGCCCCATCGCGATGGGCGCAATCGCCACCCGCAGGGCCGCCGGCCAGGGGGAGAGTCGCACCCGACTCCACAGCAGGATGGCGGTGAAGGAGATGACGGCGGTGGGCAGGATGAAGCCCACCGCCGCCGCCAGCGCGCCCGGCACCCCGGCTGCCTGGTAGCCCATGGGCACCACGTACAACGCCCCGGGGCCGGGCGTCATCTGGCCAATGGCATAGGCTTCCAGGAATTGCGGCTCGGTCAGCCAGCCGTGCGCCACCATCTGGCGCTGCATCTCCCCCAGTACGACCTGTCCGCCGCCCCAGGAGAGCAAGCCCAGCCGGGCGAACACCAGGAAGATCTGGAGCACCGTATTGTCCATGGGAGTCACTCCTTTCCGCGCGGGCGAGGTCGGTTGACGATCAGGGAGACCAGGCCGATGCCGAGGAGCACCACGAAGAGATCGGCCCCCAGCAGCGCGAAGGCGACAAAGGCGAGGCCGACGAAGAGGGGCCCCTGGCGGGTCTTGCGACTGTTCGGCAGGGTGCGCAGGGAGGTGTACAGAAAGAGCCCGAAGGCGCTGGCGGAGAGGGCCGAGATGGCGCCATTGGCCCAGGGCGGCCGCGCGCCCCCGAAGATCAAGGCGGCGAGGATGAGCGCGATCAGGAGGCCAGGCAGGACGTACAGGGTCAGACTCATGGCCGCAGCGCGGGGTCCGCGCAGCAGGTTGGCGAGGAACATGGCACAGCTCGCCCCCACCGGGCCCGGCAACACCAGGCCCAGGGACATCCCCTCCAGCCAGTCCTCCACCGTGAGCCAGTGGCGGCGGTGGACCAGCTCATCCTGCAGGTACACGGCGCTCCGCCCCCCGATGCTGGTGCCGCCCAGCTTCAGGTAGGCCAGGGCCAGCTCCCGCAGGGGAACCGGGGTGGCGGCAGATTCCTCGACGGGGGCTTCCTCCACGATGGCAGAAGCTGCGGGCGCTGCTACGACAGTTGCATTGGGTACGCTCATCGGTCTGACTGCTCCTGTCCCTGGTAGCCCGCCACCCACCCAGCGTGGCGCGTGGCGGTCGGTTCAGTGGTTACAGCAGTGCCTTCTGGCCATCGTCGGCCAGACTGCCTCCCCTCCGTCAAATCCCGGTCCTAACTCGAACATAATCAATGAGATGTCTCACTTTCAGTCTCACCAGCGTCTCACTATGCAATCATGGTCTCCATCTCCTCGGTCATCAGGCTCGTGCAAGTGGCTGGAGTGTATCGCGCTACAGTCCAGAAAAGATGTGTGATAAATGGCATTATTCATGTTGTTATGGCTACACGCATTCGAAACATCGCCCCCTGAAATACCATTCGCCTGATCACATGCTCAACTCTCGGTGAGCGTGTGGTCAGGCGAATGTGGAGGGCTAGCGCGCGGGGTGTCGGAGCCGCGTGAAGCTGGTGGTTAGCTCAGCACCTCAGTGGCCTCCGCCGCCTGCCGCGTCCGTCACCCGGGGCCAGGCGTGGGCGAGGCCTTTGACGCCGCGACCGAGCAAGCGGTAGAGGCTGGCCCGGGAGACGCACAGCCGCTCGGCAATGCGCTCGGCTGTGCCCACCCGCCGCAGATAGACGAGCTCGATCGCTCGGTAGGCCAGGGCCTCGGACGCGGTGGCCTCCGCCCGCACCACCGCCAGCAGCTGGCGGATCGCCCGGCGGATCGCCTCGGCAGGGCTCGTAGCAGCAGCACGGTGGGGGAGGTGCGCGAGGAGGACGGACTGGGCCAGCCACGCATCTTCGTTCCAGTGGCGCAAGACATCCTGCAAGGCCTCCTCCAGCTCGATGGGTCGCAGGGGACGAGGCGGAGGGGCGCCCTCGCCGAGGGCCTCGAGCCATTGATCACTGCCTAGCTGCGTGAGGTCGAGTACATAGCCCGCCGCCGGCCCCGCTTCGCCATCACGCGCGGGCAGGGTCTCGAATCCCCAGCGTTCGAGCCAGGGCAGCAGCTCGGTCGGCGGACGGTACACGAAGTACGTCCCGCCCTCGGCGAACAGCTCGGCGAGCTGCCGCAGGAGCGCGACGTGTATGCCCGGTCGCGGCGTCGCCTGGCTCGCAAAGGTCAGCAGACAGTAGGCATTGGTTGCCTCCGGCCGTGCCGGAATGAACGGCGTGGCCGGGGCTCGATACCAGGCGTCCAGGGCGGCCGCCAGGGAGCCATCGGCGCGCAGCAACGAGAGCGCCTCCGTACAGAGGGGGAGCGCCAGACTGAAACCCAGCGCCACGCCGAAGGGGTCGCGCGCGAGGTGCACGCGGGCCGGCGGCCAGGTCAGTACAGCGGCCACGAGGGATCTCCACGTCACGTCCGAAGGAGCGTCGATAGTCTGGGCCGGACCCGGCGCGACCAGCTCTTGGAGCAGGGGCAGCTCGTCGGGGTGCGCCGGCTGGACCCTCAGCTCTGGCTCTTCGACGACGGGGAATTGCGAGGGTTGGTCAGTGGCCACGAACAGGCGCTCGGCGGTCAGCCAGCCGCGATCCTCGGCCGGGGCGCGCTGTGCGCGAGTCTGCAGATACTGCTGGACGCGTGCGCGGAGGAGTCGATACCGTTCGGGATTTCGCCAGCGCAGCTCCGCGAGGAGCAGGCGGCGCAAGTCCGGGTGCAGCGACAGCCCATGGGCGGCCGGCCGCACGCCAGCGACCAGGCACAGTCGATCGAAAACCCCTCCGGCGTCGGTTGTCTCGAGCATGGCCGCCAGCGTGGCCTGGTCGAACTGCCGCACGACCGCGCACGCCTCCAGCACTTCGCGCACGTCAGGGTCAGCTGCTTCTGGCGCCATTCGTTCGATCAGGCCACGCAGGGCCAGCCGCCATTCCGGGGCCCATTCGAGGTTCCGCACGCCTCCCAGCAACACGAGGTCAGCGGCGTGTGCCACCGAGAGCGGGTGGTTTCCAGCGACGGAAACCACCTGGGCCCGGAGCGCCGGGTCGGTCAGCCCGCATCGGCAAAGGTAGTCCTCGAGCTCGACGGACGAGAAGCCGCCCAGCACCAGCGGTTGCACCACGCGTCGCCAGGGGGAGTCCTCGGCCAGGCCCTGGCTCAGCGGGCTCCGACTGGTGATCACCAGTCGGACGCCGGCCGCCAACCCGGGGAGCAGGGACTCCTCCAGCAGGGCGGGGAGCGAGATGGGCAGGTCCGAGCAGTCCAGCAGGATCACGACAGGCCGGGCGGAGCTGCTGACGTCGGATGCCATCGGCGAAGAGAGCATGGTGCTCACGATGGAGGGATCGGCGGCGACCTCTCGGCTGGTGGCGGCGATCACCGACCAGCCCAGCTGGTGGGCATGGTGGGCGAAGGTGTGAAGCAAAGCGGTCTTACCGACTCCGCCGGCTCCGACGACGTTGAGGATCGCTCCGGACGGCAGGGTGCTCGCGAGCCAGGCTCCAAACGCCTGGAGTGGCTCCTCGCGGACTACGATTTCGGTGGCTGCGCTGGCATGGATGAGCTCGCGAGAAGTGGTCATGGACATCCGTCCTCGGCAGGTTCGCCGGCTCGCCATCCTGCGGGGGGTAGATCCTGACTACCTCCGCTCGGTAAGCTGCGGCGAATCATACAGGACGCGAATCATCTGAATCATGAATTAGCAGACAGTGAAAGTGTCCATTAATGGACAATGCTGCGCCAAACACGCTGGATCAAGAGGTGATGAAGGCCGCGGCCAGGTCCCGCACCCCCCGATTGAGCAGTCGGAAGATGGTGGCGCGCGAGACCCCGAGGGTACTGGCGACCTGCTCTGGACTCGCCGCGCGATCGAGATACAGCAGCTCCAGGGCCAGATACGACTGCGCCTGGTCGGTGGACGCCTGTGCGTGGCCCCGGCGAAATGCCTGGAGAATCGCCTCCCGCAGCGATGCGGGCCCGGGCTCGGCCAGCGCCGCCACCACCGGAGCGCTGCGCAGGAGGGGGGAGGCGGCCAGGGCCGCATCATCCGACCAGACGCGCAGGACCGCGTGAAGCTCACGCTCCAGCTCCTCCAGTGTGAACGCCCGAGGTGGACGCCGTCCGCGGATGAGGGCATTCAGCCAATCACTGGTGTCGACGCGGATAAGGTCGATGGCGTAGACGGTGGCCGGTGGAGCGCCAGGCCAATACGATACCGTCGTATCCTTCATCGGCTCGTACCCGAACGATTCCAGCATCATCTGCCAGGGCGGCAAGAACGTGGCTGCGAGGAAGATGCCACTCTGCGCCCCGGCGGTTGTGTTGTCCCGGGAGAGGGCCGCCGCGGCCGCGGGCGAAGCGGTACTGGTCCAGGCGGAACAGGCGATCACGAAGATCCGCGAGTCCGCCGCTCGGTCGGGCAAGGCCGCGAGCCCCGCGGAGCCAAAGTAGCCCTCGATCGCCGGACGGATGTCGGACTCGGCCAGCAGCAGCGGAAGCGACTCCTGGCTGACAGGGAGGAACGCGCTGAATCCAACCACCTGGCCGGTCCGCTCCCGCACGATCCGCAGGCGTAGGCCGGGGCACTGCAACAGATCGCGCAATCGGGCGCTCATCCAACCGCGCTGCGCCTCGAAATTGGGGAGCAGCTCCGCAGGCAGCACTTGCTGCCAGAAGCCAAGCCAGATCTGTTCACAGACCGCGTGGTGCTCGGGACGGCCTGGCTCGAGCCAGGCCTGGTCGGGCTCATCATCGCCGAAAAGGATGGCTTGCACCACCACATCACCGCAGAGGAAGAGGCGCTCCACGGTGAGCCACTCCTGCTCCTCGAGTGGCGCGGTGCGGGCGCGCTCCTCGTAGTAGCGCATGGCGCGCCGGCGCAGCTCGCGGTGGCGCTCGGGGTTCCGCCAGCGCAGCTCGTCGGCCAGCACCCGGCGGAGGTCGTCGTGGAGCATCAGACCATGCTCGGCGGCACGCACGCCCGAGAGCTGGCAGAGCCGGTCGAAGGCAGCGCGAATGTCGGCCGCCTCCACGAGGGCGGCCAGGGTGGGCTCGTCGAACTGGCGCACCACGGCGCAGGCGTCGAGCAGCTCGCGCAGGGTCGAGTCGTTCAGCTCGCGCAGCAGCCGCTCGACCAGGGTGCGCACTACTAGGTGCCACTCGGGCGCTGCAGCCAGGTCGCGCACGCCCAGCTGGCTGACGAGGTCGGCGGCCAGCGCGAGGGCGAGGGGGTTCGTGCCGGCCGCCTCCCCCACCTGGGCGCGCAGGGCGGGATCGTCTAACCCGCGCCGTTGCAGGTAATCGTCACGCTCGGCGGGTCCGAATCCTTCGAGGGGGAGCGATTGGATGGCCTGCCGCCAGGTTGAACCCTCGGTCCAGGCCTCGGCCATGGGATAACGGCCCGCGAAGACGACGTGGATCCCGCCGGCCAGGCTCGGGAGAAACTCTTCCTCGAGGTACCGATAGAGCGGACCCAGCTCTTCGGTGGTATCCAGCAGCAAGAGCGGGCGCCGCGCATTCAGGTCCGCCAGAGGATCCAGAGCCGAGCTGAGCGCCTGGAGGAAACTCGCAGGGCTGGACGCAATGGCGCGGCTGTCCGCGTAGACCACCGGCCGGGCTTGCTGGCGGGCCAACCGAGCGAACGCGCGCAGCAGGGCGGTCTTCCCCACCCCACCATGGCCGCTGATGTCCAGAAGCGCTGGGGTATCGCGCTCGATCGCCAGCCACGACTGGAAGGTGTGGAGCTCGTTCGTGCGACCGACGAAGAGCTGGGCCTCGATGGCCTCGAGGGCATCGGCGAGGGTTGGAGCCGGTTGCGCCATCAGGTACCTCACCATTGGGACCTGGAGCCAGCGAGGGGGCTCCCAGGAACCCAGGAGGCGACCTACCCAACCACCAGCCAAAATCGGTGCTGATCATACCGACTGGTGCGAGTCAAGTTGGTGTAATGCGGGTTGCTATTATGTGTAGCCTTCCCCCACATGGCGTCAATGTGGGGCTGGTGCTTTCCCGTTGCAGGTTCAGGGGAGATTGTGCGCGACGGCAAGGGCTCAACCTGGTACCGAGAAGTAGTGGTGACTCGGTGCTTCCAGTAGGGCGGGGGCTGGTCCCCCGCCCTACTGGACGGCCTTGCGGAACTACGAAAGTGGGGCGGCTGGCAGGCGACCCAGGGCACCCTCGCACCAGACACCTACCCGCATGAGCTCGTAGTCAGCCATCGGTGGGGCCACGAGCTGGAGGCCGAGTGGGAGTCCCTCGGGGGAGAGACCGCCGTTCACGGTGATGGCCGGATAGCCGAGGCAGCTCCAGGGGGCGAGGAGCAGGGGGTCGCCCGGCACGAAGCCCTTCGGCGCGGGGCCCGGGGCGACTGCCATCAGGAGGGCGTCGAGGCTCCCGAACATCTCCTGGGTCTTCGTCCAGAGATAGCGACGGATGCGCTGGGCCTGGAGATAGTACGAGGCGGGGACCAGGCTGGAGGCGAGATCGCCGAGGGTCATGGGCGTCTCGGGCGACTCTGCATACTGGCGGCCGCGGAAGTTGTAGCCCTCCACCCCGCCGACAAGGCGGTGGACGTGCCAGATGAGGTCGAAATCCGAAGGGAGCTGCACGTCGAGGACCTGAGCGCCGGCGGCCTTCATGCGAATGGCGGAGTCCTCGATCGCTTGCTGCATGACTGGCTCGGTGCGTTCGGGGAAGAAGTTGCGGACCACGCCGATCCGCGGTGGCCGAATCGTCGCCACGTCCAGGTCGGCGGGCGGGGGCGCCTCCGGGCGGCTGGTAGGATCGCGGGGGTCGGGGCCGCCGATGGCTGCATAGACCAGGGCGATATCCGCCATGGTGAGGCCGATGATGCCCACGTGGTCGTGGGAGTAGCTGAAGGGGTAGCAGCCGAAGCGGCTGATGCGACCGAAGGTGGGCTTCAGCCCTTCCACACCACAGTAGGCCGCCGGTCGCAGATTCGAGCCGGCCGTCTGCTCGCCGAGCGCGAAGGGCACCATCCGCGCGCCCACCACCGCACCAGATCCGGAGCTGGTAGCGCCGGGTGTATGCTCCAGGTTCCAGGGGTTGCGAGTAGGCGGCATCGGCTCGCCGATCCGCATGTACGTCTTGCCCATGATGATCGCCCCGGCCGCTCGTAGCCGGGCCACGGGCGTGGCATCCTCCGGCTGGGGGGTGCCCTCCGGCCCGGCCATGTAGGTCGGCATGCCCTGGACGTGAAACTCGTCTTTGATCCCCACCGGGATGCCATGCAGCGGACCGCTCCGCTTCCCCGCGGCGGCCTCCTCCGAGAGCTTCGCGGCGTCGGCGCGCACCAGCGCGTGGTCGAGATGACTCCAGCCCTGCACGCGCGGCTCGAGAGCATCGATGCGCGCCAGGTACGCCTCGACCAGGTCCGTGGGTGTCATCTCCCCGTCGGCGATCGCCGCACTGAGGTCAGTAAGGGTGAGCTCGGTGATGGAGGCAGTGCTGGCCATGTGGACACCTCGACAGAAGGTCTGGGCTGCGTCAGGTCAGGGGAACAGGGGCTCTACATCGTCAGGCAGGACGACACCGCTGATGGCGGCCATCGACTCAGCCATCGGCTTCAACGCAGCTTCGAGCACTTCAGGGCGCTCATGGGGCGCTTGCTGCTCGGCTTGCGCCTTGAGCCAGATAAACGCTTCTTCCGGGGACACCTGGGGATGCAATCGCATGGGTTGGCTCCTCAGCCGCGTTACTTCACCCGGCTGGACCGCCGGGGCAGCTTGCAGGGACCATTATAGGTGGCCATGGATGCGCTCACCTCGCATCGGGAAGCGGGCTATTGGCGCGTCCGGATCTCCAACTCGGGGTCGTTGGCTGAGCTGCTGGGATCGAGGAAGGGCTCGTAGCGTCGGTCGCCTGCGACGTAGGTGAGCAGGAAGGCGGTGGCCCAGTGGTCGATCCGCGTATGGGCCTCGTCCTGGGCCAGGCGATCCGGGGGGCAATCGGATGGCGTGTCGCTATCGCAGATATCCCCGAACACTACATGGCCGGCACGCTGGATGATCACCAATCGCTGCTCCGCGCGGGACGGCAGCTCGGCGAAATACTGCTGGGCTCGCCCGAACAGGTTGTCCTGTCGCCCGACGACAATCATCGTGGGCTGATGAACGGCCGCGGTATTCACCGTGTATTCGGAGGCCCCGGATGGAGCAAAGGTCACCCCGGCGATGAAGCGTGGCGCCCGCGCTAGCTCGGTCAGGGTTGTCCAGCCTCCCAGTGACCAACCAGCCAGGCCGGCCCGGTTCGCGTCCACCATGCCCGCGAGCTGCGGGTCGTCGGTCCCAGATAGGGCGACCACCTGATCGAACACGAACCCGATGTCGTCCGGCCGATTGGCCATGGTTTCCTGCAGCGCTTCGAGCCAGGTCGGGTTCGAGCGCACGCAGGGTCTTGGGCAGTCCATCTCCGTATTGCCGGGGTGCGCAGGTGCAATGACGATGAAGCCGTGGCTGGCCAGCTGCTCGGTGAAGAAGCGCGAGCCGCGAGGGTTGCCGTTGGTGCCGTGCGAGTACACGACCACCGGGTAGGGCGCGCCGGATCGATCGGGGGGCGCATAGGTCGGCATGGCCGGCAGGCGCGCCGGATACCAGATGGTGGTCTCCAGCGTGCGCGGCTCGCCATTGCGATTCGAGACTCGTACCAGGGTGCGCTGGGTAACGCCGGTGGCATAGGGTCCCGGTTTGCTCGGGTCCGGGGTGCCGGGACCCTCCGTTTGGGGCACCGGCGTGGCGCCCGCCACTACCAGAAACGACAGGCTGAGCAGGGCGACCAGCAGGAGGATGCGGCGGTGCTGCCCGCGACGTTCCTGCATGATGGTCCCCTCGCGGTCCTGTGGTCGGTTGATCATCCATGCGTCTCCCCGGGGCAAAGTGCACGCTACATGGTATGCGCTAGGCCGCGGTGGAGACGAGGATGCGAGATGGCTGCGGTCGTCAGCTGCGGGCCGCGCCCTGGTTCAAGGACGCCGCGGCGGCGAAGGTTGACTCGACCGGAATGATCCGGAACTCCTGCTTGATCGGCACGGCGGTAAGCCACCGGCGCAGCGAGTCCAGGCTCTCGGCCTCTACCAGGTGGAATATGACGTGATCTGGCGCACCGGTCACTGTGAACTGAATCGTGATATTCAGCTCCTTCGCCAATGACTCGATATTCTTGCCGGCCTCCATCATGGCTGGCTGCAGCTCAGGATTGTAAAGCGGACAATTATCGGCTGTATGGGTCGCCGTAACATGGAATAACATGGTGGCCTCCTTAATAAATCCCCAGATTGACCTGTGATTGGCCGGTGCAGCTCCTGGAAGACGCGTCGAGCCTATAACCTCGGGGGGCTGCACCTGACGTCGTCAGCTCCCCGATGGTTGGAGCGCTTCGAAGACGCGCTCGGCAGTGATGGGCATGGTCATGATGCGCACACCCACGGCGTCGGAGATCGCGTTGGCGACGGCGCCCGCTACGGCAGTGTTGGTGGTCTCGCCGGCGGCCTTGGCGTTGAAGGGACCCGGTCCGATGTCGGTCCGGAGCAGCACAGTACGGAGCGGCGGGATGTCCTTGATCGAGAGAAACTTGTAATCGCCCAGGTTGGCGTTGACGACCCGGCCGTCTTCGAACAGCAGCTCCTCCGAGGTGGCCCCCCCGAGGCCGAAGATGAAGCCGCCGTCGAGCTGGCCCTGGTAGGCAATCGGGTTGATGATGGTCGAGGTGTCCACCACCACCACCACGTCCACGGGGCGGACGCGCCCGGTCTCCGGGTCCACCTCAACCTCCACCATGTAAGCGTAGAAGTTGTAGTCGCCACCCTCGGCCGAACGGTGGCCGGCGGGATCGTAGTGGCCGCTCGCCTCCACCGGTCCGCCGCGGGTGATCAGCTCCGCCACCTGGTCGAAGGGCGCGGAATCCGGGACCGGGCCGCTCACCACGAACCGGTCCCGCTCGATGCGCACGTTGGTTGATGGCCAGTCCATGGCGTCCGAGGCCAGCTCGATGATCTTCTCCTTCAGGTTCTGCGAGCCGTGAATGGAGGCCTGGCCCAGCATGGTGGTCGCGCGGCTTCCGCCCACGCCGTCATCGCCAGGCGCCTCCGCCGTGGTGCCATAGCGCACCTGGATCCGTTCCGGATCGACGGAGAGCGCGGCGGCTACGACCCGCTTGACCACCGTGGCGTTGCCGCCGCCCTGGTCGGGGGCGCCGGAGATGACCTCGATGCGCGCATCGGGCAGGAGCCGGAGCGTCAAGTTGCCTTTGCCCGCGCCGACGTGGCGGGCGCGCATCGCGACCCCCCGGCCGTGGTTGGGTGCGAGGGGCGTCTTGCCCCAGCCCGTCTCGTCGCGCAGCGTCTCCAGCACGGCGACCGCCCGCGGATTGCGGAAGCGCTCCCCCGCCAGCCCGGTATCCTCCGCCCGCACGGCGTTCAAGATGCGGAACTCCAGGGGATCCATCCCCAGGGCGCGTGCCAGATGATCGATGTGCGCCTCGCCGGCCAACCCCCGGTGCGCCTCGCCCGGGGCGCGCATATTGCCGCCGGGCATCTGGTTGGTGTAGGTCATGAACGCTTCCATGCGGGCGTTCGGCACCGCGTACCCGTGCAGACACTGCATGCCGCCGGTGGCAGTGGTCTGGGCATTCGGGCGCCCGCCCGCGTAGGCGCCGTTGTTCAGGTAGGCGCGGACCTCATGGGCCACGATTTTCCCATCGCGCGTGGCCCCGGTGCGGAGCACGTACTTGGCGGAGTGCTGGGGGGCGCCCGAGGTGAGCTCTTTGGTGTAGCTGAAGATCGCCTTGACCGGTCGGCCGGTGGCCTTCGCCAGGTAGTAGCAGGTGAACTCTTCAATAGAAGTACCCTTGCCGCCGAAGTCGCCGCCGATGAAGTGGGCGTCGACCACGATCTTGTCGGTCGGAACGCCCGTTACGCGGGACATCTCTCGCACGAGGCCAAAGGGCGCCTTGTTGGTCGTGACGACCTGAACGGTACCGTCGTCCTCGATCCACACCACACAGCCGCGCGGCTCGATGAACCCCTGGTGCTGGCGGGCGCCCGTGTAGGTATCCTCGACGACCACATCTGCCAGCGCGAAGGCTTGCTCGATGTCGGGATTGCCCTTGGTGCGGAGGCCGTAGGCCTGCAGGTTGGGGTGCGAGACGGGTTCCCGGGGCCCGACGCTGGCATAGCTGTTCGGGTCCTCGTGCAGGATCGGCGCCCCGGGGGCGAGCGCCTCCTCCGGATCGTACACGGCCGGCAGCTCCTCGTACTCGACCTGGATCAGCAGGAGGGCCTCCTCGGCGGCCTCGCGCGTTTCGGCTGCCACCGCGGCGACTCGCTCGCCGACGTACCGTACCTTGTCGACGGCGAGCACGGGCCAGTCAAAGGTCGAGCGGCCGAAGAAGCGCAGGCCGATTTCTGCGCCGGTGAGGACGGCGTGGACGCCGGGGACCTGTCTGGCGGCGGTGGTATCGATGGAGACGATGCGCGCGTGAGGAAGCGGGCTGAGCAGGAAGTCGGCCCACAGCAGGCCCGGCATCTGGACGTCGGCGACATAGCGCGCGCGTCCCGTGACCTTCAGTGGCGCCTCGATCCGGACTTCGGGCTCGGCCAGCACTTCCGCTACGCCAATATCGATGCTCATCGTCCCACCTCCACCACGCTATCGGTGGGGCCATTGTACCCGGCTGAGCGATTACCAGGCCGTTTCCTCATCCGAGATCGGCAGCATTGATCATCGCGAGGGAGATGCCCGTTACTCTCCCGCGGACAGTGTAAATGGGGTGCCGAGGTTGAGCTCGCGGGCCCAGAGATAGGCCCAGTGGGCGACGGTGACGGCCCACACGTTGATGCGGCTCAGCTCAAAGATCACGGTTTGCTGGGGCGCCGTGCGGGCGGTGGCTTCGCTGAGGATCAGGGCCCCCAGCTCGGCGGCCACGTTCGCTTGCGAAAAGTCTCCCGACTTGACCCGGGTGGCGTAGGGCTCGCGCGCCGCCAGCGAGTCCCAGGTGGTCGAGACGATCTGGGGGCCTTGCGCAGCGTCGGGCGGGAGCTGATTTCCGCTGATGGAGATGACCAGGGCGCCCGGCTTGACCCAGCCGAGCTCGAGCACTGGCGTGCGACTGCCATTGGCCAGGCCTACGATGTCCGCGCCTTCGGTCGCCTCCTGGGCAGTGGCGACCGCTTCAACGGGGAGATCCAGCCACTCGGTTACCTCGCGGGCGAATGCCTCCCGATGCTCGGCGGTGGGACTGTAAACCCGGGCCCGCTCCAGGGTTGGCACCGTACGCTGGATGGCCTGGAGCTGTGCCCGAGCCTGCTTGCTCGAGCCGAGAATGCCGACCGTGCGGGCGCCACCCGGCGCCAGGTAGCGGCAGCCGACCCCGGCGGAGGCGCCGACGCGGAAGGGGTTGAGGCTGGTGTAATCCACCACGGCCAGGAGTTGCCGGGTTTCGGGGTCCAGCAAGGTGATGAATCGTGAGTTCGGCAGCGCGGGGACGCCGCGAGTCTCGGCAAACATCTGGAACCCGCAGATCTGCTCGTCGTCCGTGCCGAAGTGAATCTGCATGAGGTTGGGTCCCAGAGGTGTCTGCCGCTGGTCCACGAGATCGCGCTCCCGAACCCGGCCCTGGTGGTAGGCCACCGTGGCACGCTCCACCGCGTCGATTGCGCTGTCCATATAGCCTGGCTGCTGGACCAGCGGACGCAGCTCCGCTGCCCCCAGGGCCAATGCGGTATCTGGCATGTGCCTCACTCCCTAGGTCAATGATGGGGCGCGATCCAGCGCTTCGCGAACAGCGCGCGCCAGACCAGGACGGGTTACCGGCTTGTGCAGAAATCCGCTGATGCCCAGCGTCCGCGCTTCCTGCACCCGCTCCACTTCGGCATATCCGGAGACCAGGAGTGCCCGCTGATCGGGTCGGTGGGCCCGTGCCTGGCGGAAGGTCTCGGTGCCGTCCAGGCCGGGCGGCATGATCATGTCGAGAATCAGCAGGTCAGGGGAATCTTGCTGGAGGTACGCGAGGGCCGCCTCCCCGCTGGAGACCGTCTCGACCGTATACCCGAGGTCAGCCAGCAGCTGCGCCAGCACCTGCCGCTGCCAGGGGTCGTCATCTACCACCAGGACCGACTCAGTCCCCAGTGGTGGGGCTCCTCCCGTGAGCGTGGACGGCGCGGTTCGGCTGATCGGGAGATACACGCGAAAAGTTGTGCCCTGGTGCGGCAGGGAGTCGAGGTCGATGTAGCCCCGGTGCTCCTCTACGATCGCCTGGACTACGCTCAACCCCAGGCCGGACCCCCGACGGCGGCTCGTGGTCTTGGTCGTGAAGAACGCATCGAAAATGCGGTCCTGAATCTCGAGGGGGATACCTGGGCCATCATCGTGGATGTCGAGGCGCACATACTCCCCAACGGCCACCTCAGTGTAACGACGCACCGGCTCGTCGAGGTACACATTCGCCGCGGTGAGCGTGACCTGGCCGTGGGGACCGGCTGCCTCGCCAGCATTGGTGAGCAGGTTGACCAGGACGCGCTGGATCTGAGCAGCCGAGCCGTGCACCGGCAGCAGATCGTTCGCCAGGTGGAGCTCCAGGGGGATGGTATCCAGGGCGCTGGGCAGAGAGGCCAACGCCTCGGTCACCAGGCGATCCAGCTGCACGGGCTGGTACTCGGTATGGCCCCGGTGACTCATGGCGATCAGCTCGTCGTTGATCTGCACAATCTGCTTGACGGCTGCCAGCATGGCATCGCAGTAACTAGCAGCCACATGGGTATCGGGCACGGAACCCTTGATGAGCTCCGGGTAGCCCGCCAGGGGGGCGAGCAGGTTGTTGAAGTCATGGGCCACCTGCCCCGCGAGGCGCCCGGCAGCGTCCAGCCGCTGCGCCCGCAAGAGCTGCTGCTCGAGCCGCTTGCGCTCGGTACTGTCGTGGAAGTTGGCGACGACCGCTTGTACGCTGGGATCGTCGAGGAGATTCGTAACGGTGCCCTCGATCCACCGGAACGATCCATCTCTGTGGAAGAGTCGAAACCCGTCCTCGAATGAGCTACCCGGATGCGCAAGCACCTGCTCGAAGAAGTCGCGTGCAGCCGTCACCTCCTCGGGATGAATCCAGGTGAAGACGTCCGTCCCGACCCGTTCCACCACCGGGTAACCGAGGATTCGCTCGATGGACGGGCTGGCGTAGACATTGATGCCGTGGGCGTCGATGAGAACGATGCCGTCGGAGCTATGCTCGATCAGCGCGCGATATCGACGATGACTGGCGATCACGGCGGCCTCCGCCTCGTGGCGGGCCTCCGTCTCATAGGCTCGTCGCTCGGCGATCGTCAGCCGGGTCTCGATCAGCTCCAGGTCGAAGGGCTTCGCTAGATAGTCGTCGGCTCCGGCATCCAACACGGCGTCGAGATCGCCGGGCTGCTGGCGGCCAGTCATCACCAGAATGGTGGTTCGCTGGCCTCCCAGCTGCTGTCGCAGGAGTCGGGTCAGCTCCAGGCCGTCCATCCCGGGCAGCATCCAGTCAGTGATGCAGAGGCTGAAGAAATCCGCCTGGCACCGCACCCAGGCGGATTCGGCCGTTTCGCAGGCACTGACCTCGTGGCCTCGACTCGACAGAATCTCGGCCACCACCTCTCGGATGGCCGGGTCATCCTCTACCAGCAGGACACGCATGCCGATCGAAGCATCCTCCCGCGAGCTTGTGCTTGCTACCTAGCAGGGATACTACATCGGTCACACCGGGTCAAGGCTCGTTACAACATTGCGAGATGCGGGCCACCGCGCTGCGCTGACGGCTCCCCGGTTCCAGCCCCCGGGGTGGGAGAGTCAGTCGCGGCGTTCCTGCCCTCGGGGATTCGCATAGGGTGGCGTATTGATCTCGAAACGGATGCCGGCCGGGCTGACGCCCTGGGATCGGCGTCGGCCGCGGCCCGCTCCCTCGCACGACCACCCTTGCGCCGTGACTCGGTTCTCGATCGCTTCCACTTCCGCGTCGGTAGCTACGTCAAACGATACATGGCCCAGCATATAGCCGGCCTCGCCGTAGGTGGTGACCGGTCCATCCACGGCGAAGAGGATGAACTCATGGTCGCGCAGCGGATCAGCGCTGAAGAAGCAGTTCTGCCCCTCAACTTTGTGCGAAACGGTCATGCCGATCGTGTTCTCCCAGAAGTCACACTCCTGGTCGAACTGCTCACGCGGTACGTTGAAACCTACGTGGCTCAGCCGGGCAATCGATCCCATGGTTTTCCTCCTCTTCGTACCTGTGAGCTAACCCGCGGTCAGTATGCCAACGGCCGCTACTGTCGGGGTGGACTATTCCAGCAATCCTGCCTTTCGCAGAAAGTCGCCGATCTGGGCATTGTCCCAGGGCGTGACGGGCTGATAGGGATGGGCAGGATCGCCCAGGTCGACGCCCAGGTGGCGCATGGCCGCCTTCATGACCGGGGGCAGGCCGTAGCTGGCCCAGCGGCCGGGGAACATCGAGTAGATCCGCTGCCAGCGGGTGGCCAGGTCGAGGTCGCCGGCGCGGAAGGCCTTCACGACCTGAGCGCCAATGCGGGTGCCCGGCGGTGGCATGGTTGCGCCGGAGCCACCCATCATGAGGGTGATGAGGAGCGGCTGCATGGTGGTGAAGTAGTGGGCATTGCCGGTGAGCTCGATCTCCTCGATCAGGCGAGTCACCTTGGTAACATCGCGGGAGCTCTCTTTGAAGGCCTGGATCTTCGGGATCGTGCTGAGGCGGATGGTCTGCTCGATGCTGGGGTCCGCGCCGGGGCCGGGATTGTGGTAGGCCACGATGGGGAGGGGGCTCTCGATCGCAATGTCGCCGAAATAGCCGTAGAGCTCGTCAGTGTTGGGCGGTCCGCCCCAGGGGCGGAGCGGCATCAGGACCTGGATGTAGTCTGCGCCGACCGCGGCGCCATGCTCGGCGAGCTCGAGCGCGCCGCGGATGGAGGGGCTGGTCGCGCCGACGATGACGGGCTTGCGGTGGTTCACCATCTCTACGCCTCGCCGCATCAGCTCCTTCCGCTCTGGCAGCGACAGCATGGTGTACTCGGCCGCCTCCACCGCCGCGATGGAGATGGCGTCCGCGTCGGCAAGGATGAACTCGATCTCGCGCTCGAGCGCGTCGTAATCGACGTGGCCGCGCTCGTCGAAGGGGGTCAGACAGGCGCCGATAATTCCGTTGAGCTGAGGTCGTGTTTGCATGAGCGCATTGTACGCCGCGCGCACCGCGCGTGAAAGCTGGCTGCCACGACTGGCGCTCCATACGCGATGTACGTGGTTGGTGGGGCGGAGTATGATTCGGGAAAGTGGGATGGATGTGAAGGAGTAAAGCTGTGGCGCAGACGATGGAGCGGACCGGGGAGCTATCTGCGAGCGAGCGGGAGGCGGTGGAGCGGGAGCTCCGCATTGCGTGCGCGGCGGCGTATCGGCTGGTGGATCACTTCGGATGGACTGACCTGATCTACAACCACATCTCGGTGCGGCTGCCCGGGCCGGAGGATCGATTCCTGATCAACCCGTTCGGGAAGCTCTACCGCGAGATCCGAGCGTCGGACCTCCTCGTGATCGATACCGAGGGGCACGTCATCGGAGACACCAGTTGGCCCATCAATCCGGCCGCCTTCATTATTCATAGCGCGGTGCACGAGGCTCGGCGGGATGTGCAGTGCGTGATCCATACGCACTCGCCCTATGGCACCGCGGTATCGGCCATGGAGTGCGGGCTGCTGCCGCTTTCGCAGCATGCTATGCCCTTCTACCATCGCCTCGGCTACCACGCGTACGAAGGTCTGGCGGTGACACCGGATGAGAAGTCGCGGCTGGTGCACGACCTGGGCTCCCATCAGGCGATGCTGCTGAAGAACCACGGCATTCTCACGGTGGGACGCACGGTGGGCGAGGCGTTCGAGGTGCTGCACTATCTGGAGCGGGCCTGCGAGATTCAGGTCAAAGCGCAATCCGCGGGTACCCCACTGGTCATCCCCCCGGCCGAGGTGTGTGAGCGCGCCGCCGGTCAGCTCGCCCCCATCGACGGAGTCCTTGCCTGGCCCGCCATGCTCCGGCTGCTGGACGAGAAGGACCCCTCGTACCAGGACTAGCGCGGCAACGCTTCTCTCTGGCCGCCTTCTCGCGCAGGGGAAAGGTTCGTGTTCACGGGGGCGGGGCATCCAGGAGACGCCGCACGGTGTGGGCCAGAGCGGCGTCATTGAACGGCTTCTGGAGCAGGGTGGTGCCTTCGCTCACCACGCCGTGGTGGAGCACCGCTTCGTCCGTGTAGCCCGACATGTACATCACGCGCAGGTCCGGGCGGCGGGCGGTGAGTTGGTTGGCGACCTCCGCCCCACTCATGCCCGGCATCACGACATCCGTCAGCAGGAGGTGGATTCTGCCCGCATGCTGGCGCTCCACCTGCATCGCCTCATCGCCGCCGCTGGCCTCGAGGACGGCATAGCCGCGCTGCTCCAGGAGCTGGCGCGTGAGCGATCGTACCTGTTCCTCATCCTCGACGAGCAGAATGGTCTCGTCCCCGCCGGGGACCTGGGTCGGCGCGAGATCGTCCGCGCTGGCACTGAGCGCGTCGGTTACCCGCGGGAGCAAGATGCGGAAGGTGGTGCCAGACCCGCGGGCGCTCTCCACCTGGATGGTGCCGCCACTCTGCTGCACCACTCCGTAGACCGTAGAGAGTCCGAGACCCGTGCCCACCCCGGTGGCTTTCGTGGTGAAAAACGGATCAAAGATCCGCGCCTGCGTTTCCGGGTCCATGCCGATGCCGGTATCGTGCACGGCGAGCTCCAGAGATGGCGCCGAGCCAGACCCCGAGGGTGGTTGCTTCGCCGTGGTGGTGATGAGCAACGTACCGCCTTGCGGCATCGCATCGCGGGCGTTCACTGCAAGATTGAGGATGACCTGCTGGATCTGACCGGGGTCGGCGCGAACGTGGCCGAGGTCGGGATCCAGGGCGGTCACCAGGTCGATGTCTTCGCCGATCAACCGGTGCAGCATGCTCTCCATGTCGCTGATCACGGCATTCAGATCGAGGACGCGCGGGTCCAGCACCTGGCGGCGGCTGAAGGCCAGGAGCTGCTGGGTAAGGGCTGCTGCGCGTGAGCCCGCCCGCTGGATCTCGACCGCGAAGAGATGATGCGGCTCACCCGACGGAATCTGTTGAGCCAGGAGCTCCCCGAAGCCATTGATGACCGTCAGGAGGTTATTGAAATCGTGGGCCACGCCGCCGGCCAATTGGCCGATGGCCTCCATCTTCTGCGACTGGCGAAGCTCTTCATGGGCATGCTCTAGCTCGGTGGTCCGCTCGGCCACGCGCTGCTCGAGCTGATCGTTTGCCTGCTGAATCTCGGCCCGTGCAATCTCCAGCTCGTCGTTCTTCGCGGCGAGCTGGCTGTTCAGCTCCTCCGCCGTGCGGCGTGCCTCCCGCTCTGCGGTGTACAGGCGGTCCAGCTCGGCGGCCATCTGGTTCAGCTGGCCGGCCAGGTCGCCCAGCTCATCCCGATTGCGCACGGAGACACCGGGGGAGAAGTCGCCGTGGGTGATGCGGTTGACCTGGCTGGTGACGGCGCCCACCGGGCGGGTGATACTGGCCGCGGCGGCCTGTCCCAGCAGCGCGCTGGCCAGGCCTGCGATGGCCACCAGCGCCATCAGGGCCATTTCGCTGGAGTGATGCTGCAGGTCCGTGCGATCAGAGAAGCCCTGCAGCTCCTGTTGCAAGCTATCTGCGATCGCGAGTAATCCGTCTTGCGCGCCGACCGCGGCCGCGTCGACCCGGTTCAGGCGGACCGCTTCGCCGCCGGAGGGGTCGCGGGCCGCCTCCATGACCGCCGTGGCTCCCGCGCGCGCCCGCTCCAGGTTGGGAGCATAGGGGCGCGCCATGTCGCGAATCTGCGCCGGGCTCACCGCGATGCCTTCGTAGTCGCCGGAACCGTCCAGCTCGTGGAGCTTCTCCTCCAGGCTCGCAAAGCGGGCATTGATGAGCGGCTCCCGTTCGACCGCGCTCGGGAGGCGAGCCGCCACCACGAGCTCCTGCAGCTGCTCCGCGGCCTCGCCAATATCACCGTTCCAATCGACGAGGAGTTGCACCCGATGCCCACTGAGGTGAATGTCTTCCAGCGCGCTGAAGCCGACCCAGCCCAGGGCGACGGCGAAGAGCGCGAGGGTGAGCAAGAGCCACACGAGCTTGGCCTGGAGGGAGGCGTGCACGGCGGCGAGCCGAGTGGAGAGACCGTGGACGACGCCGTTGTCCGGAGCGGCCAGGAGCCAGCCATAGACCAGGGCCAGGATGGCGGAGAGCGGCGGGAGGAGAAAGAGGACATCCTCGTGGGGCCAACCCACCCCGGGAATAATCTCAGGGCGCGGGAGGGGCGGCATAGGTGGATAGGAGGCAGCCCCGACCAGCGACCAGGTGGGGGATCGCAGCACCGAGACGGCAAAGACGAGCGCGGCCACCGCGGGCATGGCGGCCGCGACGCCCCCGAGGAAGCCCCGCCCGAGGAGGCGCAACGGATTGCGGCCGGCCCCCTGGATGGCCACCGGTCCGGCGGCCAGGAGTGGAAGCAGGGCGAGTGGATACCCGCGAGCCAGCGGCGGTACCACGGCGAGTAGGAGGACGAGGGCGGCGACCAGGGCGCCGATAATGGCCCCGTTGCGAACGGATTGGAGCATCCGGCGACCTCCCCTTCGAGCGAGGCGATCAAGCAGTCGAGCGAACGCCCGCGCAGAGGCGCTATAGGCTCGAAACTGGATTGGCGGGGCGCGAAGCTACGCGATCTCCCCGCTACATGGTAACAACGCATTGACCGGCGCAGGAGATTCTTCCCGGTCACTATTCTGTCAGGATATCCCTCCTGTTAATGATCGGCGGATACCACAATCGCGGACAGTGTGGTTTCAATCCTCACCCAGCACGACGGCCAGGTGCGACTGTGACATGCGCGTGTCGGTTTTCCTGGTCGTTCTTCGAGTGTGCGTACGCCACGCCCCCTCTACCGCCTGAAGTTGCTCGATGATAGGTCGCTCGTTGGTGTTCCGCACCGGCGCTGGAAGTTCGACAAGCAGGGCGTGGACGGCACGGCGGGATCTGGTACCGTTGAGGGGCCGGTCCGGTGCTGATCAGGACGAGAGGCCGAAGCGTCCGATCGGGGAGGTAACCTATGGACCCCGCGATGGTGACCACCACGCTCGAATTCTCTGGCTATCGAATCCAGCGGTACCTCGGCGTGGTGCGCGGCCTTACCGTACGCTCCCGTAGCGCGGTGGGAAATATCGCCGGCAGCATCCAGTCCATGTTCGGGGGCAACCTCTCCATCTACACGGAGCTGTGCGAGCATGCCCGCCAGGAAGCCTTTGACCTCATGCTGCAGCATGCCGATGCGCTCGGCGCCAACGCTATCGTCGGCATGCGGTACGACGCCAATGACGTGCTGGAAGGGATCACCGAGGTCCTGGCCTACGGCACCGCGGTGATCCTCTCTCCAATGGGATCTCTCGTGGAGGACGGGTCCCTCGCGGAGCGATCGCTCGGAGGGCCGCCACCGGTCGCGGCCACCTCCGCTCCGCGTGATCCATCGGCCGCGAGCACCCCGGCTATAACCGTCCCGGTTGACGTGCCCGTCAGTCTGGCTTCGAGTCCGACCAGCCAGTACGGGGGTGGGCAGTGGGGCGAAGGTAGCGCCTTTCGGCTAACGGACACGAGCACCAACGTGTATGAGGCCGCGGACAGCAGCTCGCGGGTCCTTCTGCAACTGCCCTCCGGCACGGTGGTACTGGTGGCAACGACCACCGGCGAGTTCTTCCAGGTCGTTACCCCGGACGACGACTACGGCTTCATCGCGCGCACAGCCGGCCTGGAGCCTGTCGGTCATTGAGACGGCGCCAGCGGTTGGCAACAGGGAGTTTCAATCCACTGGGAGTGATGATGGGAAAGATTGATGAGCGTTTGGCGGAGCTGGGGATCGAGCTGCCACCCGCACCGCAGCCGGTGGGGAACTACATCGGAGCGGTACAGGTTGGGGAGCTGGTGTTCCTGGGTGGGGTGTCCAACCGCACGCGCGGGGTGCTGAAGTACCAGGGGAAGCTGGGGCGGGAGCTCACGCTCGAGCAGGGGTACGATGCGGCGCGGATGTGCGCCATCAACCATCTGGCCACCCTCAAGGAGTTTCTGGGCGACCTGGACCGAGTGGAACGGATCGTCAAACTGGTGGGCCACATCAACTGCGCGCCCGGTTTCAACCAGCTGCCGCCTGTGCTGAATGGCGCCTCGGACCTGCTGGTCGAGGTGTTCGGCGACCAGGGGCGCCACGCTCGCCTGGCGCTGGGCGCTTCCGAGCTGAGCAGCGACATCCCGGTCGAGACCGAATTGATCGTGCAGGTGCGGGCCTAGCCGACCGCCGTCTTTAAGCTTCAGTCCACGGAAGATCACAGCTAAGCGCGTTTGACCGACGCCTGCAATGTTGTGCCCCAGAGCTTAGAGAAACAGCTCAGCAAAAATCTCCTGCGCGGAGATCTGAAAGCCAGGGATCACGTCGCCCAGGTCGATCTTGTCTGAGCCGTGGCAGGTGAGCGGAATCTGGTCGCGACGGAACACCAGGACCGATTCGTCGCTCGGATCCACCAGCAGTACGATGGTAACCCCATTGCCAAGATACGTGAGGCAGCGCCGAACCATCGCGTTGACTCGCTGGCCCGGAGAGATAATCTCGATGGCGATGTCCGGTGGCTCCCAGAAATCATCGGCGATCTTGCCGTTCACATCGCGCGGGATGCGCTCCCAGCGGTACACTGCCACGTCAGGCACACGCGACAGGTTGGCATAAGTCGCGCGTAGCTCAGTAAAAGCCCGCGCGAGTTGCTGAGGACGAGCTATCCGATTGATGATCTCGCCGATACCGATCTGTAAGGCCGCATGCTGTCCTTTCGGCGTCACCTTCTTCGTCACCATCCCATCGTCGTATTCGAGGGCAGGTTTCTTTTCTGGTAGCTCCAGGAACGCCTCGAGACTCATATGCTGCGGTAGAGTTGCCATGCTCGGCCTCCTCATTGCCTCCATCGAATGATAGCAAGGCGTGAATCTTCGCCGGAAAGCAGGGGCGGGGGGCCATTCAACTATTGGTGTCCGGTTGTGACCGCGCGGTCCGGTGTGCGACCATCGCACAGTTCACCTTTTAAAGGAGATCACCGTGAGCGATGCTGCCCCCAGCCAGAAGGACCTGCGGACCTGGATTGCCGAGCTGGAGGCGGCCGGCGAGCTGATTCGCGTGGACAAACCCGTCGATCCGCTCACCCAGATGGGCTCGCTCCTCTACCAGTCGCGCGAGAAGGCCATCTTCTTCGAGAACCTGCCCCACGGCTGGCGCTCGCTGGGCCAGGCGCCCGCGAATGTGCGCCAGGCTGCCCTCGCCTTTGGCGCGCGGGAGGACACGGTGGTGCCGCTGGTGGCCGAGCGCATGGGCCAGCGCATCGCGCCCCAGCTGGTGAGCGATGGACCCGTGAAGGAGGTGAAGCTCGGCTCGGGCGAGCTGAACCTGTGCGAGCTGCCCGTGCACGTGGCGGGCCAGCGGGACGGCGGACCGGTGATCGGCTCCGGCCTGATGGTGACCAAGGATCCTGACACCGGCGCTCGAAACCTGAGCTTCCATCGGCTCCAGATCAAGGGACCGAACAAGAGCGGCATTCTGCTCTACCCGCGCCACTCCTGGCGCAACTACCTTAAATATGAGGCGCGCAACGAGCCGATGCCGGTCGCGATCGTCATCGGCCACTATCCGCTCTACTATGCGGCGGCCTCCACTACGGCGGCCTACGGCGTGGACGAATTCGAGATCGCAGGCGGCTATCTGGGCGCGCCGGTCCCGCTGGTGAAGTGCGAGACCGTAGACCTCGAGGTGCCAGCCAATGCGGAGATCGTGCTGGAGGGGTACATCCCGCCGCACATCCGCGAGGAGGAGGGGCCCTTCTCCGAGTTCCAGGACTACTACGTTACCGGCACGGGCAAGAACCCGATCGTCGAGTATCAGATGATGACGCGCCGCCACGACGCGATCTTCAAGAATTTACAGAACGGCTCCGAGATGGAGGGCTGCGTCTTCCACAAGATCCCGATGAGCGCAACCATTTATCGGCGGCTGAAGGACATTGGCGGGGGTCCTCTCCTGCACAACGTGATCGCCTTGCCCGGCATCTTCGCCCTGGCCATCCAGATGACTCCTCGCTACTACGGCGAGGCGAAGAATCTGCTGATGGCGGCGCTCTCCTCCGAGTACCAGCACATCAAGACCGCCATCGCGGTGGACGAGGACGTGGACATCTTCAACCACTCGGAGCTCCTCTGGGCCCTGGCCACGCGCGTGAATCCCCAGCAGGACGTGGTGATCATCCCGGGCACGCACAACCACGCAATGGATGCGAGCCTGCCGGAGCTGGGCGCGCCGGGCACCCCCCTCTGGCAGCGCTTCGGCTCGAAGATGCTGATCGACGCGACGATTCCGCCCCCGGCCGATGCGGAGGCTCGGGCGATGTTCGAGCGCATTCGCCCGCACAATCCCCAGCTCCGCCTGGAGGACTTCGCGGCGGAGGGGAGCCTCCCCATCGTACGGTCGCTGCCTCAACGGTACTTCGGGTCCCGGTTACTTGGATAGGGAGTGCTGAGTGCTGAGGTGAGCCTACGGCTCCCGCTCCTCAGTGGGGAGCCGCTCGCCGACTGGTGAGGGTACAAACTGACCCTCGGGCCAGGTGGGAAACTGTCCGACCCGGGAGGAGTCGCCGCAGCTACCGAAAGGTACGATGTTGGTAGCGGTCCCGCTCTCCCGGGCTCGCTGCTGAGGGGGACCACCCTTCCCCTCTTCTCCCTTCTCGCGGCGGCGCATCGAAAGGTGCGCCGTCGCTATATTTCTTGAGAGAGTTCAGGCGGCCGGGCGACTACGAGGCCGGGCGTGGGGGTGGATTCGTGCGTAGTTGGCGGTTGATGCTGGCGTTGGTGGTCGGGGGGTTAACGCTGTTCCCCCTGGCCGGAGCGGTCGCACAGGAGGAGTCGACGCCACGCCTGTTGCGCGTGGGCTTCGGACCCTCGGAGATCTGGCATCCGTCGGCGGAAGCCATGCAGGCGTTGTTTGGCTGCTCGGGCACGCAGATCAGCTGCGTCGAGCCCATCATGCGGCGGGAAGGCGCCACGGATGACGCGGTCGAGTTCTATCGCCTGACTGGCTGGTTCCTCTCGGACATCCAGAATACCGGCGTTGTGCAATGGGGCACGATCTTCGTTCCCTGGCGCGCCAACGAGAATACCCAGTACGCCTTCCTGGGCGGAGTGCCGGCGGTCATCTTTGCCGAGCACGAGGCGGAAGGTCTCCCCCTCCAGCGCGATCCTGACTACCAGGCGCTGGTGGCCGAACATCCGGAGGCCAAGTTCTGGGCGCCCGGTCCGCGGCTCGAAGGGATGGACGTATTGCCCGAGGGGGGCCAGCGATTCGTCCTTCGTTACCGAATTCTCGATGGCTGCCACGCCTGCGCCATCTTTCCAGCACAGTGGGATCCGAAGCTTGGAATTCACGTGACTTGAAGTCGCGGC
>JADMIO011435013.1_pt1 | contig 25578 bp, 26 predicted proteins | sample 8958161 | NCBI WGS metagenome assembly JADMIO01 (sample SAMN16585339, study PRJNA669376) | soil metagenome | isolation source: Crop rotation soil | place: USA: Cullars Rotation, Alabama | collected 2011
ACGTACTGCGTTTTCTCGGACCGCCGAGGTCCCTCGATTCCGTTCCGTCCCGCCTTTGCCCACACGGAACTCCAGGGAAGGAAGCGACAGATTAAATCGAAACCGCCTAGTGCGTCGTAGCGTCGCTACGCGTGGGCGTAGCGCCACACTTAAATGAGAAGTTGGGAGCGATGCGGGTGAAAAACGGCGTCCGAGATCAGTCGCGGGCCGGTTCCTGCATGGGCTCGTCGTCGTCGTCGTGGGAGACGGGCTCGGCTTTGCGCACCTCGGGATCGGGCTTTTTGGGGTCCTTTTTCTTCTTCTTCGTCTCGGCGATCTCGTTTTTGAAGACTTCGCGCAGGACTTTGCCGATGAGCGGGGCGGCATGGCTGCCGCCGTGGACGTCGTCCGCGTTGCTCACGTCGCTCTCAAAGACGGCGGCAAAGGCGTAGCGGGGTTTCTCCAGCGGCGCAAAGCCTGCGAACCACGCCGCGGTGCGCTCCTTGTGCTTTGGTCCCCACTGGGCGGTGCCCGTTTTGCCGCCGACCTGGACGCCGGGGACGGAGGCCTTTCCGGCGGTGCCGCTCGGGCTGGAGACGACCTGGCCCATGGCCTTGCGCATCTCCTTCATGATTTTCGGCTCGATACCCAGTTCACCGCGGGCGCGGACCGGGTAGGCCGTGATGATCTGGCCATCGATGCTCTGCACCTGCTTGACCAGCCGGGTCTGGTAGAGTGTGCCGCCATTGGCGATGGTGGCCATGCCCTGGGCCATTTGCAGCGGGGTCACTTCCACGTCGCCCTGGCCGATGGAAAAGTTTGCGAGGTCGCCTTCCAGCATTTTGCGCCCGTGCGCCTTTCTCATGTATTCGTCCGTGGGGATGCGGCCCCCGGCCTCGGCGGCCAGCGGGATGCCGGTGCGGCTGCCAAAGCCCATTTTCGTGGCCCAGGTCGCCATCTTGACGCTGCCCGTCTTGATGCCCACCTGGTAAAACCACGTGTCGCAGGACTGGGTGAGGGCTTCGCAGAAATTCAGCGACCCGGAACCGGTCTTTTTCCAGTTGCGGAAGGTGATGTTGCCGATCTCCATCGCGGCGGGGCAGGAGTATTCGTCATCGATCTCGACCACGTGCTCCTGGAGCGCCGCGAGGCCGACCGGGATTTTGAAAACGGAGCCGGGCGGGTAGGATGAGCGGAAGGCGCGCGGAATGAGCGGGATAGCCGGATCGTCGTTCAGGGCCTTGAAGGCCTCGGTGGAAATATTGGGGATGAAAGCGTTCGGGTTGATTGTCGGCCAGGAGGCCATGGCGAGGATTTCGCCGTTGTTCGGGTCGATCATGACGATGGCCCCGCGCTTCACGCTCTTCTCCAGGACGTTCTCGCACAGGCGCTGGAGGGTCTCATCCAGCGTGGTCACCACATTGTAGCCGGGCTGCGGCGGAATGGTGGTCTGCGCGGCGGTTTTCTTGCCGCTCGGATCGAAGGAAATATTGAACTGCCCGGTCTTGCCCTGCAGCTGGTCGTCAAACATCTGCTCCAGCCCCTCGCGCCCCACGGCATCGGGCCAGATCAACTCATTGTTCTGGATGGGGCCGTCCGGCATTTTACCGGCGCGCCCGGCGTAGCCGATGATATGGCCGGCGAGCGGCCCATTCGGGTAAAAGCGCTGATAAACCGCCTCGAGGGAAAGATTCGGCGGCTGCAACCGGTTGAAATTCTCGATCTCCGGCGGCTTCAGGTCCTGAGCGATGATCATCGGCACCACGCCGCGATTTTTGTAATGCGTGAGCACCTGGTCCTGCGTGAGGGTGATCATGCGCCCGGTGGCGCTGCGGGCGGCGAGCACCTGCTGCTGGGTGTAGGCCAGCACCTGGGCGTCGGTGAACGTCAGAGGGGTGGGAAAGGTGATCCCGAGATTGTAGCTCACCCGGGTCTGGGCGAAGGGATTGCCGTTGCGATCCACGATCTGCCCGCGGGGCGCCGGGATGGCCAGGGCGTAAGTGCGCGCCTGCTTCTGCGTCTCCCAGGTGGGAGCGGGGGCATTGATGATCGGGGCCGCCGGGACCGGAGCCGGGGCCGGCGTCGCCGTTGGGGCGACGGGAGTGACCGTGGTGGTCGAAGCGACTTTAGGATTTCCGGGGCCTTCCAGCCGCGAGATGGCCTGCTGCGCGTGACCGGGAGTCAGCGCGACAAGGGCGAGGGAAAAGGGGAGCAGCCGTTTCATGAACAAACGGGAGCGTAGCTGTTCTCCGGTTTATCTCAAGTGTGAGGAGAGGGGCTGCCCCGCTGCAGCAGGCACCCGGTATTTGGACACGCGAGGCCCCGGATTCTTAATCTTAATCGTAATCCTACTCTTAATCCCGCTCGGAGAGCGGAACCGATGGAGCGCCGCTGTCCCCCAGCGGCATCTTCACTCCGGCAAAGCTGCACTTTTTAAGAAAGTGGCGCTGGCGCGCGTTTGGGGATGCCGCTGAGGGACAGCGGCGCTCCATTGCTGCGGCGCTCCGCGCCTGGTTAGCGCGCCGGCGGCGGCACCAGCACACTCTGCATGCCCGCCGCTTCCGCGGCCGCGATGCCCGTCGCGGTGTCTTCGAAGACGAGGCAGCGCTCGGGTGGCACGCCGAGGCGCAGGGCGGCTTCCAGGAATGGGTCGGGCGCGGGTTTGCCACGGCGATAATCCTCGGAGCAGACGATCGCGCTGAAGAGGTCCGCGATGCCCAGGGCGCGGAGGGTGTTCATGACGATGCGGCGGTGGCCGCCGGAGGCGACGGCGAGGGGTTTGGTGCCGTGATACTGGCGGGCCAGCGCCACTACCGGTTCGATGGCGGCGATCTCGTGGCTCATGGAGAGGAATAGCGCTTCCTTGTGCTCCACCGTGGCTTCGACGGGCAGATTGTAGCCGTGGCGGTCATTCAAAATCTCGACAATCCGCATCGTGGGCACGCCGCCGAGCTCGTAAAACATGGCCTCGGGAAAGCCGCTGGCGTGCTTGCCCAGCGCGGCGACCCAGGCGCGGTAGTGGGTGGGCATGGTATCCGCCAGGGTGCCGTCGCAATCGAAGATGTACGCGGCGAAGTCGCCGGGCGGGATGGTCAAAATGGGTGCGAAATTCGGTGATACGGACACGATACAGGAACGTGCGCGGTTTTTTGCCGGGTGCCAAGCGGGGAATCGCGCCACGAAAAAGCCGGAGCCCGCAAGCAGGCTCCGGCCATGATTTCGCGATGAAAATTTTTCGTCTTCGCGCTTAGGCGCCGGGTTCGGTCTTCTCGACCTTCTTCCAGCCGGCGATGCCGGGCGCGTAGTGTTTCACGTTGGTGTAGCCGAGTTCCTTGGCCTTTTCGGCGGCGAAGGCGTAGGCGGGACACTGTTCATTGCCGCAGTAGGCGACGATGAGGGCGCCCTTGTCCTTGGGCAACTGCTCCGCGAGCTTGGCTTCGGCTTTTTCGAAATCGATCGCGCCGGGGATGTGGCCGGCCTTGTAGCTGTCGGTCCCGTTCACATCGATGATGACGACTTTCTTTTCGGCGATGGCCTGCTTCAGCTGGTCGTGGGTGATGTCGGGGAATTTGTCCCCGGCAAAAGCGGCGAGCGAGGAGAGGATCAGGGCGCAGAGGGTGGCAGTAAGGGTTCTCATAGGATTTTCACGGTAGATTTCGTGGGTCAGACGTCAAGAGGATGGGTTTTCCTGACGGTGTCGTCTTGTTAATGCAGGAGATTTCGTTTTCTTAATCCTGATCTTTTTCTTTTTCCATACCACCGCGATCGGATGGGATCTTGTTAACCACGGATTACAGGATTACGCGGATTAAAGGATTTTTTACGGATGGGAAAATCCGTGTCATCCGTGAAATCAGTGTAATCCGTGGTCAAAAGAGGCTGATCCTTTCGCGGCACGGGAAGGTGCCTTTTTGGTTTCCCCCTTTTTGTTTTGCGCCATTCCCTACCCCGCGCTAGCACAGTGCGCGGCTGGCCCGCATCCTGCGGCATTTGCCATCCGTTTTTCCCCTATGGCTGACATCAAATTCCATTGCCCAGAATGCGCGCAAAAGATTGCGGTGGATGAAAGCGCCGCCGGTTTGCAGATCGATTGCCCGAGTTGCCGGAGTGCGCTCATTATTCCTGCTGAAGCGGGAGGTGCAGCGCAGATTGTCACGCGGCGGCAGCAGATGGCGGCGGCGGGAGGGGGCGGCAGTGCTTTTGTGGAGTTGGAGCGGACGCAGCGGGAGCTGACTACGGCGCTGGAGGAAGCGGCCAAGTTGCGGACGGAAAGCGAGAAGGCGCGGTCGGAAATGAGCCGGTTGCGGGACGACCTCGCCGCCACGTCGCTGGAGCGCGACGGGTTGAAGGCGACGGGCCTGGAATTGAACCGGCTCAAGGGTGAGGAGGACCGTTTTAAGATCGAGCTGGAAAAGACCCGCGAGGAATTGCAGCGCGAGCGCCAGGAGCGGGAGACGCTGACGCAAAAGCTGGGGGTGCAGGAGGCTGCGGAGAAGGAGAAGCAGGCGTCCGGGACCGAACTGACGAATCTCAAGGAGCAGGTGACGGGATTGACCAGCGAGCGTGATCAATGGAAAGGCGATTTCACCCGGGCGGAAGCGGAGACGCAGAAGCTGAAGGGTGAATTTACACAGGTGGAGGCGGAGGCGAGGAGGCTGAAAGCGCAACTTGCGGAAGCCCAGGCCGGCCTGGAGACGGAGCGTCTGCGCACGGCGAAAGTCGCCGAGAGTGTGGCGGCGGTGGAGCGGGAGCGCGAGGAACTGCGCGAGCATCTGACCGCCGCGGGCGAGACTTCGCAGAATCAAGGCGCGCTGCAAACCGAGATGGCCAAATTGCGCGGGGAACTCGAAGTGACGGCCAAGGCGCTGGAGACCGCCAAGACCGAATCCGGGCGCGCGGCGCAAAACCTGGCGGAACTCCGGCAGCGGCTGGAATCGGCCAATAGCGAACGCGACGAGGCTCGGAAGCAGGTGGCCGACCGCGAGGAGGCGTTGCAGAAGGCGTCGCTGACCATGGAAGCGGCGAAAAACGAACTGGCCCGGCTCAAGCAGGAGGCGGCCGATGCCGCCGCCGAGCAGGAGAAAACCAGCGGCGTGCATGCGGAGACCGCCGAGGAGGTGACGGAGCTGCAGGGCCGGGTGGACAGCCTGCTCGACAATTTGCACGCGCGCGAAAGCGAAGTGGCGGAGACGGCGAAAACGCTCGCCGCGGCCAAGGTGGAATTGGCCGGCGTGCGCGATCAGCTCGCGCAGAAGGAAACGGCCAGCACCCAGATGCAGCAGAAGCTGCAGGAATTACAGGCGGCCCACGAAAAGCTGCAGGCGACTTCGGGCGATACGCAGGCCCGGGCGGCGACGCTGGCGGCCGATTTGCTGGTCGCGCAGAAGGCCCTCGCTGAGTCGCGCGAATCCGCGCAGAGCGCCGGCGGGGAGCGCCAGCAATTCACCACGCAATTGGCCGCCAAGGACGGAGAAATCCGCGAAGCGCAGGCCAAGGCGGCGCAGGCCCAGGAGCAGGAGAAGGGCGCGCTCAAGCGCCTGGACGATGCGGAGAAGGCGCTCGCGGCGGCGCAGGAAAAGAGCCAGACGCTGGCGACGGAACGCGACCGCCTTTCGGCCAATTTGGCCCAGGTCAATACCGAGCTGGGGGTGGCTTCGGAGCAACTCCGCCAGGCGCGCAGCGAGCGCGAGGTGGTGAAGTCTTCCGCGGGTTCCATTGAGATTCAACTCGAGCAGGGGCTGGATCATTTGCACGCCATCGAGACGGAACGGGATGGCCTGAAGTCCGAACTCGAAGCGGTGAAAGCCGGCCTGGAGCGCGCGAAACAGCATATCAATGTGCTGCAATCGCGCCGCGACCAGATGCGGGATGAAATCGCGCGGCTGAAAGTGGCGCTGGGACAGGCCCCGGATGCGATAGGGTAAAAAGTGGCGAGTGTCGGGTGTCGAGTGGACGCGGCGACACGGCTTCTCACTCGACACTCGACACTCGTCACCCATGAAGACTCCGCCGATCTCGATTCTGTTTTTTCTCCTCGCGGCTTTTCTGGGGGCGCTGGGGCAGTTTCTTTACAAGTCGGGGGTGGAGAGGGCAACGGGTGGGTTGATGAGCTATCTGGCGAATCCGCGGTTGCTGGGCGGGGTGGTGTGTTATGTCGCGGTGATGGTGCTGTTTGTCGCGGCGTTCAAGCGGGGTGGGGCGCTGACGACGCTTTATCCGGTGTATGCGACGACGTTCATCTTTGCGGCGCTCATTGGGTTGTGGGCTTATGGGACCCCGATCAAGCCGGTGAATATCGGCGGGATGGCGCTGCTGGTCGCGGGGATGTATTTCCTCGGGCGCTAGGTGGGCGAATGGATAGCTGGATGGTTGAATGATGGGGAAACCACGCGTCCGCGCACTCGACACTCGGCACTCGACCCTCGACACTCCGCCCCTCATGCCCACTGAACCCACCGGACGCCGGCCACTGAAGAGCCGCGACCTGCCTTTTTTCAAGAATCTTGCCGCGGGTCTGGCGCGGGCAGGCGCGACGCCCAACACCATTTCTTTTTTCAGCATCGTCTTCGGGGTGATGGCGGGGATCGCTTTTGCGGGGACTTCGATTGCGCATGGGGAATGGTCGGTGCGCTTGCACTGGCTGCTGGCAGCGGTGTGCATCCAGCTCCGGCTGATCGCGAATCTGCTCGACGGCATGGTGGCGGTGGAGGGCCGCAAGGGCGGGCCGACGGGCGACCTATGGAATGAAGCGCCGGACCGCATCTCCGATGCGGCGATTTTCATCGGCGCCGGTTATGCCCTGGGGAGCTCGCCGACGCTGGGCTGGGCGGCAGCGCTGGTCGCCGTCTTTGTCGCCTACGTGCGGGCCCTGGGGGCGAGCGTGGGTGCGGGACAATGTTTCCTCGGGCCGCAGGCCAAGCCGCAGCGTATGGCACTGATGACGGTGCTCGCGGTGGCGGGGGCGATTTTTCCGACGGCGATCGCGCATCGATTTGCTTTTGGCGAGCGTGGACCGGAAGACGTCCTCGCTACCAGCTCGACGCTACTCTTTGTGCCTGACGCCGATTTTTCCGCCTCAGCCGTCGTCGTCCCTTCGGCGGTGTCCATTGCGCTGTGGTTGGTGATTCTTGGCGGCCTGATCACGGCGTGGCGGCGGCTGCGGTTCATCGCGGATTTCCTGCGTAAGAAAGCCAACCCATGATCTTCGGCCTGCACCCTGTCACTTTTTGGATCCTGCTCAGCATCGCCATTGTGCTGGCGGTCACGCCGCTCATTTTTCTCGCGCTGGATAAGGCGGGGAAGCTTTCGGCCAAGCTGAGCGAGGACATGTGGACGCGCTATAAATCATGGCTGGTGCTGGCGCCGCTGATGGTGGTGCCGATCGCGCTCGGGCGGGTGCCGGCGATCCTCGGCGTGGCGGTGCTGGCGACGTTTTGCTACCGGGAGTTTGCGCGGGCGACGGGGCTGTTTCGCGAGCGGCTGGTGAGCGGGGTGGTGGCGCTGGGCGGGGCGCTGGTGGCGCTGTCCGTGCTGGATAACTGGCTCAATTTATTCGACGCGCTGCTGTCGCTGGTGGTGACGGCGATTGTTATCATCGCGCTCTTTTCCGATCAGCCGAAGGGTTACATGCAGCGGGTGGCGCTGGGGGTGCTGGCCTTCATGTTCTTTGGCGCGAGCCTGGGGCATTATTCCTTCCTGGCAAATGATCGCCTCGGCGCGCCGCTGATGCTTTCGATCATCCTGTGCGTGGAGTTGAACGACGTCTTTGCCTATTGCACCGGCAAGGCGTTTGGCCGGCGCAAGCTGTGCCCGAACACGAGCCCGAACAAGACGATCGGCGGCGCGCTGGGGGCGGCAGTGCTGACGACGGCGCTCTTCGCCACGCTGATGCATTTTGTCTTCCGCGGCATGGCGGTGGATACGTGGGTGCATCTCATTGCGCTCGGTCTGCTGCTTTCGCTGACGGGGCAATGGGGCGATCTGGTGATGTCGAGCATCAAGCGGGATTTGGGGATCAAGGACATGGCGGCGACGATTCCGGGGCATGGCGGGTTGCTGGATCGTTTTGACAGTTTGCTTTTTGTGGGACCGGCGATGTTTCACTACCTCGCGTATTTCGATGCGCTCAAATTGGAACCGGCGGTGCGGTTTTATACGGGAGGGCATTGAGGGCCTGAAGTGATGGACGATTGGAAATACCGGCCGGCGCGGGACCAGGGCCTCGATGCCAATGCCAGTTTTCGCAGCTTGCAGCGCGAGGCGGGGCTGGCAGCGAGCATCACGCAAATGGCCTGGCGCGTGGCGATCCGCAGCTACCTGCGGCTTTACCATCGGCTGCGCGTGGAAGGGGTGGAGCATATCCCGGTGAAGCCGCCATTCGTGATGATCGCGAATCATGCGAGCCATCTCGATGTGCTGGCGCTGGGCGCGGCGCTGCCGTGGAATCTGCGGAAGCATGCGTTTCCGATTGCGGCGGGCGATGTGTTTTTTGAGACGCCGGTGGTTTCGGCGTTTTCCGCGATGATGCTCAATGCGCTGCCGATGTGGCGAAAGCGGTGCGGCTCGCACGCGATGCAGGAATTGCGCGAGCGGTTGATCGGGGATCCGGCGATTTACCTGCTCTTTCCCGAGGGTAAACGCAGCCGCGATGGGACGATGAGCCCGTTCAAACCGGGGCTGGGTATGATGATCGCCGGCGCGCCGGTGCCGGTGGTGCCGTGCTTTATCGAGGGGGCGTTTGAGGCGTTTCGCCCGGAGACGCGCTGGCCGCTGCCGAAACCGATTTCGCTGCGGATCGGGCCGCCACTGGTTTTCGACAACGTGCAGAATGAGCGGGCGGGCTGGCAGGAGATCGCGACGCGGCTGGAGGCGGCGGTGCATGCGTTGCGGGACGCGGGGCGGTAGGACAGGATCCTCTTCCGCCTTGTCCACGCCCGAAAAGTCGTCCTACCTTCCGGTGCGGGTTTGAGCTTATGCAAACTGTTCCCCCTTCACGCGGCATGCTCGGTAGATTGAATCTCTTTGGATACGCGCTGGTTCCGGGCACGGTGGGACTTCACTGGTTCTATGGGCGTCTGTTTCCTGGGGTCTCGAGTTGGGTTGTTTGGGGGATTCTCTTTCTTCCGTGGTACACGATCCACGCGATCACATTTGCCAAGGTGCCTCCGTTTGGTGCGCGCCCTTTTCGGCGCTGCTTGCTTGCGGTCGTTTGCGCGTTTGGGCTGCTGGTCGTCGGAGCGGAGATCATTCAGTTTGTCTATCACCTGCCGGCGGAGGGGAGCTTTTCGCTGACGATTGCGCGAATCCTTACGTATTGCGGCTGCATCTGCTTCGTTCCGTTCGTCCGCGCTTATCTCACACTCCGCGATTCCGAGGCGACGCACGGGACCTGACCCGTGGGCCGCGGCTACACGGGCGGTTTTTCCTTTTGCCGGAAATCGCCGCGGAGGCCGCTGGCGAGGAGGCCGAGGCCGGTGCCGACGATGGCGCCGAATGGGCCGAAAAACACGGCGCTGATCAGCACGCGTTTCACTTTGGCGGACGTGGGTGGCGGTGCTCCCGGCTCGGCGGAGGTCTCCTCCGGGATGGGCATGGGTGCGGGCCGGACTTCTCTGCTGTAAGGCCCGAGCACGGTGAAGAGCATGTAGACTTCCCCGAGGATGAAGCCGGCGATGGCGAAGTATTTGGCGAGATTGCGGCCTGGCATGTGGGTTTGAATATGGCGGCTGTTCGCGGCTGCCGCGAGTTGAGAGTTCATAGTTGAGAGTCCCGCGGATCTTCTGCTTCGCGCCGGTTTGAACACCGAACGCAATCCGTGGCAGCTTGAGAAATGCGGGTGCGCGGGCAAAGATCGTGCTATTTAGGGCCTGCAGGAAATTTACGCCATGAGACTTTACCCGCTTTCCGCCCTTGCCTCGGCCGCTTTGCTGGCCCTGGGGCTGACGGCCTGCACGCACACGCCGCCGGGGACCTCGGTGAATGTGGCGCTGGCGAAGCGTCCGTGGGTGGTGAATATGCCTTCGTTGCCGCCGGAGAATCCGGCCGTGGCGGGGCATCTGCCGATCATCGAGCCGGAGCTGCCGGGAAACAGCATGGTGGAGCGGGTGGGGGAAGCGTTCTCGCGCGGGCAGTTTTGCATGCAGGCGGGGAAGGATGCGGAGGCGATCGCGGCCTTTGAGGAGGCGGTCAAAATCGACCCCAGCTTCGCCGAGGCCTGGCAGCATTTAGCCATTCTTTACGCGAAGGTGGGCAACGATAAGAAGTCGCTGGAGGCGTATCGTAAGGCGAAGAGCCTGGCGCAACGCTGAGGCGGGCCTGTTGACCGGAGGCGCGGGCCGTGGCTGAGTGGCTGATGGAGCCTCCAGATTCCTCCCGCTGGCGTACGATGGCGCGCTGGTTGGTTTGTGGCGTGATGGCTACCGCGGTTATTTATGTGGCGAGTTTTGGGCCGTATGTTTTTTGGGACGCTTACACGGGCCGGCCGTGGAAGTTGCGGACCGTCCGTACGCCGGACGGGTGGCGCATTGCGCCCCCCGCGGTCATCGATCGGATTTATGATCCGCTCAAGTCGCTGGTGAAACACCCGATTGGCCGCCCGCTCAAAGCGTATCGAAATTGGTGGTTGGGGCAGGCCTACGATCGGCATCCGCCGCCGGGCGCGCCATCGAGTGTGCCGTCGTGGTATATGAAAGGGCGGTGGGTCTTTCCGGATTGATCGCGGCCCTAGCCGGAACGATGCAATGGGCGGTGCGTGTTTTCTTAAAACGCACAGACGCAGAGACGCGGAGATCGCAGAGGCCTCGGGCGGGAATCGATCGCCAAACGGTGAGCCATCTTTGAGCGGAGTTTTGCTCTCTGCGTCCTTTGCGCCTCTGCGTCTCTGCGTTTCAGAAAAAATCTCACCTGCATGGTTACGGCTTAGGCTAACGCCTGGGCCATCGCTGTGGGGAGCGGCAGCGCGCCGTCGCCGCCGATGGCGCGGTCTACGTCTTCGAGGCGGTGGATGAGATCGACGACTTCGCGGCGGGCGTAGGGGCCGCCGGCGGGGGCGCAGAAATGGGTGCGGCAGCCGAAGGGGCGGCCTTCGTAGATGCGGCAGCGGCCGGTGGCGGGATCGAGGAGGGGGCAGGCGCCGTCGGGGGTCTCGGGGAGTTTGGTGCGGCCGGTGGCGCGCCAGGCTTTGGCGGCGACGAGGGCTTCGCCTTTGGTGAGGTACGGTGTTTTGCCGGTAAGGCGGAAGCGGCAGCAATCGGTGCGGGCGATGCAGTTTCGCTCGATGGGGCGCTGGGCGAGTTCGGCATAGACGGCGCGGACGGTGGCGACGACTTCCTCGGTGGGTGGGCGGTTTTTTCCTCCCTTGGGCGAAGATCGCTTCATGCGCGGGAGAGGAATTTCATCGTGCTCGCGATACTGGAGGCGGGCGCCATTCGCCAGTGGAGATTTCTGCGAGTGTTGGAATCGCGGCGGGCTGAGCAGCTCAAGCTCGGACCTTGCCTTCAAACGTTTCCCCCGGCGACGGAGGCTGGTGATTCATCCACCGCCGCATCCACGGCCATGCGAGATCCTGGGCGTCGATTCGGAGATCGTCCGGTCCCCAGTCTTTGCTTTCGAGGCCCGCCCAGGCACGGTCCAGCGCGGCAATATCCTGGCCGAGGACTTTGGCGAAAAGCGCGCGGGTTACCAGGCTGAGAGATCGCAGTGGTCCCAGGCCCATGCGCCAGAGCCGGGATTGCACCGCGACGAGCACTCGCGTTCCATCCCGATCGGGGCGCATGAAGGCGGTGGCGCGGAAATACGATTTCCCATCGAGGCCGACGTAGTCCACCTGCGCGGCGAAAGGATGCAGATATCGGCCGAAAGCGCTTTGGCGCGGGGGCTCGCCCATTCGGCCAAGCCAGCCGCTTTGCACGCCCTCTTCAAAATATTCGATCTCGAAACCCCACGCGTGCGCGGTACCCCTGGCCTTGATCCACTTTTCACGGCCGGCCTGGCGCACCATTTTCGGGTGCACGTGGGCCGTATGGGTGGCATCGAGAAAATTTTCGAGGCACAGGATGAGCGGCGCGGTGGAGCGTCCCTCCAGACGGAAGACCTCTCGCATCCACGGCTGGCTCTCCGCCTGGCTGGCGAGGAAATCGATCGCGCTGTTCCTGCTTCCCGCCCAATCGGCACCCTGAAAGCGAAACATCGGATCATCTTCGAGCGGCCCCGATTTGTGGCCATGGTAAGGACAAACGGCGCTGCCGTCTTCCACTCGGCAGCCGGCCAGCGGCATCCCTCGATGCGGACAGACCGAAGGCAGGGCAAACGGAACTCCCTCGCGCGCCGACCAGGTCCAGTCGCGATCCGCACCGACCGCGGAGGAGGCGCGCGTTTCGCTGGCCAGGGAAAACAAAGGCCATGGTCCTTTGCTGTCGTGTTTCCACTTCGCTCGCGTGTTCATAGTCCCTCTTTCAATAGCATGGGGGCGGCGCGCTTCTCGATGGTTCCGCTGAGCGCCTGCCAGAATTTACGTTTCATCACCGAGGCTTCCGGAACTGCGATGAGCGCGTATTCCAGGCTCTGCTCTCCGCCGCGCAGGCGCTTGAACTGCCCGGCACCGGACGAGAAATTCAATTGATGCCGGCGCACGGCAGCAAGGCCGAAACAGAGCGCGCAGCTCATCCGGTAAAGTCCCCGCTCTTTCTGGACCCGCGTTTCGACTCCCACCAGTGGGCAGGTGGATTGGCCCGCGCCCGAGAAGAGACCGACGAATGCATCGAGGCCCGCGCCTCCTGCCGCGGGAAACGCGAAAAACTCGACCAGGCCGCTGACTGCCGCCGCTTGCATGAAAGTGGCCGTGTATGCCGGATTCAACCGGTTGTGCTTTTCCAGGTAGAGCTGGGAGTATAAATCGGCCAAGCGCTCCCACACCCACGGCTCGACGGCGCGCGGTTCGATCAATCGTAAAGGCTGCCCGCGGCGCGCGAGACGCAGGTCCATTTGCGTATTGTGACGCTCCAGAAAGGCGGGGCGAGTGCCATCGTAGAGCCACACCGCCCGGGTCGGGAGAGCAATCAGGCCGGCCGCTTTGGCTGCTTCGATTTCCTCGGTTCGCCAGCTTTTTGCCAGCCCACGGCAGAGGACCGGCACTCCGGATTTTTCGGCGAGTCGTCGCATGTCGGCGGCCAAGGCCGCTCCATCCTGTTCCGGCGGATGGATCGGCGTGGAGAACAGAAAACTCCGCACCTGCAGGCAACGGTCGGGTGAAGCTGCGGCCAGGGCCGCCGCGGAAGCCAGTGCTCCCGCCCTCGCGCCGAGTCGCGACCAGCTGTGGCGAATCTTGGCCGCTTCCGCAAAGGCGTAGGGCCCAAAGGCGCTCCAGGGGGAACAGATCCAAGCCTGCCGAATGACTACCGCGTCGGTCTGGGTCACCGGAGGGGACGCGGCTTCATCGACGATCCGGCAATCCGGCAGATTCGCGATCATCTCCCGCACCGTGGCTCCCTGCCAGCAGGAGCGCCACGCGGTCACCGCATCATCGAAGGTCCGGTCCAGCGGCCCCGCGTTTGGCAGTGAGTCTCGCCAGGGGATTGGCTCGAATCCCTTCACGGCGTTTTCCAGAAGGGGTTGCCATTCCACTCGATGTCCGAGGTGCTGGCGCTGAGCAAACCACTGCGCGCTTTGACCGCGCGCCCGACGATTTCACCGAAGGCGCGCAGCAAGGTGCGTCCCCGAGACGGAGCAGGGTCCGCAGGGTCGCGCTCGACATCGCGCGCCTGAGCAAAAAAGCGCCGCTCGGCCGCACCCGCTCGCGGGCGCAACATGCGCAACCCGCCAAACATGAGCATGGCCCACTTGATCGCGACGTCCTCGCGCACTCCGCTCACCGCCTGAAAAGGCAGTTTCTCTAGCGCGCCGCAAATCGCCGCCGCGGTTGCCTCGGAATTTTGGTCGAAAAAGTGGATCCCGGACGTGAGGCGAGGATTGCATTCGAGCACGTGGCATCCGGCGTCGCTCTCGATCCAGTCAAAAGCCAGTTGCCCCGTGTAGCGGAACTTCTCGGCGAAATTTCTCGCAAACGCCGCGGCGCGCCCTGCTTCGATGGCTTTCAAGCCGATGCCACTTCCCCGGCCCGCGCGGTAGATCGGTTCGTAGGCCGCGGCGCAAACCTCCCGTCCTTCGACAAAGAAGGCCCATGTGCAGAACTCGCGCCCGACAATTTGCTGCTGAGCGATCCAGCCCCACTGCCGGATTTGCCGGCGCGCTTCTTCCGCGCTGAGTCCGATTCTCGTATGCACGGCAAAACGCGAAAACGCCGGTTTGCAGACCCATGGTCCCGCGCCCGGGCCCAAGTCTCCAACACTCCGCGTGACCGGCACTTTCACTCCGGACTCTGCGGCGATGGGGCCGGCGATCCGCGCGAACAAGCCCTTGTGATGCAGGATTCGCAGGATTTCAAAACGGGGATTGGCCCGGAAGTAAGGCGCAAAGCCCGCCGGATCGAGTTGCGCCGCTTTCGCCCAGTAAAAAATTTCTTCGCAGGTGCAGAGGATGGTCTCCGGTTTCAGCTCTGCCACCGCTCGCTGCGCGGCCGTCACGAAAGCTTCAAATTTCAACGCCGGAGACGGCAACACCACGTGTGAGCGCACCCACTTGCTTTGATAGGAAGCGGCGCACTTCACGGAATCTGCGAGCACGATCTCGTGGCCGCTGCGGCCGAGGATGCGCGCCAGTTGCAACGCCGAGGGGGCCCGTGCGCCGGTGATGAGAAATCGGCTCATGGTCGTTCCATCGTCATTTGGCGGCGGATGCGCCGAAGTTTTGCAGCCGGTGCGGGTGGCGACCACGGGACGGGCCGGAGGGTGGGGGATTGCGCGCGAAATTGTCGGCAGAGCGCATCGACCTCCCGTTGCACCGGCTCCAGTGGGCAGGTCTGGGAGAGCGAAATCTCCCAAAGCGATGGCGAGACTTGCACCACGCGGTATTCCACTTCCATCGGCACTGCGAGAGCCACCGCTCGCCGCACAAAGTCGGGAAAGATCGTCACCGGCCCGGCTCCATCGGTGCTCGGTAAAACCAGCACATCATCACAGCGTCCCTCGATGCCGCCGAGCGTGCCGAAGACCGAACCGCAGGCGCAGGGCGAGCCGTCGTCCTCCACGATGATATCGTCGAGACGGTAGCGCACGATGGGCTGGGTCGAGCGGCGAAAGTCCGTGATGATCGGCGCATAGCGGGTGTGTTGCTCATCGAGCCATTCTTTTTGCACAACGACAACGTCATCATTCCAGTGGAGGCGTCCATGCGGGCAGGTTGCCGCGAGAAAGCCTTCGGTGGCCTGGTAAATCTGCCCGACCTTGCGGCCAAAGCCGCGCTCGATGCGCACGCGATCCGCGGCATCCAGGACATCGGCGACGCTGAGGAGGATGGCGGGCGGCGCGAGCCACTGTGCGGCGTCTTGGTGCGCCGCGAGCCGCACCAGCACACTCGGCGGCGCCGCCAGCACCGTGGGTTTGAGGGATCGCAAACTCGCGCAATGCTCCTCCATCGGCGCATACAGGTCGAAGAACGCAAACTGGAAACGCCGCGAACCCACCGTCTGATACAGCGGGCTGTCCGCGCGGAGAAACAGCGCCGCCCGATGCTCCCGATGCAAGGTGCCCTGCAAGACCCGCGCCAGCAGGGTGCCGGCCCAGCGTTGGCGTTCCGCCTCGTCCGCCAGGAAAATGCCGCGTGTTCCGGAAGTGCCGGAGGAGAGCCCGACCGTCACGCGATCGAGCGTGACCGAAAAATCGCGGGTCCGTTCCGCCTCCGTGGCGAGGCGCCACGCATCGACCAGGGCGATGCCTGCGGTATTCCACAAATCAAAATTCCGCATCATCTCCGCCTTTCCTGTGACTGGCCACTGCCTCCATTGTTCGAGGCCATGCCGCGTCATGCAGTCTTGAAAGTGTGGCGAGCGCGCTGCCACGCGGGCCAGGTGTCGCCGAACCTGCCGCTCCTGCCATGCCGCCAAGGCATTTCGATCACGCCATTTGGCGAAGCGCCGTCGCGCCTTTGCGTAGTGCAGGAGGAGGGAAAAGCGGTCGATCATTGGGGGATTCGCCGGGCGGTCTCGGGACAGTGGCAGGGAACAATCAATAACTCCGGCTCTGCCTGCGAAAGTGCATGCAACCTTCGCAGCGATTGGCGGTAAGTCTCCCAGTCATGCAGCAGGCGTGTGACGGGGTGTGGCAACCGGTTTTCCCGGAAAGCCACGCTCAGCCAGCAAGCATCCGCCGCGAGCAGCACCGGCCGCCCGTTCTCATCCACAAAGCGGACGCCAATCTGCCCAAGCGCATGGCCGGGCAATTCGAGCACGGTCAATGATCCGTCGCCGAATAGATCGCTGCCCTCCGCGATCCAGTGCAGCCGCGCCGCGGCATCTTCCGGGATCAGGCCGGGCAGGAATCCTTTCAGGAGCGCGCCAAAACCTTTCAGCTCCTGGATGGATTGCCACCCCGCTTCGTGCGTGTGGAGTTGTGCCTTGGGAAAATCCCGCAGCCCGCCGATGTGGTCTGCATGCCAGTGCGAAACCACGATGTGCCTGACCGTCTCGGGAGCCACCCCACGCTTCCGCAAGACCCCGGCGATGCCTCCCGGTTCGGTCAGCGTCAGCGGCGTCATTAGCCGATACAATCGATACGGCCATCGAGCTGTTGCTTCAAAAAATCGCGCCGAATATCCGGTATCGAAAAGCACGCGGCCATGCACCTCATGCTCAAGCAGGACGGCCGTGGCGTGGAAGCGCACTTTTTTCCGCCACGAGCCGTCGGCGATGGCCACCGCCTCGCGAGCTTCTGTCCAGCCGTCCGAGAGCACCGTCCAGCGCCATCCGGTCATCGGGCCGTGCCTCCCGATTCGTGCGCGGCGCGCCAGCTTTCGCCGCAAGCCCGCAGGGTGGCCAGCACATCCGTCTTCGGTGCATAGTGCAGGTCCGCTCGCGCCGCGGAAATGTCGAGTGTTTGACTGTAGGCCAATGCTCCCACGGAATAGCGCGTCAGCGGAGGCTCCCAGCGCCGCTGGGTGAAGGCGCGGGAAAGAAACTCGAGCAGTCTCGCGACCGCAAAAGCCCGCCCCAGCGGGACCTGATGGAAAGGCACATTGAACCCGCAGGCGTCCAGCACCGTGCGCAGCACCGCGCTGCGGGGCTGGGGATCGCCGCTCGTGATGTGGTAAACGCGCGAACCAGCTTGCGGTGGAGCGCGCTGGGCCGCCTCCACCGCCTCCACGGCATCGCCGATCCACGTCAGATCCAGCAGCGGATCGCCCGCGCCGATGAGCGGAAAGCGGCCGCGGCGTGCGAGATGGATGACCCGGGGGAGCAAGGTCGTATCGCCGAGGCCAAAGAGCGCTTTCGGCCGGAGGATGATCGCGTCCAAACCGCGCTTTCCCGCGTCGGCCACGATGCTCTCCGCTTCGCGTTTCGTTGCGATGTAGTCGTTGGCCGGCGCCGCACTCCACGCGGCGTTTTCTTTCAGCGCGCTCTGTTCACGGAAGTCAAAGAGGACGCTCGGCGAGGAGATGTGGACCATTCTTCGCACACCGGTCCGCTCACAAGCCCGGACGACATGTGTGGTTGCCACCACGTTTGCCGCTACAAATTTTCCGCGCGGCCCCCACGGTGACGAAAGCGCCGCGGCGTGGATGACGACCTCGCATCCTTTCACCAGTTCTTCCACTTCTCTCGGGTCCACCGACAGATCGCACGGTTGGAAAGCGACTGCGTCCCTCTCCAGCGCGGCGCCCCGCGCGGTATTTCGGCCCGTGGCGAGGACGTCATGGCCCTGGCGTCGAAGCTCCGTGGCCACCGCTCCGCCAAGAAATCCTGTCGCTCCGGTGACGAGTATGCGTGGCATGGGCGCTTCCCTGGGCGGGCTCAATAAACGACCAAGGCCCCGCCCAACGAGAACCCCGCCGCCGTTCCCAGAAGCAGGACCGTTTGCCCGCGTTGCAGGCGCCCCGAGGTGATCAGGGTGTGCAACGCCAGCGGCATCGAGGCCGCGATGACGTTGCCGTGCTGCTGAATCGTCTCCACGATCTTCGCCGAGGGAATCCCGAGACGCCGCGCGAGGTGCCGGATCGCCGGCAGACTCGCCTGGTGCGGAACCACCCAGTCGATTTCATCCCACCGTGTCGCGGCATTGCCCACCAGTTGCTCGACGAACGCCTCCATCTTCTCCGAGGCGAACCGGAAAATGGATGGGCCATCCATGTGAAACAGAAAGTCCTCGGTATTTTCGCCGGGGCGATGCTGCGTCGAGGGAAGTTTGGAGCCACCACCCCGAATCTCCGCCATCGTCGCGCCCTCCGGCCACGTTTCCAGGAGAGAACCCAGCAGCAGGGAATCACCCGCTCCCGTTTCGATCAGGACCGCCGCCGCGCCGTCGCCCATCAGGCCCGCGGATTCCGGCTGTTTCCAGTTCAGTCCCTTCGAGGCGATCTCCGGGCACACGATGGCCATGCGCTTGTGCGTTCCTGCAGCCAGCAGCGCCCCGGCGACTTGCAAGGCCGCGACAAAGCCGAGGCAAGTCGCGTTCACATCAAAGCACGGCAGTCCGCTCCAGCCCATCTCTCGCGCGATCAACGCCGCCGTGCAGGGGATGGGCTGCTGCGGAACTGCGCTTGCGCTGATGAGGACCTGCGGCGGCCTTTCCGCCCACACACCAATGGCCATGGCCTGGCGCAAGGCAATGGCCCCCATCTCCGCCGTGGTTTCTTTCCCCACATGCCGCCGTTCGGCGACTCCCGTATGCTTCAGCGTCCACCCCTCCGGCATATTCGTCCGCCGATCGATCTCGTGGGAAGATACTACCCGGGGCGGAAGATGACCTCCGGTCGCAGCGATTCGCAGGGCGATGGGGCGAAACTGCGGGGTGAATTCCTCCGTGATGAAGCATTTCGTGGCGTCAATTCCAGCGGGGATAGCGGGAGCGTCCAACAAGGCTGCGTGATGCATACCCGATCATTAAGCCCACGACCGCCGAAGCCGCATATTGAAAAATCCGATGCGTCCATCGCCATTTTTAATTGTGCCCCTGCAGGAGTGGGAAGGGTGTTAAACACAGGGGCGGTGCCGGTCTCGAATAACAGCTTACCTGGCAAATCCGAGTCAATACCGGGGCTTTTTGGGGGAGGACTACGAGGAAGAGGATGAGGATGAGCGCTCTGGGGCGGAAATTTTTCCTTTAGGGCGCTTGTTGACAGCTTGGGCCTGACGCGGAAATATGCGCCCCCTTTTTCCGATGAGCCTCATCGTCCAGAAATACGGCGGCACGTCCGTCGGCAATCCACAGCGTATCCTCAACGTCGCCAAGCGCGTCGTTGCCACCCAGGAGGCGGGCCATCGTGTCGTCGTCGTCGTGTCCGCCATGAGTGGGGTGACCGACAGCCTCATAAACCTTGCCCGGCAGGTTTCGCAAAACCCGGCGGAACGCGAGATGGATGTGCTCCTGGCCACCGGCGAGCAGACGACCATCGCGCTCACGGCCATGGCCATTCATGGGCTGGGGAAAAAGGCGGTGTCGCTGACCGGGGCGCAGGCTGGCATCATCACGGATGGCGTGCACACGAAGGCGAAGATCGCCAATATCACGCCGAAGCAGATCCACGCACACCTGAAGGACGACGAGATCGTCATTGTGGCCGGCTTCCAGGGCGAGACGACGGATGGGCGGATCACCACGCTGGGCCGTGGCGGCAGCGATTTGACGGCCATCGCGCTGGCGGCGGCGATCAAGGCGGATATCTGCCAGATTTTTACGGATGTGGATGGCGTCTATACGTGCGATCCGCGCATCGTGCCGACGGCGCGGAAGATCGACACGATCAGCTACGAGGAAATGCTGGAGATGGCGTCGAGCGGGTCGAAGGTGATGCAGTCGCGCAGCGTCGAGTTCGCGAAGAAATTCGGCGTGGTCTTCGAAGTCCGCAGCTCTTTCAATAATAACCCGGGAACCATCGTTACCGAAGAAACCCCTGATATGGAAAACGTCGTCGTCCGTGGAGTCAGCATCGAGAAAAACCAGGCCAAGGTCACCATCCGCCAGGTGCCCGACCGCCCCGGCACCGCCGCGAAGATTTTCGGCGCGCTGGCCGGCACCAATGTCATCCTCGACATGATCGTGCAGAGCGACAGCGTGGGCGACACCAACGACATTTCCTTTACCCTCAACAAGGACGAACTGCCCAAGGCGCAGACGGCGGTGGAGGCGGTGATGAAGGAGATCGGCGCGAAGGACATCATCACGGAGGAGGGGATCGCGAAGCTGTCGATCGTCGGCATCGGCATGCGCTCGCACAGCGGCGTGGCGGCGCGGCTCTTCGAGGCGATGAGCGCGGGCGGCATCAATATCCAGCTCATCTCGACGAGCGAGATTAAGACGGCGGTGATCATCGACGAATCGAAGATCAACGAAGCGGCGCAGCTCGCGCATGATGCGTTTGGGCTGAGCGGGAAGGCGTAGGGAAGGTTTCTGGTTTCTGGTTGCTCCCGCGAGCGCCGCGGCTTGAGTGCTTGGCTCAAGGGCGGGAATGAGGTAGGCATGTGGTATGGGTCGTTTGCATGTGATCCCCCTTCTGCTAGCCGCAGGGTTCAGCTTCGCAGCAAAACCGGCGGCGACGCCTGAAGCCGATGACCTGGCGGCAGTGAAACAAGTGGAGAGGCAACTCGAACGGATCATTATCCCTCGCGTCGAATTTAAAGATACCTCGGCGTCGGAGGCTGTGGATTTCTTGCGCAAAGAGGCGCGCCGTCGCGACCCACAAGGGAAAGGCGTGCCGATCGCTCTGAAAACGAGCGTAGCCGACCCCGTACCTCCAACGGAAGCAGAGCAAGAGCCATCGCCCAACCAGACGATTACAGTTACGTTGACGGATATTTCTCTTGAAGACGCCCTGCGCTATGTGGCCGGGCTGACAAATCGGAAATTGCAAATCGATACGAAGGGAGCCTCCATCGTGCCTCTTACGGAACCGGAGCCGCTTCTTACGGGCAAAGTGCCGCTGCCCGCTGAATTCTTTTCCTGGCTTGCTCAACAAGATCGGGAATTTGGGACCCACACTGTTGCAGAGGCGCGGAAAGATTTTCAGGGGTTTCTCGCCGGCCGAGGGGCTGAGTTTCCCAATGGAGCAAAGGCGACGCTAAACAAGACAGCCACCGGCTTCATTTATCGCAATACCAGAACGAAACTGGAACAAATCGACGCCATTATCAGGGACCAGCGTCCAGTTCCCATCCCAGGTCCGGAGGTCCGCAAAATCCAGAAATCCCGAGGCGAGGAAAAATTGGAAAACATTATCCTGCGCGAAGTGAATCTGAAGAGTGTGACGTTGCTCGACGCATTACATGAGCTCCGTGAACTTAGCATTCGCGATGATGCTCAGGAACCAGATCAAAAAAAACGCGGAGTCGGGATTTGGGTCCAAATGTCTTCAGACAGCGTGCTCGTGTTTCCTCCGCTTTCCTATTCCGCAAAGAATATTCGTTTGCGAGATGCCGTCGCCGCGCTCGCCACCCTCAGCAATCGGGTTGTCTGCGCAAGGCCCGATGGGATTGAGCTTGTGGAGAAAGGCATTCCAGTATTTCACCCGCTTCTGCAATGGGTTTTTCTCGTTCCACCGGATCCGATTGCTCACGAATTTTTGGAATTGCCCACAGCGATGGACGCTCACGCGCCGTTACCTGAATGGCTTACGTTGGGACAAGAGGGAACCAAGATCAGCTACGTGGGACAAGAGATAGTCAAGGTCAGTTACGCGGCTCATGCGCGTCGGCTCGAGGTTTTTAGCTCGCCGGCTCATCTGAAGCGTGTGGAGCAGAGGATCGAAGAAGCATGGAAGCAATACTACCTCGCTCACCCGCCGGAAAAAGACACGCAACGCAAACGACAAGAAACGCAAAACTAGAGCCGATGGGCTTAACGGTGTGCGGCAAACCGGCCTTCTACCGTCGGAAGAACCAACCGAGCAGTGTCAGCACGAGACTGATGACGATGCAGGTCACCACGGGGAAATAGAACGTCGAGTTTCCCTTCTGCACGAAGATGTCCCCGGGCAACTTACCGAGACCGCCGAGGGCGCCGGTTTTCCAGAGGATCGCACCCGCGACCACGAGGACGAGGCCGAGGATGAAGAGCATTTTGCCGAGGTCTTGCATCGCTCTATCCATAAGCTTGTGCGGGCCGGGCGGCAACTCGGCATCGGCTTGCGCTCGCACAGCGGCGTGGCGGCGCGGCTCTTCGAGGCGATGAGCGCGGGCGGCATCAATATCCAGCTCATCTCGACGAGCGAGATTAAGACGGCGGTGATCATCGACGAATCGAAGATCAACGAAGCGGCGCAGCTCGCGCATGATGCGTTTGGGTTGAGCGGGAAGGCGTAGAAAGCCGTTTCGAGTTTCTGGTTTAAGGTTTCAGGTTGTTTGGCGCGGACCGCGTCGGACGAGCGGGCGCGCTCTTGTGCGTGACTGGCACTTCCGTTAGGAAGGGGCATGGGTGTCGTGCGCTTGTTCCTCCTTTTCGCGGCCTTGTCGTTCGCTGCCTGCAAGCCGGCTGCTGTTTCACCGCCATCGGCCACGCCCGCGCCGGTGACTCCCGGGCCGGCGAATGGCGCCGCTCTGCTCAAGCTGGAGCAAAAGCTGGAGCAAATCGTCATTCCGAAGAGCGCGCTTCAGGAGCTTACTTTTCTCGAAGCCATCGATCGCCTTCGGATTGAAGCGCGTGAGCGCGACCCGGCGGGGCAGGGTTTTCCGATCGTTCTGCAACTCAAGGCAAGCGTTCCGCCTCCGCCACCGTCATTGCCCGATTCATCGTCCGACGATGCGGCTGCCTTGAATTCCCTCATGGATTCCTGGCTACAGGACCATCCGCCGGAATCTGCAAAAAAATTGATCAGTCCCTTTGGCGATGCCGACCCCACTTTGCTGGAAGCAGTGGCCTTTGTGTCGATTCAGGTCGGCATGAAATCCTGGGTTGCGATGGACGGTATTCACGTCGCGCCTTACTACGAACCAGAACCTCGCTGGATTTTTGAAATATCATTCCCGCCCGATTTCCTTTCCTGGGTTGAGGCCGAAGACCGCAACGAGGAAACAAACCGCCTTCCTCTCGCCCGGGACGATTTGCCGAAGTATCTGGGGATTGCGGATGGATCGAGTGTCACGCTCGACAAAACTCGCACTCGTCTCACCTTGCGTGGGACACGGAGTGAACTTGCGATCATCAATTCAAAGATCGACGAACTGCGTGAGGGCGCGTGGATGCCGGGCCCGAATGATTCCAAGGTGGTCAGCAAGGGTGCTCCTGGCGGGGACGAACGGCAGACCTGGGAGTTTGCCATTCCCCCGGATCAAATGACTCGCAAAGCTCTGGGTCTCCCGGCACCTGGTGAAACCCGCTACTCAATGCCGGAGTGGCTGCACCCTCCTGGAAGTGACACCTCGGCCACTTACATCCGGCGGAAACATCAAGTTGTGGTGCGCAGCACGCCGGCTCATCTGGAACGCGTGCAGCAGAGGATCGAAGAAGCCTGGAAGCAATACTACCTCGCCCATCCGCCGGGGAAAGAGCCGGACCGCTAAATCCAGGTCGCGGCGTCTTGAAGACTCGGCATCTATCGCCGAAAGAACCAGCCGAGCAGCGTGAGCACGAGGCTAATGACGATGCAGGTCACCACCGGGAAATAGAACGTCGAGTTTCCCTTCTGCACGAAGATGTCCCCGGGCAACTTACCGAGACCGCCGAGGGCGCCGGTTTTCCAGAGGATCGCACCCGCGACCACGAGGACGAGGCCGAGGATGAAGAGCATTTTGCCGAGGTCTTGCATCGCTCTATCCATAAGCTTGTGCGGGCCGGGCGGCAACTCGGCATCGGCTTGCTGAAGCTCGTGCGCTGGGATAGGAACGGAGGGATTGTCGCTGCATCATCCCGCTGTCCGCAAATTACTTATGTGCGCTGTGTGCGCGTGCATCGCTGCGCCACCGTTCTACGTCCTCTCCAGCGGCCCCGTGGTTTGCAATGCTTATTACCAACACGAAAAGCAGTTATCGGAAACCGGCGTTTTCATGGTTCCGCATTGGACGGATACCCTCTATTTCCCGCTGACCCAATTTTGCGTGAGGCACTACGACAGCTTTGGGTGGATATTTTATAAGTATTATTTCTGGTGGCAGGGTAAGGGTGCCGAAGCGGCGAAGAAAAAGTATCCTCGGCGTCCGTCGACCCATTAGGGCGATGACTAAAGCCAGATAACCTTGGTGTATCAGGCTTTCGTGTTCGGTCGTTGAGTCGTCGAAACTTTCCCTTCCACAGGACCGGCGGGCTTGCGGAAATTCATCTCGTGGGATAGGAGCTCACGCATGGCTCCCATGCGGATGTTCCCCTTTCTCGCCGCGTTGCTGCTTTCTCTTTTTGCACCGGCTGCGTCGGCGGCGGATGACGCGGTGGAGTGGATGCGGTGGCACGACAAGTTGGAAAGCATTGTCATTCCAAAGATGGAACTCGGGAACGCGTCGCCGAAGGCTCTCTTCGATTTCCTGCGCGGTGAGGCGAAGCAACTGGACCCGGAGAAGAAGGGAGTGCCGATCATTGTCGAACTCGAGCCGGCGGCGCTGCGGCCGGTCGCGCCGGTGCCGCCCGGGATGGGCGGAACGCCAGTCTTTGGAGCCGACCCATCTGAAGCGGCGGTCATGCCCTTGATCAATGCCCCGCTCGGTGAATGCCTGGGCTACGTGGCCCAACTGGCCAAGGCGAATATTCGACTCAGGCCCGATGGGGTGCACATTGTCCCGGAATCGGAGCCGGATTTAATCGTGACGCAGGAGCTGGCGCTTCCGCCCGATTATTTCCGCGAACTGGCCGAGTGGGGGCGCGAGGCGAGGAGCGAGCCGGCCATACAGGCGCGGAAGAACTACCAGGAATTTCTGAGCGCGGAGGGCGGAATCGATTTTCCGCCGGGCACACGCGCGGAGCTGAATCCGCAAGGGACGCGCGTGAAGATCCGCCATACCGAGGCCGCTATCTGGTGGATGGCGCGTTTTCTCGTCGTGCCCAGGATGCCGCCGGTGGCGGGGCCGACGCTGACGATCGCGCCGCTCCAAGCGAAGAGACAGGCCAGGGACGCCGAGAGGGAAAAGGCTGCGGCCATCAAGGCGAGGGCCGCTGCGATCGTCCTGCCCGAGGTGGTTTTGAAGGACGAGCACTTCGCGGACGCTTATCGCCAGCTTCGGGAACTCGGAATGCGCCACGATCAGGTTCGGAAGGGTGTGAACATCGAACTAAAGTTTGAAGAGTTTGCCACCGCGCCCAAGCCCGTGCCTGCAGTCACCTACGAGGCAAAGAACGTCAGTTTGCTCGATGCGGTCCAAGCCGTGGCCAAACTTGTTTCCGGGAAGGTTACCATCGGACAGTCGGCGATCTGGATTGCGCCGGTTGACGGTCCAAGGGATGAATTGATCACGACGGAATTTCCCATGCCGCCGGGGATGACGGACGCGGACTTTGAATCTCTTGCCGTGCTTTACGGGGCGCCGGTTCCGGAAAACTTGTTGCCCAAGCGAGTGGATTGGCTGCGGAGTGGCGG
>JADMIO010549054.1_pt1 | contig 25576 bp, 23 predicted proteins | sample 8958161 | NCBI WGS metagenome assembly JADMIO01 (sample SAMN16585339, study PRJNA669376) | soil metagenome | isolation source: Crop rotation soil | place: USA: Cullars Rotation, Alabama | collected 2011
CGGCGCAGGCCGACCAGGCGCTGCGCGGCGAGCGCGCCCGCGCCGAGGAGGCCGCGCGCACCTGGCGCGCCCAGGTGGAGGCCGCGCAGGCCGAGGCGGCGCGCGAGCGGGCCCGCGCCCACGCGCTCGACGAGCGGCTCAAGCAGGTGGAGGCGCACCACGAGGCGCACCACGGGCAGGCCGCCGAGCACCGCCACCAGGGCGACGTGGTGGAGCACGCCCACGGTCACGCCCACGCGCACGGCGAGCACGTCCACACCCACACCCACACGCTCGCCGAGCTGGCGCACCACGCCGAGGCCCACCACGAGCACCCGCACGCCGAGGCGCCCGCCGGCGCCACGCCCGCCGCCGGATCGCGCCGCGACGAGGACTCGCTCCCGCCGGGCGGCGATCGCAGCGAGGAGTAGCCCGCTCAGAAGGTCGGCAGCTCCTTGAAGAGGCGCTTCGAGATCACGATGCGCTGGATCTGCCCGGTGCCCTCGAAGATGTCGTAGACCTTGATGTCGCGATACCACTTCTCGACGAAGCGGCTGCGCTCCAGGCCGTGCGCGCCGAGGACCTGCACCGCGTCGGCGCACACCTTCATCGCGATCTTCGCTGCATAGGCCTTGGCCATCGACGCCTCCTTGGCGTTGGCGATGCCCTCGTCGGCCATCCAGGCGGCGCGCCAGCACAGCAGGCGCGCGGCGTCGATGAGGCGGCCGTCGTCGGCGAGCAGCTGCGCCAGCTGCGCGTAGCGCGGGATCGGGCGCGAGAGCTGGTAGTTGTCGCGCACGAACTCGCACGCCACCTCCCACGCGGCGCGAGCGATGCCCACGGCCATCACGCCGACCACCGGGCGCGTGGAGTCGAAGGTCTTCATCGCCGTCATGAAGCCCTCCTTGCCCGCGTAGGCCGCCTCGCCGCCCAGCAGGTTCTCCTCGGGCACGCGGCACTCCTCGAGCACCAGCTCGGCGGTCTCCGAGGCGCGCAAGCCCATCTTCTCCTCGATCTTGCCCACGGAGAAGCCGGGCGTACCCTTCTCCACCACGAACGCGCGGTGACCGGCGCGGCCGAGCGCGGGATCGATGGTGGCGAAGATCACCACCCAGTCGGCGCGGGCGCCGTTGGTGATGAAGCACTTGCGGCCGTCGAGGATCCAGTGCCGGCCGTCCTTGCGGCAGGTGGTGCGGATGGCGCTGACGTCGCTGCCGGCGCCCGGCTCGGTGAGTCCGTAGGCGCCGTAGTGCAGGCCCGGCAGCTTGAACACCGCGAAGAAGCGCTGCTTCTGCTCCTCGGTGCCGGTGAACTGCACCGGCGGCCCGCCGAGGCCGGGTCCGGGCATGCTGAGGAGCACCGAGGCGTCGCCCCACGCCATCTCCTCGGCGCCGATCACGGTGGTGCGGTTCTTCTGCGACGGACCGCGGCCCGGCTGCGCGCCCTCGCCGGCACCGCCGTAGTCGCGCGGCACGTCGCTCGCCGACATCATCTTCTGGAGATCGGCGAGCCGCTGCAGCGTCTCGTCGGAGAGGCGGTGGTTGCGGTCGGCCTCGAGGGAGATGGGGCGGATCACGTGCGCCGAGAACTGGTGCGCGAACTCCTTGATCTGCCGCTGCGCGGTGGTGAGCGTGAAGTCGATCATGGCGGTTTCTCGTCGAGGAATCAGGTGACGATGGGCTGGATCGCGGAGCCAGGAAGGAGCTCGCCGGCCGCGTGGCCGAGGGCCGCCGAGGCGGAGACCAGCTGCTGGAGCTGATCGCCGGGCGCCGTCAGCGCCAGCGTCTTGGTGTCGCGCAGCCATTTCTCGACGGGAAAGTCGCGGATGAAGCCGGCACCTCCGAGGAGCTGCACCGCGTTGTCGGCCACGCGGAAGGCCGCCTCGTTGGCCGCCACCGCGGCGTCCGCGACCCGCCGCGCATCCCACTCGCCGCGCTCGACCTCGACGGCGGCGCGCCACGTCATCCACCGCGCGCTCTCCACATCCATGGCCATTTCGGCGAGGGCGAAGGCGATCGCCTGGAAGTGGGCCACCGCCTTGCCGAACGCGCGCCGCTCCTGGGTGTAGTCGAGCGCGAGCGAGAACGCCGCGTTCGCGAGGCCCACCTGCCGCGCCGCCGCGACGAGCGAGGCGCGCGCGAAGAAGCGGCGGAGCGACTCGGAGAAGGGCGCGCCCGAAAGCCCCCACAGCCGGTTGTCCTCCGGCACCGTCACCCCGTCGAGGACGAGGCGCCCCACGTACGCGGTCTCCAGCCCCAGCAGCTCGTGGCGCGGCCCGGGGAGGAGCCCCGCGATGCCGTTCGCGGCGTCCCCCTCCACCACGAACGCGCCGGCGCCTTCCCACCCGCGCCCCGGCTCGACCTGCGCGAACACGATCGTCACGTCGGCGCGCCCGCCGTTCACCACGAACGCCTTCTCGCCGCGGAGGCGATACCCGCCCGGCACCTTCTCGGCGGTGGTGGCGAAGCCTTCGAGCGGCGGCCCCTCGAGCTCGCTCCACGCAACGGCGCCGAGCCGCTGCGCGCCATCGGGTTCGGCGAAGCGCGCCAGCACGCGCCGCGCCTGCTCGTCGTCGCCCAGCTCGACGAGGGCCGCCGGCACGAGGTGCGGCGCCCACAGCGCCACCGCCGCGCCGGGATCGCCGAACGCGAGCGCCTCGTGCGCGATGAGCGCCGTCATCAGCTGCCCACCGCCGGCGCCGAGGGCGTCCATCACCTCGACCTGTGCGACGCCCGTGTCGTGCATCTTCCGTCGCGCGTCGGCCGGCACCTCGCCGGCACGCTCCCAGTCGCGCAACCTCGGCCGCACCACCTCGGACGCGAACCTGCGCGCCGTGTCGCGAACCAGCTCCTGCTCCTCCTCGAGCGCGAACGAGATCATGCCTGCGGGGCTCCTTGGCTACGTGGGGATCTTCTTGCCGTCCTCGATGAACTTCTTCAGGCCGATGTCGGTGAGCGGGTGCTTGATGAGCTGCTGCAGCACGCCGAAGGGCACCGTGCACACGTCGGCGCCGAGCAGCGCCGCGTCCACCACATGCGTGGGGTTTCGCACCGACGCCACCAGCACCTCGGTGGTGTAGTCGTAGTTGTTGTAGATGGTGACGATCTTCTCGATCAGGTCCATGCCGGTCTCGGAGATGTCGTCGAGGCGGCCGATGAACGGGCTGATGTACGTGGCGCCCGCCTTGGCCGCCATGATCGCCTGCGACGGCGAGAAGCACAGCGTGACGTTGGTCTTGATGCCCTCGGCGGTGAGCGTGCGAACGACCTTGAGTCCGTCGGCGATGAGGGGGATCTTCACCACGATGTTCTTGTGCAGCCTGGCCCACGCCCGCCCCTCGGAGAGCATGCCGTCGACGTCGGTGGAGAGCACCTCGGCGCTGATCGGCCCGTCGACGATCTCGCAGATCTCGACCACCACGTCCTTGTACTTGCGGCCGGTCTTCGCCACCAACGAGGGGTTGGTGGTGACGCCGTCGATGATGCCCTGCGACTGGGCCTCGCGGATCTCGGCGACGTCGCCGGTGTCGATGAAGAACTTCATGGGCTCCTCCTTGCGTGCGGCAAGACTGATGGACGATCAGGTGGACGATTCGAACGCGGGCGGCGGGGTGGGCGGCTCGTCGGGCCGCGCGGCGGGGACGCCTGCCAGGCGCTCGCGGCAGGCCTGGAGCGCGCGGGCGATCTCGCCGAGCGTGGCGCGCGCCTCGGCCGTCTCAGCGACGAGACGTTCGAGCGTGGCGGCCAGCTCTTGCTGCATGGCGCGGAGCATATTTGACCGATCGGCCTCGGTCAACGAGACCCGGGGGCGTTGAGATGACGCTGCGCGCCTCGGAGCTCCTGCTGGTCGCCGACGAGATCGCCCGCTCGATCGCGGGGGCGCCGGTGCAGAAGGTCGTGGACGCGGGAGAGGGCTCGCTGGCGCTCGGCTTCCCGTCGCGCTGGCTGCGGATCGTGTTGGGGCGCGGCGTGGCGCGGCTGCACCTGGCCGACGACAAGCCGCCCGGCACCGGGGAGGCCGCCAGCCCGTTCTGCATGCAGCTGCGCAAGGAGCTGACAGGGCTGCGGCTGGTCGGCGTCGAGGGCGTGGCCGGCGAGCGCGCCTGCGCGATCGACTTCGCCCGCGGCGAGTCGCGGCGTCGCCTGCTGGTGATGCTCTATGGGAGCGGCGCCCGCCTCACGCTGCTCGACGACGCCGACCCACCGAGCGCGCTCGGCGCCTGGCCGCAGGGCGCGACCCCGGTCGTGGGGCTGCCGCCGCCTCGCGCCGACGAGCAGCCGCCGCGCTTCGCCGCCGCCGACGTGTCCCGTCGCATCGAGGAGCACTACCGCGGCGGTGACACCGCCCGCGCCGTGGGCGACGAAAAGCACGCTGCGCTCGCCGCCACCCGCCGCCTGATCGTCAAGCTGCGGCGGCGCGAGGAGGCGCTCGCCGAAGATTTGGCGCGCACCGCGACCGCCGCCGAGCGTCGCCGGCACGCGGACCTGATCCTGGCGCACCTCGCCGAGGTGCCGCGCGGTGGCTCAACCGTGACCCTGCCCGACGACTTCGCGGCCGGCGAGCCGGTGGTGATCCCGCTCGACCCCAGGCTGGGGCCACGGGAGAACGCCGCCCGGCTCTACAAGGAGCACAAGCGGCTGGCGCGCGGCCGCGCCACCGTCGAAGCCCGCCTCGCCGAGACGCAGGACGAGCGTCGCGCGGCCGAGGAGCGCCTCGTCGCGATCGAATCGGCCACGCCCGAGGCGCTCGCCGCGCTGGTGCTTCGCTCCGCGGCTCGGCCGGCCGCGCACGCACCCGCGCGCACGGCAGGGCCGCGTCGCGCCCTCCCCTATCGAGTGTTCCGCTCCGCCTCGGGCGCGGACATCCTCGTCGGCAAAGGCGCCGACAAGAACGACGAGCTCACCTTCCGGATCGCGCGCGGCAACGACCTGTGGCTGCACACCCGGGATCTTCCGGGCGCGCACGTGGTCGTGCCGCTCGCTGGCCGCCCGGTCGATGAGCCCACGCTCCTCGACGCGGCGACGCTCGCCGTATGGTTCAGCCCCGCGCGTCCCACCGACTGGAGGGCCGACGGCCCGGGCGCACCCGGGGGCGACGAAACCGCCCGGAAGGTCCAGGCGGACGTCACCTACGCGCTTCGCAAGCTCGTTCGCAAACCACGCAACGCGCCGCCCGGACGGGTGACCGTCGCGGGCGGCAAGACCCTGCGCGTGCGACTCGAACCAGATCGGCTGCGGCGGCTCCTCGCCAGCCGCGCCGAGCCCTTCGCCGACTAGAAGTTGCGGAAGTCGACGGTGGTGATGGGCGTCGGGAGCTTGGGAGGCTCGGGAGCCGCCTTCGCTTCCACCGGCTTCGGGGCCGCCTTCTTGGCCGCCGCCGGCTTCTTCGCCTTCACCGCCTTCTTCGCCGGCTTGGCCTTGGCCTTCGCCGCCTTCTTGACGGGCTTGGCCTTGGCTTTCGCCGCCTTCTTGGCCGGCTTCTTCGCCGCCTTCTTGGCCGGCTTCTTCGCCGGCTTCTTCGCCGCCTTCTTGGCCGGCTTCTTGGCGGCCTTCTTCCTGGCCGGAGCTTTCTTCGCCATGGTCCGCCTCGCGGGCTGAGGTTCGCTACCGAACTAGGCGCTGGCGGGCGCGGCGGCCGGCTTCTTGGTCGCCTTCTTCGTGGCCTTCTTGGCCGGCTTCTTGGTGGCCTTCTTGGCCGCCTTCTTCGCCGGCTTCTTGGTCGCCTTCTTCGCGGCCGGCTTCTTGGCCGCCTTCTTCGCGGCCGGCTTCTTCGTCGCCTTCTTCGTCGCCTTCTTCGTCGTCGCCATGGTCTCACTCTCCCTGTTGAGGGTCAGCTTGTAGACCACTTTGCATGAAGTGGAGCGATCAGTCAATCCAAATTCGATCAAATTGATCCAAATTATATGCAAATGGATCGGTTGGCACAGCCGTTCCCGTCGCCCACGGATCCCGCAGCCACGGCGAAAAAAAACGCTGCGCCCTGGAAAAAAGGCGATCTCCGGCTGGTTGGGACCCGGATTCGCGCCCCGGCCGGCCGGCTGGCGCCCCGACCGGTGCGACTTTACAAGGGCCGGGGGCCGTAGTACGAGGGTGGCCATCCAAGGAGCCGCGCCATCATGAAGTTCGCGTTCGTCACCGACGACGTCACCCAGGTCAAGGCCGACGTGCTGGGCCTTCTATGCTTCGAGGACCGCACCAGCGACGGCGCGGCCTGGGAGGCGCTCGACAAGGCCCTCGGGGGCCTCCTCGGGCAGCTTTCCCAAGAAGAACGTTTCAAAGCCAAGCGGGGCCAGAGCCTCCAGCTTCACACTCACGGCAAGGTCGGCGCCTCGCGCCTGATCCTCGTTGGCGCCGGCACGCGCAAGGAGTTCCAGCCGTCCGACCTGCGGGGCTTCGTGGCCCGCGTGGCCAAGGCAGGCACCCAGGTGGGCGCGCGCACCATCGCGGTCGTCACCTCGCCCGGCGAGGCGCCGATCCAGGAGCGCACCGCGCAGTTCCTCGCCGAGGGCGCGGTGCTCGGCCAGTACCGCTTCGACAAGTACCTCACCTCCGACGACAAGAAGGCCCGCGAGGCCATCGAGGAGCTGAAGGTGGTGCTGCCCGCCGACAGCGACGCCACCCGCACCGACGCCCTCCGTCGCGGCGCCCAGCGGGGCGAGCAGGTCGCGACCGCCGTCGGTCTGGCGCGCGACCTCATCAATGAGCCGGCCGGCGAAATGACGCCGTCGCAGATGGCCGAGGTCGCCAAGCGCGTGGCCAAGGACCACGGTCTCGAGCTCAAGGTGCTGGGCCCGCGCGAGTGCGAGAAGCTCGGCATGGGCATGTTCCTCGCCGTGGCGCGCGGCTCCGACGAGGAGCCACGCCTGATCCACCTCGCCTACCGCCCCAAGGGCAAGACGCCGGTGAAGAAGAAGATCGCGCTCGTGGGCAAGGGCGTCACCTTCGACTCGGGCGGCCTGTCGCTCAAGCCGTCCGCGTCCATGGAGGACATGAAGGTCGACATGTCGGGCGCCGCCGCCGTGATCTCGGCCATCGGCGTGCTGGCCGACCTCGGCGTGCCCTACGAGGTGCACGCCGTCGCCGCGTGCACCGAGAACATGCCTTCCGGCAAGAGCTACAAGCTGGGCGACGTGCTGCGCTCCATGGCCGGCAAGACGGTCGAGATCAACAACACCGACGCCGAGGGCCGCCTCACCCTCGGCGACGCCATCACGTACATTCAGCGCGAGGCGAAGCCCGACGAGATCTTCGACTTCGCCACGCTCACCGGCGCCTGCATGGTGGCGCTCGGGCCGCACACCGCCGGCGTCATGGGCAATGACCTCTCGCTCGTCGAGCGGTGGCTGGCCGCGGCGCGCCTCGCCGGCGAGGAGATGTGGCACCTGCCGCTGCCCGAGCGCCTGCGCGAGCAGCTCAAGAGCGAGATCGCCGACATGCGCAACACCGGCGAGCGCTGGGGTGGCGCGCTCACGGCGGGCCTGTTCCTCAAGGAGTTCGCCGGCGACACGCCCTGGGTGCACGTGGACATCGCCGGCCCCGCCTCGGCCGACAAGGAGGCCGGTCACGTGGCCAAGGGCGGCACCGGCTTCGGCGTGGCCACGATCGTGGAATACCTGGCCGGCCGCGAGTAGTCCGCCACGCGAAAAAAAGCGGCCATCAGGTCGTCTTGTGAATTTTGTTGGCCTGGGACGGGTCGCGAACGCGTGCACGCCCCCACGGCCAAATCGGCGAAATCAAGGCAGACTTTAGCTTTTGCGCGAGCCGGATTACGTAAATTCGCGCAAGTCCGCCACAATTTCTCCCCTTTGACGGGAGTAACACATCGTGTTAGGGTTCCGGCGCCTCGGAATTCATCCGCGGCCAACGTGGTAACCCCACAGGAGGTCACACTTGATGAACTTGACCTTCCGCGTCGGCGACAAGGCGGTCTACCCCGCCCATGGTGTCGCCGAGATCACCGGGATCGAGCGTCGCGAGATCTCCGGCACGGAGCAGACCTTCTACATCCTGCGTATCCTCGAGAACGGGATGCGGATCATGGTGCCGATGAAGAACGCGGGCGCCGTCGGTCTGCGCGCCGTCGTCGGCAAGCAGGAAGTGAAGGAGGTCTACGACATCCTTCGTTCGAAAGAGGTATCGGTCGACGGCCAGACCTGGAACCGGCGCTACCGCGAGTACATGGAGAAGATCAAGACCGGCTCCGTGTTCGAGATCGCCGAGGTGCTGCGCGACCTTTCGCTCCTCAAGTTCGACAAGGACCTCTCGTTCGGCGAGCGCAAGATGCTCGACACCGCCAAGAACCTCCTGATCAAGGAGCTGGCGGTGGCCAAGGGCGCCAAGGAAGAGAAGATCGCCCGCGAGCTCGAAGAGATCTTCACCTGCTAATCGCCTCCCCCGCTTCACCCTCCTCCCCCATCATCTGATCCCGCCCACGCAGCCCCAGCGGCTGCGCCGGCGCCTTGTGGCCCGCCGCCGCCGCGCCCACTGCGGTGTCGACGTCGAACGCAAACGCTGCGTCGACGATTGCCCGTGGCCCGAGCGGCGTTTTTCCTTGATCTTCGTCGCGCCCGCCCCTACCTTGAACAAGACTGACAGGTCAGTCTAACGACTCGCACCGCCAGTTCAGCCCGTTCTCAGGTTCCAAAGGAGCCCCCGCATGTCGGCGACGGACAGCACCCGCACCGCCCCGGTCTACCTCGGCATCGACGTCGGTTCCACGACGGTGAAGGCGGTGGTGATCGATCCCGAGACCAACGCGATTCTGTGGAGCGACTACCAGCGCCACCAGACCAAGCAGCCGGAGATGGTGCGCGAGTTCCTCGTGCGCATCGGCAACGAGTTCCCGCGCATCCCCACCTCCGACATCCGCGTGTTCATCACCGGCTCGGGTGGCTCGCCGCTCGCCGATCACCTCGGCGCGAAGTTCGTGCAGGAGGTCAACGCCGTCACGCTCGCCGTCGAGCACCTCCACCCCGACGTGGGCAGCGTGTGCGAGCTCGGCGGCCAGGACGCCAAGATCATCATCTTCAAGAAGAACGAACAGACCGGCGACAAGACCGCCATCACGTCGATGAACGACAAGTGCGCCTCGGGCACCGGCGCCACCATCGACAAGTGCGTGCTCAAGGTCGGCCTGCCCAACGAGGACGTCGTCAAGATCCTCTTCGACGACAGCAAGCTCCACCACGTGGCGGCCAAGTGCGGCGTGTTCGCCGAGACCGACATCGTGAACCTGGTGAAGTCGGGCATCCCGTCGATCGAGATCATGAACTCGCTCGCCGACGCGATCGTGATGCAGAACCTGTCGGTGCTCACGCGCGGCAACACGCTCAAGCACAAGGTGCTGCTGCTCGGCGGCCCCAACACCTACCTCCCGTTCCTGCGCGACTGCTGGCGCAAGCGCATCCCCGAGACCTGGAACGAGCGCGGCTACGACTACCCGAAGGACGTGCCGATCGACCAGCTCATCATCGTGCCCGACAACGCGCAGTACTACGCCGCGTTCGGCGCCGTGATGTACGGCAAGCACGAGCCCGCCACCGTCGGCGTGTACAAGGGCCTCGACGGCCTCACCGACTTCATCACCAACGGCCGCAAGGCCAAGCTCGGCGCCAGCGCGGGGCCGCCGTTGGTGCGCAAGACCGAGGGCGAGGCGGGCCTCGCGAAGTTCATCGAGGAGTACCGCATCCCGAAGTTCACCCACGCCACCTTCGAGAGCGGCCAGCACGTGCGCGGCGTGATCGGCATGGACGGCGGCTCCACCTCGTCGAAGGCGGTGCTGATCGACTACGAGACCGGCGAGATCCTCACCAAGCAGTACATGCTCTCCAAGGGCAACCCGATCGCCGACACCAAGGAGATCCTCGGCAAGATCAAATCCTTCGTGCTTGACCAGGGCGCCACGCTCGAGGTGATGGGCTTCGGCGCCACCGGGTACGCGGCCGACGTGCTGCAGGAGTCGGTGAAGAGCGACGCCAGCATCGTCGAGACCGTGGCCCACATGATGTCGGCGGTGCACTTCTTCGGCGACGTCGACGTGATCTGCGACATCGGCGGGCAGGACATCAAGGTCCTGTTCATGTCGAACGGCGACATCAAGAACTTCCGCCTCTCGAACCAGTGCTCGGCAGGCAACGGCATGCTGCTGCAGGCGATGGCCGACCAGTTCGGCGTGCGCGTGCAGGACTACGCCGACGTGGCGTTCAAGGCGGAGCTGTCGCCCAAGTTCAGCTACGGCTGCGCCGTGTTCCTCGACTCCGACCGCGTCAACTTCCAGAAGGAGGGCTTCTCGAAGGAGGAGCTGCTCGCGGGCCTGGCGCAGGTGCTGCCGAAGAACGTGTGGCAGTACGTGGTGCAGATCCCGCGCATGGCGGAGCTCGGGCGCAAGTTCGTGCTCCAGGGCGGCACGCAGCACAACCTCGCCGCGCTCAAGGCGCAGGTCGACTACATCAAGGACCGCGTGCCGGGCGCCGAGGTCTACGTGCACCCGCACACCGGCGAGGCGGGCGCGATCGGCGCCGCGATGGAGACGCGCCGCGTGGTGATGCGCCGCGGCTACTCGACCTTCATCGGCATCGACAACGCCATCGACCTCAAGTTCACCTCGGTGAACGACGAGTCCACGCGCTGCCACTTCTGCCCCAACCTGTGCGCGCGCACCTTCATCGACACGCTGACGCCCGACGGCAAGACCTCGCGCTACATCTCCGGCTTCTCCTGCGAGAAGGGCACCGTGGAGAGCGAGGAGGCGATGATCGCGCTGTCGAACGAGCGCAAGAAGCTCATGAAGCAGTTCCCCAACCTCGTCGACTACGAGTCGAAGAAGCTCTACGCGCACTTCTATGACGCCGAGCCGATGCCCGACGCCGACAAGGACGTCTACGACGTGAAGGTGGAGAAGACCTTCTTCGGGGGCGCCAAGAAGACGCAGGTGAAGCGCAAGTTCCAGCGCTCGTCGAAGGAGAAGTGGGAGGCGCGCGCGCGTGTCCGCATCGGCATCCCCAAGGTGCTCAACATCTGGAGCACCGCGCCGTTCTTCCGCACCTACCTCGAGTCGCTCGGCATCACCAAGCACAACGTGGTGTTCTCCGACTACACGTCGGAGGAGATGTGGGCCGAGGGCGGCAAGTACGGCTCGATCGATCCCTGCTACCCGTCGAAGGTGGCGCAGGCGCACATCCACAACCTGCTCTTCCACCACCACAGCGACGAGAAGAAGCTCAACTTCGTGTTCTTCCCCTGCATCACGCACGTGCCGCCGGGGCTGAACAAGGTGATGGACACCGCGTCGTGCCCGATCGTGGCCGGCGCGCCCGAGGTGCTCAAGGCGGCGTTCACCAAGGAGACGGACTTCTTCGCGGTGCGCGGCATCAAGTACCTCGACCCGGCCGTGACCTTCGTCGAGCGCACGCTGCTCAAGAGCCAGCTGTTCGCCGCCTTCGGGCCCGCGCTCGGCGTGACCGAGGACGAGAACGACTTCGCCGTGGACCAGGCGTGGAAGGCGATGGACGTGATCGACGCCGACCTCCAGAACCGCGGCAAGGCGATCCTCGAGACCGTCGAGGAAGAGAACCGCGTGGCGCTGCTGATGATCGGCCGCCCCTACCACTCCGACCCGGGCCTGAACCACTCGGTGCTCGAGGAGTTCCAGGTGCTCGGCTACCCCATCCTGTCGATGCGCTCGATTCCGAAGGACCCGAAGTGGCTGCACCGCTTCTTCGAGGAGGACATCAAGAAGGGGCTCATCGAGACGCCGCTCGAGGTGACCGATGTGTGGCCCGAGAACTACTCGGCCAACTCGGTGCAGAAGGTGTGGTCGGCGAAGTTCGCCGCGCGCCACCCGAACGTCGTGGTGCTCGATCTGTCGTCGTTCAAGTGCGGCCACGACGCGCCCACCTACGGCCTGATCGACTCGGTGATCCAGACCTCGGCCACGCCCTACTCGGCGCTCCACGACATCGACGCCAACAAGCCGGGCGGCTCGATCAAGATCCGCGTCAAGACCTACGCCCACTCGCTCAAGCTGCACGAGGAGCGCCTCGACGACGTGGCGCGCAAGAAGGCCGAGCTGTCGGCGCGCATCGACGAGAAGCGGCTCTACCTCATGAAGCTCAAGCAGGAGCAGCTCGAGGCGCGCAAGCAGCGCGACCCCTCGCTCGAGGCGCAGATCGCCGAGATCGAGCGGCGCGTCAAGGAAGCCGCCGCGCGCGCGGCGCACAACAAGCCCGTCGTCGACGCCGACCCGAAGCTGGTGCGGCTCGGCGTGAAGAAGCAGGACGAGTCGATCGCTCGGCTCTAGCGGTCAACGCAGCTCACACGGCTCACGGCTGACAACCACAGCTCCAAGGAGAGGTCGATGGAAGTCATTCAGAACAGCGGCAAGGTGAGGCTCCCGGTCTTCGGCCAGAGCCCTGGCGGCGGCGGCAAGCTGGCCGACATCGACGTGGAGGCCGAGCTGAGGAAGTTCGAGCTGGAGCAGATGGCCGAGCTGGGCATGGAGCCCGGCAAGGAGCACTGGCGCGACGAGGTGCCGAGCACCTTCACCAAGGACCAGCGCGCGCACACCACGATCCTCGTGGGCGGCCTCACCATGGCGCACGACACCTTCATCGAGTCGGGCCTCGCCGGCCTCGGCTACAAGGTGAAGGCCATGGACGTGCCCGACAACTCCGCGCTCACCTTCGGCAAGGAGTTCGGCAACCGCGGTCAGTGCAACCCGACCTACTTCACCGTCGGCAACCTGATCAAGTTCCTCACCTACCTCCGCGACGAGAAGGGCATGTCGAAGGAGGAGATCGTCAACGGCTACCTGTTCGTCACCGCCGGCGCGTGCGGGCCGTGTCGCTTCGGCACCTACGTGACCGAGTACCGCAAGGCGCTGCGCGACTCGGGCTTCGACGGCTTCCGCGTGATGCTGTTCCAGCAGCAGGGCGGCCTGAAGCAGGCCACCGGCGCCGACGCGGGCCTGGAGATGAACCCGAAGTTCTTCATCAAGCTGGTGCTCTCGATCTTCGCCGGCGACGTGCTCAACGTGCTGATGTACCGCACCCGCCCGTACGAGGTGGAGAAGGGCGCCACCGATCGCGCCGTGGCCGAGGCCAAGTCGATCATCACCGCCGCGCTGCGCGAGAACCGCAACGTGCTGTGGGCGCTGGTGCAGGCGCGCCGCATCTTCGCGCGCATCGAGGTGGATCGGTCCACGATCAAGCCGAAGGTCTCCGTGATCGGCGAGTTCTGGGCCATGACCACCGAGGGCGACGGCAACTACGGCCTGCAGCGGTTCCTCGAGGCCGAGGGCGCCGAGGTCGACGTGCAGACCGTGACGGCGTGGCTGCTGTTCATGCTGTGGGAGCAGCGCTGGGACACCAAGCAGCGCATGTTCCTGCGCGGCGAGGACAAGGCGCGCAAGGGCCTGGTGGGCGTGAACGCCACCAAGAAGCTGGCGATGCTGTTCGCCGGCGAGCTCGTGGTGCGCGGCCTGTTCCAGGCGTTCGCCAACGCCATCGGCGTGCACGGCTACCACCTGCCCGACATGGACCTCGTGGCCGACACCGCGCGCGACTACTACAACAACCACCTGCGCGGCGGCGAAGGCCACATGGAGGTCGGCAAGCTGATCCTCAACGTGCAGAAGAAGAAGGCCACGATGACGCTGAGCGTGAAGCCCTTCGGCTGCATGCCCTCGTCGGGCGTGTCCGACGGCGTACAGAGCATGATCACGGAGAAGTTCCCCGGCTCGATCTTCTGCGCCATCGAGACCAACGGCGACGGCGCCGTCAACGTGTACTCGCGCGTGCAGATGATGCTGTTCAAGGCGCGCCGCGCCGCGCAGGACGAGCTGGCCCGCGCGCTCGCCGACAACGGCATGAGCGCCGAGGAGTTCACCACCCGCCTCGCCGCGAAGACCAAGTTCGCCAGCGCCCTGTGGTACCCCGAGCACACGGTGGCCGCCACCGCCTCGAACACGGTCTACGAGCTGACCAGGCCCAGCCTGCTCCGTCGCGTGGCGGGCAAGCTCACGCTCAAGAACGCCACCGAGGCCGGCAAGAAGGCCGTCACCCAGATCCGCACGACCGCCCCCGCCCTCGTCGAGCAGGTCACGAAGCTCGCCGCGTTCTAGCTCGATTCCGCAGGATCCACGAAGCCGGTCTCCGCCAGGAGGCCGGCTTCTTTTTTTGCGCGCCGGGTGGCCGCGGCCCGCTCGGTCCCTCGCCCACCGCCGGGCAATGCTAGATTCGAGCGGTGCTCGAGGCGAAGCGCATCGTGTGCGGCCGCTGCCGGGGCTTGAACCGGCCCGAGGCCGCGGAGTGCGCGCACTGCCACCAGCCGCTCGTGGACGAGTCGCACAAGGACGAGCGCGACAAGGCGAAGATCGTGAACCCGGGGCAAAAGCGCTGCACGGGCTGCGGCAAGTGGAGCCCGGCGCAGACCGTGTACTGCCCCGACTGCGGCGTGAAGCTGCCGCCGCGCGCCATCCACCTCGACGACGGCGAGGCCGCCGGCTTCTGGCCGCGCTTCGCCGCCTTCGCGATCGACGCCGTGGTGCTGGTGGTGCTGCGGCAGCTGGTGCTCTCGCGCCTCCACCACCGCGCCTTCGACTGGGAGGACCTGGTCGACTGGCGGCAGGCCTTCCTCGGCGCGCAGAGCCCCGAGACCGCCGACGTGCTCTCCTACTTCGCCGTCGACGCCGGCTACTTCACGCTGCTGGTCGGCGCCTGGGGCCGCACGCTCGGCAAGTGGCTGCTCGGCCTCAAGGTCACCCGCGAGGGGGGCGCGCCGGTGGGCTTCGGCCTCGCCTTCATGCGCTACCTCGCGCACTTCTTCTCCCTGGTGCCGCTCGGCGCCGGCTACGTCTACATCGCGCTGAACCCGAGCCGCCGCGCCTTCCACGACCTGCTCTGCCAGACGCGCGTCATCTTCGCCTCGCGCGGGTCGGGCGCGCCATGATGGGCCTGCTCACCTTCCTGGCGCTGGCGTTCGCGCCGGGCGCGTTCTGGCTGTGGTCGATCCAGCGCCGCGATCGCCACCGCTCCGAGCAGAAGTCGATGATGGTGCGGGTGTTCCTCTTCGGCGTGCTGATCGCGCTGCCGGTGGTGCTGGTGGAGTGGGCGCTCGGCGGCGGTCGCGAGGACACCGCCATCACCAACCTGCGCGTGGCCTTCTACGAGGCCTTCATCGTGGCCGGCGTCGTGGAGGAGGTCGGCAAGTGGCTGGTGGTGCGCACCACCATCTGGGGATCGCCGTGGTTCGACGAGCCGCTCGCCGGCCTCATCTACTCCAGCGCCGCCGCGCTCGGCTTCGCGTCGATCGAGAACCTCGGCTACATGATGCGCTTCGGCGCCGGCGTGATCGTGGTGCGCTCGTTCTTCTCCACGCTGGCGCACGTCACGTTCTCGGCGCTGTGGGGCTACCCGATGGGCTGGGCGCGCCAGTCGTCCGCCGCCGCGCGCTCGCGCCTGGTGCGCGCGCTGCCGCTCGTGGCCGGCCTCGCCGCCGCGATCGCGCTCCACGGCGCGTTCGACTTCTTCCTGATGGCCTACGGCGACAAGGGCGAAGGCCGCTCGGCGCTGGTGTTCTCGGCCGGCGCGGCGGCGTTCCTGCTTCTGCTCGGCCGCGCCGTGCGCCTCTCGCCGCGTCGCGCCACCGTGGCCCCGCGCGTGCGCCTGTGCCCCGGCTGCCTCACCGCCAACGTCACCACCGCCACCTCGTGCGGCGCCTGCGGCCTGGTGCTGCCGATCGCGCTGCGCGTCGGGTTCTCCTGCGGCAAGTGCAAGCGCCCGGTGAACGCCGACACCCGCTACTGCTCCACGTGCGGCAGCCGCCTCGTGGAGGCGAAGCCCGTCGCGCTCTGAGTCGAGCTAGCCGACGTCGTTCGCGGCGTGCAGCAGCACCACCGTGATGTTGTCGTCGCCGCCGCGGTCGTTGGCGAGGTCGATGAGCAGGTTCGGCACCTTCTTGTAGAACTGCGCCTGCAGCACCTTCGCCATCTCGTCGCCCTCGATGAGGTTCGAAAGTCCGTCGGAGCACAGGAGGAAGCAGTCGCCGGCCTCGATGGCAAAGGCGGCGCTGTCCACGTTCACGCTGCGCTCGAAGCCCACCGATCGGGTGATGATGTGCTTGAACTTCGACTCCTTCGCGTCCTCCTTGCTGAGGAGGCCGGCGCGCACCTGCTCGTTCACCCACGAGTGGTCCTCGGTGAGCTGCAGGCACTTGCCGTCGCGGTAGAGGTAGCAGCGCGAGTCGCCCACGTGCGCCACGTAGGCGCGGCCGCGGTGCACCAGCAGCGCCGTCAGCGTGGTGCCCATGCCGGCGAGGTCGGGGTCGCTCTGCGCCACCTGGAAGATCTGTTCGCCGGCGCGCTGCGTGGCGCGCTCGAGGAGCTTGCCGGCCGTGCCGTTGCCCGACTTCTCCAGCGCGTGGGTCTCGCGCGCGTTGACGATCTCCTCCTCGAGGATCTCGAGCGCCATGCGGCTGGCGCGCTCGCCACCCTGGTGGCCGCCCATCCCGTCGGCCACGGCGTACAGGCCGAGGCGCGGGCTCACGAGGTAGCTGTCCTCGTTGTGGTCGCGCTTCCGCCCGACGTCGGATAGGCCCCACGCGTTGAACTTCATCGACTGAAAAGCCTATCGATCCGGCCGGCGAAATCAAGCAATCGCGCCGCGTCGACGACGGAAGTCGTCACCAAAAGACAATATTCCGCTTGGTCGGCAGGCGATGCGGCGGGCGGCTACTTACCGTGATCCGGGTAGTCGGCGCCCTTTTCGCTGTGGTCGCGCCCGTCGAAGCGGAAGATCTTGCCCTTGCCGTCCACCCGCGTGAGCAGGTTCACGGGGCGCTTCCACACGCGGTTCAGGTTGAACAGCGTGTCGCGCGCGTAGTCCATGCGCAGGTCGGTGCCCTCGTGCTGGTGGCGCAGGAGCAGCTCGCTCCTGTTTTCGAAGTTGCCGTCCTCCACGTAGATGAAAGGCTGCCCGAAGTTGGTGAGCCGGAACAGGAGCTTGTCCTTCACCTTCTTGAACTCCCGGCTCTCGATCTCCCAGTTGCCGCTGCGCTCGTTGAAGCCGAAGGAGAAGAACTTGTTCGAGCGGCAGAACTCCTCGGTGAAGAACTCGTCGATGAAGGTGACGTCGTTGTAGAGCTTGCGGACCTCGAAGATCTTGCGGCGCCCCAGGCCGAGGCGGCGGTCCCAGTGCTTGCGCGCCGCCATGTCGTGGCAGTCGTCCCACTCCTTGCCGAACTGCCCCTTGTCCCAGCGCTCCTCGATGTGACGGAACAGCTCCACGCCCAGCTTGTATGGATTGAGCTGCCCGGGCGAAGTGGCCAGTACGCCCGCGTTGTTGTCGGCGTAGTCGATGATCTCCGCCGCCGTGGCCGCCTTCTGGGTCATGATCGTGGAGTGCCAGTACGAGGCCCAGCCCTCGTTCATCACCTTCGTCATTCCCTGCGGCGAGAAGTAGTAGGCCTCGTCGCGCACCACCTCGATCACGTCGCGCTCCCAGCGCTCCAGTGGGGCATTGTCGATCAGGAACGCCAGCACGTCGCGCTCGGGCTGCTCGGGGAAGCGGTGGACCTTCTCCTTCTCCTTCTCGATCTTCTGCTTCTGCCGCTCCATGAAATCGGGCGGATTGATGAACTTGTCCATATAGGACTTGGCGCGGATGCGCGGCACCTCCACCGGCTCCTCCTCCTCGGGCCGCTCCTCCTTCTTCGGCTGCGCGCGGCGCGCCATGTAGGGCGAGTGAGGGTCGATGAGGTTGTCGAGCGACAGGCACACGTCGATGAAGGTCTCGACCTTGTCGATGCCCTGCCGCTCCACGTGCTTGCGCAGGCGGGCGGCGTGGTTCGCCATCCCGTCGATCATTCTCCGGTTGGTCTTGGAGAAGTAGTAGTTGTTCTTGAAGAAGTCGCAGTGACCGAAAACGTGCGCCATGACCATCTTCTGGTCGGTGGCCGAGTTTCCCTCGAGCAGGTACGCGTAGCAGGGGTCGTTGTTGATCACCATCTCGTAGATCTTCGACAGACCATATTCATAGCCCTTCGACAGTCGCTCGTACTCCATTCCATAGCGCCAGTGCGGGTAGCGCACGGGGAATCCCCCGTAGGCCGCCACCTCGTTCATGCGCTGGTAGTCGAGCACCTCGAAGATCGTCTCGAAGAAATCGAGCCCGTACTCGCGCGCGTACCCCTCGATCTGCTTCTGCATGTCGAAGAGGTACGGCGGAAGGTTGGTGGACTTGTTCATCGCGCGCGCGCTCGTTACTGCGTGTCCCGCTCCAGGCAGGCGTCGAGGGCGGCGCGGGCGTGCATGCCGAACCAGTCGAGGCTGTCGATGTTGGGATCGATCGCCGCGTAGAAGCCGCTCCGCCCTTTGTAGTCGCGGAAGAACGAGATGCGCTCGAAGCTCATGGCCGGGTTGTTGAGGCTGTACCAGTCGGCGTCGGGGATGTCGCCCTGCTGCACCCCGCTCACGCCCGCCGCGTAGGTCTCGCCCTTGGGCCCGCTGATGTGGAACCACAGCCCCTCTCCCTGCGGGCCGCCGTTCTTGATCTCGATCTTCGGCATGTCGGGCAGCTTCATCCCGTAATGCGAATAAGCCATCATTTCATCGGCCATCGACTGGAGGTGGGCGCGGCAGCGCGTCTCCCAGTCGGGCGTGGCGGCGCGGAACGCGGCGGGCTCGGCCTTGCGGGCATAGCGGCAGTGACAGGCGGGCTTGTGCGACCACCACGCGGCGGCGGCGACCAGCGGCACGCCGACCGCGCCGAGGATCGTCAGCCCCAGCGCCGTGCGCCCGCCACCGACGGGAGGAAGCTCGGGATTACCTCCAACGTGATCGACGCTCATGCTCACTTGCCCTTTCCGAGGAAGTCACGGATCGAGTCCATGATCGCCTCCTTGCCCTTGATCTCCGAGGTCACGAGGCTCTGGCCCTGGGCCTCTCCCTCGTCGAAGTGTTCCTGCAGATCCTTGATGAACTGGCCTGAGCCGTAGGGCGACTCCACCTGCCCGTAACAGAACAGGTTCACGGCCGGCAGGATCTTGGCCTTCAACAGATCTATGCAGCTCACCGTGTCGTCGACCGACCAGTTGTCGCCGTCGGAGAAATGGAACGGATAGATGTTCCATTCGCTCGGTGGATATTCGTCTTCAATCAGCTTCGCGCACAGCTTGTAGGCGCTCGAGATCATCGTGCCGCCCGACTCGCGGGTACGGAAGAAGGTCTCGCGATCGACCTCCTTCGCGGTGGCGTCGTGGATGATGTAGCGCGACTCCAGCCCCTGGTATTGCGAGCGCAGCCAGGTGTCGATCCAGAACGACTCGATGCGCACGATCTCCTTCTGCTCGTCGCCCATCGAGCCGGAGACGTCCATCATGTAGATGATCACCGCGTTGGACTGCGGCAGCGGCTCGGTCTTCCACGAGCGGTAGCGCTTGTCGTCGCGAACCGGCACGATGAGCGGCTTGGCGGGATCGTAGGTGCCCGACGCGATCTGGCGCTTGAGCGCCTCCTTGAACGTGCGGCGGAAGTGCCTGAGCGATTCGGGGCCGGTGGTGCGGATTCCGGTGTAGCGGTCCTTCCGGGCGATGATGCGCTCTTTGCCCTTGGGCTCGATGCGCGGCAGCTGCAGCTCCTCGCCGAGGATCTGCGCCAGCTCCTCCATCGACACGTCGACTTCCAACAGGTGCTCGCCGGCCTTGTCGCCCGCCTTGCCCTCGCCCGGCTGCTCCTCGCCCTGGCCCAGCGGATCGCCCGGCTCGCCGTCGCCCTGCCCCACGCCGCCGGCCTGCTTGTCGCCGAACCGGAAGTGGGGAATGTCGATCTGCGGCAATGGAATGGAGACGATCTCCTTTCCCTTCTTGCCGAGCATCTCTCCCTGCGTGATGTACTTGCGCAGGTTCTGCTTGATCTTGCCGCGCACGATCTCGCGGAAGCGGCGGTGATCCTGGTCAATCCGTTGGCTCATCGGATCACGTCACCACGTCGGAGAACTCGAGGCTCTCGGGATCATAGAAGGCCAGCCGCTTGCCGTCGCGCTTGGCCTTCAGCGCGATGTCGAGCAGTCCGAGCGCCCGCATCAGCACCGCGCCGCCATCGTCGGTCCCCAGCTCCTCGGCGAGCCGCGTGAGCAGCACGGCCGAGGTGCCGGAGATCTTCAACGTCACGGGACCGACGTGCGGATCCATTCGGGATTATCCCTTCACGTCCCCGCGCGCGAAGATCGACGCCACGAAGTTCAGCACGTCGGTCGAGCAGATCTCGCAATAACCGTAGTTGCGCATCATGCGGTTCTTCACCACGTCGATCTTCTCCTGCGTATCGCGATCGACCACGGTGGAGACCAGGCTGGTCAGTTTGATCGAGTCCTTCTGATCCTCGAAGAGCTTCAGCTCGAGCGCCTTGTGGAGCCGCTCGTTGGTGCGGTAGTCGAACTGACGGCCCTCCACGGCCAGCGCGCCGATGTAGTTCATGATCTCGCGCCGGAAGTCGTCCTTGCGACTCTCGGGGATGTCGATCTTCTCCTCGATCGACCGCATCAGGCGCTCATCGGGCTCCTCGTCCTGCCCGGTGTACTTGTTCTTCACCCGCTCCTTCTGGGTATATGCCTTGATGTTGTCGATGTAGTTGGCGCACAGCTTGGCGATCGCGTCCTCGTCGGCGGAGATCGCGCGCTGCACCTCGTTCTTCACGATGTCTTCGTATTCCTGCTTCACGACGGAGAGCAGCTCGGTGAAGCGCTTCTTCATCTCGTCATTGGTGATGAGCGAGTGGTGGCGCAGCCCGCCCTCCAGCTCATTGAGCACCATGAAGGGATTGACGCAGCCTTCTCCCTTGTCGCTCACCAGCGCGTTCGAGATCTTGTCCTGGATGTAGCGCGGCGAGATGCCGTCCATGCCCTCGCGCACGCTCTCCTTGCGCAGCTCCTTGATGTTGTCCTGGGTGAAGCCCGGGAGCGTCTTTCCATCGTAGAGCTTGAGCTTTTGCAACAGGGTGAGGTTGTGCTTCTTGGGGTCCTCGAGGCGGGTGAGCACGCCCCACATCGCGGCGATCTCGAGGGTGTGCGGCGCGATGTGCTTGCCGCGTATCTTCTCGGGGTTGTAGTCCTTGGCGTAGATCTTCTTCTCTTCGGTGAGGCGCGAGATGTAGGGGATGTCGATCTTGATGGTGCGATCCCGCAGCGCCTCCATGAACTCGTTGTTGAGGAGCTTCTTGTACTCGGCCTCGTTGGTGTGGCCGATGATCACCTCGTCGATGTCGGTCTGCGCGAACTTCTTCGGCTTGATCTTGTGCTCCTGCGACGCGCCGAGCAGGTCGTAGAGGAACGCCACGTCGAGCTTCAGCACCTCGATGAACTCGATGATGCCGCGGTTGGCGATGTTGAACTCGCCGTCGAAGTTGAAGGCGCGCGGGTCGGAGTCCGAGCCGTACTCCGCAATCTTGCGGTAGTTGATGTCGCCGGAGAGCTCGGTCGAGTCCTGGTTCTTCTCGTCCTTGGGCTGGAAGGTGCCGATGCCCACGCGGTCCTTCTCGCTGAGGATCATGCGCTTGACGCGCACGTGGCTCATCACCTTGCCCCAGTCGCCCTTGTAGTGCGCCATCAGCTCGCGGAAGATCTGGCGGCAGGCCGGGTTGAGGTCGCCCTCGAGGTAGATCGGCTGCGACTCGCTGCCGAGCCCCAGCTCGCGGAAGGCGCGGACGCGCCAGTCGACGGGGATGAGGCGCAGCGGCTCCTCGTGCATCGGCGAGGGGAACACCTCGTGGCCGCCCGTGATGTGCGACAGCTCGGGCGTCATCACCCACTCATAGGTGTAGAGCGCGCCCTCGGGGGTGCGTGAATACTCCTCGAGCCCCTTCTTGAGCAGGCGCGCGATCGTGGACTTGGACGAGCCCACCGGGCCGTGCAGCAGGATCACGCGCCGCTCGGTGCCGTAGCGCTGCGCCGCGCTCTTGAACACGTTGACCAGGCGCATGAGCGGGATGTCGAGCCCGTAGACCGCGTCCTTGCCGCCGTGCTGCTCGTCCTTGAAGAAGTTGTACCGGATCAACTTCTTCTTGTTGTCGATGTACTCCTCCTGCCCGAACGACAGGATCATGTCGTACACGCGCTGGAAGGCGGTGCGCGTGACCTTGGGGTTGTCGCGGACGACTTGCAGGTACTCCTCGAAGCTGCCGCTCCAGTTGAGCTCCTGGTATTCGCGGAAATCCTGGAATCCGGCGATGCGACTGAGCATCTCGCGGCCGTCGTGCCGTTCTTGACTCATCTTGGGATCTCCTCGACTCGGGGACGCACCCGGTGCCCGACACGCGCCGGCACCTTCAACATGGTAGCAAAAGCGGGACGCGGCATCCTTGCCAAGATCGTAGCAGCGCCACCGACGGGATTCCAGGCGGCCCGCGGACGGGCCCGCCCGGTCAGGTCCCGCCCGGACGGTTGCGCTGGTACTTGTCGACCGCCGCCTCGTGCTCGGCGCGGGTCTTGGAGAACTGGTGGCTGCCGTCGTTGGGGGTGCGGGCCACGAAGTAGAGGAAGGGCGTGACCTCGGGGACCATCACGGCCTCGAGGGCGGCGCGGCCCGGGTTGCTGATGGGGCCGGGCGGCAGGCCCTCGTGCGTGTAGGTGTTGTAGGGGTTGTCCTTGTCCTCGAGGTGGACCTTGTGGATGCGGCCGTCCCACTTGGCGCAGGCGGCCGACTTCTCCACGGGCACGGTACAGCCGTAGACGATCGTGGGGTCGGTCTGCAGCACGTGCGGCTTGAACGTGGGGAGGCGCAGGCGGTTGAGGAACACGCCGGCGATGCGCGGCCGCTCCTCGGGGCGCGCGGTCTCCTTCTCCACGAGCGAGGCCATGAGCAGCACCTGGTGGTCGTCGAAGTTGTAGGTCTTCTGCAGCGCCGCCACCTGGCTCTTGTGCGCCTCCTTGAGCTGGGCGAACACCTCCTTGGACTGCTTGACCAGGCGGGAGATCACCTTGTTGGGCGCGGTGCCGGGGCGGAACTTGTACTTCGACGGGAAGAGGTAGCCCTCGGCCGACTCGCCGGGCACGCCGAGCGAGTGCAGCAGGTTGGGATCGCGCGCGGCGCGCAGGAACTCCTCGGCCGGGCACACGCCGCCCTCCTCGAACAGGCGCGCCACCTCGAGGATGTTCTTGCCCTCGGGGATGGCGATGTCGACCTCCTCGTCGGGCACGCCGGCGATGAGCGCCTCCATGATCTGCTGCGGCGTCTGCGAGGGGTTGAAGGTGTAGCGGCCGGGGCGCACCTTGCTGGCGTCGCCGCGCTCGGTGGCGTAGATGCGGAACCAGCTGGGGTGGTCGAGCACGCCCTTGTCGGCGAGCGAGCGGGCGATCGCCGACGGCGTCATGCCGCGGCTGACCACGATCTGCACCGGGTGGGTGTCGCCGGCGTGGTGGGGCTTGGTCGGGTAGCGCCACGCGGTGAGGCCGATGCCGCCGAGCACGCCGGCGCCGAAGAAGAACGTGAAGCCCACCACGAGCGACGCGCGCCACTGATGCACCCAGCTCATGGCTCGCGCGCTCCGCCTGCGTGGGGGTGCTCGGCCAGCCAGCGCGTGAGGATCACGGCGGCGGCGGCGCGATCGATCACCTTCTTGCGCCGGGCGCGCGAGAGGTTCGCCTCGAGGAGCGTCTCCTCGGCCTCCACCGTCGAGAACTGCTCGTCGCACTCGTCCACGGGGAGGCCCACGGCGCGCAGCGCGTCGATCAGCACGCGCACGCGGGCGGCGCGGTGGCCGCAGCTGCCGTCGGGCTCGAGCGGCAGGCCCACGACCAGCCGCGTGGCGCCGAGCCGGCGCGCCTCGGCCGCGATCTGCGCCACGTCCTTGGCGGTGCCGCGGCGCTCGAGCACCGTCACGCCGTGCGCCGCCACGCCCAGCTCGTCGGTGGCCGCCACGCCGATGCGCTTCGATCCCACGTCGAGCCCGAGTATCCGCACCGCGCGAATCTGCCACGCGTGCTCATGCGGCGCAATTGGGCGTCGCGCACAATGGTAGGCTGCGCGCCATGGCCGACGACAAGAATCCGCCCCCGGGCGCCGGCGCCACGCCCCAGATCCAGCTGCAGATCGACGAGGTGACGGCGCAGGGCAGCTACAGCAACGTGGTGGTGATCAACCACACCGACGCCGAGTTCATCCTCGACTTCGCGTTCCTGCAGCCCACCATGCCGGCGGCGCGGGTGCGCTCGCGGGTGATCGCGTCGCCCAGGCACGCCAAGCGCATCCTTGCTGCATTGCAGCAAAACGTGGCGCGCTACGAGGAGCGCTTCGGCGAGATCCCGCTCGTGCCCGGGGAGGGGCTGGTGCACTGAGGATCGCGACGCGCCGTGAGGCGCGATCACGCGTCGCGGACGAGGCCCTCGAGGAAGGTGACCTCGCCGCGGCCCGCGTCCACGCGCACGCGGGCGCCGAGGGGGAAGGCGCGGTTGCGATCGCCGTGACCGAAGGGGGCGTCGGCCACCACGGGGATCCCGAGGCCCGAGAGGCGCTCGGCGATCACGGCGGCGGGGAGCACGCGGTCCTCGACCTCGTCGGGATCGTTGCAGCGGGTGAGCTCGCCGACCACCACGGCGGCCACGCGGTCGAACACGCCGGCGAGGGCGAGGTGGGTCAGCGCGCGATCGAGGCGGTAGGGCCGCTCGCTCACCTCTTCGAGGAACAGCACCGCGCCGTCGAGGTCGGGCAGGTACGGCGTGCCGAGCAGGCGGGTGAAGACCTCGAGGTTGCCGCCCACGGCGCGGCCCTCGGCCTGACCCGGCGCGATCGGCGTCAGGCCCACGAAGGGCGGCGGCGGCTCCTCGGACTCGAGGCGCGCGAACAGGTCGAAGTCGCCGCCCTCGAGGCGCCCGAGCTGCGTGACCACCGGCGCGTGCAGCGTGGCCACGCCGGCGCGCAGGCACGCGGCGTGGAGCGCCGTGATGTCGGAGAAGCCCACGATGGGGCGCGGATCGGCCACGAGCGGCGCCAGGTCGAGCGCCGGCAGGATGCGCAGCAGGCCGTAGCCGCCGCGGGCGCACACGATCGCCCGCACCGACGGATCGGCGAGCGCGGCCTGGAGCTCGGCGGCGCGGCGCCGATCGTCGCCGGCGAGGAAGCCGGTGCGAGCAAACAGCGCCTCGTGCCAGCGCAGGTGGTAGCGGAGCTGGAGCTGCGCCGCGCCGGCCTCGAAGGTGGCGCGCGGCACCGGTCCCGACGGCGCCACCAGCGCCACCACGTCGCCGGGGCGCAGGCGCGCGGGGCGAAGCGGCGCCCTCATGCGGCCCGGATCAGCGACGGCCGCCGCGCTTGCCGCGGCGCTTGCCGCCGCCGGCGCGCCCGTTCTTGTCGCCGCCCTCTCCGTTGGCGCTCGACTCGGCGGGCGCCGCGGCCTCCTCGCTCTCCGCCTCGGCGGGCGGCGGCGGCGCTTCCACCACCGCGATGGCCGGCGCCGCGGCGGGCGGCGGCTCGAGATCGTCGGGGAGGGTGACCACCTGCATCACCACCGTGGGCTTGAGCAGCTCGGGCGTGGGCGCCGCAGCCGGCGCCGCGGCGACGGGCTCGGGCGCCGCGGCGGCGGGCTTGGCGGCGACCGGCGCGGGCGCCGAGGC
>JADMIO010838956.1_pt1 | contig 25573 bp, 29 predicted proteins | sample 8958161 | NCBI WGS metagenome assembly JADMIO01 (sample SAMN16585339, study PRJNA669376) | soil metagenome | isolation source: Crop rotation soil | place: USA: Cullars Rotation, Alabama | collected 2011
GCCGCGACTTCAAGTCACGTGAATTCCAAGCTTCGGATCCCACTGTGCTGGAAAGAATACCGCCGGCTTCAATTTCTTCTATATCTTCACGCTTATCTGCATACATACGAACAATACGACCGATGCGCACGTCCTTGCCGGTTCTCATATTGGTAATGCGATCGCCCTTACGAAGAACCCCCGAATAAGCTCTAATAAAAGTTAGTTGGCCGTATTTATCGTTAATAATTTTAAAAGCCAAAGCTGCAAAAGGCTCATCAACCGAAGGATGCCTTTCTGCCTCAGCGCCATTATGAAGCTTTCCCTTAATAGCCGGAACATCAGTAGGCGAAGGCAAGAAATCAACAACGCAGTCAAGTAAAAACTGAACGCCCTTGTTTTTAAAAGCAGAACCACAAAAAGTCGGGATGATTTTTCCAGTTATGCAGCCCTTTCTAATAGCTGCTACTACTTCTTCTTCTGAGATATCTTTTCCTTCTAGATATTTCTCAGCCAAAACATCATCGCAATCCGCGCAATCTTCCAAAAGCTTGTCACGATACTCCTGAGCTTGCTTAGCATAGTCAGCAGGAACATCCACGATATCATATTTTGCTCCCAGGCTATCATCGTGCCAAATAAGAGCTTTCATTCTTACAAGATCAATAATGCCCTTAAAGTCAGACTCCATACCAATAGGCAAAGTAAGCACACTGGGCCTAGCTTTTAAGCGATCTTTGATCATATCGACGCATCTAAAAAAGTTAGCACCAGTACGATCAAGCTTATTAACAAAGCACATCCTAGGAACGCCATAGCGATCAGCTTGACGCCAGACGGTCTCGGACTGGGGCTCAACCCCAGCTACGCCATCAAAAACAGTAACAGCACCGTCTAGCACACGCATGGATCTTTCTACCTCAATAGTAAAATCTACGTGCCCAGGGGTATCGATAATATTAATACGATAAGGTTTAGACTTGGCATCTTCCCTCTTTTTCCACTCACAACTTACAGCTGCCGCAGTAATAGTAATACCACGCTCACGTTCTTGCTCCATATAGTCGGTAACAGCTGCACCTTCATGCACTTCGCCGATCTTATGAGTCATACCGGTATAATATAATATACGTTCAGTAGTAGTAGTTTTTCCAGCATCGATATGCGCAACGATACCAATATTTCTTATACGATCTAAGGGAAAACGCTCTGCCATAATTACTTACCTAATTTCCAAAATAAATTACCAACGATAATGAGCAAAAGCTTTATTGGCTTCGGCCATCTTATGAGTGTCTTCACGCTTTTTGCAGGCAGCACCACGATTGTTAAAAGCCTCAAAAAGCTCTGCAGCTAACTTCTCGCGCATGGTGCGCTCAGTTCTTGATCTAGCAGAATCTCTAAGCCATCTAAGCCCAAGAGCAATACGCCTATTAGCAGGGACTTCTATTGGTACTTGATAGTTAGCTCCACCAACACGACGGGATTTTACTTCCACCGTTGGCTTTACATTTTCCATAGCTTTTTTGAATACTTTTATAGGCTCTTCCCCGTGCTTTTTTTCTACCAAAGCAAAAGCCCCATAAACTATGCGCTCCGCAATAGATTTTTCGCCCTTTTTCATCACAACGTTAATAAACTTGGTAACCAAGCGATCATTAAACTTTGGATCTGGGTCAACATTTCTTTTTTCAACATCTCTTCTTCTTGGCATAACTTAACTTCCTAATAAATTTTATTACTTAGGTCTCTTGGTACCATATTTCGAACGGCCGCGCTTACGATCATTAACGCTAACCGAATCTAAAGCTCCCCGAACGACGTGATACCTTACACCTGGCAGATCTTTAACCCGACCACCACGGAGCAAAACAACGGAGTGTTCTTGCAAATTATGACCTTCTCCTGGTATATACGTAGTAACTTCCATACCGTTGGTAAGCCTTACACGAGCAACCTTTCTTAAAGCAGAATTAGGCTTTTTAGGGGTTTGGGTATAAACACGAGTACAAACGCCCCTTTTTTGTGGGCACCCTTGCAGATGGGGAGAAGCACTCTTCTCTTTGATCTTTTTTCTACCCTTTCTAACCAATTGGCTAATTGTTGGCATACTATTTTGTGTCCTTTCAAATTTAACAAGAATTAACTTAGCGCTTTATCTGTATCGAATTCTTGCATTTTGTAAATATGCTTTGACTATTAATTTTTAATAATCTTTCAATTTTTTGGGTTTATTATCCTTAGGTTTGGCTCATCAAGCGTTTTTCTAATACGCAAGAAATTTGCCATGAGCCCTGATTTTCTTGGCCTATTTAGTGGAGAACCCCTTAAATCCTGAGTAAAAGTCTCTTTCGTAAAGAACATTCTGCCAAGTATAGGAGCAAACCTTTCTTCGTTGGTAATTATTTTAAATTTGTTCCATGGGCATACCTCTTGACAAATGTCGCAACCAAACCCCCAATCATGGTTTTTAGGAGCTAGTTTTATAGCCTCTTTGGATAAACTTTTTTCAATATTCCAAGTAGCTATGCATTTTTGGCCATCTAATATATAGCCCTCAGGTAATATAGCCCCAGTGGGGCAGGCATCGATGCAGCGAGTACAAGTCCCGCAATCAGGTCCATTATATGGGCCATCTGGGGGTAAAATATAATCAGTAGCAAGTCCGCCAATTAAAGTATAAGTGCCAAATTTTCTTGATATCAGCATAGTGCTTTTACCAATAAACCCCAAAGCTGCCTTCTGGGCCCAGGCTCGCTCTAGCACTGGCTTCGTATCGTTAAAGTGCCAAACCTGATGGCCAGGGGGTAAAAGATCTCCTAAGTGGCTAGCCAAGCTTACTAACTGCTTTTTAAACCATTGATGATAATCTTTACCCCAGGCATATCTAGCGATTTTAGCTTTTTTATCTGGTGTTTTAGGAAATTCACCGGTGTAATAGTTTTTTAATACTATTATTATAGTTTTAACTCCTGGAAACAAGCTATTTATATCTGTTTTAATATTTATATTATTTTTAAGATAATTTAACGGGGCTAATAAATTATTTTCTAATATATAATTAATTATATTATTATCTACTATTTCGCTTTTTGCATCGGCGATCCCTACGTCATCAAAACCGATATTTAAAGCCATGTCTTTGATTTTTTTAGCTATAATCTTTTCCAAATAACACCATCGCTTCGAGCGCTGCTTTTTGGGCGGCGATTTTTTTTGATTCTCCTTTAGATATAGCTATTAATTTACCCTCTATTTTAACCCCCATAATAAAAGCCGGAGCATGGGCTGGGCCTTCAATATCTATAAGCTCATACTCTGGACTCGGAAGCTTTTTAGCTTGCACGAGCTCTTGCAGCTCGGTCTTAGGATCTTTTAGTACCAGAGGCAGCTCTAATTTGGGCTCACCTAATAACTTAAAAGTAACAGCTTGGGCGGCGTCTAAACCGCCATCTAGGAAGACTGCGCCAATAATGGCTTCAACTGCATCGCACAAAATCGATGGTGAAGCAGTATCGCTAATAATAATTTTTTGTAAATTATGATTGGAGGCACATTCGCTTAAATACTTTTGGCAAACAAAGCTTGCTCTTAGAGCGCTTAGATCACCTTCTTTCAGGTATTGTTTTTTGCTGAATAAAAATTGGGCTGCTATGAGCGACAATACGGCATCGCCTAAAAATTCTAAGCGCTCATTATTGCTCGCACTTTTGCTTCTATGAGTTAAAGCTATAATAGGCAAAGAGATATCTTTAAAAGTATAGCCTATTAATTGGCTCAAGCGATAAGCGGTCTCTTTATTGTTTAACAATTTCTTCATGGGAAGATTTTTTCTTAAAAATTAGTTTTATAGGTATTTCGTTTAACTGTAATTCTTTTCTAAAATAATTAGACAAATATCTTTCATAAGAAAAATGAATTTTGTTAGGCATATTACAAGATATAGTAAATGTTGGGGGAGATGTGTCTACTTGAGTTGCAAAAAACATCTTTATTCTTTTGCCGCTCTCCATGGGTGCGGGGTGAGCTTCTTGAGCTTTTTCTAACGTCCTATTAAGCTTAGACGTATTGATACGACATTTAAATCTAGGAGCTATTTTAATAGCCAGATCTAAAATTTTGAATATATCTTTGCCTTTTTTAGCAGAGATAAACAAAACTGGAGCAAATGCCAAAAAGGGAAGTTCAAAGCGTAACTTATCTAAAAAAACATTTTTATTTCTTTCTTCTAAGCCCTCATCGTCCCATTTATTAACAGCTATGATACAAGCCTTTTTCTTGGAAAATATCATGCCTGCTACTTTTTGATCCTGCTCGGTTACGCCGTCTTCTGCACTAAGCATAAATATAGCGACATCGGCTCTATCCATAGCACAAAGGCTTTTGGCTACGGCCATTTTTTCGATCTCTTCACTGATACTTCTTTGGCGCCTTATGCCAGCGGTATCGATCAAAATAATATCTTTGCCCCCATACTCAAGTGAAGTATCAATGGCATCCAAAGTAGTCCCTGCAATTTCCGATGTCATGACCCGATCTTCATTAAGAATAGAGTTTACAAACGTCGATTTTCCGGCATTGGGCCGGCCGACGATGGCAACTTTTACTATATGATCTTCATCTGGCAGCAAAGCCATTTTTGGTGACTTAGGGGAATTATTTAAATTTAGCTTGGCTATAATCTGCTCTTTTAGCTCTGTAATACCACGATTTTGTGCCGCACTGATGCCTACTATGTCTTTAAAACCAAAAGTAAAGCAATCAGTTCCGTGAATCAGATTTTGCTCCACATCTACTTTGCTTATCACCAATATAACTGGCTTTTGTGATCTTCTTAAAACTTCGGCTATCTCTTGATCTTGAGAGGTAACACCATCTTTGGCACTGACCAAAAATAAAACTATACTAGCCTTTTCTTTTATAAAATCTAATACTCGAGCTGTTACCAAGTTATTAAAGGGATTTTTAGCATCCTCATTAAAAAGGCCACCGGAATCTATCACAGTAACATCATGGCCCAAAAAATCAGCGTCGCGATAAATACAATCTCTAGTGGCTCCCCTGGTTTCATGGGCAATACTGATCTTCATCGCAGAAAAGCGATTAAAGAGTGTACTTTTGCCCACATTGGGTTTTCCTACTAATATTATATTAGGTTTAATTATTAATTCATTCATATTTTCTATCATATTTTCTATCCAAATTTAAGCCTTTTTAAGTTCAGAAAAACTATCTACATTTTCTTCTTTCTTCTGCTCGCGTTCTTGTAAAAATTGCTCTTTGGTTCTTACCCTGGGCACAGGTCTGAGGCGCGCTAATTGCTCTCCCTCTATGAGCTGGTTAAGTTCGTTCCCATCAATAGATTCGTATTCTAAGAGCGCTTGAGCAATGCGATCAAGCACTGAGGTATTGGTTTCAATAATTTTTTTAGCTCTCTGATACTGCGTCACTACAATGTCGCGCACTTCTTTATCTATCTCTTGAGCGGTGAGCTCAGAGTAATTGGACTCCCCTCCCATATCGCGGCCCAAAAACATAGGACCCTCTCTACGCCCAAAAACCAATGGCCCTAAGTTAGACATGCCCCATTCCCTGACCATCTTTTGGGCAAGCTCGGTCGCTTTTTCAAAGTCGTTGCCTGCTCCACTGGTAAGTTCGGCAAATTTGATCTCTTCAGCAAGCCTTCCACCCATCATCACTGCGATCTGGTTCTTGGCATAATCGCTCGAATAGTTATAACGATCGTCCGTCGGAAGCTGCATAGTAACCCCTAAGGCACGGCCTCTAGGAATAATAGTCACTTTATGGACCGGATCAGTGCTTTCAGAAACCCCGTTTTTTTGAGACTCTTTGCGAATGAGCGCAGAGACCAAAGCGTGACCTGCCTCATGATAAGCTGTAGTCTCAATATCTTTTTTGGTCATCACCAAAGTCTTTCTTTCGCTACCCATAAGGCTTTTTTCCATGGCCATTTCAAAGTCATACATAGTAACTTTTTCTTGCTCTAATCTTGCTGCATTTAAAGCTGCTTCATTTACCATATTTTCAATATCGGCCCCACTCATACCTGGAGTGGAGCGCGCCAAGACTTCCATGTCTACATCTGGGCTTAAAGGAACGTTAACGGTGTGAACTTTAAATATCTCTTCACGCCCGCGCACATCTGGTAGGGGCACGACTACCCGGCGATCAAACCTGCCCGGTCTTAATATAGCTGGATCAAGAACATCGGGTCTATTGGTCGCAGCAATGATAATCACGCCCTCATTGGCTTCAAAACCATCCATTTCTACAAGCATTTGGTTTAAAGTCTGCTCTCTTTCATCATGCCCACCGCCTAGGCCTCCTCCCCTCTGCCGACCAACAGCGTCGATTTCATCGATAAAAATCAGGCATGGAGCGTTTTTCTTGCCCTGTTCAAATAGGTCTCTTACCCGACTTGCACCTACTCCCACAAACATCTCAACGAAATCAGAGCCTGCGATGCTAAAAAAGGGCACAGCCGCTTCACCAGCAATGGCTCTCGCTAAAAGCGTTTTTCCTGTCCCGGGGGGACCCATGAGCAAGACCCCCTTAGGGATTCTTCCCCCTAACTTCGTAAATTTTTTGGGATTTTTCAAAAACTCTACTATCTCTTGCAGTTCCTGCTTGCATTCGTCGATCCCGGCAACATTCTTAAAAGTGACTTTGGATTGGTTTTCGGGCAGCATGCGGGCGCGGCTCTTCCCAAAATTCATAGCTCTGCCTCCACCGATTTGGATCTGCCGCATGAAGAAGAAGAAAAACCCAATTATAAGCATCATGGGAAGCCACTGAGCCAATATAACCCAAAAGGTCCCCACTTCTTCTTTCTTAAGATGATATTCAGTACCAAATTCTTTATTGGCTTTCCCCAAGGAGTCCAAAACATGATCGGTGATCACCCCGGTAGAGCGAAAAAGGGTGCCATCTTTTAATTCACCGGTAAAATCTTGTCCGGCAATAGATAGCTCCTTAACTTGGCCTTTGTCTACCAAGGCGATAATTTCGCTAAAAGGCTTTTCTTTGCGCGGAATTTGGTTTTTGCCAAATAGGCTCCACACCGAAACTATTAACAAGCCGAACATTAACCATACGAGCAAAGTTTTTTGATATTGCTTCACGCCTACCCCGTTATCTTATAAAGAAGGGTTTGAAAATATTTTATAATAATTTAGCCCTTAACACCAGCGCCAATTACTATATCAAAGATAATAACCATTTTCTAGCCCAAATCCCAGTCAAACTCGCTTAAGGATCAAAAAATCTTTTTCTATAGCTATTTGGGCACCGGAAAAAAGATAAACCTTTCCCTTTAACTCGTTAAGCTTAAACAAGTTTATCTTATGGTCAAGGCCTTCCTTGGGGATAATCTTTGCTAACAGCTCATCCAGAGTTTTTTTACCAGAGCGCAAATCCTTTTCTGGACAGATAGTTTTTAGAGCTAGCCTGATAGCTTCTTCCATAAGCGCTATTTGGGGCGAATATTTTATCCTCGCTTCGCCCTCATAGGGGTAACTTATTAAATCTAAAGCTAAATATTTTATTAAAGCATTTTTATTAAGACTATTTTGGGCAAAAGCATCTAGCCTCTGTTTTATATTTGGTGATAAATAACTTAAAAAGGGCAAAATTTTATTTCTCACAAAAGCTCGCTTTCCGGCGCAGGCCTCATCTAGGCTATCATGGGCATAATCTGTGATGCTTAATAGGCTTAGTGGCAATAATAGCTCGGCCTTATTAAGCTTCAAAAAAGGCCTAAGCAGCCTAAGACCGTTCATAGCACCCACAACCTCCATCCCCTCCCCCATTAAACCACCGCCTAAACCCGCCAAAGCGAGCAAAAAACCTTCGGCATTATCGTCTTTATGATGGGCAGTAACCAGCGAAGCCAATTTTTCTCTTTTAGCTATGCTTGCCAGCATCTCATAGCGCCTTTTTCGAAGATCGGCTTCATTTCCAAAACTTAAGGGATAAATATGTTCATAAATACTCGTAAATCCAAGCCGTTTTGCTCTTAAAGCTACTAGCCTCGCTTCGTAAAAAGACTCTTTTCGTAAACCATGGTCAATGCTAGCCACGACTATTTTGCCCCTAGCCCGCTCGGGCCATAAGGCTATGGCTTCTAATAAAGCCCTGGAATCAGGCCCCCCACTGATAGCAAGAAGCAAACCTTCAGAGACAAATGGCCACAATACTTCGTCAAAGCCACGCCAAAGCTTTCTTAGAGCTCTTTGGGTTTGTGTGTGGTGATAGGTACTCAAAAATATTTACTCATAAAAAAAGTTAAATAACTCCCTTAAAACTCTATCATCGCCTATGCTGCCTTTAGATTTAAGTTCAGCTTCTTTAATTCGATCAAATAATATCAACCCCTCGGCTTTGATTTCTTCGTATTCGTTATCATCCATAGCAATATTAAGCTTTTCTGCAAGATCGTTTAAAAACTCTGGCTTTTGTTTAAAAAGCTCATCTACTTTTTCAACAATCTTAGCAATACCAACCTTGTTTTCTAAATTAGCAAACATTAAAAAAGAGTCTATAATATTATCAAAATAATTATCCAATAGAATGGCCCTTATATCTGAGCTTGTTTTTATCGCATATAAAATTTTATATTTTAAATATATGACTTTTAAGTCACCATCAGTATATTTTACATTGTTTTCTATGAGATATAACCAGTAAGATATAAATTTATCTTTACCTGAAGCATTATGATAATATCTGGCACTATGGGTTTTATAATAAAGATATTGCCATTCGTTGATCTCTTTCGGTAAAGATCCTTGTTCTATCAAGCGCAGTATGGCCAAGGCAACTTTATACTCATGTGCTAAACTGTGACCAGGGTACTTGCTGTTATCATCTTCTTTTCCACGTGGAAATATACATATATTTATATCTTTATGATAATTAGTAGCGTTTTTATAAAAATTCAATGTAGATTCTATATTTACACGATTATCATTAAAATTGTGCATAAAAAGAAATCTTTTATTGCTAGGTAAGTCATTAATATAATTTGAAGGGTAAATATACGATTGAAAGAAATTTTCCAAGCTAATAGAATTATTTTCACCCTCAATACCAGCTAAATCAGGTGCCCAAGTGATATAACCAGCACAATCATCAGGATAAAGCTGAGCATGGCGTGCTGATGTTCTTCCACCAAATGATCCTCCAAATAAGAAGCAAGAAATGTTATTTTTCCTAATCAGATTTAATATAAATAAGTGCCTCTGACTAATAGCCAGCTTCTCTGGTTCATTTTTAATGGTGTAAATAAAATGATTGATTTGCCTGTGAATTTTGTCATGCATTTCTTTACTCATATGTTCTTGATTAATATTATTCTCCCAAAAGTCAGCCAAATTGAGCGTAATATATATTATATCATTATCAATCAAAATATTATTCATCCATTTGAGCTGATTAGGTGCAAGAGTTTTTGTTTCCCTATCACCTATGCTTCGACCCCCATATACTTCAATTATTACAGCTTTGGGTAATTTCAGACCAGAATTATAGTGAATATTATACCCAGTAGAGATATTTTCAAAGATAAGTTCTTTGCCATTATTTTTCGCTGAAAAGCAATAATAATTATTGCTAATCACTTCAGGTTTAAATGCATTATATTTGACACTATCAAACAATGATAAATTTTTAGCCTTTATAGATATATTAAACTCAGATTCTATATTTTTTTTGATATCATAAAATCCTTCATCAAATTCTAATTGCTTAATCTTTTCATGATTTTTATTTTCTTTAAATATATGCTTTAACATTTTACTTAGACTACATGCAACATGACGTGTTTTCTCTTCATTTTCTAGTGAATTATTATTAAAATTTTCTAATTCGTTAGAGAGAGAATCAAAAACATACTTATATTCTGCTATATTATTATGAACATATCTAAAAATTTTTATCCATACTTGTTCGTAACCACTATTGATATAGGATTCCATCCATTTATCTATATTACTAATTATATTAGATATAGTTTTGTCGATTAAATATTTTTTTTGTTCTTCTGTAACGAATTCTTTTTCAATTATGCAATTTAAGTACCAAATATTGTGAGTGGATAAATTTAAAAAATTAAACAAATTTAGATATTTTTGAAGTATTACTTTTATGCTATCATCATGGACAAGCTCAAAAGAAATCTTTAATTTATCATAATAATGGCGCAATTTTGTATAATCAGCTTGAAAAAACAATAAAATAGCAAAGTTAGTTATAGGGCAGAAGATTAAGCTTTGTGAAGTCTTGGAACTAAAATAGACATCGATGGCATTTTCAAAAAGATTTTCCATCTCTTTACTTGATGTATAATTATCTAATAATTTCGCAAAAAAAAGCTCGAATTCGTTACTTTTTATAGAGTCAGACCAGTGTTCTTTACGGGTGTAATTTAATATTTCTAATCCATCTAATATATCTTTACCTGAAGTTGCTTCTAAAAATCTTTTAATATTAGCAATATGATCTTGTGAATTATTGACCCCTCCTATATATGCTGCTCCCAGATTTAAAGAAAAAATTACATAAAAATACGTTATTAATCTATTCACGATAGCTCCTGACTTTGCTATTTATCTTATGAGAAATAAATATATATAATTTTTTTATTTAATCAAGATGGCAGTAAGTCTGGCTCAATATTACTGCTAAAGCAATAAAATTTGCTGATTTAGTTAGGGCTTTCTTGCAAATGCTTATCTAAGATAGTATATTACTGTCATGGCAGTAAAAATAGACCAATACCAAACTATTGGCAAAATTGTATGTTTTCACAGAAAAAAAGCTGGACTAACCCAGAATCAATTAGCTAACCTTGCGGGCTTAGGCAAAACAGCTATTTTTGACGTTGAAAATGGTAAAATTTCCATACGATTTTCTACTCTTATCAAAATTTTTTATGTACTAAATATTCAGCTGAGCTTGGACAGCCCACTCATTCAAGCAGGAACAGGTGGTGTCTATGGAAAGTTTTCGCTCCAAACCTATACGCCTGGCAAACTCCACTAGCTTCGGATCAGCAGAGGGTGTTGTATTGATATCGGGAATTTCAGAACATGGTGAAGCAGTTTTTGACTGCAGATAGAAATATAATATACTTAATCCTATCTACTATCTCCAGGGGAAAGATATGGCATTATTTCGCGTTGCTTTGTTAGCATTTTTTAGCTCTAAAATACTTTTCAGCGCCTGTCCGCCTCAGGTGGGCAATGTGGTATATCCTACCACGCCAGCAGACCTAGTAGACTGTGTGAATGACTTTAATACGCTTGCTGCTTTTAACGTGATAGATCTTGGCGATCAAACTTTTGAGTTTTTTTCTGCCAATGGCGCAGCAGATGGCACTGAAGCTTTGCCTAGTATTACCAATGCTACCGCTCTTACCATCCAAAATGGCAGGATTTTGCGCAGTTATAGCCTGACTTCAGCTACTTCTTTTAGGCTTATACATGTAGATGACGTAGGTAGCCTTATTATTGACGATATCACGATAGAAAATGGGTTAGCTAATACTGGAGGTCTTGGTAATAATGGTGGAGCTGTCCTGAATAGAGGCACATTTGAGGTAAAAAGCTCTACTATATCTAATAATAATGCATCTAATGGTGCAGGCATTTATAATCAAGGCACTATATCTACCATCCAAAACTCCACGCTATCAGCTAACAATGCATTATTAGATGGTGGAGGCATTTATAATATAAATACTATATTTACTATACAAAACTCTACTATTACCGAAAATTCTGCTAACGGTAGAGGTAGCGGTATATTTAATAATTTCGAAAGTATTATCGGCTCTAGCAGTTTCCAAAGCAATATAATAGCAGGCAATGTTCATCAGAGTACTATCGATATATACAATGAAGATGGTACTATTATTAATGACGGCCATAATCTCATAGGCACCTTTAACCTCGGCTTTATCCCTACAGGCACTGATGTCATAATCGGCACTGCCGACCCTCTGCTCGGACCATTACAAAATAACGGTGGCCCCACCCTGACCCATGCAGTTTTGCCTGGAAGTCTTGCTATCGGTAAAGGCATAGATGCTATACCATCTTTAGTCTATGACCAAAGAGGTTTTCCCTACACCCGTGATGGTGGCGATGGTGTGGTCGATATCGGCGCCTATGAACATCAGACTTGCCCAAATGTTTTTGGTGAAGCAGTTTTTGACTGCAGATAGTTATTATTCTAAAGTTTGATAAAAACTTTTCCACATTGTTAACTTTTTTTATGTAAATTTCAAGCTCGTACTTTGAATTTTACATAACAAGTGATTTTTTAGCCATATGCTTTATTTTAACGCTGATAAATACTAACTCCAGCACGCTCTAGTTGTATTTTTTGATTATCTTTACAAGCATTAATAATATTATTTAATATTTCGCCTGTTAGCCCAAATTTATTCATTTTTTTCCCTTATGCTCTGCAAATTGGTTATTAATCTTGATTCATTTAGTCTGTTTATGGGAATGCTAAGCATTTGTCAAAATATTCATCAATAATCTGCAGGAATATCTTAGGTTTTTATGTTGTTCTTTTGATACATAAAAGAACAGGATAGTGATGATATGAGAGTTATAATTTTATTAGGAGTACTTTATTCAGGCTTTCTTAACGCAGGTATTATTGAAGTTAATATTGTATTAAATATTGATAAAACATACAGCCTTTATGAGCTGAAAGGTAATGATTTGAAGCTTACTAAATATCACAAAGTAAACAATACTAAATCTGTTACTACTCTTAGCGGATGATATATTAAAACCATTTTTAGGCTTGCTATCCCATAGTGAGCCAGAAGAGAGAAAGGATATTATTAAAGGAATAGATATCAAAAAATTCTTTGACCTTGCTCTTAAGAATTTTATTGAAGGCTATATTAGTATATATTCAAAAAATCTAAGAAATAAGGCTATAGATAACATAATAAACATCTTCGAATCTAAAGAAGAATTTTTATGGCAACAAATACCTGATGATGAACTTAAAAACATAAGAAAAAATATAATTATGCCGATTATTGATAGGATAAAACTTGATAAAAATTTTTCCAGCTCAAGATAGAGCAATCAAGCTAAGACTTGGCTTTTTAAAGCAGAGAAAATTCCCTTCAGCTTTTTATCATTGGTTCTAAGATCTGCATCGATCCTCAAAGAAAGCTCAACATAGCTGGCATCGTACGATGATAAATCGAATTTTGACGCTAATTTTGCTATAGTTTTTAACGATTCTGGAGAAGAAGAAAAATGATCTATAGTAAAATTTAACGATTGAATAATCTCTAAATAATCCAAAAAATTTTGCTTATTAATGCGATTTTTCTTTACTGCATTGACTAAAACATTGCCACATTCAAGGTAAAAAATTGCAGGAACATACATCTGAATATTTTCAGTATCCAGATTTATAGCTTCTTCATCCGGCAATATGCCCCCTAAAATATAAGAACAGTCGATAACAACTGAGATACTCATTTTTTGCCTTCATCTCTTAGAGACTTAATTTCATCTATATCCCCAAGTGGGGCAATTTTTTTAAGCATATTGAGCTGTTGAAAAAAATTGATGGCCTTTTTAGCATGATATTTTTGCGCCGAAATCAGATATGCCACCTCTCTTTGCCGGTTAGTAATACATATATCTTCACCCTCTTGAGTTAAAGCTATTATTTTGGGCAAATGGGTCTTTGCTTCAAACATACCAACTTTTTTCATATGTCTCCCAAACAAACTGGTTTACACAACTAGTTTAGTTTTTACTTTCGCTGGTGTCAAGTTTGATCTCTTTTATTACGATCATAAATGCTGACGCCAACCCGAGTTATATGTTCTAATAAGCCCTCATGGATCTCAAGATTATTAATATCAACTAGATCAAACTTGTATGGAGTAATTAAGTTATCTAGCAATAACTGTAGAGATAAAATATCATCTAGTGATAAATTAGATCCATAGAGAGCCAAATCTATATCCGAACCTGGCCTATGCCTTCCCAGGGCTCGCGAACCAAAAATTTTTACTTCTTCAATTTTTTGATTATTTGCAAAAACCTGAATAATAGCATTTAGCACTTCGCTGGTAAGTCCAAAATTAGCCATTATTTTCTTTAATAATCCGTAAGTGAATTATTAGCTCCAATATTAAAGAAAAAAACATATCCCTTATTAAATTTTTAAGTTCTTCTGCTGTAGACTCGTTATAAGTATGCGTGATCAAATTTCGGCCTAAAAGCATCTTTATCCATTTTTCACCATCTCCGATAATGCCATCCTTAAAAGCTTGCTCGATCACAGGCCGTGGCCCTTTAGCGTCTAAGTACCCCCTGCTGAGCAAAAGATCCTGCAAGGTCTTCCAAGCCAATTCAAAAGTAAACTCAAAGGTTTGAATAAGGCCGCTTCGCTCCAGGGTAGAATAGTTATTGTGCTTGACTGCTCTTTCAAACTCTAAAAAAGCCTTTTCTAGATGAGAAAACCTTTGTAACCAACGGATATCTTTTTCTGTAGTCATCTTTCTGCTGCCATCCCATTAAAATGTTTTGCTTTTTATTTCAATACCGCTAAAAATGGCTGTCGCCCTTATTTTTATGATCGGTCCAGATAGAGCTCGTATATCTATTAAGCCCTGGTGAGAGATACCAGCCAATATGGGCAGCCCACTTACTTCAACATGGGCGTTTGGGGCAAATTTAATCTCAATACCAGCGCAAATAGCCAAAATATTCATGTGGGTTATTTTTTTATTAAAAATAGCTTTAGAGAAATCAAGTTCTAAACCAGAAAAATAAGCCTTGATAGCATAATTTTCCGGTATATAAAGATTGCCCTTTCTTTCTAAACCAGAAAAACAACATATTAAACTGTCTTTACTTGGATATTGCTTATTATCCATTATGGCCGGCAAATCTTTAACCAGTAAGCTAAGCTCTTCTTCGTTACTAATTTGAGTGATTTGATTTAGCCGATCTTCCAATTCATGCTCAGTAAGCCTCCCTTCTGCATAGGCCATCTGAATGATCTTGCTAATCTCATCCCGCTCTTTATCTGATATCTTCATACTTTGATACTCCTTTGGGTTTATTAGCATTTTTTGGGCATGATGCAAATATGGCATAATTTTTGCTTAAAAATACGTGCAAATAAATAATTTTTTATTACATAAAAATTAGTCAGGAGGAAAAAATGAAAAATATAATATTATTAATTTGTTTAGTTAGCTCTTTAGGTGCGTATAGCTATATGATCAAAATAAAAAACTTCACAAGAGACATAATCGAGGTAAACATAAAATATGGCGGACCACTGCTTTGTGGACCAGATCAGTGGAGACTTGATCCTGGCGGTAAAATTAATCGTTATGTTGGAGGATGTTGTGCCAAGCCAGATGTCGTATTTAATGTATTTGGAGGGATAAGCAGCGTTGTACCTAGGAAAGTAATACACGTTAATCCACCAACAACTGGTGCTAATCTCTCATGCATGAACTGGGGAGCTGAAGTATCATATGATACTGGAGACCTCCGCTCTGTTATCGTGAACACCTCCGATGGGAGGACTTGGGGAAAAACAGAAGACTGATCAGATCCTCAAAAGCTCCATTTCCTTATGCCGATCGTCATCATGGGCATGAACATACTGTCTGGTCGTCTGCTCGTTTTGGTGTCTCAGATTAGATTTTATATTGGTAAAAGAGATGCCGGCTAGGTCCTGGCGCGAGGCCGAAAGGTGCCTTAGCCAATGAGGGGAAAATCTTTTTAGCTTTTTATGGGACAGGCTTTCGGGAGAAAAATTTTGTGCGGCTTTAAGCGACAGCTCTTTTAATAAATTGCTCATCTGGCGTACGGTTAGGCCATGGGTATTATGTATGTTCGGTATAAGAAAGCTATTTTCACTTTCTAAGGGCAGCGGGGGAAGCTTTAGAAAATGGCGAAAGCTTATTACAGAAGATAAGTAGCTCGTATTTATAGGGACTTTCCCAAGCTTATCGCCCTTTCCTCTGATAAAAAACCACCATTTATCATTAATTTTTCTAAAAGCATTCCAAGTTGATCTACTAAGTTCATCTATGCGCAGACCTAGAAAATATAAAGTATACACTAAAAATTTTAATCTGTTTTTTTTAAATTTTTCTATTTTATCATCTTCTTCTCTTATATTATTTAAAACACATAAAATAGCTTGCCACTCTTCTTCGTTTAAAATTCTTTCATTTATCGTAATCGCTATATCGTTTAGGTTATTACTAAATTTTTGCTTGCGCCGGATGAGAGCAAAAGGATTATGGTCTAAATAGTTTGCCTGAAGCAAATAAGTCATCATGGAGTTTAAAATAGTAAGAGAGGTTTTGATAGCGCTTTCACCAAGAGGGCCACGAAATGGGCGCCACTTGCTCTGGCCCTGATCTCCCCCGCACCAGATCTCTCTTGGTTTAGGATCTTGTAAAAATTTTATATAATCTTCTACGTCATCTCGGTCAAAAGCGCTAAGTGAGGTTTTTTGTTGTTTTAAACACCAAACCAAAAATCTATCGGTTTCTTTTTTGTAGCTCCTAAAAGTAGTTGGCTTATCAAAATACTCATCTAAGAATCTTTGCACTGCTTCCACGTCGTTTTGGGCACGAATCTTGCAATTGGGCCTATAATTATGGGGTAAAAACTCGTCTTTAAGGCTTAAAAAATTATTCATAGCATAAGTTAAGAGCTCTTAGGCGAGCAAGCTTGGTCTCACTTGATTTAACTAAATATCTCTCTTGCTTAAGCTCTATTTTATATTCCAATAATTCTTTTTGTAAAATTTCTTTTTTGGTTATTTCAATAACTATATGTTTTTCTTTTTCTAAAATTATATTATTTTTTTCTTGGATATTTTGTTTATGAGTATCTATATCGCTATATAAAAGAGAAATTTTATCTTCTTGTTTGGCTATCAAAATTTTTAAATTATAATTATCTGTCTTTACTTGATTTAAATTTTCAGAATATTCTATGCCTAAAATTTTCTTCTCTTCTTCCAATTTATTAATAATATTATTTTTTTCCAAAATATTTTTTTCAAATATATCTTTTATCTCTCTTATTTGTCCTTCAGAATTATTTTTTAGTTGTAAAATATGATTGGCTTTTTCTTGGCTAAAATCAGCAAATCTTTGCTTTTCGCTTTCAAAAGCTAGCTCTAAAGTTTTTCTCATCTCTTTTTCTTCTAAAAACTCAAGTTTAGTTTGAGTATAATTTTTTTCTAAATTATTATACTCAAATAATAAGCTATCTAAACTGGATTTGATACTTAAAAAATCTTTTTGATATTTTTCTTCTTTTTGTATAAAATCTGATTTTATTTTTTCAATTTGTTCTTGAGCTTTTTGGGTGATCTCATCGTGGACTAATCTAGCTGCTCGGGTGATGGGATCATCAAGAGAAAAACCTACATCGCGATCGCCTGAAGATATTTTATGGCTTTCTGCCCAGGTTTTACGGTATTTATATATCTCATTGGGAGATCCCCTGCTCTTTCCTAAAGCCCATAAGCGCTCCCTAATGGCATCGCCGGTAAGATACTTAAAATCTCCATGAATGGCCCATAGCTCATCTAGGGCTTGCCATACTTCCTGTTCTCTTCTTCTTAAAGGGGTGTCCAACATAAAATCTATCTTAGCGTTATTTATGGAAACGAAAAGAGATTTTGGTCGATAAATATGTATCTCGCAAACAATATAAGAGGTGCGTTATGAAGATTTTTGCTATTATAGCTATTTGTTTTGCTTCTCATCAAGTACTTTCTGCCATGAAAATAACTGGGGAAAAAGCAAGAAATCTCTATCAAATATTACCCGTAACAGCTGTACCCATGGGCCTGCCCATAGAAATACTGGCAGTAAAAATATACGGTACCGAAGTTAGGTGCGCCTGGCAAAATCTTGAAGGTATGAGCACTTACAAGTGCCTCCTGGAAGTAAATACCCTTGATCAATGCAATCTCACAGGAGAGCAAGCCCAAGGATTATTTGATGCTATGAAAGGAAAACCAGAGACATGGATCAGCGATCATAACGGCTTGATCTGGATCAGAAAAGAATCGCCCATATCTTGCACTATGAAGGTATATTATAAAGTCGAAGACGGTAAAAGCGAATATTCCTGTACTATAAGCGATTTTTAGGTTTTTTTATATTAATACTTTCTATTAACCAAAAGCTATTAAACTGATTTAATTTGTTCAATAGTCAAACCTGTTATATTAGCAATTTTTTCCACTGTAATCTTTTCTTTCAGCATCAGACGAGCAATCTGCTGCTGCTCTTTTTGTCTACCTATGACCTCACCTTCTGCCCTGCCTTTGGACAAAGCGCTTGATTTTTTATATGCACAGCCAAGCAAGGTATGCTTATTAACGCCTAAAACAAGCTCAGCTGGTGAAAGAAACTAAAGTTTTGATAACAAAAAGCTCAAGCTTCTATTTCGGGAGCGATATTAAGACCAAAATTTGGAGAATTTATGGGTTTTTGCTGGCTTTGATACTATTGGCAAAGTGAAAAAAGGCTTTTATACTACCTAGATCTTCCCAGCCTTCTTTTTGGAGTTTAGCATGAAATTTGTGTTTAATGTTTTATTATGTTTGATTGGAATCAATATATCCTGGGCAGCCGATGTAGATGAGCCTATTAGATATAATGGGTTTGTTGAGGTTGAGTCTTTTGAGAATTTGCCTGAGGCTTTAAAGGGATTAGAAACATACTATTATGAAGCGAACAATCGTGAACAATATGAAAAATTAAATGATTTTTCGTTTAAGTCTAAGAGGGATATTATTCGGTATTTAAAGAAATATATTAACATAAGAAATGCGGGAAGATATCCGCTTGAATTTTCACTTAGAGACATATCTCACATATTTGCAGTTAAACTTAAGGGTCAGGTGAATTATAGGTTGATGTTTATAAATATGAACGACGAATGCTTTTCGGTAACCAAGTATAGTTCTAGGAAGAGTATAGAACTTAAAGGAGCAGAAAATATTCCCGACAAGTCTGGTTTGCTTTATCAAAAAATATCCGCAAAAAGATCTGTAAAACTACCTTTTTTTAACCAAGATGCCAACCTGAAAAATACCAATAATGGTTATAAGGGGTTTATTCAAAAAGCAAGAGATATTGATTTGAATATGATCAAAACTCACTACTCATTGCACACGTTGGTCAAAATGTATAACGGGTTAAAAAGTTTTAAATGGTCGTCTGCAAATAGTGTGATTGATTTTTTGGAACAGTTTCTTCTTATCAGAAACAACATGACACACATTAAGATAGGACCTAACCTAGAGCTAAAAGACGTGAATGGTATACAAAATAAACTTGGTGGTGGATTGATTCTGCAATTGGGAAATGATTCTTATGAGGTGGTGAAGAAGAGGGAGCAGAACAGTCTGTGCTTAAAGAAGATCGAACAAGGTTATGAGCAGATTTTTAAACGCGCAGAAGATTGCTCAAAACTTCCTGAAGAACTGTCTAATGAACAATCGGACTGCGATAGGTTACAATATGACCAGGAATCAGATTATATTGAAATTTTTGGGAAAGAGGTGGAAATTGACGGCACAGCACTTATGTTTAATAAAACTAACAATAAAAGAAAACAAGATGACAGTGAATGGCCTTTTAAACATAAAAAGAAAAAGAAAGTATCATAACCAAACCAATTACCAGTTCGACCAAATCCGCAGACAACTTCGTCAGATACTAATAATACGTCATATTTTTGGCATATCTTTTTTATTTCTGGCCAATAGGTTTTAGGTGGAATATGAACCCCGATAGCGCCCATGGTGGGTTCTCCAATAAAAGCAGCTACATTTTCCGGGCCAATTTGCAAGACTTTCTCTTTTAAGAGATTATTCACCCCCTACCGCCATCTCATAAAAACCGACTAATTAATAAGCGCTTTAAATTTCATCTATTTTCTGTTGATCAAATAATCTTTGCAAATAAACTCTCAAGCCATTATTATCACCTATTAAATACATATAAATATTTTTTAAGTTATCACAATTATAAAATATGCTTATAAATTCTTGAAAATCTAGGGTCTCAGTATTTTTTAGCTTGGGCTATATACGAATATAAAAGATATTTTAAAGTAAGCCATTCAGCTTTGTCTTCTATGCCTTCCAAGTAGACATCGAAAATATCTATAAGTTCTATAAACCAGATCTTAACTGTTTTATCCAAAGAAATCGCTACGCCATCTTTTGTGCTCCACATATTAGTAGTTTGATTCTCATAAAGGATGCCGATCTTTTGGCTGTGGGCGCTAAAAATCAGCGACCCAAAAACATTATCATGTTTATATAATGTTTTTGTAGAGGTAGAAAACTCCAATTGCGGCGCTATGCTACATATAGTAGCATCGCGCCGGTAAATATTATATAAATATTCAGGTAAAAAATTATCAATTTCTATGTTTATTTTTGCTATCTTTATCGCTTTAATTAATTTATTGCTTCCAGAGATTTCAGCAAAGTCTATTAGGTCTAAGTGCTCTTGCTATGATAATATATTTTTAGATAGTTTTTTTGCTTTTTGCTATAAATAAAATTTAATATAGTTTCTATGCTGCTTTTAATATATGGCAGTTTTATCTCGTTATTATGACTTTCTTTAAAGCCATTTTTAAATATAGGCTTGAAATAACTAGACGAAAAGGCCGAAAGTATAATTTTATGGGCTTTATGCATACTAGCATCTATTGTAGATATTATATCAACATCGGTGAAAAATTCTTCTTTTCTATAATTATCAAGTTCGACGATAATACTGTTACAAAAAATATCAGTAACAAAACATAAAAATAGCCCAAATGCTTTCATAGATCACCTCTTAGGTAATAAAACAAATGAATTGTTATAAGATTTCCCCCCATCATACGTTAAAGCCAAGCCTCGTACTCATACTATTAATACTAAACCATACTACTAATAGTATTGTATGCTGATTTCTAATAATAACCATTATCGGAAATCCAATAAAAAATCTAGCTATTTTTTGTGGTAGAAGCTATAAGGGTATTTTTAACGGCATCAGTAAGGAAGGATAGCCTAGCCTAGAAAGCCACCAGAAGTTTAAAGAGGAATATAAACTCCCCTATCAGCTTTTTAGTGACAAAGACGGTGAAACAGCTAAAGCCTTTGGCGTAGGTAAAACCTTGGGGTTTTTAGCTAGCAAAGTCACCTTTGTGATAGACCAGGATGGCAGATGCATACTAGCGTTTTCTTTTCAGGCCAGCATGGAGCAACATGTGGACGAGGCTTTAAAAGCACTAAAATAGGCTTTAGCCTAAAAAAATTACTTTTTTTCTGCTTTTTTGCTGGCTTTGTAAACCCTATGGGGGAATCTATAAAACAGCCAGATTGGCTTTCGCTATGTGAAGACAGCTGGTGTGATATTTTTATTGCTTATGAAGCGCGTGAGCTGGTGCCTGAGTATAGGAAATTATGTTTTTATATCAAATATAGTTCTGAAGATAATATCTATACCATATTTAACCGGATAAATAAAAAATTACCAAAAGCAGCCATGTCGTGTAAAAGTATATATAATTTATATCATATGCATAAGCTCTATATTAAATCTTCCATACAAAGTCATGAAAATTTATATCCCAAAGAAAGAAGTTATTATTTATTATCTTCGGCCATTAGAAATCACAATGCAAACACTAGCTTAACCCTCCTGTCTTCTATGCTAGCACGTGGCCTATCACCTAATAGAGTATCCCCTCAGGACAATACAGCTGTGGCTTGGGCTGTAAGGCTAAATAAACTAAATATATTAAAATTATTGATAAGGTATGGTGGAAATCTATGTGGTTACAAATTAATTCTACCACAAGATAATTGTCATTTTGCGGCATACGATAAAGAGAACAAAGAAACAAAGATAAATTTATCAGAAACACAAAAAGATATTCTGCGAGGTTCTAACTCTCTACATTTAGCAGCTTTTGGTGGTTTTTTGGAAATGATCAAGTATTTGGTAGAAGAATGTCATATGAACCCCTATAAAAGAAATCCCCAAGGGCTAAATGCTTTTGATCTTGCTAAAGACCATCCTAAGGCCATAGAGTACCTAACTTGCCTAAATAGCTTTGGATACCTTAAAGAGCATGATGACTTTGTGGATTGACCCGAAAAATATAGTAAGAAACGATATTGATCATGCCTGAAAATATAAGATAGATAACGGCTATGCTCAAATAGACTGGGATGGGATTTAAATCACGAGATATGATATTCATACCAGTTCTAGTAAGCTCAGTGATACCGATGGTCGCCAAAAGCGAAGTGCTTTTTAAGAGCTGTTCGAGTTCACCTATCAAAGCGGGGATGACATTTCTTATGGCCTGGGGCAAAATGATCATGGACATCCTTTGATTAAAGGAATATCCAAGAGCCATAGCCGCTTCCCATTGCCCCACGGGCAAAGCATTGATCCCTGCCCTTACTATCTCAGCTACGTAGCCACTTGAACAAAAAGATAAGGCCATCAAAGCGGCAGCTAGCCCTGGAATAGATATGCCAAGCAGCCTAGGCAAAAGAAAATAGGCCATTAAAATCTGCACAAAGGCTGGGATGCCTTTGGCAATAAATATATAAAATTTGATTAGCAATTTTAGCCATCTAATTTTTACATATTTTGAATTGAACATTCCGAGCAGTGTTCCAACGAGCAAACTCGCGCTTCCAGCGATAAGCCATGAATATAAAGTCATACCTATGCCGTCTAAGATAGGTTTGGCATATATGATTATGAAGCTCATTCAATGTTCCATTTTGTGGCTAATTTGGCAATAATTTTCTCTTCGTTTAATTTATCTATAATATTACTAATTTTATCTTTTATTTGATGATTACTTTTACTAATACATATGCCTACACCTTGGACGATATTTTCTTTATCCAAGGGCAGGTCGATCTTTTTTATTTGGGGATACTTGCTCATAAATTTTTTAGCGATCGCAGGCTCCACTAAAGCTGCATCGGCCTTTTTAAACTGGATATTTAATAGGCCATCGTCTACTTTTTCTACCGGAATTTTCGTTAAAAAGTCGTATTTTTTAAGCGCATTTTCTTGCGAAGATGCAGGCTCGACACAAACTTTCATACCTTTCATATCTTCTATAGACTGTACCTCCGGGGGGATATTTTCCCAAAAAAGCAGGGGATAAGAAGTAGTGGCCTCACCATGATATCTCACCATATCTACCCTTTTTAAGCGATCTTCTATGATACTCATTCCCCAAATGATCACATCGATGGAGCCTTGTTCTAAAGCCATAAATAGATGGGCCATAGAGCCAAGGTCCTTTATTACAAGCTTTCTTTGCATCCTTTCTGCTACTTCTTTGATCACATCGATATCAAAACCTTCATATTGACCATGCTCATTGGTACTGACCCATGGTGCATAACCCAAGGCAGTACCTACGACTAATTCTGGCTCTTGTTTTTGCTGAATTTTAGTCTTGTTATAAAAACTAGTAATTATAGATATAAGCGAGATAGCGCCAAATGTTAGGACGACATATTTTTTAATACTCATTTTTTTCTCCTCTGCAAAGCTATTTTATATCCATGATATGGCTCATCTTTTAAGAAACGAGCCACACGGGTAATAGTCGCTAGGCTGCCACCAGTGCTAGCCTGAATTTCTCTATAAGATTTAGTCCCTTCGCTTAACAGCTGCGCCACCCGCCAGCGTTCAGAAAGCGCTAAAAGTTCCCTAGGCGTACATAAGTCCTTAAAAAACCTATGTAATTGATCTTTGTCTTCTAAAGACAAGATGGCTTCATATAAAGCTTGTTCTAACATGCTATAACAGTGCTATAGTGAAACAACTCTGTCAATATCCAAAATTCGAGGAATAAATTTTGGCAATATGTGTTGCAAAATCATGAAAAAAATTTACTTCTTACCAATCCTCATCTTTTTTTCTTGGCACAATTTTGCCCAGGATTTTACCCCCATGGCAAAAGAAAAAATTGTCCAGCTCAAGCTAGATGCTTTTATTGCGGAAGTTAAACAATTTTTTGAAGAACAAAAACGACCTTATGCTCCCATCTATGACGACTATTTATTACATAAAAAGCAAAAACATAAAGAAGAGTTAGAACGATTCGTAGATATAAAAATCCTCAATAATAAAATAACTGAATTGCTAGATAATCTAGGTTCAAATATAGATGAACAAACATATTTATATGCTACCAAAAGCTGTATTAATTCTGGCTGTTTTTCTTATGTTCATTGGGTTCATTTAGTCTGGTTTCCAGTTTTTGTGGTGGATATTTTATTACTTATATCTGCTGGAGTTTCTGGAGAGCAGATACTCAATGTCTACGCGGCTATAATAGCTGGTACTGCACTTTTAATCTCTACGGGCATAGTTATTACCCATGTAGCTCTATGCTGCAAAGAAAAACCAATTAAGAATGCTATTGAGACTATTGATTTTCAGCATAATAATTCCATACTCAATAAATTTGCCGTGCGAGAGCATTTAAAAGACACTGTCGAACTATTGAAAATACAAATACTTAATTACATAAATAAAAGAGAGATTTCAACTCACCAAAGTGAGTATTTTTACCAATTTCAACACATATACGATGAATATATAAAATTACTAGATGATATCGAAAAGGAGATAATAGTAAATAATTGTTGATAAGATACCCCGAAGGGAAAAAACTGAGTTCAAAAGAAATAAAGCTTTGACATAAATGTTTTAGAGCCATGAAACATATTTTTTATTTATTGCTTGTTTGCTTTTCTCTAAAGAGCTTTGCCCAAAATTACACAGATTTGGCCAAGGATAAGATCACTAAGATAAGGCTAGATTCTTTTATTATTGCAGTTAAACAACTATTTGAGGAGCAAACAGAACAGTATGCACCTATCTATGAGGAATATTTATTAAATAAAGACCAAAAAGCTAAACAAGATTTAGAGAAATTCATAGATAAAAAAATCCTCCATGATAAAGTAATTAAATTACTAAATAATATATGTTCAAATATAGATAAGAAAACATATGAAGACATCACTAGAGGTTGCATTAATTCTGACTGCCTTTGCCATGCTCATATAGGCAATTGCATCTGGTTTGGTCTATTTGGTGCTCCAGCTATAATACTTACTGTATTGGCTGCAGGTACCGAAAATAAAATATTATATATCTATGCTGGCATAATTGCTGGTATTGCATTTTTGCCATCTGCAGTCACAGTGATTACCCAGGAGATTATATGCCGAAAAGAATCTACAATAAATAATGCTATTGAAGATGTCGATTTTAAGCATAATAATCCTGTACTCAATAAATTTTCTGTGCGAGAGCATTTAATAGATGCTATTGCTCTATTAAAAAGAGAAATACTTGACTATATAACAGAAAGACAGATGTCAACTTACCAAAGTAAGTATTTTTACCAATTTAAAAATATATACGATGAATATATAATATTATTAGATGAGGTCAAAGGGAAAG
>JADMIO011418018.1_pt1 | contig 25562 bp, 16 predicted proteins | sample 8958161 | NCBI WGS metagenome assembly JADMIO01 (sample SAMN16585339, study PRJNA669376) | soil metagenome | isolation source: Crop rotation soil | place: USA: Cullars Rotation, Alabama | collected 2011
GCTGCGTGCAGATTGGACAGGAGTTCACCACCAAGCACAGCTATGACTCTCCGGCAGAGTTGCAGGCTGCTGGAGTTCAGCCGAGCTACGACTCAATCATGCGTGGTACCGCAGCTGCAGTAGAGCAGTTGGCGAAAAGTTCTGGTCCTGAAGCAAGGCAAAATTCGCAGTATGCCATTCCACTCGGTTTCCGGAAGCGGACTCTGTTCAAGATGGATTTCGCCGAGGTCGTCTACATCTCCGAATTACGCACTGGCCCCGCTGGGCACTTTTCCTACCGCAATGTAGCGTATGCAATGTATGAAGCTGTGGCGAAGAGATATCCGGCGCTGGCGAAGTATTTGCGTGTGACCGATGTGCGGCAACCGGTGGATTTGCTGAAGCGCTAATTCACTTTTCCATCTGCCATTGAAGCCTCGTTCAATCGGGATTTCTTTCGAGTAGACAAAATCGCACGGATCAGCAAAAAACCAAACAGCAAAACATGCACTACCAAAGTGATCAGCATCGCCAGTATTACAACACCCATCCCTCCGCGATCTGAGATGTAGCGGTAACTTTCCAATTGCACGCTATCTTTGGTGGCTTTGTAACGGGAACCGCGAGAGTCGGTCTGTACGATCCATATAGAAAAAAGTAATTTCTTCTTGGTCGTCGGAAATCCTCTTGATTTCGAAGGTGTCCCAATGGAGCTTGAGATCATCCTCAAGCCGTTTCTGAATTTGTTTTTGTTGTTCAATTGGTACGAGGAACGTCGAGCCTGGATGTGTGGAGGTGTAGTTTGCAGCTGAAGCAAGGTTGACGAATTCAACAGAGAAGCCCTCCGCAGAATTGTCGCGAGTGTAGGCCAGGATTTCTGCGTAGGAACTATCTCCAAGCCATGCTGGCTGCCAGCCTTCGGAGATGTGTGCGCCGACGACAAGCGAAATCCAGAAAATGGCGTACCCGCTGATAGGAGAGATCAGGAGTGCAATAACCAGATGCATCCAACGCGAGCGAAGAATGCTCATCGGAGTGTCCTGTAAATTTCTAGGGTCGAAGGCTCAGATGCTAGAAATGGCTATTTAGACGTCGGGAACAGGAAAAGGATATGTTAAAAACAGGGTTCAAGATTTTCGGCACTTCTTTCGAAGGCGAAAGGAAAATTCGGTGAAACTCTTTATCTGTACGTTTGTGCTTGCAATGGCTACCAGCTTTTTATCGGCTCAAGACTCTAAGCCCAATCAGTCAGAAGCCAAAGTTTTCATTACTGCCACAATGCATGCCAAGCCCGGGATGCGCGACGAACTTCGAAAAAAACTTTTGGAGCGAGCCCAACATGGACTAAGTGAACCGGGCTGCATTCGGTTTGACGTGCTGACGCAAACCGATGATCCAGATACCTTTTTATTGAATGAAGCCTGGGTCAGTGATGAAGCACTGGATGCTCACTTCAAAAGTGAAGCGCACCTGAGTTGGCAGGCAGAGCGGGAAAAGTATGTTGCCAGCCGGCAGTTAGTGAGATGGCACGCAGTTTCGGATAGCAAATAAGCTAGGTGTACATCACCTTGCGTTCGCCCTTGACGATCCGGCCCACGGTGTAAAACTTTTCTCCGGCGCGTTCCAGTACGCTCTGGGCTTTTTTGAATTTCTTGCCCGGGATCACTAGCAGCATTCCTATACCCATGTTAAACGTCCGCAGCATTTCATCTTGTGGGACGTTTCCTAGCTTCTGCATGTGATCGAAGATTGGCAGAACTGGCCAAGAACCAACCTCAATGACTGCAGCTGTTCCTTTAGGTATAACTCGCGGCAGGTTTTCTGTGATGCCTCCACCAGTGATGTGAGCCATGGCGGAGACACACTCCGCTGCCAGCAGCTTTTTCAGGATCGGCCAATAGCTGCGGTGGGTACGCATCAACTCGTTGCCGACTTTGCCTTTGATTTCGTTGACGTAGGTGTCGTGGGTGTATCCGGCGACCTCGAATAACAGCTTGCGAGCCAACGAATAACCGTTTGTGTGCAGGCCGTTTGAGGGAAGGCCGAGGACAATGTCTCCGATTTCTACTTTTTCGCCGGTGATGATCTTGTCCCGATCTACCACACCAACAATGAAACCTGCCAAATCGTACTCGCCATCGGGGTAGAAGCCGGGCATTTCAGCAGTTTCGCCACCAATCAAGGCACATCCATTGTGTTTGCAGGCGGTGGAAAGGCCCTCGACTATTTTCTCGGCCACTTCCGGATCGAGTTTGCCTGTCGCCAAATAATCCATGAAGAACATTGGCGTTGCGCCCTGGACTGCGATGTCATTGACGCAGTGATTTACCAAGTCCGCACCAACGGTGGAATGCAAACCCATGTCGAAGGCCACCTTCAGCTTGGTGCCAACACCATCGACGCTGGAAACTAAAACCGGGTCGAGAAATTTCTCTTTATCAACAGAAAACAAGCCACCAAAGCCGCCGATTTCGCTCAGCACGCCTTTAGTGAACGTCTTGTGGGCAAGGTATTTGATCCGCTTTTTGGTGCGGTTGCCGCGGTCAATGTCAACGCCAGCGTCGGCGTAAGTTACCGTTTTGGTGGAATTTTGGGCCACGACTCAGTTTATCTCGCTCAAATGTTGGGGAATCCACGTTATTTCTAACGGAAAGAATTTCTCAAGCGCGGGTTATTGTAGCACGCATTACTGCCCACAAAAGCGAGGGGCTCTTCAGTTCACAATTGTGGATAGAGACACTACCACGCACGCACGCGGGCAGGAGTGCCCGCGCCACACTGGCTCACCTAGTTGGTGACGTAGGTCGAGAAGAAGTACAGCAACACACCAAACAGCGCTAATCCAGATATGCCGTAGGCAGTCAGGACCCAAGTGCCACGGCCTTCGTGGTGGGTATCGTGTGGATGCGCTTGTGGAGTGGAAACTACAGAACTGCTACGGGCCTGATGTTCCATGAAAACCTCCTGGGTTCGGAAACATCGCGGCGCTTCTTGGTAGGAGCGTCACGTTTACGGCGTCAAGGCCGAACGATCTGCGGACGGCAGGGATGTTACTACAATTTCAAAGCCGTTGAAAACCCAAAAATTACTGTATTTTGGGCACAAAAGTAAGTACCGACCGTGCTATGCCTACTAAAGTACCCTCCACGGTCGAACCGCTCACAGGTGCCTATTTGGTAAGTTTTCCACCGATTTGTTTGTATTTCGCCTTTTATTCGCTTATCCTTATATGTATAATCCGCGCAGTTATCTCCCACTTCTAAGGAGCCGCATTGATATGGCCGACGACAAAATGAAAGCGATTGAACTGGCAGTAGCAGGAATTGAAAAGCAGTTTGGTAAGGGCTCCATTATGCGGCTGGGGTCGAAGGATGCCATTGTTCCTATCTCCGTGATCTCCACTGGGGCCATATCCTTTGACGCTGCGTTGGGCGTGGGAGGCTTTCCCCGAGGACGTGTAGTTGAGATTTTTGGCCCGGAATCCTCGGGTAAAACGACGGTTACGTTGCAGGTCATTGCCGAGGCGCAAAAGGCCGGTGGCATGGCGGCTTTCGTGGACGCCGAACACGCGCTTGATCCTGTTTATGCCCGGAAACTGGGCGTAGATGTCGATAACCTGCTGGTTTCGCAGCCAGACTATGGTGAACAGGCTCTGGAAATCACTGAGAAGTTAGTTGGATCCAACGCCATTGATGTTTTGGTGGTCGATTCCGTGGCCGCCTTAGTCCCCAAGTCTGAACTCGACGGCGAGATGGGTGACAGCCATATGGGACTACACGCTCGCTTGATGTCCCAGGCATTGCGGAAATTGACCGGAACAGTGGCAAAGTCACGCACCTGCCTGATCTTCATTAACCAGATCCGCGACAAGATCGGCGTGATGTTCGGAAACCCGGAGACAACTACCGGTGGCCGGGCACTGAAATTCTATTCTTCCGTACGCGTGGATATCCGCCGCATTGCTGCGATTAAAGAAGGTGACGTAGTCATCGGTTCACGCACCAAAGTCAAAGTGGTAAAGAACAAAGTAGCTGCTCCATTCCGCGATGCGGAGTTTGACATCCTTTACGGTGAAGGTATTTCGCGTGAAGGGGACCTGCTTGACTTGGCGGTGCTCCACGAGATAGTCGAGAAATCCGGTGCCTGGTATAGCTATGCAGGTGAGCGTATTGGTCAAGGGCGTGAGAATGCCCGCACCTTCCTGAAGGAAAACAAGGATATCCAGAAGAAGTTGGAGGGTGAGGTTAAAAAGAAACTGAACATCGGGCAGGCCGCTCCGCAACCTGCGGTACAGACCCCACCAACTACCCAAGGCGCCCGGGTTACTACCATGCCAACTGGTACCGATACTGCCAAAGTGGCTGGAGTAAAGCGATAGGCAAAAATCAGAGGGTACAAAGGTTCATAGAGGCTACCGCAAAAAGCTTCTATGCAACCCTGTGCCCTCTTTGATTGCTTACCAAATCTTACAAACTCTCTCCTTCGGCTTCACCATCGGCTGTCCCGCCTTGCAGGAGAATGCAGAAGAAAATTCCGGCATATTTACCAACACGCCATTGATCCGATATTCCGGCGGGGAGTGCGGATTGGTAATGGCCCAGTCCCGTGCCTGCTGCGGGCGAACTTCACCGCAGTCCCACTGTCCGAAACCGACAAAATAGCGTTGATCGGGCGTTAGACCATCTACAGATTCGAGGTGCTTGTCCTTCGTGGCATCCTTCCACGCCAGGTAAGCCAAAATTGTTCCACCCAAATCTGCCACGTCTTCCCCCATAGTCAGCTTGCTCTTGATGTGAATGTCGTCTACCACCACGTATTTGGCATATTGATCGGAGACGCACTGAGCGCGGTCTTCAAATTTGCCAGCGTCTTCTTTTTTCCACCAGTCTCTTAAATTTCCTTTGGCATCGAATTGACGGCCCTCGTCGTCGAAAGCATGAGTCAGTTCGTGACCAATTGTGGCCCCGGTGTTTCCATAGTTCGGGGCATCATCCATTTTGGGGTCATACATGGGCGGCAACAATACGCCGGCTGGGAAGTTGATGTCATTCAATTGTGGGTTGTATTCCGCATCCACCGTGGGAGGCGTCATGTCCCATTCGGTACGGTCTACAGGCTGGCCGATTTTATTGAAATCGCGGTGTGAATCAAAGGCAATCGCATTGCGCACATTGCCGGCAAAATCGTCGCGGGAGATCGCTACCGAACTATAGTCGCGCCACTTGTCTGGATACCCAATTTTATTGCGGATGGCATGCAGCTTTATTAACGCCTGCTCCTTCGTTTGTGGGCTCATCCAGTTCAGTTGACCGATGCGTAATTCCATTTGATGCTCGATCCGCTGGACCATATCCAAGGTGCTTTGCTTCAACTCGGGCGAGAATACACGCCGCACATACTCCTGACCCAAGGCTTCGCCGAGATAGGCATCGCTGTATTGCACGCAACGTTTCCAGCGAGTGCGGATTTCTTTTGCTCCTCTCAAATATTGATTGTAGAAAGCAAAATTTTCCTGCGAGAAGTTTTCGGAAAGATAGGGCGCGTAAGAGTTGGTTATATGAAAACGCAGATAGTTTTTCCAATTGCTCAGAGGCTCGCTCTTAAGTATGCGGCTCAGTTCCTGAAAAAACTGTGGCGCGCTGATATCTACAGTTTCAAACTGGGGAGCCTCAACTTTCTCAAAGAAAAGCTGCCAATCGAAGTTAGGCGCGAGCTTCTCCATGTCCTGCAAATTCATTTTGTGTTTCAGGTTGTAAGGGTTGCGCCTCTCCACCGCTGTCCACGATGCTTTTGCCAGGCGGGTTTCGATCTGCATTACGATAGCGGCATTTTTTTGTACCACGTCGGGAGAATCGCCGAGCATCACAAAAACTTTTTGCATGTGCTGTAGATAGTGCTCACGGATCTCTTTCGATTTGGTGCCTTCCTGTGTGTAGTAGTCGCGATCTGGGAGTCCGATTCCACCCTGGCTAAGGCTGGCAATTTGTTTTTCCGTATCGTCAGGGTCCTGTTCGGAGCCGGAGCCAAACAACATGGAACTTCCAGTCGTGGCGATTTGCAGATGCGCGACAACAGCCGTCAGATCAGTAAGCGACTGGATTGAGTTAATGGCATCCAGTTCAGTCTTGATCGCAGCCAGTCCTCGTTTGTTTGCAGTCGTTTCATCCATGCAAGCGGAATAAAAATCGCCGACCTTCTGCGTAACCGCATCGCGTCGGGTGGCAGTTGCAGCTTGTTCGAGGATGCTGTGCAACAGGGTGAGATTGTCTTCATAAGCTTTGGCATAGACCGACCACGCGGTGCGATCGGCAGGGATAGGATTCTTCTGGCTCCATTTACCGCAAGCATATTTATAAAAATCTACGCAGGGATCAATGGAGCGATCCATGACGGTGGCATCCAGGCTTGGAGTGTAGGGAAGAGATGAATCCACAGGGTGAGTTTGTGAGTAGAGAGCAGAACTGATGCACAAGACCAGAAATGCGAAGGGCGCATGCCCAAAACGTAATTGATTTTTCATAACGATTTTATATGCGTTGATTTGGACGGTGAAAGCAGGTTTTCGTAATGCACCGAGATTAAAATCATCATAGCCCATTTCTATTTCCCTGAAATTCTGCTCTGGACGTATATGAAATCCGAAACTGCTGGACTAACCACACTGCGTGTTATAAGGTAAAATGCGGTAATCCCGTTATTCGGTGCGTGCTAGCTCAGCCCCCCGATCCTCCTGAGTCCCACATGCGCCCCGGCCCCTATGTGCGTAATCAAGCTTTTAAATAATTGGTGGCTTGGTTTTCTTCCTTGGAGATTTGAGCAAAGGGAACGAAGACTAAACGTCAGCGCACCGCGAGGTGGAGGATGGGAGCGGACGAGATTTACCGCTGCTTGGTTGAAAATACAGACTTCGTCGTCTATCAAATCGACGCTCAGGGTCTGATCAGCTACGTAAGTTCTTCCATAGAAATTTATTCCGGCTACAAAGTCGAAGAATTTGTCGGTCGTTCTTTTTCCCAATTCATTCATCCTGAAGATATGCAGGAAGTCATGATGCGTTTTCAGGATGCCGCCGCAGGCGTTCCTGGGTTTTCCGAATTCCGAGCAATCCACAAAAATGGTTCCGTAATTTGGGTGTATGCGTCCAGCAGGCCACCCGCAGGCGCGCATCCCTCGGGCGTGATCGGAATCATGAGAGACATCACGGAACGTAAACGCGCGGAAAATGCTTTACGCGAGAGCGAAGACCGCTATCGGGATCTTGCCGAAAACAGCCAGGATTTGCTGTGTGTGCATGACTTGACGGGCAAATTATTGTGGGTGAATCAGGCACCCGCGCGTGCATTGGGATATACCGTGGAAGAAATGATCGGCAAATCTCTACGCGATTTTATGGATCCTTCGTATTCCCGCCAATTGGATCAGTATCTAGTCAATGTTGAGAAAGATAAGGTTGCTAAACCATATTTTGCCGTGCTTACTCGCGGTGGTGAGCCGCGTATATGGGAATGTCACAACACTTTGAGGACCGAAGGCGTTGCCTCGCCAGTCTTTCGTGGGATGGCTCGTGATGTTACCGAGAGAATCCGTGCGGAACGCGGGTTGCGTCAGAGTGAGGAGCGCTTTCGCGTAGCTCTGAAAAGCGTCCCTATTAAAGTTTTCAATCAGGATATCAATCTGCGGTACACCTGGGCCTACAACTTACCTCTGGGGCTTTCTGAGGCTGACTATATTGGCCATACCGATGCCGATATCTTTAGCGCTGAAGATGCTGCGGTAATGACTATTATCAAACGCAAAGTTTTAGATACCGGTGTAGGCGCACATGAAGAGATCAAGCTTAACTTTCATGGTCAAAAGTACTACTTCGATTTGACGGCAGAACCCCTATTCGATTCGAGCGGTAAGGTGGTCGGAATTACATGCGCCTGCATGGACATGACCGAGTTACGACAAAAAACGGAGCAGTTGAGGGCGTTAAGCAAAAAACTGGCACAGGAAAAAATTTATCTGGAAAGCGAAATCGAAGCGGAGCACCAATTTGAAGAGATTGTTGGCGAAAGCACAGCGCTGAAGAAGTCTCTCAATGAAATCAAGGTGGTGGCAGGCACGGATTCTACTGTACTGATTTTGGGGGAAACGGGAACGGGGAAAGAGTTAGTTGCACGTGCTGTGCATCGTATGAGCCCGCGTAGTCAGAATGGTTTTATCAAACTAAATTGCTCGGCAATTCCCACTGGCCTGCTGGAGAGCGAATTATTCGGACACGAAAAAGGAGCATTTACCGGCGCAGTGAGCCAGAAAATCGGACGTCTCGAACTTGCCGACAAAGGTACGTTGTTTCTCGATGAAGTAGGCGACATTCCTCTTGAACTTCAACCAAAACTATTGCGCGTTTTACAAGACCAGGAGTTTGAACGGTTGGGGTCGATCCGCACGCTTAAGGTGGATGTTCGTCTGGTGGCTGCAACCAATCGTGATCTCAACAAAAGTGTTGCAGCAAGGCAATTTCGCAGCGATTTGTTCTATCGGTTGAACGTTTTTCCCATACGCCTCCCAGCATTACGAGAACGCAGGGAGGATATCCCACTGCTTGTCCGGCACTTTGTGCACAAGTATTGCGTGCGCATGAATAAAAAAATCGAGAGCATCCCCCGTGACACCATGACTGCTTTAACGGACCACAGCTGGCCAGGGAATATTCGCGAGCTGGAAAATTTTATCGAGCGGTCAGTGATCCTTACAAATGACTCCGTGCTTTACGTTCCATTGGCTGAGTTGATGCAGGATGAAGCTGGAAACTCTACCAATTTAGAAGCTGCAGAGCGTGCTTACATTATTAAGGTCTTGCGGGAGTGCGGCGGAGTAATCGCCGGCCCTCATGGAGCTGCGGTTAAATTGGGGTTAAAGCGCACCACCCTGCAATCAAAAATACAAAGACTGAAAATTTCTCGCAGCGATTATGAGGACGAGTCAGAGCGCACTGGCTCATAAAAATAGAACGGCCCGCGCGATGTTCTGCACGGGCCGCCCGGTGGACTGCTTGGGATTGACCAAGAGGTGGTCACTCAAGATTGCGTGGCCACTTCGGCGTACTCCGGGCCCTGGCACGACCTATGCCAGGCGGATTCATCCAAATTCACCGGTCGAGTTGCGAAGGATCTTAGAGCGACCGCCCTAAGTCTCAGCCACCTCACCTGGTCTTAGACTCCCACAACTATGACTGCAACAATCAGAACTTGTCATTCGACCACCTCCTTCCCGGTGTAATTGCAGATTAGTACACATTGGGCAGCAATTCAAGTGGTGGAAAAGGGCCGGTGTGTTGGTATTCTTGGCGACCTTTACAATCTTTCTTCGCGTTCGTTGCGTTTTAAGATTTTTAGTTTTGTCTGGGGGGAGCAAAATCTTAAACCGCAAAGGTCGCCAAGAACTTCCGCAAAGGTCGCAAAGAAACCTCCGGAAAAGGCTTACTCAACTCGGCTCTCATTTCGGTTTATACTTGGCGGGCCATTTTTCGATACCAATCAAAATGAAAAACAAGATTCTTGTAGTTTCCGCCATTTTCTTTTTTCTTCTTTTGTGCAGTTGTAACTCTGCGAAGAAGTCTGACCACGCTAGTTGGAACGTCTACGGCGGAGGCCCTGATAACACCCGCTACTCTACCCTCAAGCAGATTAACCGCGACAATGTGAAACAGCTTCAGGTCGCTTGGACGTTTGATACTGAAGACGGTTCAGAGGGGACTGAAATGGAGTGCAATCCCATCATTGTGGATGGGACTCTATATGCGACAACTCCCCGCTCGAATGTCGTCGCGTTGGACGCTGCTACGGGTAAATTGCGCTGGCGGTTCAATCCCTGGGACAAGCAGCCCTTCCAGTTTCTCTATGAGAAGGTGCGCAACCGGGGTGTGACTTTCTGGTCGGATGGAGATAAAGACCGGAGAATTTTTGTTGGAGCGCGGCAGTATCTGTACGCATTGAACGCGGATACCGGTGCACCTATCGAGTCATTTGGCACATCCGGGCATTTGGATTTACGTGAAGATCTGGGCAGGGAAGTGAAGAACTGGGTGACGATGACCACGCCCGGGATTGTCTATAAGGATTTGCTGATCATCGGCAGCAGCATGGCGGAGGTGGAACCAGACTCTCCTGGGGATATTCGCGCGTACGACGCGCGTACGGGAAAGTTGCGCTGGACTTTTCATACGATTCCACATCCGGGGGAATTCGGTTATGAAACTTGGCCGAAAGATGCGTGGAAATACGCCGGAGCTGCTAATTCGTGGTCCGGACTTTCGTTGGATGTAGAACGCGGCCTGGTTTTTGTGCCGCTGGGTTCAGCGGTCTACGACTTTTACGGAGCTGATCGCCCGGGCGACAATTTGTTTGCAAGTTCGTTGGTCGTCTTGAAAGCAGACACAGGAGAGCGGGTCTGGCACTTTCAGAATTCTCGTCACGATATTTGGGACCGTGATTTGCCGACAGCTCCTGCGTTAGTCACCGTAAAGCACGATGGGAAAGATGTTGATGCCGTCGCGCAGCCGACAAAATCTGGATACGTTTTATTGTTCGATCGTCAAACAGGGAAGCCCCTGTTCCCGATCGAAGATCGCAAAGTACCCCCATCCGATATTCCGGGAGAAGTTGCGGCAGAAACGCAACCCTTTCCTACTTTGCCGGAACCATTTGCCCGCCAGAAACTCACCGCAGACATGATCACGACGCGTACACCTGAGGCGCATGACGAAGCGCTTGCGAGGTTCTCGAAAGTTCGCAGTGATGGTCAGTTCATTCCGCCGAGCAAAGAAGGGACAATTATTTTTCCTGGGTTCGACGGTGGCGCGGAGTGGGGCGGGCCTGCTTATGATCCTGAAACGCACATGCTGATCGTGAACGCCAATGAGATGGCATGGATCCTGCGTTTAGTCGAACAAAAGCCACAATCAGGAAAAGTGACCGGCAAGAGTATTTATCTGCACGAATGCGCAACCTGTCACAAACCCAACATGCAGGGAGCACCGCCAGAGTTTCCCTCATTGGTCGGTATCAACAAGCAATTTGAAGAAAGAGACATTCAACAACTGGTCACATTAGGCGGCAACCGTATGCCGGGCTTTGCCCGGCTGGGCAACGATGCGATTAACGCGGTCGTGCATTATGTCTATACCGGTCAGGATTCTACTGCGAATGTGGAGGAATCACGATACTTCCAGAAATTTATGAGTGATGGCTATAACCGCTTCTTTGATAAGGACGGTTATCCAGCGATTCAGCCACCGTGGGGGACGCTGAACAGCATTAATCTCGACACAGGAAAAATCGCATGGAAGATTCCACTCGGTGAATACCCTGAACTGGTTGCACAAGGCATGAAGAATACAGGCAGCGAAAATTATGGCGGACCAGTGGTGACATCCGGTGGTTTGATCTTCATCGCTGCAACTACGTACGACAACAAGATCCGCGCGTTCGACAAATCAAACGGGGCACTGCTTTGGGAAGCCACTTTGCCGGGCGGGGGCAATGCGACTCCTGCTACTTATGAAGTAAATGGCAAACAATATGTGGTCATCGCTGTGGGTGGAGGTAAGATGACCCGGCCTGGATCTCCGAAACCGTCAGTTGCCAAGTACGTGGCGTTTGCTCTTCCAAACTGATGTGCGGTTTGTCACATTTGCAGTTACGAGGGTAATTCAACACCCTTTCCTTGTCTCTGAAGCTGCTCGATCGCATGCTAGCATCGGGCAGTTTCACCATGAATCCACCTCTGGCCAACTTTTCTCCGCTTGATTTTTGGCTGCCCGTCGCATTGTGCGTGTATTACCTAATCGCATTACTGATTGTGGGAAAAGGACCCGCTCAAGGTGCAATTATCGCGATGTACGAGCCTCCGGCGAATATGTCTCCGGCAGAAGTGCGTTATCTGCTGAACGGATCCACCGACAGAAAAAGCGTATCCGCTGTTCTTGTTCATCTTGCTGCTAAAAAGTTGATTGCGATCCAGCCGGAGAATGGCGACTACCGTATCACTCTATTAGTGGACGAAACTCCTAAGGGAACTCCTGCGGAGGAGGCCGCTGCCATGCGTGCCCTTGCTGAGATTCATTCCTTTGCTGATCCAGGGGCTAAAGCCGGCAAAGGAGGAAGTTTCCTTTTACGGCCAGCACGCAATCAGCATATTTCTCTTTTGGGTAGTGTGATCGCCGGATCGGTGAATAACCGGGTGGAGAAAGATTGCTTTAACAGGAATTTGAAATATTCAGCTCCTGCATTTGTACTTTCCTTTTTTATTGTTATGGCGATGGCCGGACACTACGGGAGCTCTCGCGACGGTGTAATTTTTCTCACCGCCTGGTTTATGTTTTGCAGTTTCATCATAGGCCTGATTACTGTCGCTAGCGTTGCCCCGGCTCTACGGGATGCGATACGAGGGCGAATTGCTATGACCAACATCGGAACTGCCATGGTGCCCCTGCTCATGTTTGGCTCGGTGTTGGGGTTCGTGGATACAAGAATTGCAAAGCTATCGAATACTGCATTTGCTTACACGTTAGTTGCGGTTGTGGTGATCAACATCGGATTTGCCATCTCCCTCAAAAGGCTTACACCTGCGGGACGTCAGCGCCTGGATGCAGTGCTAGGATTCCGACAGTTTTTATCCACCGTCGAGCTTGATCGGCTGGATCGCATGAACAATCCGCATATGACTCCGGTCCTGATGAACGACTACCTCGCGTATGCGATTGCCCTCGATCTCAAAGAAGAGTGGGGAGATCACTTGAGCAGTGCTCTGTTCGCCACTGTTGCCAGTGTCGGTTAATCCCAAGTATTTAGCTGACTGCTCCCGGCTGTGAACTCCACCACTCTTACTACTCTCTACAGGCCATGTCCGGCAGGAATCTAGTGGGACACTTTTCCTGCTCATACACTAAATTTCTCCCCAAAACTGGCCGATATATGTTGTTAAGTCGTTGATTTTTCAGCTTTTCCAGCGGTAGGCGGTGGGTTGCGGCAGGCCGATATGGGCCAGCACGCGGAAGGCAAATTCTCTGGCCAGGGTTTCGAAGCTGGTTGGGCGGTTATAGAACGTTGGGATCAACGGAAAGATCGTGGCCCCGGCATCAGCAGCGCGGTACATGTTGCGGATGTGGATCTTGTTAAGCGGCGTTTCACGAACGCAAAGAACCAGCGGGTGTTTTTCTTTAAGAGAAACGTCGGCAGCACGTTCGATCAGGTGTGACGCGTCACCGTTGGCGATACGGGCAAGCGTACCGACACTGCATGGAATAACCACCATGGCTTCAGCGGGATAAGAGCCGCTGGCTACGTTGGCCCCAATATCGGCGTTCGACTGCTGCTGGATTTTGCGGGACGACTTGCCGAGCAATTGCTGCATCAAATTGCTCCGTCCTTTTAGACCCAGCTCTTCCGCCATAACGCGGAGAGCGCTGTCGGAGGCAATGAAGTTTACGGTTTTTATGCGCTGGTCACGTTCGACGGCCAGCAGGAAATGCTTGAGGAAGAGTGATCCGCTGGCTCCGGTGGTGGCGACGGTCAAGTTTTGCAGCGGCTGGCTGGGCAAACGTTTTGGCTCCGAGATTGGAGCATAGGGAGAGTTTAGAGAAGAAGTCAAGGTTAGCGGGCGAGTCGCCCGCCACCACATAGGAATAGAGCCAACTAAACATGGCGACGACTACCAGCCTACGGACACGGCGCAGCGCGGCTCAACTCCACGCGCTTACAGGAGTCGAGCGCGAAATCCGGGCCAACGATCCCAATGGCCGCCGGAAATATTTAAAAGATTACAGTCAGGCTTTTCGTTCGTACGAATCCATTCTGGGTCCGGAACAACTCAGATCACAAATCAATCGCGGAGATATTGTTCTCATCGGCGACTATCATGCGTTGCCGACGTCGCAGCGATATGTTGCTTCGCTCCTGGAACAACGGGCTTTGGATGGCGGGCGTCCGGTGGTGCTGGGTATCGAGACGATATTTGCCCGCGATCAACACATCCTCAATGAATGGTGGCGCCGCGAGATTGATGAAGATGAGTTCCGGGAACGTATTCGTTTCGATCTTGACTGGGGATACGATTGGCAGCCCTTCTATGACCTGCTGATCACTGCGCGAGAGCACTCGGAAGGAATTTACGGATTGGATTGCATGCCGCGTGAAGACCTGCGGAAAATTGGTGCACGCGACCGCCATGCCGCGCATAAGATCGCTGAGATCCGGCAACGTCATCCGCGGGCCGCGATTGTCGTAATGTTTGGGGAGTCGCACCTAGCTCCGGGACATTTACCTCTGCGGTTGCGCGAACAGTTGCCGGAAGAACGCGTTGTCACTGTTCTGCAAAATGTGGATGCGTTGTATTGGCATGCTGCCGGCGAAAATCAGCCGCATGTGAATGCCGTGAAAGTTTCTGATGATGTGGTCTGCGTGTTTAATTCCACGCCACTGGAGAAATACGAGAACTACCGGTTGCATTTGAGCCGCTGGGGGCGGACCGAAGAAGAAGGGCCTGATCCGACTCCGACCATTTACAACCTTATCGACAGTTTGCTGCGGTTTCTCGAAATTAATTTGTATTCGACGCATAACGGCACGCAGCCGAAATTCCTGGTCGACTTGATGCCAGAGGTTTATGGGCGAAATTCTGAAGCTCGTCTTAGCCGGCTGCTGTTGCGTAATGGATTGACCGAAGATGCCCTGGAAAACATGTTGCGTTCAGTGGAAGAGTGCGGATGCGTTTATCTGCCCAAGGTCAATGCTTTTTATGTTCGCGACTTTCAGATGGTGTATGCATCGGAAGAAGCGGCGCGTTTTCTGCATTATGCATGCCGCGGAGGTTTGGCTCCGGCCGTGAATGAAGTCCCCCTGTCGTCCAAAGACCGCTTCCATACGCAAATTCTGGAATTTGCTTTCGGCTACTTAGGCTCGCGCATCCTTTATCCGGCACGGATTGCGCCGCAGGGTGATGAAATTAGTGAACTTTCTCGTTCAGCTTACGAACGCTATGCGGAACAGAGTTCCCATCTGGCTATCGTCGAATGCAAAGCTTTAGCCAAGCGCGTCGGGTATACGCTTGGAGATGCGATGTACGAATCTTATCTCGGTGGAAATTTGAGCAAAGCCACGTTACGGCAGATGTTCCTTAAACATCTCGAACAACCTGGCGCCGCACGTGAAATTTGCATTTCTCTGGTCGGTAGTGTTCACCCGGAACGTAAAAAGAGCCGTGCCGCGGCCGCCGGTATCTAACAAATTCCAAATAGTGAGTTGAAATTAAGCGACAGCTGCGCTGGCGAATGCGGCTGACAGGTGGACTACTTTTCCAGCACCCTGGCCGACTGCGTTTTCCAATGCGTGTTCAGCCCGGTTGATCACTTCAGTGACAATGTCCACAGCGTCAAACGGCTGGCGCACTACTGCTTCAGCGATTCCACCGTTGAAGGGAAGAGGTTCTTCTTTGCCCGGCATCTTGATATCGGCCAGAAGTTTGCGCAGCTTTTCCAGGGCAAGCACAGCTTCTGCTTCGCCGGTCTCTCCCAGGACTAGTGCGATCGTCGTGGCCTCGTAACGAAATGCCAAGTCATTTTGCCGCACATTGGCGGTAAATATCTGTCCAATCTGCTGCATGGTCGCGTCGATGGCTTGTTCGCCAAACTCGCGCAACATCGCACCAGCTTTGCCGAATTGCATCAGCACAACCGTCAGTGGGACCCCTTGTTGCAGCGAGCGCTGGGTTTCACCCATGAGTAGATCCAGATACGACGCGCGCTTGAGCAGCCCAGAGTGCTCGTCGGTGACAGAAAGATTCTTTACCAGGCGGCGTAAGCCCGCGTTGTTCAACGCGATTACGATCTGATCGCAGATAGTTTTGATCACAACCACATCATTGGCCGGCCAGGTGCGCGATGCGTTGTGGGTCAAGATGAGGACACCCATTTGTTGCGTGCCATCGGTGAGTGGCAAAGCCAATAATGAACTGATGTTGAGCGCTTTAAGCGCTTCCCGGATCGCCTGCAGTTCAGGCGCATTTGCGGTGTCGGGGACAGTAAGTGGTCCACGCTTTATGACCAAATCCTGCAATGCAGGAATCAGCTTAGCTACGATGGACGGCTCACCTGCGCGAACGCCTTCCCCGCAATGTTCCTTGATGCTGCTTGGAGCCAATCCGGGCTTGCGCATAGCACCGATGCAACGCGCCAATTTCCATTGACCGCCAATCTCTTTGACCGCGGTGGCTAAAACTGAATCTGCAGTCGACTGACGGTTTAGTTTTTGAGTAATCTCCGCAACCTTGGTAAAGCTGCTGACGTCAGCTGTGTCGGTAGTTGGCGACGCAATCTTCGGAGCCGGTGGCGGAGTTGGAGGCAATGGAGCAGCATCCGTGTACTGCGGCGTCATCCCCGCAGAGAGGTACAACTTCTGCAAATCCAGGTTCTTTTCTTCTTCGTGCGGAAACAGCTCCTGTATGCGCTGCAGACGTTCCACTGCCTTGCCACGCATTCCGTATTGCACAAGAATTTCCGCTTGCAGCATCAGATCCTGCAACGTGGCGGCACCCAGTCCAGCTTCACCGGTGCTGCGAGCCGGGCTCGGCGTGTTCTGGTTCATGCCCGAGAAACGCGAAGCGATCAGTTGATAACGGCTGTCATCGATCTTTCCCCGCAATGATTCCAAACGCTTTTGGTGGCCTGGCTCGTAAATATCAACCTCGACCGCGCGATCCAGGCACTCAGCCGCTTTGGGGAAGTTCGCCATCCCGAAATGCAAATCGAAAAGTTTAAGCAGAGTCTGGCAATAATCTGTTTCGCGGTTCGAGGCATTGAATAACTCACTCATGAACTCAAGGAGTTCTGAGGATGGACGATGCTTTGCCGCCAGGTCTTGCATCATGGTGGCGAAATTCTTGCGCTCACCTTTGCGCCGCTGTTGTGCTTCCAGCTTGCGGGCCAACGCAACAGCGTCTTTGTCTTGCTCCGCGTCGAGAAATGCTCCAATCAAATCGCAGACTTCAGAAAGGCGGGACGGATTTTCTTCATACTGTTGCCAGATCAGCGGTTCAGCTTCGGCGAGCTGATTGGTGGCAAGCAAGGCCTTGGCGTAGATGTCCCGAATATCTTTGGAGTAAGACCCCGTGCTTACCATCGGCTGCAGAATAAAAATTACCGCGCCTGCCTGATTCTGCGTTAGCAGAACACGGCTGTAGGCCAGAGCAATGTCGGCATTGGTGGAGTCTTCTCCATAGGCCCGTTCATACCATTGAGCGGAGTTGCCGCCGTTGGCATCGGCCAGTTGCCCCAATTTGAAGAAGGCTGCTGCGGCCTGTTCGTTCTCTCCAATTTCTGAACACAGTTCGCCCATGCGTGTGAGATTTTTCTCACTGGGGTCGAGTCCAACAATCTTTTTTAGAACATTCAGGCAATCTGGTTTGGAGCCTGCACGGGTTAAATCGGCCAGCGCGGTCTCGTAAGTTTCCATCGCCAGCTTGCGATTTGTGGTTTCGAGAAGTTGGCCAAAGCGCAGTTTTTGTTGCCAGGTCGGAGTGGCAAAGCGAGCAAGCTTTTTGTAGGTCAGGCTGGCGCGCGTAGCATCTTCCGATTGAAGCTGACGCTCGAACAATTCGCCGAGCAGTCGGGAAGCATCCGCAGTCCTTTGCAGTGAAAGACATAGGTCGGCCGCCATAGAGCGAACGGTGTCATTGAGTGGATCAATTTCTAGGACTTGCAGATACACGTCGAGCGCGTCGGCGCTCTTGCCTTTTTGCAGGAGCTTCTCCGCTTTCTCAACTTGGCGGGCGACTTCCGCTCGATCGACTCGAGTTGTTTCTGCCATTAGGACCTTGGGCCGTGCAGGGACTTCTTCCTCTAAAATTTTAGGGGGAGGGGTAGCGGGCGGCAACGTGGTAACGGCAAACCCGGGTTACGAAGGTCACGCGAGTTTTCCACACATGCGGTCACCTACCTTCGCACTGCCGGGAATGCAGCATTCGGAAAACTTCTCCATTACAATGACACCTGTGAGTGACGCCGTCCGCATAGGAATTTTGGGCGATTTTAACCCCGAATTCCGTTCGCACCACGCTACGAACGACGCCCTCCAGCACGCCGCTGGCAAGCTAGGGATCGCGGTCGAATCGCAGTGGATTCCTACGCCTTCTGTCCTCGAAGCCAATGGAGTGAAAACCCTCGAAAGTTTCGACGGGATACTGGCTTCCCCGGGCAGCCCTTATAAGAGTATGGATGGGATGCTGCGCGGGATTCAGTTTGCCCGCGAGCGGGACTGGCCTTTTCTGGGGACTTGCGGTGGGTTTCAGTATGCATTTATCGAATGTGCCCGCAATGTGCTTGGAATTAAAGACGCTGACACTGCCGAAAACAATTCCGGCTCGAAAAATGTAATCATTTATCCGGTCGCCTGTGCGGTACCTAATCGCAAAGATGGCGCGCCAAAACTTTCTGGAGTGGTCCCGGAAATCCGCTTGCGTCCTGGTTCCTATTTACAGACTTTCTACGGACAGGAAACTGTCAACGAAGAGTTTTTCTGTAATTTTGAAATGAATCCGGAGTTTGAGTGGGCGGCGATGGAAGCTGGGTTTCCTGTGGTTGCCCGTGGTCCTGGCGGCGAAGCACGCGCCATTGAATCTCCTACTCACCGCTTCTATATCGCTACGTTATTTCAGCCTCAATTGGCTTCTAAACCGAAGGAACCCCATCCGCTGGTTCTGGCATTTGTGCAAGCGGCCGCGGACTGGGGTAAGAAGAAGCTGGATGACAGCGTCCTTGAATAGTCTTTCCTTCTACCGCTAGAAGAAAGCCCCTCTTCCTTATAACATCGTTAGATCAATGCGTTCCCGTCTCAGTGGCTGGTTGAAAAATCCAGCGGTTCTATTGAGTTTTGTGGCAGCTCTTTCAGCATTTGTTATTCAATCTGGAGAGCTTGGAACTTCTGACACCACGCACCGTCTGCAAACCGCACATGCCATCTGGACTTCGGAACCGGAGGTCTTCCCGCAGGAGTACCCGGAATTCGGTCTTCATGGCAGAGGTGGCAAGCTGCATAGCTGGTATGGCATGGGGCAATCTTTGCTGATGTTACCGGCGGACATTGCCGGAACTTACATCGAACGCTTGCCGATATTCGAAGGGTACGACGGAACAGACCCGGCTGTGCGCAGCATCATTGTCAGTTATTCCACCAACATTCTGATTAGCGTTCTGACGACACTGGTTTGTTTCCGATTGCTGCGGCAATTTAATTTCAGTGTCAAACAAGCGGTCGCCGGAGTTTTGGCGTTGCTGTTCTGTACCACCCATCTGCATTACACCCAGAACATGATGGAGAACAACTACATCATGCTGCTGACACTTACTGGGTTTTCTTATCAGCACGAATGGTTCAGGAATGGGAGCAAGAAGGCTTTATTCATTGGTTCAGCGACGTTAGGTCTGAACTTGCTTACACGTTTAACCACTGGTTTGGATTTAATTGCAGGTGGGGTTTTTCTTTTGTGTGTGATTTGGTTTGAGAGGTCATTCCACCGTATTCCGAAACTGCTGGCGGAATATCTGAAAATTGCAGCGCCAGTTTATTTGTTCTTCTTTTTGGTCGACCGGGTCTATCAATATTTCCGCTTTGGATCTTTCTTTAATACTTATGTGAGTGTCTTTGCCCGTGAGTGGAGACAATTGGATTCTTCATTGCCGCCTAATTTTCCATGGACGACTCCATTTCACGTCGGCATGCTTAGTCCCTTATTCATGCCAGAAAAATCCATATTTCTTTTTGATCCGCTCATCGTGTTGACGCTACTCATCGTCATTTTCGGTTGGAAGCGGCTGAGTGCAGATACAAAAGCATATGTCGTGGCTTCTCTGCTGTTGGTTGTCGGGTACATCGCTTTTTATGCGACGTATTTTGTTTGGGCCGGGGATATGGCGTGGGGCGATCGCTATGTGTCAACAGCGGTCGAGATGGCGGCGTTTATCTCGGTCCCACTTTTGCTTCGACACCGCATAGAACTTGGGAAAGTGATTCAATTTGCTGGCATAGGATTGGTTTCAGTTAGCTTGATAGTTCAGCTTACGTCGCTGGCGTTTTGGCTGCCGCTTGAGATCTATCAGATGGAGACGTTCGGCCATCCGACCTTTGTCATTGCGCTGCGTATGAAAAATATTCTGGCCTTTGCTCTGGGAAAGATGGATGCATGGGGTCTAAATACTCATTCCATGGTTGAGGATGATTGGGACCTTGTGCATATCACCACATGGAACTTCCTGCCGTTTCTATTGCGGCGAGTTGGTGAAGCACCCGCTTGGGTGGTCAAGACTGTCTTCACGGTGTGGGGGATTGCCATTGCTGCTTTGGGATGGACAGCAGTTCAACTGCGCCAGGTGCTAAGGCAAAATCCGCTATAAGAATAGTTTGAGATCACAATTTGTGACCTCAAATTGAGCATCATTACACGTAACTCAAGAAGCCCCAGTCGCGATGCTCTTTCTTGAAGTTCATATACCAACGGCAAGGCAGGTAGAGGATTGCGACCGCAATGATCCACATTAAATAAATGAACGGCAAGCCGTGGCCATAGCCATCCGGAAGGGCCTGCGCAAACATCGCGCCATGCCACAGCCATGCAGCGGGCTGATGAAACGCCAATGCTGCAATGATCGCCATTGTGTGAATCAGATAGATGTGCAGGACGTAATAAAACATCGGCACACGTCCATATACGAGCACAACTCGTGCCCAGGCTTTTTCCGGATTCACGTTTTCAAACCAGGACAACACGATCAACGCAGGGCCCAGCGTCATTAATAAATAGTCGAGAGACGGCGGGTACTTGAGCGTATTGAAAAATGAAATCAGTGTCAGCGAGATGCTGGGTTGCGTATGCCACGGCCCAATCGAAAAGAAATAGCCAGCCGTACCATTGCCGTAGAGATTAAATCCGCGCAGAACAAGAAAAGCCGCGGTGAGAGTTAGACCGATTCTGAACAGCAACTGCTTACGATTAGACCTCAACAAAAGTGGACCAAGCGCATAACCGCAAGCCATAACACCAATCCATGGGATTAGCGGATACATGACAAAGAGTCCAACGCCTGGCTTAATGAACACCATGCCTTGGGTATGAAGGATGGTCCAAAATCCGCCGAACCGACCGAACGAATCCGGAGAAATCCCATCCAGCAAGTTGTGGCAGGCGATCATGCTGACACCAAGAACAGCGATCCAGCGCATGGGCAAGCGCACAATCAGCGCCATCGCCACCATGCTCCAACCCAATGCCCAGATGACCCCGGCAAACCCGAAGGGGAATTGGAAACTCCACGCAAAACCCATCAAAGTCAGTTCCAAAAAGACCAGCCATAGGCCGCGAGTCCAGAAGAAGCGCGAAATTTCAGCGACGGTTTTGCCCCGGCTCGTGGCGAGGAATGCTCCCGTCCCCGCAAGCAGGGAAAATACAGGCGCGCAGTAATGCGTGATGACTCGGGTAAAGAAAAGTGTGCCGTAAGTGTGCGACAAATCTTCCGGCTGGAATCTCAGATAGGAGAAGTAATCGCGAGTGTGATCCAGGGCCATGATGATCATGACCAGCCCACGCAAAAGGTCGACGGAAGTCAGACGAGGTGCGGGTGCAGCCCTGGTTCCCGTTGTTACGGGAGTAGCGTTAAGATTCGCAGTTGCGTTTGAAACCGTGACCACGAAGCACCTTTTTTAATCAAATGACTCGCAGTGTAGCATGCAGGGAACGCACTACCCACCATTGTTTGAAGTGCATCGTATTGAATGGCACTGTCTATCTCCGGTTTACGCCTTGGGGTACAATTCCAACACCTCCCGTTTCATGAATTTCTATACGCATCGGCGCACTATCGATCCGACCGCGTGTCTAGTGTTATGTCTGTCGCTCAGGCCCACGTCTGGCCTCGCCGCAAACTCGGGTGGAATCTCCAGGAGGCATTTATGAAACTCACGGGACTTCTCGCTCTCATTGTTATTGCTGGTACGACACTGGCCGCGCAGACTTTTCGTGGCGGAATTGTTGGTGCAGTTGTGGACAAAAGTGGTGCTGCAGTTGCCAGCGCACATGTAACCGTGACCAGCGCCGAAACCGGGTTGGTGCGCAGCACCGATACCGACTCTGAAGGCAACTTTACCTTCACGGAGCTTCCGCTTGGGCTTTATGAAGTATCGGTGGTGAAGCCGGGCTTCCGCACGCAGACCATAAGAAATGTTCAGGTTGCGGTTTCAATCAATCAAAGAGCGAATTTCGAGCTTGCTGTGGGTGATGTAAGCCAAACCATCGAAGTCAATTCCGAGGCGCCGCTCATCGACACAACCGGCAGCTCTGTCGGAGGAACGATAGAAGCTGCACAGGTTGCAGATCTTCCTGTGAATGGACGTGACTTCATCAAGATTCTTGGATTGGTTCCGGGCTCCAGCGCGGATGCCAGCGCGGTTTCCGATTCGGCTGGCTCATTTGGCCAATTCAGTATTAACGGCAATCGTGGACGCTCGAATAACTACTTGCTGGACGGCACCGATATTAATGATGGTTACCGGAATGATTCCGCGATCAACGAAGCTGGTGTTTTTGGAACTCCTGCCACGCTCCTGCCAATAGACGCGTTGCAAACAGTGGCTGTGCTTTCTGGTACGGAGGCGGAGTACGGCCGTAACTCTGGCGCGATTGTAAATGCCGTGACTAAGTCAGGGACGAACCAACTCCACGGATCAGCGTTTGAATTTTTCCGCAACAACGCGATGGACGCGCGTAATTATTTCAATCAATCGCCTGACCCACAGAGTCAATTTCACAATAACCAATTCGGTGGGTCTCTAGGCGGCGCTATTTTCAAAGACCGGACATTCTTCTTTGTTGCCTATGAAGGCCAAAGAGAGAAGGTGGGTATCCCCACGCCATCAACCATCCCCACACAAGACGAAATCAATGCTTTCGTAGACGATGGTGGAGTAATCAATCCAGTCATTCAGCAACTTCTCGCCCGCAACCCGTTTACTGCAGGCAAGCCGCTTCCACAGAGCGACGGCAATGTAACTTTGAGCGCGAATGGCAACAACCGTCTCGACAGCTTCATCGGGAAAGTCGACCATCACATAGGGAATGATGTTTTCACTGGACGTTATTTCTTTGGCGATAGCGATCAGAGTTTCCCGCTTGGACTAACCGGCGGAAGTGCTGTCCCCGGCTATAATACTGTCACCCCTACTCGCGTGCAGGTAGTTTCGCTTTCCTACACCCATATCATTTCCTCAAAGCTGCTTCTGGAAGTGCGCGGTGGATACAACCGGTTTGCGGAAACATTCTTTCCTGAAGACAAGAGTTTTGATCCCAATAGCATTGGATTAGCTACAACCAGCGATCCCCGTGATTTTGGTTTGCCGCTGATTAAGATTTCTGGGTTTAGTTCAATCGGTGCGAATTCCTCGCTGCCGCGCGGGCGTGTAGACACGAACTGGCAGTACTTCACCAATCTTTCCTATAACGCAGGCAAACATAATTGGAAGTTCGGATATGAGTTCCGGCGCACGTTCGTAAATCAGTTCTTCGATGCGGGATATCGTGGAATACTGGCATTCGATGACACGGATGCTGATCCCGGCCCGCCTCCTGTGCCGCCGAGAACCTCATTAGAAAACTTCCTTCTCGGCAATATCACTGGCTTTAGCCGTCAGGCATCCGGTGATTCACATCGCGCTACATTTCAAAACAACCACGGATTTTATGTTCAGGACAACTTCAAACTTACAGCGCGCCTGACTCTTAATTATGGATTGCGTTGGGATTACTTCGGCGTAATCGCTGAGCAGCATAACCGGCTGAGTATTCTCAACACAGATCCGACAAGTGGAGGTCTTGAATTTGTCGGGAGTCAGGGACTCAGCAGCCTTTATCCGAAAGACTTCAATAACTTCGGTCCGCGGTTAGGTTTTGCATGGGACGCGCTTGGTACGGGAAAGACAGTTGTACGTGGTGGATGGGGCTTGGCCTATGATGCATTTTCGCAGGACTTCTTCGCAGGCCAGCTTCCATTCAATACCTTTAACCCTGGACCAGCTTTCAATCCGGGAGGCCCATCACCGATCCTGTTCAGCTTTTCTCCAGCCGGGACTATTGCAGCCGGCGATCCGGTATTCCCAAGCGATGGTTTCTCAGACTCTGATGTTTTCACCGTGAGTCAGAAGCTGCGCACGCCGTACATGCAGAATTACGCTCTCAATGTTCAGCAACAGCTAGGTCCGGCTATTGCGGCGCAGATAGGCTACGTCGGATCACAAGGACGCAAGCTCTTTACCTATGCGGACATCAATCAAAGTCTGCCCAACAGCGGGGGAGTGCGGCCGTTTGATAGCGGTCCATTTGCGCCGAGTGGTAACCCTTTCTTCTATGTGAATCAATTTCAGTCGTCGGCCACCTCCAACTATAACGCGCTGCAAGCGAGTTTGAATCTCCGCAGCTGGCACGGCTTAAGTTCGACGCTGAATTACACTTGGTCTCACTCGCTCGATACCGCTAGCGACGGGCAGGACTTCGTCGCAAACGCAACTCAACCGGATAACAGTTTTAACCGGAGCGGCGAGTATGCGCCTTCTAACTTCGACATCCGCCACGCCTTCAAATGGTTCTTCCAGTTTGAAGCACCCAAGACGCAGCACCAGTGGAGTTCAGGTTATGGATTCGATGGTGTGCTATCACTTACCAGCGGGCAGCCCTTCAGCGTGACCTATCAGTTTGAAGATGACTACAACGGAACAGGAGAATTTTTCGGACGTCCGGATTTGGTAGGCGATCCGCACGCTGGCACGCGGGCTCCGGATCAATTCCTGAATCTCTCTGCGTTTCAGGCGCCTTGCGCGCCCGACGGCGGCGGATTTTGCGCGGATGGTACGCAGCACTTCGGAAATTTACCGCGTAATGCTTTCGTTGGTCCCAGCTTCCGCAACTTTGACTTCGGCGTGTTCAAGAACACAAACCTGACTGAAAAACTAACACTGCAAATTCGCGCCGATTTCTTCAACATTTTCAATCACGCCAATTTCGCGAACCCAGTATTGCCGAATTTCGCAGTTGATTTCCTGGCGAATGGAATCGATACAGCGACAAATCGCGGCACAGGGTTTTTGCCAATCACAGCCACGCCAGATGTGGCCATTGGCAATCCGTTCCTCGGAGGAGGCGGGCCGCGGAACATTCAGTTGGCGGCGAAGTTTACTTTCTGAGTTAGACACACGTGGCGGGCGAATAACCCGCCACGACTATCCCAAAGGTTCTCCAGTTACTCCAAGTATATGTACTCAATTCTTGACTCCTGCGAGTCTTGCGGCTAGAGTCCTGATGCCTTAAATCAACAGGCACACATGGATACTCCAGCGGAGACTACTTCTAACAATAGCCCGAAACCCTTTGGGGTGCTTGCATTCTTAAGCATTGCGGTAGCTTTCCTGCTTGCATTTTATAGGGCATGGATTTGGTCCGGAGGAGCATTCCTTTCCAGCACATTGGGATCCTAAGCTTAGAATTCCACGTGGACAAGTTGTCGC
>JADMIO011683323.1_pt1 | contig 25559 bp, 19 predicted proteins | sample 8958161 | NCBI WGS metagenome assembly JADMIO01 (sample SAMN16585339, study PRJNA669376) | soil metagenome | isolation source: Crop rotation soil | place: USA: Cullars Rotation, Alabama | collected 2011
AGTCTTCCCTTGTTATTGTGTAGCCAGAATGCCGCAAAACTTCCATGCCTAAGCGAACTGTTGAGAGTACGTTTCGATTTCTGACTGTGTTAGCCTGGAAGTGCTTGTCCCAACCTTGTTTCTGAGCATGAACGCCCGCAAGCCAACATGTTAGTTGAAGCATCAGGGCGATTAGCAGCATGATATCAAAACGCTCTGAGCTGCTCGTTCGGCTATGGCGTAGGCCTAGTCCGTAGGCAGGACTTTTCAAGTCTCGGAAGGTTTCTTCAATCTGCATTCGCTTCGAATAGATATTAACAAGTTGTTTGGGTGTTCGAATTTCAACAGGTAAGTTAGTTGCTAGAATCCATGGCTCCTTTGCCGACGCTGAGTAGATTTTAGGTGACGGGTGGTGACAATGAGTCCGTGTCGAGCGCTGATTTTTTCGGCCTTTAGAGCGAGATTTATACAATAGAATTTGGCATGAGATTGGATTGCTTTTAGTCAGCCTCTTATAGCCTAAAGTCTTTGAGTGACTAGATGACATATCATGTAAGTTGCTGATAGGTTTCCAGTTTTCCGCTCCTAGGTCTGCATATTGTACTTTTCCTCTTACTCGACTTAACCAGTACCAACCCAGCTTCTCAACGGATTTATACCATGGCACTTTAAAGCCAGCATCACTGACAATGAGCGGTGTGGTGTTACTCGGTAGAATGCTCGCAAGGTCGGCTAGAAATTGGTCATGAGCTTTCTTTGAACATTGCTCTGAAAGCGGGAACGCTTTCTCATAAAGAGTAACAGAACGACCGTGTAGTGCGACTGAAGCTCGCAATACCATAAGCCGTTTTTGCTCACGGATATCAGACCAGTCAACAAGTACAATGGGCATCGTATTGCCCGAACAGATAAAGCTAGCATGCCAACGGTATACAGCGAGTCGCTCTTTGTGGAGGTGACGATTACCTAACAATCGGTCGATTCGTTTGATGTTATGTTTTGTTCTCGCTTTGGTTGGCAGGTTACGGCCAAGTTCGGTAAGAGTGAGAGTTTTACAGTCAAGTAAGGCGTGGCAAGCCAACGTTAAGCTGTTGAGTCGTTTTAAGTGTAATTCGGGGCAGAATTGGTAAAGAGAGTCGTGTAAAATATCGAGTTCGCACATTTTGTTGTCTGATTATTGATTTTTGGCGAAACCATTTGATCATATGACAAGATGTGTATCTACCTTAACTTAATGATTTTGATAAAAATCATTAGGGGATTCATCAGAGCGAAGCATCGACCTTCGCCAATCCTTTGAACTCGAATCTGGAAGAGGTGCTGTCGGAGCTGAACGTCGTGCGCGTGGGCGATGTGTCGCGTCTGGCGTGGCACGTCTACACGGACATCGGCCCGAACGAGTGGTACGAAATCCTGCTCGACGCGAACACGGGCGAGCTGCTCCTGCGCTTTAACCTTTACATCGAAGCGGCGCAGGGCACAGTCTACACGGAAGACCCCGGCGCGGGCGGGCGGACGCTCGTCTCCTTCGTCGGCGATACGACCATCAACACGACTGCGGGCTGGATGGGCACCTCGACCGTGACCACCGGCAACAACGTCGAAGCCTATCTGGACACGAACGCGGACAACGCGCCGGACGCCAACAACGGGACGAACCTCTCGAACGGCCACGCTTCTTCGCCGACGCAGGATTTCACCTTCCCCTTCTCCACGACCGTTGACCCGCGCACGCAGCAGGCCGCAGTCGTGACGAACCTTTTCTATTTCAACAATATCATGCACGACTTTTCGTATGGCCTCGGCTTTACGGAAACGGCTGGCAATTTCCAGACGAACAACTACGGACGCGGCGGCACGGGCAACGACTCCGTGAGAGCCGAAGCGCAGGATGGTTCGGGCACGAACAACGCGAACTTTGCGACGCCGCCCGAAGGCCAGCGCCCGCGCATGCAGCAGTATCTTTTCACCGCGCCGAACCCCGACCGCGACAGCTCCGTCGATAGCGACGTGGTCTTTCACGAGTACGGACACGGCATCTCGAACCGTCTCATCGGCAACGGCAGCACGGCGCTTCAGGGCACGCAGTCGGGCGCGATGGGCGAGGGCTGGTCTGACTACTGGGCCTGCACCATCAACAACGACGGCGTGATGGGCGAGTACGTGACGCAGAACACGACGGCTGGCATTCGCCGCGCGGCCTACACTGTGCCGTCGGCCACGATTCACGATTCCTACGCGGATGTCGGCAATCAGGGCTTTGAAGTTCACAACGACGGTGAAGTCTGGGCGGCTGCGCTCTGGGACTTGCGCACGCAGCTCGGCAAGGCCATCACGGACAGCATCGTCCTCAACGGCATGAAGTTCACGCCGACGCGCCCGTCTATGCTCAATGCGCGCGACGGCATTCTGCAAGCCGACGCGAACCTCTTCGGCGGAGCCAATCGCTGCGCCATCTGGACTGTCTTCGCGCGTCACGGCATGGGCGTCTCGGCGGTCGGCAACGACGGCACGACGCACACGGCCGCGACCAACGTTCCGACAGATTGCAGCGGCACCTGCTCCTTCTCGATCAATCCGACGAGCGCGAGCTATGCGGCGGCGGGCGGCACCGGAAGCGTCAGCGTGACGGCGGGCGCGGGCTGCACATGGTCGGCTGTGAGCAACGCCACGTTCATCACGATCACGGCGGGCTCCAGCGGTTCCGGTAACGGCACTGTCTCGTATTCCGTCGCCAGCAACACTGGCACGTCTTCGCGCACCGGAACGATGACCATTGCCGGTCAGACGTTCACAGTCACGCAGGCGGGCACAGGGGGCGGAGGTTGCGGCACACAGCTGCTCGTTAATCCCGGCTTCGAGACGGGCACGACGCCATGGGTCATCAGCGGCCAGACCGTCCGGAGTACTGGAACATTCCCGCACAGCGGCACCGCGTACATGATTCTCGGCGCGGTCAATAGCAGCACGAGCACGCTTTATCAAACGGTCGCGATTCCGGCTTGCGGCGGGAATCTCAACTTCTGGTTGAATGTCAGCACGAGTGAGGCTGTGGGCGACCCGGTCTTCGATCAGCTCTTCATCGAAGTGCGCAACACTTCGGGGACGCTGCTCGCAACGCTGGCGACCTTCAGCAATCAGAACGGCACCACGGCTGGCGTCTACTCGCTCAGAGGGCCATACAATCTGAGCGCCTTCGCAGGTCAAACGGTACGCATCCAGTTCCGCTCGACTCAGGACATTTCGCTGCCGACTTCATTCCGCGTGGATGATGTGTCGGTGCAGTAAACAACCCGACTAACCCAGAGACCCCGGCCTGCTCCGCAAGAGTTGGCCGGGGTCTTTGCTTTGGAATGCAAAATGAAAAATGTAAAATGCAAAGTTAAGAAGCCGATTGAACTTTGCATTTTACATTTTTCATTTTGCATTTCTCATGGCCGATGAAGAACATTGACTGGTTTCCGCTCGCGCTCTCCTTCAAGGTGGCGTTGATTGCGACGGCGCTGGTTCTCATCTTCGGTGTGGCGCTGGCGTGGCTGCTGGCGCGGCGTCGTTTCGTCGGGCGCGAGCTGCTCGATTCGTTGATCACGTTGCCGCTCGTGCTGCCGCCGACGGTGCTCGGCTATTACCTGCTCGTGTTCTTGAGCGTCAACAGTCCCGTGGGAAGAGCCCTCAAAGCCGCGACCGGCTGGCAGCTCGTATTTACATGGCAGGGAGCAGTGCTGGCGGCGGCCATCGGCGCGTTGCCGCTCGTGGTCAAGTCTTCGCGCGCCGCCATCTCAACCGTCAGCGAGCAACTGGAAGACGCCGCGCGCACCTTCGGCAAGAGCGAATGGCAAATCTTCTGGCGCATCACACTGCCGCTCTCTTCGCGCGGCATCATCGCGGCGGCGATGCTCGCCTTCGCACGCTCGCTCGGCGACTTCGGCGCGACGCTGATGGTCGCGGGTAACATTCCGCACAAGACGCAGACCGCCGCGATTGCGATCTACGACGCGACGCAGGCCGGGCGCGATGACGACGCGCTGACGCTGGTCATCATCCTTTCCGTGATCGTCCTCGCGTTGCTCTACGCCACGAACAAGATCGCTGGCCGCAGTGCCATCTGATTTTTTTGCCGCACAGAACTTGGAACATCTTCCGCATTCGGCGCGTAAACCCGGCATGTCATTCATAAAATATATCTTCACGCCGAACCACGAAAAATACGAGGGCGTGCGCCCGGTAAACATCTATCTTCTGAGAGTGCTCTATTTTCTGATGTTCATCGGCGTGGGTTTGCAAACGTGGTCAACGATCATCAACCATCAGGGCCCGTGGGATCACACTAAGGCCGTGGCGTTCTGCGTCTGGGCGGCGTACCCGACATTGTCCATCTTTGGGCTGATAAGACCGCTCAAGTGGCTGCCGATCGTGATCTTCATGATCTTTTACAAGACGATCTGGGTGTTCGCGGTCGCATATCCTTTGTGGCGGGCCGGAACGCTTGCCGGATCGCCCGCCGAAGAAATGGCACACATTTTCGTTTGGGCTCCGGTGCTGAGCATCGTCGTGCCGTGGAAGTATGTCTTGCAGAATTACGTTTTGAGATCGAAGACCGGAGGCAGTCTCATAAACAGCGCCCCGATTGAAATTTCCCGTTCATGATTTCCATCAAAATCAGAAAGGATTTCGGCGAGGCCGAGCGAGAGAAGTTCACGCTCGCGGTGGAAGCGGAAGCGCCGCCGGGCATCACGATTCTGTTCGGCCCGTCGGGCTCAGGCAAGACGACGACCATCCAAGCCATCGCCGGAATCGTCCGCCCGGATGCCGGACACATCAGCATCGACGGCCACACGCTCTACGATTCCGCGCAGGGCATCAACCAGCCGATACGCTCGCGCAAGGTCGGTCTGGTCTTTCAGAATCTGGCTCTCTTTCCGCACATGACCGCGCGCGGCAACGTGGAGTTCGCAATGAACGTTCCCGGCAAAAAAGAGAGAGCGCAGCGCGCCACCCGATTGATGGAACGCCTGCGCATCGCGCACATCGCCGCGCGCCGCCCGCATGAAATCTCCGGCGGCGAGGCGCAACGCGTCGCGCTGGCGCGAGCCTTGGCGAGCCAGCCGCGACTGCTCCTGCTGGACGAACCGCTCTCGGCGATTGATGAAGCGACCAAGCAGGAGATCATCGCAGACCTCAAACTCATTAACCGCGAGCTGCATCTGCCAATCATCTACGTCACGCATAATCGTGACGAGGCGATCATGCTCGGCGACTACTTGATCGCCTACGAGCGCGGCCGCGTCGTCGCGACCGGCGAGCCGTCGGAAATCTTCGGCGGCGCAGTCACAGCGTCCGTCGCACGCCTGACGGGCGTCGAGAACATCTTTGAGGGCATCATCGTCAAGCGCAACCCGAACGCCTCGACCATGACCGTCCGCGTCCGCGATGCGCACGGCGAATGCCGCTTGGAAGTCCCGCTCGCCACGGCGCAGACGGACGAGCGCGTGCGTGTCGCGATTCGCGCGGGCGATATTCTGCTGGCGCGCGAAGAGCTGCGCCAGACCTCCGCGCGCAATATCCTGCGCGGACGAATCACCGCCATCGAAGAGCGCAGCCATCGCTTCGTCGTGCAGGTCGCAAGCGGCGTCCGCTGGGCGAGCAGCGTCACACGGCAGGCCGTCGATGAGCTGGGCCTTGCGACCGGGCAGGAAATCTGGCTCGCGATCAAGACGCATTCCTGTCACCTGCTCGATGAAGAACAGGAGTCAGACTTAAACCGAGTCGATGATTAAGCCCTGCTCGCGCACATGCTCTTCGTCATGCAATCTGAGACGCGCGGCCATCACCCCGGCACGGCCCAAGTAACCGAGCAGCCTGTGCGTCTCCTGACGATCCACAATGGGCAGTCGTCCGATGTCGTTGCGCAGCATCTTGTTCACTGCTTCATGCAGGATTTCATCCGGATAACTGACGATCAACTCGCGGCTGCCCGCATCGAGCACAGTGGTGCTGCCATCCGCGCCCTGCTCCAGAGCGCGCAGGACATCGCCGCGCGTGATGATGCCGACCAGACGGCCTGCCTCGTCAACGATGGGCAGCGCCTGTCTCAGCGATAATTGCGGGTCATGCCGCGCGACTCTATCCGAAAGCTCCGTCACGCACATCTTCGCCGGGACGGTCGGCACGTTCCTGTCCATCACTTCGCCGACTCTCAAAGCCGTCAGCGGGTCGACGCTGTATTCGCGCGTCAGGTGAAACCCGCGCCGCGCGACCTTCTCCGTCAGGATCGAGCGTCTGAGCAGCAGCACCGTTAAAGCATGCGCCGCGAGAGAGCCGACCAGAAGCGCGGGCAGGAGATTGAGGTCGTGCGTCAGCTCCAGCGTGAAGACCATCGCCGTCAGCGGCGAGCGCATCGTCCCGCCCATCATCGCCGCCATGCTGATAATCGCCCACAGCCCCACATCGCCGAGCGGAATGAAATGCGCTTCAGCCGCGCCGAGCGCGCCGCCCATGATGAGCAGCGGCGCGAGGACGCCGCCCGACGTGCCCGAACCGAGCGCGAGCGACCACACCAGCGACTTGCCGATCAGCAGACCGATGAGCGCCGCGCCCACGATCTCGCCGCGTAATAATCCGTGAATCGTTTCGTAACCGACGCCGAGCACGCGCGGCTCGATCAATCCGCCGAGGCCGATAAAGAGGCCGCCGATAGCAGGCCACCACATCCAGTGAATCGGCAAACGCTCGAACAGCTCTTCAAAGCCGTAGACCAGCTTCGTCAGCAGGCCGGACGCGAGTCCCGCGACCAGACCGACCAGCGCCGCGATGAGCAGCCCTTCGATGCCGAGCGCGGCGTGCGGCGTGACAGGGAAGATCGGCCCCGCGCCCATCAGCGGCACGCGGAGCGCGCCCGCCACCGCCGCCGCGATGGCGACCGGAATAAACGAGCGCGGACGCCACTCAAAGAGCAGCAGCTCGACAGCGAGGAGCACGGCCGCGACCGGCGAAGCGAAGATCGCAGCCATGCCCCCGGCTGCGCCCGCCACCAGCAGCGTCTTGCGCTCGGCCGACGAGAGATGAAAGAACTGCGCGAAGAGTGAGCCGACCGCTCCGCCCGTCATGATGATCGGGCCTTCCGCGCCGAAAGGGCCGCCCGTGCCAATCGAGATCGCCGAAGAGAGCGGCTTCAACACGGCCACTTTCGGCGACATCCGGCTGCGCCCGAAGAGGATCGCTTCTAAAGCTTCCGGGATGCCGTGGCCGCGAATCTTCTCCGAGCCGTAACGCGCCATCAATCCGATAATCAAGCCGCCGAGCACGGGCACGATGACCAGCAGCGGGCCGAGATGATGATGCTCCGGCGATTGAAAGACGGAGGAGAAGCGTTGATAAAACGCCAGATTGGTGATGACCGCGATGAGCCACACCAACGCGTCCGCCACGACCGCGCTGAGCGCGCCGATGACGACCGCCATCAGCGACAGAATGAGCATCCGTTTGTCTCTCGTAAAATCTGCCAGCTTGTCTTCGACCCGTGTTTCGTTCATTAATATCCTCGCTTGAGCTGTGTTTCGGAATCTCTTATTGTATGTCGTAGTGCGACGTATTTCAACCGTCGTCGACGGCAGGCAGGGGAAAGGGTTCAATGGGCGTCAAAAAATCTGAATCGCGCGGGACTTTGAGCAAGACTGAATACGAGATGCTGGCGGAGTTCCGCTATACGCTGAGGAGTTTTCTAGGCTTCAGCCAGACTGCCGCCGCGAGCGTCGGGCTGACGCCGCAGCAACATCAGGCGCTGTTAGCCATCAAGGGTTTTCCCGGCCGCGATTACGTGACGAATGGCGAGCTGGCAGAGCAGCTTCAGATCAAACATCACAGCGCCGTCGGGTTGATCAATCGTCTGGAAACACAGGGACTGCTCGCGCGTGAACAGGGGCACAGCGATAAGCGAAAGGTGTACGTCACGCTCACGCCGCGCGGCACGCGCCTGCTGGAGAGACTGACGGCGGCGCATCAGGATGAATTGCGGCAACTGGCCTCGCAGCTCCGCTCGCTGCTGGAACGTCTGGGATAAAGCGCCGCGCGCTGCTACTCCGGCTTATATTTCGGCAGGGACTCCACTATGTAATCGAAGCCGAGCCAGAGGCTCCAGCTGTGATGATAGAAGATGAGCGGAAAGATGAGCGCGGTCACAAAGAGCGCGGCCATCACGCGCTGGTAATCCATGCCGACGACCACGAGCAGGAAGAGGCCGATGAGCATAATCAGAAATTCCGTCGTGACCACGTTCGCCATGATCGCGCCGACGAAGAAGCCCGCCTCGCGTTTGAAGAGCGCGAGGCACGACGGGCAGTGATGCTTGATCTTGAAGGGCTTGTGAAAGATGTGTGTCTTGCCGCAGACCGGGCACAGCAGGCGCAGGCTGCGCGAGAGAGTCAGAAAAATCGGGCGGTGCTCCTTCTTCATCACTTTACTCACTTCGCCTGCAAGGGCCAGATGAGCGGCGCGAGCAGCATCACGATGGCGAAGACCGCGACCGTCAGCATCGAGCCGACCTTGACGAAATCCAGAAAGCGATACCGCCCCGGCGTGAAGATGAGCACGCAGGCCGGTTCCAGCGGCGTGAGGAACGAGCACGAGGCCGCATACGTCACGATGACCGCGAAGGTGCGCGGGTTGAGCCCGAGGCTGACCGCCGTTTGCACCGCAATCGGAATCACGACGAGCGCCGCCGCCTGATTCGACATCGGCTGCGTGAGCGCGACCGTCAGCAAAAAGAAGCCCGCGAGCACGGCCAGCGGGCCGTAGCTCCCGACGCCGCGCACGATCAGATCCGCCAGATACTTGTCCGCTCCGGTCTTCTCCATCGCCGTCCCGAAGCTAATCATCCCGGCGATGAGAACGATCAGTCGCCACTCGATGAGGTTATACATCTCCGTCAGGCGCACGGCCCTGCTCGCCAGCAGGATCAGCGCGCCGATGAGGACTGCGACGGGCAGAGGGACTTGCGGCAGGTGCAGGATGGAGAAGAAGAGAAAGACGCCGAAGGCGATCAAAGCCCAACGCCGTTTGCCGTAACGCCCGTGGCGCTCGGAAATATCTTCGAGCAGGAGCAGGTTCCCGTCCGCGATCAGGTGCTCAAGCTGTTCGTGCTTGCCCTGTATGAGCAGCACGTCGCCGAAACGCAGGCTGACCGTGCTGAGCTTGGTCAGCAGCGCGACGCCGTGACGGTTGATGGCGAGCGCGGTCAAGCCGTACCGCTTGCGAAAGCGCAGGCCCTTCAGCGTGCGCCCGATAAAATCTGAGCCGCGCAAGACCATCACTTCAAAGAGCGCCGCATCCTCCGTCTCCAGCACGTTATCGCTGAGCTTGAAATCGGCCTTGATTTCGATGCCCGCCTCCGTCTTGACGCGCAGGATGTCTTCGACGCGCCCCTGCACCAGCAGCAGGTCGTCGGCCTCTATCACATGAGATGCGGTCGGCGCGATGCGTCCCTGCTTGCCGCGCACGATGCCGACCACAGTGAGGTCAAGGTCGTTGCTCAGATTGGCGTCCTTGAGCGTCTTGCCGACGAGCGGCGAAGCCTGCGTGACGATGACTTCCGAGAGATATTCGCGGATGTGATACTGCTCGGTCAGCGAGTCCTCGCCGCCGCGTCGCGGCAGGAGACGCAGGCCGATGAGCAGCATGTACAGCATCCCGACCAGCACGATCGGCACGCCGACCCACGTCAGCTCGAACATCGAGAACGGCTGCATCCCGTAACGCGTGATCGCCCCGCTCACCGCCAGATTGGTCGAAGTCCCGATGAGCGTACACGTGCCGCCTAAGATCGCGCCGAAGGCGAGCGGCATCATCAGCTTGGACGGAGCGATGCGCGTCCGCTCCGAGAGTCCGAGCACGACCGGCACGAACATCGCGGTCGTCGTCGTGTTCTTCATCACCGCCGCGCACATCGCCGCGACCAGCATGATCAGCGCGGTCAGGCGAAACTCGCTGCCGCCCGCGATGCGTTGCAGCCGCCTTCCCACGGTGTCCACCACGCCCGTCTTGACCAGCCCGCCCGTCAGGATAAAGAGCCCCGCGATGGTGATGATGATGTCATTGCCGAAGCCCGCCAGCGCCTCCGCCGCCGTCAGCGTCCCCGTCACGATGAGCAGGATGACGAGCAGAATCGTGACGATGTCTATCGGAATGCGCTCCGTCCCGAAGAGCACGAGCGCAACGACCAACAGAATCAGAACGATGGCGACAGGACTCATAAAAAAGATTCGGCTATAATCGGCTGTCCGGTCAGTACCGCCTGCGGTAGCGGGCGGGTCTGCAATGTTGAGCACCCGCCCGCTACCGCAGGCGGTACTGACACATCGCAATTTCTCAAGGGGGATTGATGAGCGAGCATTGCATTCTTATCATCGAAGATCAAGAAGATCTGGCCGAGCTGTACGAGTCTTCGCTGCGAAAGGCCGAGTACAAAGTGAGAATCGCCTACACCGGCGAAGAGGGCATCGCCGAGTTCAGCGCGGGCGGGGCGGATGCCATCCTGCTCGACATGACGCTGCCGGAGATGCACGGCTCGCAGGTCTTGCGCGAGATTCGCATGCTCAACGCGAGCGTGCCCGTCATCGTCATCACCGGCGAAGAGAACGAACAACTGCGCGCCCAATGCGAGCGCCTCGGCGTCCACGACTATCTCGCCAAGCCTGTGGACTACGACCTCATGCTCCGCACCATTGCACACGCGCTCGAAAATCCGGCCGAAGCATCGGAGCTGATCACGCTCAGACTTCCCTCCAGCACCATACAGAAACTTCAGCAGATCGACCCCAACCTCGAACGCGCCATCACAAAGCTCTGCCAAGATTAACCACAGAGGAACACAGAGGATTTAAAATACATTTTGTCTCCTCTGTGTTCCTCTGTGTCCTCTGTGGTGAAAGTTTTTTTCATCTTCTCACACACACGCCGCGCTCGACCGCGAAGAGACGCCATTCGCCCGGAATGTCTTCGAGCGTGTGCGTGCCGCGCTCCTCGAAGCGGATGCCTGAGCCCGCGACCAAATCCTTGACGGTGTTGGAGACTAAGACTTCGCCGATGCTCGCGCGTGCGGCGACGGCCGCGCCGATCTCGACCGCGATGCCGCCCACTTTGTCTTCCATCACGTCGCATTCGCCCGTGTGCAGTCCCGCGCGGACTCTGAGGCCGAGCCGCGCCGCCGAATCGGAGATCGCGCAGGCGCAGCGAATCGCGCGCGCAGGCCCGTCAAAGGTCGCCAGCAGGCCGTCGCCGACCATTTCTATCTCGCGCCCCTTGAAAAGCTCCAGCTCGCGGCGGACGTGCGCCTGATGACGCTCCAGCAGGTCGCGCCAGCGCCGCTCTCCGACCTGCGCGGCCTGCGCTGCGGAATCGACGATCTGCGTAAAGAGCACGGTCGCCAGCACGCGGTCATACTCCGGCGCATGGCGCACGCCCGTCAGAAACTCTTCGACCTCATCCAGCAGCGCGTCCTGATCGCCGACGAACGGCAGGTGATCCACGCCCGGCAGCTCGACATACTTTGAGCCCGGAATGTGCTCGGCCACGTAACGCCCCTCTTCGACCTTGAGGCAGAGATCGCCCTCGCGGTGTATGACGAGCGTCGGGACGCGGATCGAGGGCAGGACGTGGCGCACGTCTATGTCCGCGTTCATCTTCGTCAGAGCTAAGGCCGCGCCCGGACTCGCGCCCATACGCAGATAGGTCGCCCACCACTCTCGAAAGTGCGGGTCATCCGCGACGGACGGAGCACGCTCGTCAATGCCGACCGGCCCGCCCCACTCGCGCTGCATCAGCTCATAGAACTTCTGCCGCTCCTCTGCGCTCGGAGCCCACGGGTAGTCCGCATCCGCGATGCGCTTGGCATAGGTTCCGATCATCACGAGCGCGATGGTCTTTTCCGGGTAGGTCGCGGCGAAGAGGCTGCACATCGGGCCGCCCTCGGAGACGCCGATCAGCGCGGCGCGCTCAGACCCGACGGCTTCGAGGACTGCGCGCACGTCGTCCATACGCTGTTCCAACGTCGGCAGCTCGTTATTCGGCACGCGGTCAGAGAGCCCCGTCCCGCGCTTGTCGAACAGAATGAGCCGCGAGAAGGAGGCGAGGCGCGTCAGGAAACGCGCGAACGAAGGCTCTTCCCAGAAATATTCGAGATGCGAGACCCAGCCCATGACGAAGACCAGATCGAGCGGCGCATCGCCGATGACCTGATAAGCGATATTGACATCGCCGCTCGTCGCGTAACGCGTTTCGGGAGCGCGATGAATGATGTCGTCAATCTCAGGCTGCAACGCGTGCCCTGCGATTCTGGCTGGAGCGAGCGCGCCGTAGACTTCGCGCCGCCGCTCCGGCAGAGCCCGAAAGTCGTCATCGTCCGTCTCTTCTTCGATGACGATGCGCGCGCGCGTCCGCTCGCGCACGATGACATCCGTGCTGGCTCCGACCTGTGTGACCTGTGCGATGAAGCGGTAACCGCGTTTGGGCACCGTCTCGATGTACTTCATGCCGCCCGCGCGCTCGGTCAGGATCTTGCGCAGGATCGAGATGTTCTGCGCCAGATTGTTCTCCTCGACATAGCTATCGGGCCAGACCTGCTGCATTAGCTCCTCTTTGCCGAGCACGTGCCCGCAGTTCTCGACCAACACGAGCAGCGTCTCAAAGACCTTCGGCGTCAGCGAGATGACCTCCTCGCCGCAGAACAGAAGCCGCTCCGCAGGGTCTACGCGAAACGCGCCGAACTCATACAAATGGCCGGTTTGTCTGGGCATACACCTTCCTTCAGAACTTTTTTAAGAAAACCTCAGAAAACTCTCAGAGCTTTCTAAAGACCCACAGCCACCAACGCGTTTATTTATATATCCGCGCGGCAGTCAACACGCATTTCCGATGAGGAAGCACTGATTGTAACGCGAAGACGGCGTTACGAAAAACAAATTTGAGGAGAGAGAAAAGGAAGTAACAGCTATGACAAACCACCTGAGAAAAGCTATCACCAAAAAGAGTTTCAGCATCGCCGTCGCGGCGCTGCTCTTGATCGCCCTTTCGCTGCCAGCCTTCGCCGCGCCGGTCGTCCGGCAGGGCTCCGGCGCAAACGCAGCCGCACTGCAAGCCATCGTGGATCAGTTCCGCACAGACCTCGGCGGAGCCAACAACGGCGTCGGCGGCTCATTCATCAGCGGCCGTCGCGAAATCAACTGGGACGGCGTGCCGGACACTTTTTCCGAGCCGAACAACTTTCCGACCAACTTTTTCAACGTCAACAGCCCGCGCGGCGTGATCTTCAATTCCATCGAAGATGCGACCGGAGCCGCGCTCAACCAGTTCGCCGTGAGCGCCACCACGGCGTCTGGCACGGCTGTGCGTTTCGGCAATCTCAACGCCAACTATCCCACCATCTTTCAAACCTTCAGCGCGCAGCGTCTCTTTGTCGCGCGGAACACGCACATTTTGGAAGTCAGCTTTTTCGTTCCGGGAACGAAGATTCCCGCGACTGTGAGCGGCTTCGGTCTGGTCTTTGCGGATGTGGATTCGGCGACGGGCGGCAACCGCTCGCTGATTCGCGTCTACGGAGCGGACGGCACACAGCTTTCCGCCGCCTCCGCTCCAGTGCTGGATAACGGCCTCTCTTTCGTCGGCATCTCGTTCAACGCGGGCGAGCGCATCGCCAGAGTCGTGATCGAATCGGGCAACGCCGCGCTGTCCGCGACCAACAACGACGGCGTCAACGGCGTGGACGTGGTCGCGATGGACGACTTCATCTACGGCGAGCCGCGCTCGACCGTGTCTCATTCTTCGGACTTCGACGGCGACGGCACGAGCGATTTCGCCATCTTCCGTCCCTCTTCCGGCGGCTGGTTCATCCTGAACAGCGGCTCCAATACCATCAACGGCGTGCAGTTCGGCCAGAACGGAGACATTCCGGTGGACGGCGATTTTGACGGCGATTCGAGAAGCGACTTCGCCATCTATCGCCCGAGCACAGGCGGCTGGTTCGTCCTGCGCAGCTCCGACGGTCAACTCTTCGCGCCTCAGTTCGGCACCAACGGCGACAAGCCAGTCCCCGGCGACTATGACCGCGACGGCATCACTGACATCGCCGTCTGGCGTCCGAGCACGGGCCAGTACTTCATCCTGCGCAGCTCGAACGGGCAGTTCCAGGCCACACCGTTCGGCTCCAACGGCGACATCCCGATTCAATCCTCGATTGTCCCGTAACTTCATGTCGAGCAGCGGAAGCCCGTCACATGCGGCGGGCTTCCGCACGGCGGCCGAAACAGAGACGCAACTGAACCCGACCAAACCCATGAAGAGAAGAACGGAAATCACTATCGAGATAGACCGCGTGACGGTCATCAGCAGGCGCGAGAGCAATCAGGCATGGTGCGCGGCGTGCGGCGCAGAAGTCTCCCACCTCACCGCGCCGGAAGCCGCCACACTGTCGGCGACTGACGTGCAGACGATCTTCCGTCACGCCGCATCGGGCGCGCTGCATTCGAGCCTGACGCGGCACGGCGCGCTGCTCATTTGCCTGACCTCCCTGCTTCATGCCCCGCAAAATAAATTTTAATCGGAGAAAGGAGAGCTTTATGACGATCACTTTATATCAGGACAAAAATTTTCGTGACCGCTCGATGGTAGTGGCGCGGAGCATCTCGGACTTGCAGGACGTTTCCATCGGCAAGAATCCGGGCTCGATTCAGTTGACGGCGTCGGCGGAGAGTATCTTGCTCTACACGCAGAAGGACTGGGACGGAGACGTACACTACCTGCGCGGGCCGATCTCGGTTTCCGATCTCGGCTCGAAAAACAGCGGAGGCGAAATCGGCTTCGGCCGCAGCGTGCGCTCCGTCCGCATCACGCCGTTCCGTCTCAGGCTCAACGTCAACGTCATCCGCAACGAGTCGGGCGAGCTGCCCGGCCAGTGGCCGCTCGGCACACAGGAGAACCGCGTGCAGGGAATCGTCGCAGAGATCAACGACTTCTACACGGCCCAGCGTGCGCTGCTGAGCCTTGAGGTGGCGCGCGTCACACTGCGCACGTCGAACGCCAAGTACAACCTCTCCAAGCTCGATGAGTTCCGCTTTCCGGCGGAATGGAGACGCCCGCACGAGGTTGATGTGATGATCGTCAATCAATTCGAGCGGGACAGCGTCGGCGGTGTCGGGAAATTTCCACACCTCGGACATACTGTCATGGCTGCGGCCACGTTCGTTGACATTAACGGTGCGCAATTCACCTTGCCCGACAGCACCATTGCCTTCTCGTTGTGCCACGAGCTCGGTCACTATCTGGGACTCCAGCATCACACGTCCGGCGGCAGCGGGCAGAACCTGATGAACCGCGAGCAAGTGGAGAATTTCCTTTCCGATGTCTCGCTCACGGCCGATCAGATCGAAGAGATTCAGCAGAAGCTTTCGCGAGCGATTGCGCGCGGGGGCGACAGGCACGAGTGAACTCAAGCCATCTCACCGCAGAGGCGCAGAGATGTCGCAGAGTTTACGCAGAGGGTTGAAAGCTAAGCTCTCTCTGCGTTTCCTCTGCGTGAACTCTGCGTCTCTGCGGTGAAGGTTTTTCTTCCCATTCTATGAGGCCCTAAAAGAGCGACGGTTCGGCAGCCGTCGCATCTTTTTTGGTCGCGCGTTTTCGGCTCGGCGCTTTTTCGGAGCCGGGATGATGCGCGAGGTGTTCCGCGTTGAGGCCGTATTCGTCGCGCAGGAGGCGTGCGAACTTCGGCTCGCCGTGCATGGTGATGATGCGTGTGGCCTTTGATTCGCGCGCGAGCCTGACCAGCTCGTCGTAGTCCGCGTGATCCGAGAGCGGCAGCACGAGGTCTACGCCTTTGTACATGTAGGGCGCGCTCCTGTGCAGCGCCCAGCCCGTGAGCATGATGACGTAGCGCCGCTCGATGTTGGTGATCATCGGCTGCTTGCGGCAGCCGGGCGGCGTAATCAGCACGCGATGCTTGAGGTGCGCGCGGTCGTACTTCTCATAAGGCCCGGAAAATTCCACGCCCAGCTCGCGGTAAATCTCCGCCACGTTCCAGACGGAGCCGTGCAGCGTCACCAGATAACCGCGCCGCAGGAGCAGCTCCAGCGCCTCCTGCCCTTTGCCGAGCGCGTAAGCCAGCACGACCGGCACGCGTTCATCCGAGAGCGCGCGGTCAACCGCCGCGTAGAGCCTCTCGAACGTCGCCACGTCGGGCGGGAAACGATAGAGCGGGTCGCCGAAGGTTGATTCCATGACCAGCGTATCGCAGGGCACGATGACCGCCGTTTCGGCCGCGACGTTCGGACGCAGCTTGATGTCGCCGGTGTAGACCAGACGCTCGCCGTCCGCTTCGACGAGGACTTGCGCGGAGCCGAGGCAGTGCCCCGCCGGAAAGAAGGTCAAGGCGAAGCGCCCGTAATCGCGCCGCTCGCCGTAAGACAAAGTCTCCATCTCGGCTTCGCCGCGCCGGTGACGAAAGATACGCGCCGTCTCCGGCGTCGAGATGATCGAGCGATGCTCCGCGATGTGATCGGAATGGCCGTGCGAGATAACACAACGCTCGCGCGGCCCGTCCGCATCCAGCCACAAATCCAGCTCGGGCAGATACAATCCGTCCCTGTATTCGACTCTCAACAAAACAAGAATCCTTTATGAGAATTCGAGACCTCGAATTTGAGATTTCAAATCTTTTTGTCTATCTTCGGGAGTACACTGATTATACCGCATGAGAGAGAGAGGCGCACGACGCGGGGGAGAGACGAATGACTGTTGAAGATTTGGAAAGTCCTCTGGATTCGGCAGAGCCTGAAAAGCCTGTGCACGTCACGCCGCGCCGTCGCGCCGTGCGCAGGCTGTGGCGAGCGCAGGTCATCTACGCCGTCGGGCTGGCCGCCTTCGCCGTGCTCGCGCTGTTCGCGCACTTCTACAGCTATTTCGGCTGGGACTTGCGCGTCTCGCAGTCGCTTCAGGGCTTCGACTCGCCAGCCCTTTTAACTTTCATGCGCGCCGTCTCCTACGTCGGCAACACTTGGCATCCATACGCGCTGACGGCCGTGACGGTCATCATCCTCTTCGCGCTCGAACTGCGCAGCGAGGCGGTCGGCCTCAGCTTGAGCGCGGCGGGGAGCGGGATGCTCAACGGCCTGCTCAAGATGCTCATCGCGCGCCCGCGCCCGACGACAGACCTCGTCAACGTCGTGCGCAGCCTGCACACGCAGAGCTTCCCTTCGGGACACGTCACTTTTTATGTCTGCTATTTCGGATTTCTCTTCTTCGCGGCCTACGCGCTGCTGCCGCGCGGCTCGTGGGTGCGACGCGTGGTGCTCGCGTTCCTCGCGCTGCCAGTCCTGTTGGTCGGACTCTCGCGCGTCTACCTCGGCGCGCACTGGCCGAGCGATACCCTCGGCGCATATCTCTTCGGCGGCCTCTGGCTCGCCTTCTCGCTCAGCATGTATCGCAGATGGAAAGAGCGCGCGACATTCCACAGAGGAATGAAAAATTAAAAATGTAAAATGCAAAAAATCATCTGCCCATTAATTTTGCATTTTACATTTTTAGTTTTGAATTAATTGAGCTGCGGCGTGCCGTTATCCCATTGCGATTGGTTGCGTTCCAGATAGACGAACTTCCACGAGAACATCGAGCCGGGGTTGGGATACATGCCTTTGACGTAGGGCTTCTTCATCCAGTTGACGGCCCCCGTGTTGAGCGGGATGACGGGTTGCGCGTCCATCAGATATTTTTCGGCTTGCGCCAGAGCATCGAAACGCTTCTGCGGGTTCATCTCCTGATTGGCCGCGTCGAGCATGGCTGCATATTTCGGATCATACCAGCCGGTTCCGTTCTCGCCTCCTCCGACGTAGAAGAGGCTGAGGAAAGTGAACGGGTCCATGTAATCCGCCGAATAAGCTCCAAAGGTCATGCCCTTGTATTCGAGCGACGCGCGGTAGGACTGATAGGTCTTCCATTCCATGTTTTTGAGCGGCACAGTGATGCCGAGGTTCTGTTTCCACTGCGCCTGCATGAACTCCGCCATGATGCGGTTGGCGTCCACGGTCGGATACGAGTATTCGATCTTGTCCACGGGGAACGCCGGGCATTCGTAGCTCCCGTCGGCCTTCTTCACGACCGGGAATCCCGCCTCCGCCAGCAACTGTCTGGCTCTTTCCGCGTCGAAAGTCGCCTCGACTTTCGGATAGCTTGGGAAAATCCCTTCGGGCACGAAGCCGCCCAGAGGCTTGACGATCTTTCGATAATTAATCCACGCAGCTTTGTCTACCGCAAGGTTAAAAGCTTTCCGCACACGCACGTCGTCCATCGGCGGCTTCGTGGTGTTGATGTTGATGTAGATGATCGCGGCTTCGGGCGCGTTCATGTAATCGCGCTTGGGCATAATCACGTCGAGCCATGCCGCCGGGACTGTATGATTGGCGACGGCGTCCACGTCGCCGACCTTGTAGAGATTCATGATCTGCGGGTTGTCGTTCATCGGGTAGAAATATATTTTTTCGAGCTTGACGTTGGCGGCGTCCCAGTACATCGGGTCGCGCTCGACGATGAGCTGGTCATAGGGCGACCATGACGAGAGCTTGAACGGGCCGCAGGTGATGATGTGGCCGGGCTGCGCCCACCGCTCGCCGTACTGCTCAATCGCAACGCGCGGGACGGGACTGAAGAACTGGTTGGCGGTCAGTCCCACAAAGAAGGTGACGGGCTGGATGAGCGTGAACCGCAGCGTGTAATCGTCGACGGCTTCGATGCCGACATCTTCCGCAGCGACTTTGACGAACTCTTTGCCCGCGAGCGCGGCCTGTAGCTTCGCGTTTGTAGCGACGGCTCTGGCTCGCCCCTTTTCATCGCCGGGCAGCGTGAGCCGTTCGGGCATGTGCATGAATTGATGAAACGCAGTCCCTGAAACCTCTTCCCGAGTTTCCGTCTGTGCGGCGGCGGGCTCGAAATCTTCCCTGAGCAGGAACTGGCCCGTCTGCGGGTCGCGCACGAAGACCGCGCCCTCGTTGTAAGGCTGTGCGTACTTGATGTAATAGGCCAGAAAAGCGAAGCGCGAAGCCGTCTCAGGCGCGAGGCCGCGTCGCAGGCTGTAGACGAAGTCCTGCGCCTTGAGCGGAGCGCCGTTCGACCAGCGCGCGTTGTGTCGCAGGTAGAAAGTAAACTCTGTGGAGTCTCGATTGGGCTCCCAATGCTCCGCGACGCCCGGAACCGGCTGCATATCTTTCGGGCCGTACACGGTCAACCCTTCGTAGAGCGCCATGTAGATGCGCCCTTCCGGCTGTCCGGTGCTGACCTGCGGGTCGAGCGACTCCGGCTCATCCCCGGACACATACCGCAAGACATCTCCGGCGGGCGGCCTCGTTCGGCCGAAGTAAGCCGTCATCCTGTCGGCCTGATTACAAGCCCCAGCCAGCAGAGCAAGCATCAACAGCGCGAGGCCGAGTCGAATGGGAAGTGGATTGAGTCTCAACATAGCTTACTCCATGAAGTCAATCTATTTTTTAATCTCCGGCTTCAGATTCATATTGCGAATCAGGCGGTGCAGGTAGTTCGGGTGGACGCCGAGCAGGCGCGCGGCTTCTGTGTAATTGCCTCCAGCCTGTTCGACGGCTTGCAGGATCAGCTGTTTTTTCGTCTCCTGCACGGCCTCGTGATATTTGGCGGCGGGCGCGCCCGTGGGCGATTCTGTTTCGAGCAGGGCTTCGGGCAGATCCTCCGGCATGATGGTATCGGTCGAGCTTAAGACGACGGCGCGCTCAATCGCGTTCTCCAGCTCGCGCACGTTGCCCGGCCAATCGTAGCCGAGGAGACGCGCGCGCGCCTCCTTCGAGATTTTCATAGAGCACTGGCGGCACTTGTGCCCGTACTTTTCGACGAAGAAATTGGCGAGCAGCGGGATGTCCTCTCTGCGCTCTCTTAAGGAAGGCATCAACAGCGCGACGACGTTGAGGCGATAATATAAGTCCTGACGAAACTCTCCGCGCCGGATGGCCTCCTCCAAATCTTTGTTGGTCGCGGCGATGAGGCGCAGGTCGACCTTGATCGTGCGCGTGCCGCCGACGCGCTCGAACTCGCGTTCCTGTAGGACGCGCAACAGCTTGGCTTGCAGGAGCGGAGCCAGCTCGCCGATCTCGTCCAGAAACATCGTCCCGCCGTCGGCCATTTCGAGCTTCCCCTTCTTCTGCGCGATGGCTCCCGTAAAGGCTCCCTTTTCGTGGCCGAAGAGTTCCGATTCGAGCAGCGATTCGGTCAGCGCGGCGCAGTTGACGGCGACGAACGGTTTCGTGGCGCGCGGGCTGTTGAGCTGGATGGCGCGTGCCGCCAGCTCTTTGCCGGTTCCGCTCTCGCCGCGTATGAGGACGGTCGAGTCGGTCGGCGCGATGCGCGAGATGAGCTTATAGAGCTCCTGCATCGAATCGCTCTCTCCGACCATGTTGTGTTCGAGGTTGAAGCTCGCGCGCAGCTCGCGGTTCTCGCTTTCGAGCGATTCGATGTGCCGCACGTTCTGGAGCGCGACCGCAGCGATGTTGACGATGGCCGTCACCAGTTGCAGGTGGTCTTCGTCGAAACGCGCGACCGGGTCGGTCGTGTAGAGATAGACGACGCCGAGAACTTTTTCAAAGAGCACGAGCGGCACGGCCAGCACAGACTGCATCTGCGAGGCGATGACGCTCTCGACATCCGCGAAGGCATCGCTCTCAGCCACCTCGTTGCTGAGGATGGAGACGCCTTCGCTCAAGACCTGCTGGGCGATGGTGCGGCTCACGCGCACGGTCGTCTCCGTCCCGGCCTCGCGGTCAAGACCGAAGAGCGTGGAGAACTCTTCCGCGTCATCTTCCCTGAGCAGGATCGCGCCGCGCTGCGCCGGGACGACCTCGAAGATCAGCTCCAGCAACTGCTTTTGCAGCTCGTCGAGCTGGTGTATCGAGTTGATCGCCGCGCTGATCTTCATCAACGCGCAGAGGTCGCGCGCCATCGTTTGCACGGCGTCTTCGACCCGGACGCGCATCGTGTCGCGGCTCGGCGAAGGCCGGTCGTCAAAATGAACCTTGCTGGACGAGGTCGGGATATCCGTCTCGAAGAGATGAAAGAGAAAGAGCGAGTCGCCGATCTTGATGCGGTCGCCGTGCGCCAGCGCGCGCTGCTTGACCGGCAGGTCGTTGACGAACGTGCTGTTGAGGCTCTCAAGGTCGAAGATCGTGTAATCGTCGCCGTCCCGCTTGATCCGGCAATGGCGGCGCGAGACGGAAGAGTCCGCAATGCAGAGCCCGTTCGAGGATTCGCGCCCGATGCACACCTCCGCTTCCGTCAGCGTGAAGACGGTGCCCTTCAGAGGCCCTCCGATGGCTGTCAGTCTGGGGTTCATGACTCGTTAGAGTGTACGGCGAGCCCGGACGAAATGACAAGAAAATCTCCAGCACGGCCTCGCCTTCTATCCGATGAGATAGACGGCTCTATCCGAACGGATAGTGTGGGACACCACAGTCAGTTCCGCACAGCCCCACACACGTGTGCCGCGTGAGACCGGTTATCTGCCAAACCTGCAAGAGTTTAAAGCAAAAGCGGAGCGGCTGCGGCGGTCAAGCAGCGACTCTGGCACGGCGCTCGCAATTAACCATCGTGCAAGAACAAAGGGCACAGCGGCAGGCACTATCGAAGTTTGAAAAAAGAGTTAGCAGGATCGGGTCGCCCGAAAGACCGCTTCTCCCACAAGTACCCCCCCCGGTGGTCGCCCAGAATCGACCGCCCGCCCGATACAAGGGCAGAAGGAGTTAGAGATGAAGAGACAGATGTTCAAATTATTCGCAATGATTATCCTCGTGATTATGGTCGCCTTTGTTGCTGCTTTGGCGACGGCTTCGGCCCAGACGCCCGGCCACAACCTGACGGTCAACGTTCCGTTCGAGTTCAGCGTCGGCGACAAGGCTCTTCCGGCAGGCGATTACCTCATCAGCCGCTTGAACAGCGACGGCTCGGTTCTCCGCATCATGAATCAGGAGAGCAATCAGAACGCGGGCCGCACGACGCAGGCCATTCAGGCGAGCCAGCCCAAAGAGCAGTCCCTGCTGGTCTTCAGACGCTACGGCAACCAGTATTTTCTCGCGGAAGTTTGGGAAGTCGGCGAAAAGACCGGACGTCGGATCGCCCCTTCGAGCGACGAGAAGGCTCTGGAGAGCGAACTGGCGAAGAACAACGAGAACGCCGAGACCGTAACCGTCATCGCCGCGCTCCACTAAAGCGATTTACCCATCAGTCTTATAGGCGAGCGACACCACCAGCTAACTCGCCTTCCCGCGAAGCGGCAACCCGAACATCCCCTCCGGGTTGCCGCTTCGGTCTGTTTAAATCCGAATTTATTTTAAGGGAGCAGCCGCCAGTTGTTCGTCGGCTCGGTCGGGATGCGTCCGTTCTTTTCCACCCAGTCAATAATCAGCTCGCGTATCTCCTGACTCGAACGCATGACGACCGGCGCGTCCCTGTACATCAGGTAGCGCCCGCCGCCGTTGGCGCGATAATTGTTGATGGCGAGCTTCAGTTTCTGCGACGGGTCGAGCGGCTGGCCGCGATAGCGCAGGTTCTGAATGCGCTGCCCGAAGGGCTTTGAGAGGTCTAAGTCGTAGGTCACGCCCTCTGCGATGTCGAATTGATAGCCGGGGATCTTGTCGTCCACCAGCTCGGCCGGAGTCTTGCCCGGCTCGTAAGCGCGAAAATACTTGGCGGAGTGTTCGAGCGCCTCTTTCAACTGTTGTCCGGTGACTTCGATGACGACCAGCGTGTTCTCGTAAACGTAGAGCCCGGCGATGTCGCGGACTGTGACCGGGCCTTTGTTGATGCGCGCGCGGTCGTTAAAGCTCGCGACCATAGAGACGTCAGCGCCTCCGGCTTCGAGTTGAACGCGCTGCACCAAATCCAGAATCGCAGTATCACGAAAGCGCGACTGTTCGGCCGTCAGCTCCGCGTCCGACTCTCCGATGACGCGGCTCAGCCACTCCTGCGTCTCGCGGTCATACGGCTCGCCGATTTTGGCGATCTCCTGATCGGCTTCGATCTTATCCGTCACCGGAATCGTGCGCGCGGCCTTGCTCGTCACACGCCAGCTTCCGCCCTTCACCTTCTCCAGATAAAGGTCGACCCGCGCGAGGTGTTTGCCCCAACTGTTGGCCTGCGTCAGGAGCACGTTGTTGCCGTTCGGAAGAGTCAGCGCGGGGACTTCGCGGTGCGTGTGTCCCATCAGGATGACATCGATGCCGGGGATGCGCTCGGCGATGGCGAGAGCTTCGTTCTCGTGCGGCTGCTGACCCGGATTGACTTCGCCCGTGCGCAAATCTTTTTCGAGCCCCATGTGCATCGCCACCACGACGACATCGGCGCGCTCTTTCTCGCGCAGGATTCTGACCCACTTCTCGGCCTCGCTGACGGGCTCGCGAAACTCCAGACCGGCATAGTTCTCAACGTTCTCCCAGCCCGGAATGCCCGGCGTCGTGAGGCCCAGAATCCCGACGCGGACGCCGCTCACCTCCTTGATGATGTAGGGCGTGAAGTAGGTCTGGTCTGTGCCTTTGCGATAGGTGTTGGCCGAAAGCCACGGGAACTTCGCCTCGCCGCGCGCCTTTTCGAGCACGCGCAGGCCGAAGTTGTACTCGTGATTTCCGACCGCCATCGCGTCATACTTCAGGGCGCTCATCGCCAGCATCATCGGGTCTGGCGGCGCGTTGTTCTTCTTGTTATGAAAATATTCGAGCGGCGTCCCCTGAATCGTGTCGCCCGAATCGAGCAGGAGCAACTGCGGGTTCTCCTTGCGCGCGGCCTTGATGAGCGTCGCGATCTTCGCCAGTCCACGCTCGTCCGGCTTGTTCGTGTAGTAATCGACCGGCAGGATATTGCCGTGCAAATCCGTCGTCGAGAGAATGGTGAGCTGCGCCCGCTCCGTACCGTCGCTCTGCCCGAAGCTCATCGCAGCGAACAGCATCAGCGCGAGCGCCATGATGAAAGATAAAGCTCTGTTGATGTTCATATGTTCCAACGCTTACTCGACGGCATAGACTTCGACGGCGGAGACGCCCTGCACGAAGACCTCGTTGACTTTGCGATAACTCGCGCGCACCGTCGCCATCTTCTGCTGGTTCTCAAAGTACGTGCGCCCGCGCTGGAGGATGATGTAAGCGGGTTTCGGCACGGTCGCCAAGTCAAACTTCGCGTCCGAGAGCACGCGCGACTGCATGTCTTCGCGCCCGAACTTTTGCAGGTAATAACGGACGACGCCCGGAGTCTCATGCACGACGGTCGCTCCCTGCGGCGCGACGCTCGTCACATACCGGATGGCCTCGCGCAGGCCGTCGTCGTAAAACTCGTCGTGCGGAAAGAAGTAACCGGCGCGACCTCCGCCGAGCATGTTTGTATAGAGCGCGTAATGCGGCCCGCCCGCATACGCAGACCAAGCGGGCAGCGCGATGAAGAAGAGCAGCACGGCGGCATACACGTAAACGCTCGCGCGCCGCGCTCCACTTCGCTCCATGCCAGCGATGAACCAGCTGCACAGAGTCACAATCCCGACCGCCGCGATCATGTACACGAACGGCATCAGCGACAACGTGTAGCGCAGCCACTTCGCTCCCATCAGCGAGTACGGCACGATCCACAGGACGAACATCAGGAGCAGAAACCCGTGCCCCGGTCGCCGCCGTTGGCGCACGCACGCGACGAGGCCGACGATGAAGGCGATGATCACGGGCAGCGGAATCTTGATCGCCAGAAAGAGCAGGTAGAAATAGATGGGCGTGCCCCGGAAGGGCGTGCTCGACATGTTGTTCTTATATAACGTGTCGCCCATCAGGTAACCAGTGTGCGTCAGCAGGTCGCCGCTCGTATAGGATTGCAGGTAACTCCATGTCTGCGGCAACAGGACGGCCGGATTCGCTATCAGAAAAACGACCAGCATCAGCACGTAAAAGAGTCCCGGCGTCTTCCATGCGGGCTCGCCTGCTCCGCGCTCGCGCACGCGGAAGAGATAATGATAGAGCGCGTTGAGGCCGAAGTAGTGCGGGAAATATTTCGAGGCCAGCATCAGGCCGAACGAGACGCCGGAGAGCGCGTAGTTCCGGCGTTTGCTCCGCGCGTCATGCCCGCTCGTCTGCTTCGCGCGCAAATAGAAATAGAACGCGAAGAGCATGAAGAAGACCAGCAGCGTGTCCTCTTTGGCGATGCGGTTGTACGTGATGGCGTTGACGCCGAACGTCCAGAGCGCGGCGGCGAGGAGTCCCGTGCGGCGATCAAAGAGGGCTGCGGCCAGTAGAAAGAGCGGCAGGACTGTCAGCGCGCCGAACAGTATGTTCGGAAAGCGGAGCGCCGTTTCATCGCTGATCGGATTGCCCGGACTGCGCGTGTTCCAGAATCTTGCGAACTCGAAAGAGGCGTAGATCAGCGCCTTCATCAGCATCGGGTGTTCCGCGTTCGGCGTGATGTCGCCACGCTCGTAAGCGCGCACGGCTTCGAGCTTGTTCATCTCGTCTTCGGCAAAGCCGAGCGCGGACGTGCCCGTCAGCCGCAGCGCCAGACCGAGCGCA
>JADMIO011621108.1_pt1 | contig 25551 bp, 18 predicted proteins | sample 8958161 | NCBI WGS metagenome assembly JADMIO01 (sample SAMN16585339, study PRJNA669376) | soil metagenome | isolation source: Crop rotation soil | place: USA: Cullars Rotation, Alabama | collected 2011
CGCGACAACTTGTCCACGTGGAATTCTAAGCTTAGGATCCCAATGTGCTGGAAAGCATTCGCGAACTGACCTCTGAGATTCTCGCAAAGCACACCGGCCAGGACATGGAGACAATCGAGCGCGACGTCGAACGTGACCGATATTTGTCAGCCATCCAGGCCAAGGAGTATGGTTTAATAGACGAGGTGATCGCGCACCGCGAGTAACGTGTAGCACAATCCCGACTACTCGGGATTGCGAACGGGACCATCCGCAATCCCGAAGCGTCGGGATTGCGCTACATCAAACGGAGTTCCCCACATGGTAAGAAGAACCGACGACACGCTGCGATGTTCGTTCTGCGGTAAATCGCAGAATGAAGTCAAGAAGCTCATTGCCGGACCAACCGTCTACATCTGCAATGAGTGCATCGACATCTGCAATGAGATCATCACCGACGATCAGCAGGCTGAGTCGGTAGCTTCCCGGCCACCACTTCCCAAGCCCAACGAAATCAAGGCCTTTCTCGATGAATATGTAATCGGACAGGATGAGACGAAGAAACGGCTCTCGGTCGCGGTTTATCAACATTACAAAAGGATTGAGTTGGCGCGTCGTCGCGCGGACGTTGAGATTCAGAAATCAAATATCGCGTTGATTGGTCCGACGGGAACCGGCAAGACGCTTTTGGCGCAGACGCTCGCCCGGATGCTGAGCGTGCCGTTCACCATCGTTGACGCGACGACCCTGACCGAGGCCGGTTATGTCGGCGAAGACGTCGAGAACATCATCCTCAAACTGCTGCAGGCCGCGAACGGCGACGTCGAACGCGCGCAGCAAGGCATTATCTATATCGACGAGATCGACAAGATTTGCCGCAAGGATGAGAACCCATCGATTACGCGCGACGTCTCGGGTGAAGGCGTGCAGCAGGCGCTGCTGAAAATCCTCGAAGGCACGGTCGCGAATGTTCCGCCGCAGGGCGGACGCAAACATCCGCACCAGGAATTCTTTCCGGTCGATACCACGAACATCCTGTTTATCTGCGGCGGCGCATTCGTCGGTCTGGAAAAGGTTGTCGAGCGCCGGCTGCGAAACAAATCGCTGGGCTTCCATGCCGAAGTGAAATCCGGCGCGCAACGACAGGCCGATGCCCTGGCGATGGTGCAACCGGAAGATTTGATTCGTTATGGATTGATTCCCGAATTCGTCGGCCGTCTGCCCGTCGTCGGCGTGTTGCATGAACTCGACGAAGCAGCGCTCGTCAAGATTCTTACCGAACCAAAGAATGCGCTGGTTAAGCAGTATCAGAAGAAATTCGATTTCGACAGCGTCAAACTACGCTTCACCGATGATTCACTGCGGGCGGTCGCCGGTCAGGCGTTGGAACGCAAGGTCGGCGCGCGCGGCTTGATGATGATTCTCGAAGAGCTGCTGCTCGAAGCGATGTACACGTTGCCATCACAGAAACGCGTGAAGGAATTTGTGATCACCAGCGAAATGGTTGAGCGCCGGCGCGCGATGCCGGGCGAAGGACTCGCCGGCGTAGACGACGCCGCGGCCTGATCAAATTAACAGCTTATAAAAGGACAACGGCAATGCCGATCGCTCGGCATTGCCGTTTTGCTTGCGGGAACGAGATCAGAATTTACTCGTCTTGTCCGTGTGGAAGATCTTTCACCGCGCCATCGCAACTACTATGACGGTGTCGAAGGTCCGGCCATTCTTCGCCAGCTTCAGCTCGCGCGCCATGCTGCGCTCCTGGGCGCTCTTCGAGATTTCACGTCCGGTAGCTTCACCCGCTCGCCAAACCTGCGCCAGGAAGTACGTGCTGCCGTAACGACGGAACACCAGCTTCGCAGCCTTCTCGCGATCTTTTCTTTCCATCGGGCTGCTCAGACGAATCGCAGCGTCACCCTGAGAGTTTGCAATCGCCATCGTCTCGCTGGACTGACCGGTCGCCGCGACGCTGTATTCACCGGCGGGAAGCGTCTTATCACCGACGACAAAATCAAATGGAATGTGCGCCACTAAACGCGCGTTCGACTGACCATTCGCCACTGCCGCCGACGCCGCTGCCAATGCCAGCGTCACCATCAACATCGCGAGCCCCTTAACGATCTGCCTTTTCATTTCTCCTCCTTCTGCTCCTTGAGAGCTGGTCGATTCTATCGACCGTCAACCTTGTGCCGGGTGTATTGGCGAAAGGCGTGCCAGCGGCGCCGACGGCTCATCCGAGCCCAGTTGATTTCTGCTAACTTCCGCGAGTGATGAAGCTTTCGATCGCCTGGATAGTTTTGCAGCAAAGCCGTTGTGGTTCGCTGCGGTCACTTAATCTCTATCCGATCAGATAGACCCTCTTATCTAATGAGATAGGAAAGCGGTGTGTCAGAAGCCCGACCGTGAGGGAGGGCCGCGTCGCGAAGGCTGACCTTACTGATTCCGCGCTGCGTTGCGAAGATGCCCTTGCTAACCCGCGGGCTTCCGACACAATGGCCGGCTACCACGCAAGCTCGGCTAGCAATATTTCTTGCGACACGCACCAGACATGCGTACACTGGCACTCCCCGACAATCCAGAACACCAGCGGAAGTTCATGAAGCCGCGTATAGCCGCCATTACGGGTAAGCTCGAAGACACAGTCATCTCGATGACTGAAGGCCCCGTGTTGATTGGGCGACAAGCCGGCGCGAACCTGAAGATCGGGAATGCTTCAGTATCTCGGCGTCACGCGATCATCGAGCGCGACGGCGATCGCTTCATCATTGCCGATCTCGGCAGCCGCAACGGCACTTTCGTAAACGACGTGCCGGTAAGACGGCGAGAACTTCAGCATGGAGATCGCGTGCGCATCGGCGATTCCCAATTCTTCTTTCTTTACGAAGAAAGCGACGAGCCGGCCCGCACCAGCGAAATTCGTTTCGATGACAGCGAGATCACCAGCGGCGCAACGGTACGCAGAACGTACGCTGATGCCTTCGGCCTGATGGCCCGCGACCTCGCGACATTTTTGCGAGTCAGCACCTCGATAAATTCAATTCGCGATTTGGAAGAGTTGCAGGAGCGCCTGCTGGAATTGATCTTCGAAGTCATACCGGCGAAGCATGGGGCGATTCTGCTGCTCGCCGATGACTCAGACATTCGCACTCAATTCACTTCGGTCTTTGGGCTCGATCGGGTCTATGGACCCAATCAGAAGATCACAGTGAGCAGTACGATCGTGCGGCGCGTGCTTAAGGACCACGCGGCGGTGCTAATCACAGATGCCCAAAGCGCCGAAGCGCTCCAAAGCGAGAGTTTGATTACCGCCCATTCACGTTCGCTCCTGTGCGTGCCGCTAATCGTGCACGGTAAGCCGCTGGGCGTTATTTACCTGGATACCGACGTGCCTGATGTTCGATTCGATGAAGACCATTTGCAGTTGATAACTGCGGTCGCCGCTATCGCCGCGGTGGCGATTCAAAACGCCGGGCACATCAAACACCTGGAGACCGAGAATCAGCGGCTGATTGCCGATGCAAACCTGCAGCACAGCATGATCGGCGAGAGTGAGTCGATGCAGCAGGTCTATCACCTAATCACCAAAGTGGCGGCGACTGATTCGACTGTTTTGATCTCCGGCGAGAGCGGAACGGGCAAGGAGCTGGCAGCGCGGGCCATTCACACCAACAGCCGTCGATCTGCGAAACCTTTTGTCCCGGTAAATTGCGCGGCGCTGGCGGAGTCTTTATTGGAAAGCGAACTCTTCGGTCACGAGAAGGGCGCGTTCACGGGCGCGCTCAATCAGCGCAAGGGCCGTCTGGAATTTGCCGATGGCGGCACGATCTTTCTCGACGAGATCGGCGAACTCTCCACGGCTTTACAAACAAAGCTGCTGCGAGTTTTACAAGAGCGCGAATTCGAACGCGTCGGCGGTAATAAGCCGATCAAAGTCGATATCCGCATCATCGCCGCCACCAATCAGGACCTTGACGCGGCCATCGCCGGCGGGACATTCCGCCAGGACCTGTACTTTCGCCTGAACGTTGTCGAATTGAAGATGCCTGCGCTGCGCAATCGACTCGAAGACATTCCCATGCTGGCTAACTATTTCGCCGCCCGGTACGCCATCAAATGTAACCGGCGCGTCGTGGGCATCTCGCCTGAGGCGCAGAAGCTGCTGCAGACTTACGACTGGCCGGGAAATGTCCGCGAACTTGAGAACGCCATCGAACGCGCGGTGGTAATGGGAAGCACTGAACACATTCTCAGCGAAGATTTGCCTGAGCCGCTGCTCGAAGTCTCAGCTCAGCATGGATCGCCGCCGGCCTCGGGTTATCACGATAACGTAACCAGTCATAAGAAGCAGATTATTCTCGACGCGTTGAAGAAATCAGACGGCAGCTACACTGAAGCGGCAAAACTCCTCGGCCTTCATCCAAATTATCTTCATCGACTCGTAAAAAACCTCAATCTGAAACAACATCTGAAGTAGATTTTTCGCGAAAAACCAGTCGGAAAACGATAGTAGCGCCCTCAGTCCAAATGGTTTACAATCGCGATAGTTTCGCCACCGAGCCGCACGGTAACGACTTACCGAGCAGCGAGACCGAATTGACGGCCAGATAATCTAAGAGAAAGCCCTCATTCGTTGTATATTTGATTTGTCCCGGCGAATTCAGGAGTCATCTTCAGCGTTCACGCCCCGCAACAAGAAATCATGGAAGAATATTCAGACCGAACCCCTGCCGACATCGCCCGTTACCCGATGGTGCCGATTCGCGATGTCGTGATCTTTCCGTTTACCAAGGTTGCTTTCAAGATCGGGCGGCCCGGCTCAGTCCGCGCGCTGGAAATGGCGCTGGCTTCCGACCGCACGATTTTTCTCTCGACGCAGCACGACGCGACGGTGGACGAACCGACCCCCGATCAGATCTACGGCGTGGGAACGATCGCGCGCATTCTGCAATCGCAGCGGCAGGAAAACGGCCAAATCAAGGTGGTCGTTGAAGGACGTGAGCGAGCCACTACGATTCGCGTCGACAACAATGCCGGCGCGTTCACGGCCACTGTGCGCCGCGCGCCGGTGGCCAGCGAAGAAGGCGTGCGCACTGATGCGCTGGTGCAGAAGATCGCTCAACTGATCGAACAACATCTGCGTTTGGCGCCGGACGTGCAGCCCGACGCGCTGCAAACCGCCATGCGCAACGCCGATCCTTCGCATATGGCTGATGCACTCGCGTCGCAGTTGCGTATTTCGGTCGAAGACAAGCAGGGTCTGCTGGAACTGTTCTCGGCGCAAGCGCGTTTGGCTCGCCTGATTGAAATTCTGGAGATCGAGCTCGACAAGCGTCAGCTTGATCGCACGATTCAGACGCGGGTGAAGCGCCAGATGGAAAAGGCGCAAAAAGAGTACTACCTCAACGAGCAAATCAAGGCGATTCACAAGGAACTCGGCCGCAAAGACGAACGCGCAGAGCTTGACGACCTGAAGAAGAAGATCGAAGAAGCCGGCATGACCGAGGAAGCCAAAGAGAAGGCGCTCCAGGAATTGCACCGGCTCGAAGCCATGCCGCCGATGTCCGCCGAAGGGACAGTCTCGCGCACCTACATCGATTGGCTCGTCAACGTGCCGTGGAAACAGAAGTCGAAAGAAATTAAGGACCTGGCCAAGGCCGAAGAAGTTCTCAACGAAGATCATTTCGGCCTGGATAAGATAAAGGACCGCATCCTCGAATATCTCGCCGTCCGCCAGCTGGTTAAGAACCCCAAGGGATCGATTCTCTGCTTTGTGGGGCCGCCGGGAGTTGGCAAGACCAGTCTCGGCAAATCAATCGCGAAGGCCACCGGCAGAAAGTTCGTGCGACTGTCGCTTGGCGGCGTGCGTGACGAAGCCGAGATTCGCGGTCACCGGCGTACTTACATCGGCGCGCTGCCCGGCCAAATCATCCAGATGATGAAAAAAGCGGGCACAGTGAATCCCGTGCTGCTGCTGGATGAAGTGGACAAGCTCGGCACAGATTTCCGCGGCGATCCGAGTTCCGCGCTGCTCGAAGTTCTCGATCCGGAACAGAACCATATGTTTCAGGATCATTATCTCGATGTCGAATACGATCTCTCCAAGGTTTTCTTTATCGCCACCGCGAACGTGATGCACACCATTCCGCCGCCGTTGCAGGATCGTCTGGAAGTGCTGCGCCTCTCGGGCTATACGGAACGCGAAAAGCTTGAAATCGCCAAACGGCATTTGGTGCCGAAGCAGGCGGAAGCAAACGGCTTGCGCGCGGAACAGTTCGATTTTACTGACGAAGGCATTCTCGACATCATTCGTCACTACACGCGCGAATCCGGTGTGCGCAATCTCGAACGCGAGATTGGATCATGTTGCCGCAAAGTCGCGCGCAAGTTCGTCGGCGAAACCGTCGAGGCCGGCTTCAAAGATGTCATCACCGCCGAACGCGTGCAGCAAATGCTCGGACCGATCAAATTCCGTCAACAGGGCATTGCCGCCGAAAGCGAAGTTGGTTTGGCTACCGGCCTGGCGTGGACCGAGGTTGGTGGAGAGGTACTGCAAATCGAAGCGACCCTGGTCAAAGGCCGTGGCGCCGTTACGCTCACCGGCAAACTTGGCGACGTGATGCAGGAATCGGCCCAGGCGGCGCTCACCTGTATCAAGGCGCGCGCGGAACGACTCGGGATGAGTCTCGACTTCATTCGCAAACGCGACCTGCATATACACATTCCGGAAGGCGCGATTCCGAAGGACGGACCTTCGGCGGGAATCACGATGGCGGTGGCCATGGCTTCTGCTTTGATGCGGGTGCCGATTCGCAACAACGTGGCCATGACCGGCGAGATAACTTTGCGCGGTCGCGTGCTGCCCATTGGCGGCGTTAAAGAGAAGCTGCTGGCCGCACATCGTTTTGGCATCGACACGATCATCATGCCAAAAGAGAACGAAAAAGATCTGGTGGACGTACCTGAAGAAGTCCGCAGCGTCATGGACATCAATCTGGTCGAAACGATTGATGAAGTGGTGACGCTGGCGCTGGTGGAACACACGGCAGACGCGTCAATTGGCGATGCCACGAAGACGCCGCCAATCTGGACGACTGAGGTGCCTCCAGCTTTGCAGGCGCCCGTCGAACAATAAGTTTCCCGGCCGCACAGGTTCAGTTTTTCCAACTTCGTATTCAGCACGCGCAGCGCACCCGTGGGTGCAACTGCGCTAAGGCCGTTAACATTCTTTCCACACAAAGGGAGCAATTAAAATGGGCAAACATGAAGATGCAGATCTGATTCTGAAGCTTTACGACCTTCGCCGTGAAAAAGTCATGCGCGAAGCGCGCGAGTGGTGGTTTACGTTCAATCCCACCAATATCCAGGAAGTCATGGCTACGATGATGGGCGAACACAGCGGCCACATGCGTATGGTGCTTTCATATTGGGACATGGCCTGCGCCATGGTCGTGAGCGGCGCCATCGACGAAGAGCTGTTCAATAACACCAACGGCGAGCACATGCTCGTCTATATGAAGATCGAACCAGTGCTGCAGGAACTGCGCACCATGTTCGACAATCAGGACTTCGCAAAGAGTCTCGAAACCGTGGTCAAGCGCATGCCGAACATTGATGCTCGCATGGCCAGCATGCGAGAACGCTTCAAGCAGATTGCCGCGATGCGCGCACAACAGGCGCAGGCAGCGTCCGCCGGCCAGAACTAATCGGCGGTCCAAACAGCAAAAGCGCCCGGGCGACTTCTTTCTTGATTCGCTCGTGGCGCTTTATGCTTTCGCCTTTCGCCGTTGGGGCAAGTCCTCTTTTGGACGCCGGCGCAAATTAATCGCGCTCAACGTCTGCCGCCCTCATCGAATCGACATGAAAATAACCAGCACTCAATTCCTCAAGAGCGCACTCCTGGAAGCCGATTGGCCCCATGATAACGTGCCGGAAATTGCCTTCCTGGGCCGATCGAACGTCGGCAAATCGAGCTTGATTAATTCCCTGCTGGGCGTCCGCGGACTGGCGCGCACTTCATCCACGCCCGGGCGGACGCAAATGCTCAACTTCTTTGTCATAAATAATCAGTTTCGATTTGTGGATTTGCCCGGCTACGGCTATGCCAGGGCACCGAGGGCCCTGCAAAAGGACTGGGGCGCTGCCGCCGGAGAATACCTTGCGAAGCGCGAGCAGCTTGTGCTATCAATTCATATAGTTGATTCGCGTCACGAACCTCCGAAGCAGGATTTGCAGCTTCACGAGTGGCTTAGACATAATCAAAAGCCGCACCTAATCGTCATAACCAAGTCTGATAAGCTCTCGAGAAACGAATTAACTCAAAGCGTTAAGCGCGCCGCTCAAATATTTCAGGACACGAATTTAATTACCTATTCATCCACTAAGCGTCAGGGGCGGGAGCAACTTTGGAGTGCAATCGAAAAGTCTTTAAAGGGATAGCGCGAAGCGAGCCGGCTTTGTCGTTTCGCGCTTGCGATTTTCCGAGTTTTGTTTAGAATTGAATTTCCGAACTCGTTATTGAGCGTAATTAGTCAACCGGCCTTGGCTGAAACCCTGTTCTGACCTGAGCCACGCATCCCCATTAATCGGCATCCAATTCGAGCGACTTTAACTTCATCTGGATTCCGATCAACAACGGACACGCGGCCAGGAGTTCATAAGTATTGCGGAGGGAAGCCCCCACACGAGCTTCTCAAATAAGCACACCGCACGGAAACATTTCCTTTGACCGGCAACCTTGAAATCAATTGAAAGTCGAACGCAACAAGCGCAGAAAGACTGCGCACGAAAGAACTGACATGGCAAAACAAAGACGCAGTAACAACGGCAGCAGCAACGATGGCGGCGGCGTGGCCACGGCCGAAGCGCCCCCGGAGGCTGCCACGGGCAGAGACGGTAGAGACGGCAGAGAAGAAGTCTTCAATCTTTCTACGCTGAAGGACATGTCGATCTCGGCGCTCACCCAAATCGCCAAGACGATGGACGTGCCCGGCGCGACCGGCATGCGCAAGCAGGAACTGATTTTCAAAGTCCTGGCAGCGCAGACCGAAAAGAGCGGATTGATCTTTTCTGAGGGCGTCCTGGAAACGTTGCCGGACGGCTTCGGCTTTCTGCGCGCGCCGGAATACAACTACCTGCCCGGCCCGGACGATATCTATGTATCGCCGTCACAGATTCGCAAATTCGATTTGCGCACCGGCGATACGATCAGCGGACAGATTCGTCCGCCCAAGGAAGGCGAACGCTACTTCGCGCTGATCAAAGTCGAGGCAATCAATTTTGAATCGCCCGAACAGGCGCGCGAGAAAGTCTTCTTTGACAACCTGACGCCGCTCTATCCGGACGAGATGCTCAAGATGGAGGTCCAGGCGGACAATCTGTCGGCTCGGGTCATCGATCTGGTTACGCCGATCGGCAAGGGCCAGCGCGCCCTGGTAGTTTCGCCGCCGCGCACCGGCAAAACGATGCTGCTGCAAACGATCGCCAATTCGATCGCGCAGAACCATCCGGAAGTTACCTTGATCGTGCTGCTGATCGACGAACGGCCCGAAGAAGTCACCGATATGCAGCGCTCAGTCCAGGGTGAAGTCATCTCGTCAACCTTCGACGAGCCGCCCACGCGACACGTTCAGGTAGCCGACATGGTGATCGAAAAAGCGAAACGCCTGGTCGAGCACAAACGCGACGTCGTCATTCTGCTTGATTCAATCACTCGTCTGGCACGCGCGCACAACGCGGTCGTTCCACCGAGCGGCAAGATTCTCTCCGGCGGTATCGATTCCAACGCGCTGCAGCGACCGAAGAGATTCTTTGGCGCCGCGCGCAACATCGAAGAAGGCGGTTCGCTGACTATCATCGCCACTGCGCTGATCGACACCGGCTCGCGCATGGACGACGTGATCTTCGAGGAGTTCAAAGGCACCGGTAACTCAGAAATTCATCTCGATCGCCGCCTGAGCGACAAGCGCTTGTTCCCGGCCATCGATCTGCAACGCTCCGGCACGCGCAAGGAAGAGTTGCTGATTCCGAAGGAAGACCTGGCTCGCATTTGGGTCATGCGCCGCGTCCTCAATCCGCTCTCACCGACTGAGCAGATGGAAGTCGTGCTCGAACGTCTCGAGAAAACGAAGAGCAACGCGGAGTTCCTGGCCTCGATGCAAACCTAGGAATGCAAGGATGAAGGATGAAGGCGGAAGGATGAAGTCTGACTTCGCCTTTCATCCTTCATCCTTCTTACTTCATCCTTGCTTTCATGCGCATCACAATCCTTTCACCTGAAGCAGTCCCCTTCGCCAAAGTCGGAGGCCTGGCCGATGTTTCCGGCGCGCTGACCAAAGCCCTGCACGCAGAAGGTGTCGACTCTTCACTGATTGTCCCACTCTACGATTCAATCGATCGCAGCCGGCTGAAGATATTTGTTGAAGCCCTCGGCCTGTTTTGGCGTGGCAAGACTCCACATATTCGAGTCTGGCAAAGCGATGAGTTAACGGCGCCCACGTACTTCATCGACGCGCCCTATTATTTCAATCGCGGCAAGATTTACGGAGACGACGACGATTTCGAGCGCTTTGCCTTTTTCTGTCGCGCCGCCATCGCGCTGACGCGCCGCCTCGACCAGCCCATCGACGTCCTGCATTGCAACGACTGGCAAACCGGGTTTGCCTCGGTCGAGATGCAGAGACTGCGACGCCACGACAAATTTTTCGCGGCCACGAAGATTCTCTTCTCTATCCATAATCTTGCTTATCAGGGATTGTTTGATCCGAGAGATCTCTGGTGGCTGGGCTTCGGTGACGAAACCGATCTGTTTCTTTCAAACCAGACCGCGTCAGCTTTGAAAGCCGGCGCGTTGGCCGCCGATGCGCTTTCGACTGTCAGCCCGCGTTACGCTCGCGAGATTCAAACCGCGGAACAGGGCTATGGCTTGGAATGGCTGATGCGCGCGCGCGCCGACCGGCTGGCGGGAATTACCAACGGCGTCGACTACGAGATCTGGAATCCGGAAACCGATCCGGACCTGGCCGCCAATTTCTCAGCGGACGATCTGAGCGGCAAGCGAGAATGCAAAATCGATCTGCTGCGTCGGTTTAATTTGCCGATCGAACCCGAGCGGCCAATTGTCGCGATCATTTCGCGACTGGTGGCGCAGAAAGGCTATGACCTAATTCGCGAAGCCGCGCACCGCATCCTGGAAACCGGAGCGTTCTTCATTGCCCTGGGCGCCGGCGCGAAGGAATACGAAAACTTCCTGCAAAGCTTGCACGATGCAATGCCAAATCGTGTCGGTATTTACAAGGGATTTGCCGGCGAGCCGCTGGCGCATCAGATCGAAGCGGGCGCGGATATCTTCCTGATGCCTTCCCTCTACGAGCCCTGCGGTCTCAATCAGATGTACAGCATGCGCTATGGGACTGTGCCGGTCGTGCGCGCCACCGGCGGGCTGGACGACACGGTCCAGCCGTTTGATCCGGTGTCCGGCCTGGGGACGGGATTCAAGTTTGCTCCCTACTCATCATCGGCCATGCTTGAAAAAATCCGCGAAGCGCTTTACTTTTATAAACAGCCGGAAGCTTGGAAGCAGATTCAAAAGAACGGAATGACGACCGATAATTCCTGGTCGAATGCCGCAAAGAAATACATCAGGCTTTACGAAGAGATTCCGCGCGACGATACGAGCAGTTAACAGAATTAACCATCGAATTTCAAGGAGTTTTCAATGAGTGAGCACGTAACAGAAGTCAGCGATAGCAGCTTTGAAACAGACGTACTTAAATCGGATCAGCCGGTGCTGGTCGATTTCTGGGCCGCCTGGTGCGCGCCATGCCGCATGCTGGCGCCCACGGTCGAGGCCGTCGCTGAGAAATACGCCGGCAATGCCAAGGTGGTAAAGCTGAATGTTGACGATAACCCGTCAGTGTCTCAGCGTTACGGCATCAAAGGCATTCCGACCTTGATTCTTTTCAAGAATGGCCACGAGGAAGAGCGCGTCGTCGGCGCTACTTCGGAAGCCGCGATTTCAAGAATGATCGAGAAGCACGCCGAGGCGGCCACCGCTGCCTAAACGTTTCTCAGCATCATCAAAGGCGCGGTTACGTAATGTGCGCAGCCGCGCCTCTTTTGTGTCTGCAGCTTCTTTTATGCCTGCAGCCTCGGAGTCTGCAGTCTGAAACTATCCAGGCCCAAAAGTCTTTTCCGGATTCTCTATTCCGGAATCTGCACTTTTTCTGGAATCTGGACTTTTGAAATTTGGAATTTCAAATCTGAAATCCTTTTGCTTTTCTGATCTCTAACCCTGATCTCCGACTCTTAGCTAATGGTTATCGCAGTCATCGGCGCCCAATGGGGCGATGAAGGAAAAGGCAAGATCGTCGATCTGCTCGCCGAGCGGTTCGACGTCGTGGTCCGTTATCAAGGCGGCCACAACGCCGGTCACTCAGTCCAGATCGGCAATAAGTCTTTCGTCCTCCACCTGCTTCCCTCCGGCATCGTGCACGAAGGCAAGACCTGCGTGCTCGGCAACGGCATGGTCATCGATCCAAAGGCTTTCTTTGAAGAAGCCGATCGCCTGATGGGCCAGGGCATTCAAGTCACGCCTGACCGCGTCAAAGTAAGTTCCCGAGCGCACCTGATTCTTCCTTACCACCGCGCCCTCGATCATACGAGTGAAGAACGCCTCGGCAATGAAAAGGTGGGAACGACCCTGCGCGGCATCGGCCCGGCCTATGAAGATAAAACCGGCCGGCGCGGCCTGCGCGTGGCCGACGCACTGGTTCCGGCCGTGCTCCGTTCGCGCATCGAGCGAAATCTTGAAGACGCCAATCGGATTATCGTTGCCTACGGCGGCGAACCTCTGGACGCAAACACAATTATCGACGAGACATCCGCGCTGATGGAGCGCCTTGAGCCCTTTGTCTGCGACACCACGCACATTCTGAATGTGGCCGCGGCGCGCGGCGATTCAATTTTGCTTGAAGGCGCCCAGGCCACTCTGCTGGATGTCGATCACGGCACTTATCCCTTCGTTACTTCCTCCAGCACCACCGCCGGGGGCGCTTTGGTGGGCACCGGCCTCGCACCAAAACACCTGGCCGGCGTGCTCGGCATTGTTCGCACCTACACCACGCGTGTCGGCGAGGGGCCTTTCCCCACCGAGATGCTGGAAGAGGAAGCCGAACTGGGCCAACTCATTCGCGAACGTGGTCGTGAATACGGCGCCTCGACCGGACGGCCGCGGCGTTGCGGCTGGTTCGACGCCTTCGCGACTCGTTATGCGGCCGAGATTAACGGCTTCTCATCAGTCGCGCTAACCAAACTTGATGTACTGGACGCACTCGACGAAATCAAGGTCTGCGTCGGCTACAACCTGCATGGCAAAAAGTGCGAGTCACTGCCCTCGGTCTCGCAGGATCTGCGTCAGGTCGAGCCGGTCTACGAAACGCTGCCGGGCTGGAAGTCTTCGACATTGGGCATTACTGATTTGACCGAGCTGCCGCGCGCCGCCAGAGAGTATGTGAACTTTCTATCGAATCAAATCGGCGTACAGATTGGATTGGTCTCAACCGGCCCCGAAAGATCCCAGACGATCATCGTGCGCGAGTCAGCATTGGCGGAATGGCTTAGGTGAGAATTTAGGGATTGGGTGTCGGGTGTAGTTCATTAACACGACTCGCGCGCTGATCGAAAACACCAATTTCTACAGTTGAAAAGCGACGCACTATGGCCAGCCAGTCTTGTTCGTCGTTATCCACCACTCAATATCTGACCACTACACCCTAACGTCACTTGAAACCCTCACCTTGAAACCTTAAACTCCTGAAACCGAATTAGTGGGCCGATAGCTCAGTCGGTAGAGCAACTGGCTTTTAACCAGTGGGTCGCAGGTTCGAGTCCTGCTCGGCTCACCACTTATTAATCAACAACTTAGAACTTTAAGAGGGCGCGGTCTAAACAGACCCTACCCTTTTTTTTTGCCCCTCAACATGACAGCAATCCCCGAGGGAACGAGGTCTTCAGGACCGGAATGATCATGTCGGCCCTTAGGGCCTCGATTGTTGTTAGATGACCGTGACCCCGACCTGACGGTCGCGGCTATTACATGGTGGCGCTTCGCGCCTCTTGAGCTTCGCTTGACGCCAACGCGTACACTCCACGCCGCAGCCGAATCGCATATCCTTCGTCTACCAATTGATGATTGCCCAGGCCAGCGTCAACGCGGCTCAAACCGGAAGCGCGCGCAGTCTCGCCGAGTAACGTCACTCCTGCGCCCGCCAGATATGCCCGGGCGATCTCTCGCAAAGCAGTTTTGCGCGCGACTCTCTTTCTCAGCTCGTCCGGCCAACGGTCCTCGGCCAGCATCCAGATGTACGAGAACGGTTGATAGATAACGTCCTGCGGAATCACTTTCATTGTCCGCTGCAGTTCGTCGAGGGCGCGGTTGAAGGCCGCGCGCTCCATGACGCCGCTCTCCGCGCGTAGATCCGCAGTGGCGAGTTCGTGTTCGCGGCGCAACACCTTCAAGACGCGCCGGGCTGCATCCGACAAAACCTGCGGCTCATCTTTCCGTGGCGGCATCCACACGGCGGCAAAGTGGCGAATCAAGCGCGGGGCCACAAACATCGAACGTCCGCCCGCGAGCTTCGCGTAATAGACACGGCTGCGGCGCATGACTTCGTCCTTCAGGTACCAGGTCAGTCGCGTCTCTTCGTCTTTTTGCACATTGCGCGGCAGACTCACATCGCGCCGCCCACACACAGCTATATACAAAGACGGCCCGGCGCGTCGGACATCGGTCAGCGTGTTGGCAAAGCCCACGTCTTCGATAAACTGCTCGGCGTCAATCGCGCGTTCCACGCGAATCTGTTCATCACGCCGCCACAGGCGATCCCGATGAAGTTCGATATGTTCAGGGAGCGGCGGCGTGTTCATTGGATAAGGCGCGGGAAATTAACATCGCGAATTGTAAATTGAAAAATGCAAATTACAAGGCCCGGAGGGCCGCTCTTCAATAGCCACGAACCGTGAGGTCGTGGTGACGGAATAAGATTGATAGGCGAGGTCCGCAGGACCGGGCATGCATCAGGTCGGCCCTTCGGGCCTCGATCCTTTTATTGAAACGTTACCCCGATCTGACGGTCGGAGTTATTACACGTCGGCCATTCGCGCCTAATGCTGCTCGCCCTCAACCAAACTCGCAGAGTAAGAGGGCAAACATGCCGGCTTCAGGCCTTTTGAAATTTGCGCGCTCTAAACGCCGCGTGTTGTTAACATACCTTCGACTTCAAGCGTCTGAAGGCTGTGACTCAAACATGGCCGGAGTGTCTTTAAGTGACAAGGCCTTGCCGACTCGTTATTCTACGCCGGCAAACCATTCGAACAGTGCTTCCTGACGAACAGATGAAAAACTCTATGACCAGAACGAACTCCTTATTCGCTTTCGCGTTAATTGTGTTCCTGTCGACAGCCAGCTGGGCCCAGGTTCCCAGCAAAGAGAAAGTCGTTGCCGGCGCCGAACGCGGCTTCGAGAAATATACCAAGGCGTACGTCGCCCCGGCGCCTGGTTGCGCCGCGGCCGTGTCACTCAACGGCGAGCCGGTATTCGAAAAGGCCTTCGGACTTGCCGACATGGAGTTCAACGTCTCGAACACACCGCAGACAATTTTCGAGTCGGGCTCGGTTGCGAAACAGTTCACCGCTGCTGCCATCGTTCTGCTGCAACTGGAGGGCAAGCTGAGCATCGACGACCCCGTCAAAAAATACATTCCGGAACTACCTGATTACGGTGTGCCGCTGACAATTCGTCATCTCCTGAATCATACTTCCGGCATTCGCGACTGGGGCACGGTTATGAGTTTGACCGGCGCCGGCCGAGGCGATCGTGTTATCACCCAGGATCTCGCGCTCGACGTGATTACTCATCAGCGCGCTCTGGACTTCAAGCCGGGCGCGGAATACTCGTATTCAAACAGCGGATACAATCTGGTCGCGATCATCGTTGAGCGGGTTTCAAAACAGAAGTTTGCGGACTTTGTGACTGAGCGCCTTTTTAAACCTCTCGGAATGAAGGACAGCTCCATTCGAGACGATTACCAGCGCATCGTTCCGGGCCGCGCGCAGGCCTATTCGCGCCAGGGCACTGGGCCATGGAAACTTAACATGCCTTTTATGAATGTCTATGGAAACGGCGGCCTGCTCACCACGGTCGGCGACTGGTTGAAGTGGAACGCGATGCTTGATTCAAAGTCGCTCGGCGCGCCGCTGGTTGAGGCGATGGAGACTCGCGGCGTGCTGAACGATGGCCGCAAGATTGCTTACGCGCTCGGGCTTGAAGTCTCAACCTACAAGGGCTTGAAGGACGTCTCACACGGCGGCGCGACGGCCGGCTATCAAACTTTTCTAGCGCGCTATCCGGACAACAAGGTGTCAATCGCCGTCATGTGTAACGGCACTTCACCCGGCGCAGGAGCGATCGCCGCCGGCATCACCGATGAGATCTTCGGACCATATCCTGCGCCGCCAAAGACCGAAGCAGCCACAGTCTCAGACGACGAGCTGAAGAAATTTATTGGTCTTTGGCGACATGAAAAGACGCATGCGCCGGCGCGATTTGTTTTTGAAAACGGCGTGGCGCGATTTAGCGGCGCGCGCCTCGTGCCAAAGGGTGGCGGACAATTCACTGCTGGTGACAGCCAATTGAAGTTTACCCTGGACACAAACGGTCAGCCGACGGCTGCTGAATTCATCGATTCCGACGGTGAAGTCTCGCGCTTTGCTCCCGAGAAGATCTGGACCCCGACGCCTGAAGAGCTTTCCTCATTCAACGGCGATTGGTTTAGCGATGAGGCTGGGGCGACGTTGACCTTTGCAGCCGAGGGAGACAAGGCCTTCCTCAAACAACGACCGGCGACGAGAGTGCCGCTGCAGCCGATCTATAAGGACCATTTCGTATGGCAAGGATTCGTGATCTGGTTTACCCGCGATAAGGGTGGAAAAGCCGATCGGATGCATGTCGGCGCGTCCCGCATGCGCGACATGCCGTTTGTGAGAGCGAAATAGACTGAACAGCCCGACCGTGAGGGAGGGCTCATAAAAGGTGAACGCGAGATCGAGCCCTCCCTTACGGTCGGGCTAGTGCCCTGGACGCCCGAACCTACGCGGTCTCCAGCAACCCAATCTCGTCGTCCAATCCCAGATACTCCCAACGCAAAAGCGCAATCGGCACGTTTCCGTTCTTCCAAAGATAATCGTGAAAATCACGCAGGTTGAATTTGTCCTTCTGCTGAAGCCGCGCGTCGGCAAGGAACTTCACAATTTGGAGTTTGCCGATTTGATATGTAATTGCCTGGCCCGGTGAGGACGCAAAGAAGACCGCTTCCTGGCGCGCGGTGCCGCGATCGACCGGGACAATCTTCTCCAGGCGTTCGGCGGCTTGATCGATGGTGAATTCTCCGGTGGCTAGTTTCACATCGACTTCGACGCGCAGGGCTCGCAGGCGCATGAAGTTGTACATCATCTCGCGCAGCTTTGGTTTGTCGTCAAAGAAACCGAACTGCAGCATCAACTCTTCCGCATAAAAGCCAATGCCTTCGTTTGCGCCTGAGTCGTAGTACCGCCGGCGAGTTGTGTTCTCGTGCGCCCACGAGAGACACATTTGAAAGTAATGGCCGGGGACGCCTTCGTGCACGATCAAAGGGCGCGGGTCTTTGGCAATCGAAAGCGAGAAGTAATCAAGATCCGGCGACGGTCGTTTGATGTAACTGACACCGTCTTGATCGAGCCGCGTGTCTGAGGTCAGATCGTCCGTGACGCCCATGAAGGACAAGGGCTCGACATATGACGGCAGAGGCAGGTTGCGATAATGCTTCATCCAGGAAGGCACGCTGAGAATGTCCTTCGCTTCCAGGAAGCGCCGCGCCGCCCCTTCCCAGAACTCTTCCTGGGCCATCTGCGTCTCCTGATCGGGAAACAGATCGAGTTCGGGCAGTCCCTGATTGCGCGTTTGCTCACAGGTCTCGAAGGCGACAGACCTCTCCCATTCGTGCGCGCCCATGACCAGCAATTGCTCGGGCGTGAACGGCATCATCGCGACCTTTTCCAGAAAGTAAACGTAAGCGTCGCGGCCGACAGCGGTCTCTTCTTTCATCCCCTCGAGTTCAGTGTTGAGCCATTCGTGAAATGATTCGAGTGCGGCAGATGCTTGTTTGGTGGCGTCGTGAAGCTCAGTCGCCGAGACGCCGGAAAGTAGAGGAGCAAGCGTGTTTGCAACTTTAGTGAGGCGGTCACGCACGTCGGGCAACTTTTCCATGGCCGCCAGCGCAAAGGGCTTGATCGCTTGGCCCGCAAGATTCTTTTTTGCGTTCTCGACTGTCGGGGCGAAACTCTGCAGGTAGCGAACGATGTCGCGAGAACGCTTCTCAGTAAACGGTGGCGGCGGCAGCAAAGCGAGGAACAGCAAGCCCAAAGTCTGATCCACATAAAAACCGGGGTTGCGTTCCTGTCCGCGAGTGATATTCAACTCCCAGTGCACGCGCGTGATTGCAGACGCGATCAGACGATAATCAACCTGCTGGGGGATTGGCCATGATTGCGGATCAATTCCCCGATGCCGGACGGTGAAATCGGCCAGTTCGCTACGCCGGCGCTCAATGGCGTCGGGCGACCAGTCCGGAATCCAACCGTCGGGGCGTTCGATGCGCGGAATGTCGTCGCTGGAAACAGGTTGATTTGCAGCGCGCCAGGTCCAGAACTCGTCAGCGAGCTTTTGTAGTTGATCGTAAGTTGATGTGCTCATTTCCCGGTCAATTTAGACCGATGAGCGTAAATCATCAACTTGAGATCAGTATCATCTGCGATTGATCTTGAAGCCCTTTCTCCGTCGCAGTAGAATTTGCCCCGCAAAATCAAAGCAACTTCGAGGTGCACCCGATGAGATTCGCACAATCCATATTCGCCGCCATAGTTCTGATTCTGTTTGTTAACGGCTTTCAAGCATTGGGCCAGGACAAATCAATGCCCAACCACGTTCACTACAAGGTGTCGGCTGAGACGGCGCAAACCACACCCACCGGCCAAATCGCGCCCAGGCTTCAGAAACTCGGCTCACACGTCTTTCCGGTTTCGACCAAGAACAAACAGGCGCAGCTCTTCATGAACCAGGGATTGAATCTTTCGTACGCGTTCAATCACGCTGAAGCCGGCCGCGCTTATCGCGAAGCCGAGCGGCTGGATCCGAATCTGGCGATGGCATTCTGGGGTGAAGCTCTGGCGCTGGGACCAAACATCAATGCGCCTATGTCTCCCGATAGTGAAGGGCCGGCGCTGGCAGCGATTCAGAAAGCCGTCGCCTTGAAGGCGAATGCCTCGCCGCGCGAGCAGGCTTTGATCGATGCGCTCACGAATCGCTACTCGGGACATGCGGAAGATCGACGGGCCCGGGATGTCGCCTACGCTGACGCGATGCGAAAGGTCCACTTGCAGTTTCCGGATGATGACGACATCTCGATGCTTTACGTTGAATCGGTTATGGATCTGCGGCCGTGGGGATATTGGACTAAGGACGGCACGCCTTATGAGCGTACTTCGGAGATCGTGGCGCTGACCGAGAAAGTGATCGCGCATAACCAGAACCATCCCGGCGCACTCCATCTCTACATTCATTTGATGGAAGCCTATTCGGCTGACAAAGCCGAAGCCGCGGCCGATCGGCTGCTCACGCTGATGCCGGCCGCGGGACACATGGTCCACATGCCCGCGCACATCTATCAACGCGTCGGCCGTTACGCCGATGCGGCCAAGAGTAATGTGATGGCCATCGCTGCCGACGAAGATTACATTTCGCAATGTCGCGCGCAGGGTCTTTATCCGATGGCCTACTATCCTCACAACCTGCACTTCCTCTGGTTCGCCGCCACCGCCGAAGGTAACAGCAAGGTCGCGATCGAAGCTGCGCGCAAGGCAGCGTCCCGCGTTGACGACGACACTTTGAAAGCGGTGCCGCTGCTCGCTGGTTTTCGCGTCGTGCCCTATTACGCCCTGACGCGTTTCGGCAAATGGGACGAGATGCTGCGCGAGCCAGAGCCGCCGGCGACAAGCGTTTTTCTCAAAGGCGCCTGGCATTACGCGCGCGGCACGGCGTTCCTCGGCAAAGGTCAGACGAATGATGCTGATGCTGAACTGGCAAAACTGAACGCGTTGATGCCGGATAAGTCACTCGACGGGCCGCTGTTCTCGCCAAATACCGCGCGCGCGATCCTGACAATTGCACAGGAAGTGCTCACCGGTGAAATCGAGGGGGCGAAGAAGAATTACGATTCAGCCGTGGCGCACCTCGAACGAGCAGTGCGTTTGGAAGACGCGCTCGTCTACACTGAGCCGGCGGAGTTTCATTTTCCGCCGCGGCAGGCCCTCGGCGCGGTGCTGCTCGACGCGAATCGCGCGGCAGAAGCCGAGACTGTCTACTGGGAAGACCTGAGGCGCAATAAGGAAAGCGGCTGGTCTTTATTCGGCTTGATGCAAGCTCTGAAGGCCCAGGGCAAGAACGACGATGCGGCACTGGTCGAGGCGCGCTTCAGGAAAGCCTGGGCCGCTGCGGATGTGAAGTTGAGTTCGTCGCGATTTGGGCAGTGAGAAGTTTTTGGAGTGCGGTGACTTGTCACCGCTTTTGTTGTGGTGACAAAAGCGCCGACGAGTCGGCGCACTCCAAATGTCCGGAGATCCAACCTGCCACCGTTTGAACCCAACGCGCATCCGCATTCAAACACGGAATCAGCTGCAGCTCCTCTCCACCGGCCGCCTGAAAAGTCTCGCGTCCGCGAATACCAATCTCTTCCAAAGTCTCGAGACAATCACAAACGAACGAGGGACAGGCGACGGCGATTCTTTTCAAGCCGCGTCGCGCGAGCTCTTCCAGCACGTTGACGGTGTTGGGACCGATCCATTCGGCGCGGCCGAGGCGCGATTGAAACGAGACCGTGTAGTCTTCCGGATCCAACTCGAGATAATTTGCGATGGCCACCGCGGTCGCAAAACATTGCGCGCGATAGCACTCTGGATTGGTGGCCGTTACTTTGTCGCAGCACTCAGCCCCAGGCGTCGATATTTCAGCTCGGTGAAATTTCTGCAGCTGACGAACCGGCAGGCTGTGAAAGCTGAACAGGAGATGGTCCGTGGTTTCCGCATCAATATTCGCGCGCATCAGTTCGGCCCAGGCTTTGATGAATCCTGGGTCGTCGTAGAAGGGCTGCAGGAAAGTGAGCTGACCTTCGCAGCCCAGCTCGCGCGCGGCTCTCTTCGTTTCCACGACGGCGGTCTCAAAACTTGATTCGGCGTATTGAGGATAAAGCGGTAAGACGATGATTTGTTCGGCGCCACGGGCTTTCAGATTCTGCAGCGCCGATCTGATTGAAGGATTGCCGTAGCGCATGCCGTGCTCAACCACGTAGTTGTCGCCGGCGGCGTTCAGTCGCTGGGCCACTTCTCGCGCCAGCGCGCGCGTGTGGACGAGCAACGGTGAACCTTCGGGCAGCTGAATCTTCTGATAAGCCGCCGCTGACTGGTACTTGCGCCGCGGCACGATGAGCACATTGACGAGAAACCAACGCAGCGGCGCCGGCATATCGATCACGAATGGATCCATGAGGAACTCGCGCAGATAACGTCCCACCGCGTCCGGCGCAGGCGCGTCAGGTGTGCCGAGATTGATGAGTAGGACCCCTCTGGTCATTCAGGTACGCCAGGTACGCACGCCTCCCGGCGTGCTGCTGTTCTCTTAGCGCGCCTCTCGACGTGCGTACCATCTCTTAGCACGCCAGAGGCGTGCGTACCATCTCTTAGCACGCCAGAGGCGTGCGTACCAATCGCTCGGCCACAAACGCTGACCGCTCGAGAATTTTCGCCAAACCAATCCTGCCGAGATAATTGCCAACCAGATGAATATTCTGCGGGGGCGCCGGCAACGTCGTCAGGATCCGTTCAAGTTCGATGCTGTAGTGAGGCAGAGCGTTCGGCCAGCGCGTCGCATGGATTGCCAAAGGCTGGTCGCGCGGTCCGTAAAAACGCTCGCGCTCGCCGGCGATGATCTGCGCGAATTCAGCATCGGTTAGACTGACGACTTCAGGATCGAGCGCGCCTCCGAAGATCCACGTCTCGGCGTGAGCCGGCCCACGTCCCTCAAAAATGAAATCGTTAAAAAGGACGCCGCGCGCACGAAAGCCCTGATCGCGTGGAAACAAACAGCCGAAACCTTTGAGCTTCGCGCTATCTGGCGGATAGAAACAGGTAACGGTCGCCAGCGAAAGCATCTCGACCCGGCTCAACGCGTGGCCAGGTTCAGGCGCGATCGGAGCCAGAAATTTCGCCGCCGCGCCGGCCGACAGGCAAACAATCGTTGGCTGATTAGCCGCCGGCTGATGTGCATGGCCGAAGACTAACTCCGCACCATTCGCTTTCAAATAATCCACCAGCCCGTCAATCAACTGCTGCATTCCTTTCGGAGGCGCCACGGTGCCGTGCAACTTTCCTTTCGCGGGCCCGGTGGTCTGCAAATGTTCGGGCAACTTCGCCTTACCGAAGATCAAACTTGCGCTGAGTTGCTCGGGATCGCCGGCGTAGATACCACCGAGCGCCGGCGACAGCAGGTAATCGGTGGCGCCATGGCCCAGCACCCGACGGCTCCAGGCGCCGATTGATTCGAAAGGATGAGGAGCGAATCGTCCCAGGTTGAGCGCGAGGCGGCCAGACGCTGTCATCATGTCGCCGATAGTCAGCGGCACTTGCTTCGGCTTGCCGCGATAGATAAAGCGGCGGCGTCCCTCGCGTCGCGTCATCAACAGCGGGACTCCGATGTCGGAACACATCGCTTCGACGCGCGCGGAAGAGAGCAGACCATTCGCAGCCGTTTCGATCAAGCCGTGCTCAGTGTGCAAAGTGCTGATCAAGCCACCAGGTCGATCAGACTTTTCGATGATTCGGACCTTGCACCCGCGTTTGATGAGAAAGTACGCGGTAGTTAAGCCTGAGAAGCCGGCGCCGACCACATTGATCAACTCGTTCATAAAAGAAATCCCTCTCCCTTTTGGGAAAGGGCGTCAGAAGCCCGACCGTCAGGGAGGGCCACATTAGCAAGGCGTCCGTCTGATGCAAACAGGCCCGCAGCACAAGTCGCCCTCCCTTACGGTCGGGCTTCTGACACTACAGCGCCTGCGAGAACACCTGCGGCCTTTGCTCCTGACTGCGCAGACGTCGGTCGAAGAACATGCAGGCATTGCGCAGAAATGGTGTGCCCTTCTCTGTCAGCTCCAGCGTGCCGTCGGCGATTGCGACCAGGCCATCGTCAATCATCGGCGACAGGAACGTGCGCGCATCATCGGCTTGATTGTCAGTCAGACGAACTCTGAATTGCGTCATGAACTGCAGAATCTGTTCGCGCAGTTGGCGATCCTCTTCGCTCAGGACGTGGCCGCGCAGCGTCGGAATTTCAAGATTGCGCACGCGGCGTTCATAAACCGGAAAGGCCTTCTCGTTCTGATGAAAGCAGGTCGGCGTTTCTGAAATGGCGCTGACGCCGAGCCCTAACAGCACGGTCGTCCGCGTTTCGGTGTAGCCCTGAAAATTGCGATGCAGCGTTCCTTTGCGTTGCGCCTGGGCCATGCCGTCATGCGGCAGCGCAAAGTGATCCATACCTATCTCGACATAACCCGCCACTTCCAGCATCTCTCTGGCCAATTCATAGAGCGCGCGCTTCTCGCCGGCGACCGGCAAATCTTCATCCTTGTAACTGCGCTGGGCCGGCTTGATCCAGGGCACGCGCGCAAAGCTGTAAAGGGCGATGCGGTCCGGGCGCAGGTCGATTGTCTTCGTTACTGTCTCTCGAAATCGCCCCGGGTTCTGCCTGGGCAAGCCGTAAATCAAGTCGTAATTGACTGAGGTGAAACCGAGCTCGCGCGAGATGTCGCTGATTGACCTGGTGACTTCATACGGCTGATGACGATTCACCAGCCTTTGCACTTCCGGATCGAAATCCTGCACGCCGATCGAGATGCGCGTGAAGCCGAGTTCATGAAGCATGGCCAGCTGTTCGCGAGTCGTGTGGCCCGGATGCACTTCGACCGAGGCTTCGAACCGATCGCGATCGATTTTCGCTTCCGACAAAATTGGTTTGAGGATTCGTTCCAGGTTTTCCTTCGCGAAGAACGTCGGCGTGCCGCCGCCGAGGTGAACACCCAGCAGCGCACGTTCGCGGAGCGCCGGGACGCGTTCACGATAAAGGCCCCATTCGGTCGACAACAGGCCGACGTAAGGATCTTCGCGGCCGTGATCGCGCGTGATCACCGTGTTGCAGGCGCAGAAGGTGCAAAGCGATTCGCAGAACGGCAGATGAAAATAAAGCGACCACGTCGCCGTTTCATCAGCGAACGATCGGTTCAGATGTTCGACCCACTGATCGGTCGTGGGCGAATCAGTCCAGAACGGAACCGTCGGATAGCTGGTGTAACGCGGCGCCGGAACATCGTACTTGGCAAACAAATCGGTCACTGCATAACCTCTCTTACTGTATCGACAAACATTCTGACATTGTCTTCCGGCGTTGCCGGCAGAACGCCATGACCCAAACCGCAAACCCAGCCGGGCCAGTCGCGGCCTTTCAGCGGCGCAAGATAATCGGCCAGGCGCCGCTTTAGTTCATCGCGCGTCGCGTGCAACAGCGCCTGATCAAAGTTGCCTTGCACGAAGCCTCTGGCAGACAGGTCGAACGCTTCGCGAATGTCCCAGCCATGATCGATTCCAACGCCGGCGAGACCTGGTGTCTCAGCTAAAAAGTTACGGAGATGCGCGGGCTGTGTCCCTTTTGAGTAATAGCCAATCCTGCTTCCGGCAGCCTTCGTCAGACGCAATAACTGAGGCGCCACCTCAGATTCGAAAAGCTGTGGCGACAGTTCACCGGCAGCCGTATCAAAAATCATCACTACTTCCGCACCGCTATCGATCTGCAGTTCGATATTTCGCGCCAGCAACGGCACCATCGTTTCACAGAAGCGCGCGAACAACGGCAGCAGTCGCTTTGAATTAATTAGCGAGCCCTTGTGCGTGCCTTCAATCGCATAGACGAACAGCGTCCAGGGTCCGCCGACAAAGCCAATCAAACTGCGATCGGCTGGAAGTCGTGCGCGCGTCGCACGCAGTGCCTCGCCCTGAAACATGAGCTGCGGCCACGCGTCATCTATCGATCGCAGACGCAGGATCGAATCCTGATCCAGCTTCCATCCGAGCTGCGGACCATGCTCCGTATATTCCAGGCCCATGCCCAACGCCTCGAGCGGAAAGAGCAGATCGCTGAAGAGGATCGCCGTGTCGAAATCAAAATCGAGCACCGGACCGAGTGCGACTTCGGCGGCCAACTCAGGTTGCTTGCACAAATCCATGAACGAATATTTTGCGCGCAGCGCCTGGTAGTGACGGTGATAACGGCCCGCCTGACGCATCAGCCAGATCGGCGGTGTACGTTGCGGAATACGCGCCAGCGCGTTTTGAAAACGCGCGCTGCCGATTTGGAGTGCGGCGGCAGAGCGCAGCGGCGACGCC
>JADMIO011435014.1_pt1 | contig 25550 bp, 27 predicted proteins | sample 8958161 | NCBI WGS metagenome assembly JADMIO01 (sample SAMN16585339, study PRJNA669376) | soil metagenome | isolation source: Crop rotation soil | place: USA: Cullars Rotation, Alabama | collected 2011
CGCGACAACTTGTCCACGTGGAATTCTAAGCTTAGGATCCCAATGTGCTGGAAAGTGAGGTTTACGTGGGGCCGCTTTGCTTTTTTTAGCTTCTTTGGTATTTGTACCCATAGACAGGATATTTTGATTTGTCGATCAAATTTATGGTTTATCAATCTAAAAAATACCGGTGTTTCACCTTATATTGTACCAGAGTTTGGCAAGGTCTTAGTATAGAACTTACCAGATTTTACCCCCTTAGAACATCAGCCTGGATTTATCAACGTTTAGACTCATGATTATTTATGAAAAGCAACGCACAACCTCTCATTTTCATTGTCGATGATGACCCTGACGACCGGCAGATCATCCTCGACGCATTCCTGGAGAATAGTCCCCATATCGACTATGTCTTCATTGAGAATGCCGAAACGTTGCTGGACAACCTGCATTCCGACGAATCCGAGTTTCCAGCCCTTATCTTATTGGATCTGAACATGCCAGGTATGCTTGGGCTCCAGGCGCTCAAAGAAATACGGGGCAACAAAAAGTTCAGTCAAATTCCCATTATCGTCCTCACGACCTCCACCTTGCATCAGGACCGTAAGACTTCTTACGAATTAGGTGCCAGTTGTTTCATTCACAAGCCGGATTCTTATGGAGAACTGGTGGAAATCACAAATTCCATAGTAAAACTCTGGCTTCACGAAAAAACGCTGGCAACATAAATTAAGGAGGGGAACATTAACTTCAGGAAAAAGTGTGGAAATATTTCCACACTTTTTTAATATATATTTAATCGTAGAATCCACAGGAAAAAACCCTAACCCCTTAACCTTTAATTGACATTTTGATCGATGACGTTTACTTGGAACAAGTTTTGAACTACACAAAAAGGAATTAACCGAATTGCACATTACTTAAAAACATCTACCATGAAAGCGATCAAAATGTTAAGGTATTACCTTTTTGCCCTGGCCCTATTTACACTGCCCGCATTGAAGATGCAAGCAGCAGACGCCACTACCACCATTCATGAAGTTCCTTCCAAAGAGGCCATCGCCAATATGACGAAAGAGGAAAAAGCCGCCCGCCTGGAAGAAATAAAGGCACGGGTAGACGAGATCAAGGCGATGGATAAATCCACGCTCACGAAAGAAGACCGTAAAGCTCTCCGGCATGAGCTGAAGGAAATGCGCAGGGAGGCCAAGGCCATCACCGGCGTCTATATTTCCATCGGTGCGTTGATCATTATTATCCTGCTCCTGATCATTATCATCTAAGAACATAAAAAAAGACCGCCAATAGGCGGTCTTTTTTTTAAAGCTCTTCCAGTACCTGGTCCCCATGATCCTTTACAGGGATCTTCCTTATAAAATTATCATAGCCCTCCTCATCATCGTGATTACTATAAGCGCCATAGGCGTCCAGGCTATACCCGATGAGATGGTCATTCGCCTCGATGACATATAGAATGGAAGAATCTGAAGGATTCGATTCACCCTCGAAACGATATGTCTTTACGATCGCCAGATCTTCAGGCTGATAGGTCTTCCCCTTTCCCGCTGTAAATCCCCCGGGGGTCCAGCGGAACTCATTATCCGCCTTGCGAAGACGGAGCCTTTCCAACACGGTGGCCAGCGTGGTCATGTCGTCTTTGATGTTTGCGTCTGCCATACAAATAAGTTTTAAGTTAACGGTTTCAATGCTTTAGCATAGAGATCAAAAGCCATGCCCTGGCCCTGCCTATTCATCCCATCTGCACGTCCATACGTCAAAGAAATTTCACCCCTCCCCTCGCGGAAGCTAGTTTTAGGCTATAAAACCTATCACCATGCCGACACTGCAATTCAGGACCGCCATCGCCACTGCCGAAACGACTGCCGTCAATCCAGCAACCGCCTCCGGCGCCATTGCCAGGACCACTCATCGCCTGTTATACATCGACAACCTCCGCTGGGTAATGATCATGCTGGTGCTCAGTATGCACGCAGCCGTCACCTACAGTCATCTCGGGAGCTGGTATTTTATGGAAGACACTCCCGTGAGCGCCCCGGAGACTTTTACATTCGCCACCTACCAGGTATTTCTGCAATCCTTCTTTATGGGTTTCCTGTTCTTTATAGCCGGCTATTTCATCCCCAGGGCGTATGATACAAAAGGTGCTATCAAATTCCTAAAAGACAGGGCTTACCGGCTGGGTCTGCCGCTGCTGCTCTTTGTATTCCTGTTACAGCCTGTTTCTATATACTGTATCTTCCTTTTTGACGGAAAGGCTCCATGGAACAGCTTTGGAGAGCTGTATGGACGTTATATCAATAAAGGATGGTGGCTCGGCGGTACAGGCCCTCTCTGGTTCTGCGAGGCCCTGCTGATCTTTTGTATAGTGTATACCCTGTTCAGGGTCATCTCCCGCAAGATGGGAAAAGCAACCTCATTTGGCAAAAAATTACCCTCAAAAGCCACCGTTTGGGGATTTATCGCCCTTATTACAATAGCCAGCTTCCTCGTACGATTCCCCTGGCCCAACGGAACCAGCTTTTACAACCTTCAATTTTGTTATTTCTCTCAGTACATTTTTTTCTTCAGCGCCGGCATCCTGGCCTACAGGGGCGACTGGCTGAACAAGCTCCCGGCGAATACGGGCAGATATTGGGGTCGCGTGGGACTTATAGGAGGTATCATCCTCTGGTTGACCGGCATCCTTTTCGGTGGGGCCTTGAAAGGCGACCTGACGCCATACCGGGGCGGTCTGCACTGGCAAAGCCTGACAGAATGCTTCCGTGACCAGTTGGCCGGAGTAGGTATTTCCCTCTTCCTGCTCATCTGGTTCCGTCGGCGCTTCCAGGAGCAGGGCAAGTTCGCCAGGTATTTTTCAGCCAACGCTTTTGCCGTATACGTATTCCATACGCCCGTGCTGATAACGCTGAGTAAAATGATGATCGGTCTTCACCTGCCGCTGCTGCTGAAGTTCATACTCCTCACCCTGCTCTCCATCCTGGTGACCTATGCGCTCAGCTCCTTAATTTTGAGGAGGATCCCCTTGCTTAAAAATATCCTGTAACTTGTGAATATGCACAATCGTTTCTGGAAATACCTGTTCCCCGCCTTGTACGGGCTGGTGGTATACTTTACCATCCGGCTGCTGCTGGACTCGGTCACAGGGATGAAATTTTGGGAAAGAAGAAGATGGGAACAGACTTCGCTCGAGATGGTATACTGTATCCTGGTAAGCTACATCTTCGTATGGGTATTCCGGCGGCTGTTCCGCTGGTTTGACCAGCGCTGGGCGCATGAACATTACAGTACCCGGCGGATCATACGCGAGCTGCTGTATGTTTTCCTGGTAAACCTCTTATTCCAGAACTTATTCCTTACCACCTTCTGCGCGCTGACGGATGACGGCGCCCAATGGTATGACATAGCCGATGTCAATACGATCCCCCTGCTGTATGTCCTGATCTATTACGGCATCGTCCGCAGCCGCACTTTCCTGAAAGCATATATCGACGGCAAGATCCAGCTGGAGAAGATCACCAACGACCAGTTGCAGACAGAGCTGAAATTCCTGAAAGCGCAATACCACCCTCACTTTCTTTTCAATGCCCTGAACACTATCTACTTCCAGATGGATGAAAATGTGGCCGCGGCAAAGAAGAGCGTGGAGAAATTCTCCGAGCTCCTCCGCTATCAGCTGTACGACCAGCAGCAGACCGTGCCGGTGAGCCAGGAAGTCCGTTATCTCCGGAACTTTATCGAGCTGCAGGAAATCCGTTCGTCCGACAGGCTGCAGCTCTCCGTCCATTTCGATGACAAGCTGAACGGGCAGCAGGTTTACCCCCTGCTGATGCTACCCCTGGTGGAGAACGCATTCAAATACGTGGGGGGTGACTACTGGATCCGCATCGAGGCGCTGGTCAACCAGGACGAGCTACGCTTCAGTGTCGCCAATGCGACTCCAGGAGAAATACCGATACCTGTATCGGACCAAAAAGCCGGCGGCATCGGTCTGGATAATCTGCGCAGGAGACTGCAATTGCTGTATCCGGAAAAACACCGGCTGCAGATAGAGAAAAAAGAGGGTGAATTCTTCGCCGGGCTGATATTAAAAATCAACGCATGAACGATAAGATAAAATGTGTAATTACTGATGATGAGCCCTTTGCCCGTAAAGGCTTACAGGGATATGTAGAACAGATCGACTTCCTGCAACTGAAAGGTGTATGCGAAAATGCTGTGGAGTTGAACTCCCTCCTTAAGAAGGAGCCGGTAGACCTGTTGTTCCTCGACATCGAAATGCCCTATGTCACAGGCATCGACTTCCTTAAAAATATCACCGCGCCTCCCAAGGTCATCTTTACCACGGCCTATGAGAAATATGCTCTGCAGGGCTTCGAGCTGGAAGTACTGGATTATCTGCTCAAACCGATCTCTTTCGAGCGGTTTATGCGCGCCGCCAACAAGGCCTTTGATTTCTTCAGGGGCCAGCAGGTCCCTCCACAGGGAGAGGATTACATCTTTGTCAAGGCAGACAACAAACTGGAGAAGATACACTTCTCGGATATCCTCTTTATAGAAGCATTGGAAAACTATGTGGCCATTTACACAGGGCAGAGAAAGATCATTACCCATCTCACACTAAAGATGATACAGGAGAAACTGCCTCCGGGCTCCTTTATCCAGCCTCATAAATCTTATATTGTCTGTATCGGGAAGATCAACTCCATCGAGGGGAATATCCTTCACGTGCTGCATTACCAGGTCCCCATCAGCAAATACCAGAAGGAGGACATCATGGAGAAGATCGTTAACAGCAAGCTGCTGAAACGCTAGCCTGGCCTACGGCATTTCCAGGATCTGGCCTGCTTCGTCATCCGCACGATGATGTAAGTTTGAAGATCAAAAGACAAAAGACATTTATGAACGAAGTTTTCCCCCTCAACGGCGCCATTACAGCTTTGAATGGCCATACTGTCTGCTTGCAACCAGCCTGTGAAGAGGACCGTGAGTTGATCCGTCCGCTCGCCAGGGACGAACGTATCTGGGAGTTCACGAAGACACTCCTGATCGATGACACCTACGACCTGCAATTCGACGATTATTTTGACGAGGCATTGAGGCTTCCGAAGCTGGGCGGCCGGGCCTTTATTATCCGTACGAATGATAGCATCATTGGCATGACACGTATGTTTCATGTCGAATGGAAAGACAAGCGGCTGGAAATAGGCCATACCTGGTATATTCCCTCCGTATGGGGAAAGGTATACAATAAGGAATGCAAGCTGCTGTTGCTGCAATATATCTTTGAACACCTGCGGTTCCTCCGGGTAGAGTTCAGGGTGGCCCATCAGAATATTCGTTCACAACGGGCCGTGGAAAAGATCGGGGGGGTGAAGGAAGGCGTGCTGCGGAAATTCGCCATCCGCAACGACGGGTCACGCCGCGATACGGTAGTCTTCAGCATCATCGACGATGAATGGCCGGAGCAAAAACTGAGACTGCTGCAGATGGTACAGGCCGGCCTATAACCTTCTTCTCATCCACCAGTCGGTCTGCACATCGCTGCCCAGGATAAAGGGATGGTCGCCAAACTTTTCGAATCCCCACCTGGTATAAAAGGCAATGGCCCTGTGGTTATGCTCCCATACGCCCAACCATATCCATTTCTTTTCCTTTTGCCTGGCCAGGTCCAGGCATGCCGACATGAGCGCCGCCCCGACGCCTTTACCGATGGCCGACTGTTCAGCGTAAATACGTACGATCTCGATGGCAGGTCCGTCCCTGATGTCCGGGGGCGGCTCGTGCTCCAACAACCGGACATAACCCACCGGCTGCCGCTGCAGGTAAGCCAGCAGGAACGTATTCCCCGGCATACCTACCTCCGCCATAAGTGATTCCCGGCTGAACTGCCTGTCCATATACTCGGCAATGTCTTCCGGCGTATTCTGGGAGGCAAAGCTGTCGTAAAATGTCCGCCGGCTCATGTCCGCCACCAGCGCTGCGTCCTCGGCTGTAGCCAGCCTTATCTGTACAGTTGATTCCATTGTCTGCAATCTAATAAAAATTTCTTACTGTCCTTTTGCATCCAGTATCATCGGGGTACTGCCTTTCCCCATGACGAGGATCTTTGTGTTGGGAGATTTGGCGATCTCCAGCTGCGCCTTGATGCTCTCATACTGCAATTGTTTGTCCGACAGGCTTTCGCTGATGATCCGCTGATAATCGGCAATACCCTGGGCCTCCACTCTTTTTCTTTCCGCCTCCTGCTTTTCCTTCTGCAGCACGAATTGCATCTTCTGGGCATCCTGCTCGGCCGTTATCTTTTGCTCAATGCTGGTTTTGACTGCTTGAGGTAATGTGATATTACGGATGAGTATCTGTTCCAGCAACAATCCTCTGCGACGAAAATCATCTTCGATGCTCTTGGTGATACGGGTCTGGAACTCGTCTCTTTTAGTCGAAAAAAGGGAGACGGCATCATAATACACTGCGTTGTCCCTGATCTTGGTACGGGTGAGGGGCCGTACGATCTTATCCGTATAGTCGATGCCGGTCTGTCGCAGGATGTCCGGCGCGGAAGTAGGTAGTACCTTATACAGGACCGTAAGATCGATGACAACTTCCAGACCATCCGCGCTCAGTACCCGGATGGCATCGTCGCCTTCCTTCGCGCCTTCGTTGTGGACTGCGCTCATCGTGTAATTCTGTGTCTTGATATCCATGCGCTGGACGTCGACCAACGGATTGATCAGATGCAGACCGCTGGGTAGGACATCGTTTTGTACCGAACCATACAACACCTGTACGCCTATCTCGCCCGCCCCGATCTGTATGATACAGGCTGTCAGAATTCCGATGAGCGCCATGCCCAGTCCGACCAGGCGCAGGATACGGGCGTAAGGAGAAAAGAAAGAGGGACGGCGTAATGCGAGGGCTCCCGCGAGGAAAATAATGAGCCCCAAAATAAGGAGTGCCATAAAAAAGGGGTTTGGAGTACCAAAATTACATCGTCCGGCAACTACGGGCTCAAAGGAGTGTCTAACGGTCATAGGCCGTGATGAGACGCAAAAAAAACGGAGCACAGCGGCATAAAAATAAAGCTCCCCTCATTGAAATGAGGGGAGTCTTGTTAATTAACTATAATATTCATTCACATAAAAGACGCTATTTTTTCTTCCGCAGGTTGGGATGCGGAGCCGGCACAGTGTTCGGACCTTCTTCACCCGTGCTGTCCTTCAGATCCACCGTATTCTCCTCTCCGCCGCTCTGTCCATAACGGAAGATAAACCTGTCGGAACCAATCCCTTCTTTCTCAACCAGGTAGTCAATGACCGCATTGACGCGATCCCAGCTCAGCTGTTGTGCGGACTTGCTGGATTCCCCGTAACCCACCACTGCGACCTTGCAGTTGGGGTTATTACGCATTTTTTCACCGGTACTGGCCAGCAGGGCCTTTGCATCTTTGCCCAGGGTCACGGAACGGCCTTTGAATGTGATGCTGGGAAGGTCTCCGATATTACACTTATGGCCAGCACTTCCTCCATTGGCATCCATATAAGCTTTCAGGTCCTTACAGCATTGGGGATCCGGGCATTTACCCACGCCATCTGCATCGACGGGCTGACATTGGGTAGGCGTAACCAGCTCTTTATCCTTGTAGTCGGGTACACCGTCGCCATCCGTATCACGGCTTACGCCATGCACATCGACGGGGCTTCCTTTAGGGGTATTGGGTTCCATGTCGAACTGATCCGTCACACCATCCCCATCCGCATCATCCAGCACAGGCTTGGGAAGCTTCATATGCTTGGGGGCATTGATCTCATTATAAGCATAATCCAGCGGATTGATCCACCACAAGGGCTCTACAGCATGGCCGCCGATGTTGAAGTTGATACCCACTGACGCAAAATTGTAACTGTCTGCAGACCTCGTCGCAGCGATGCTTCCCGTGGCTCCCGGCGTATAGTTGCTCTGCCATTGCTGACCGTCTATCAGGTCGGAAGCGGTGAAAGTGTACTTGTCTTCTATGGCCAGGCTTATCCGCCTTGCAATCTTGAACTGGACACCAATACCGGCAACGCCCGCAATGGTGAGCGGATTGCCGCTGAATGTCGGACGGGAATCGTCTCTTTGCGCATCGGTAGACCATTTGCCGCTTAATTTATCTTTCAGGGCTTTCTTGACGTCTTTGCGATGCTTATAATCGAACTCCCCTGAGAACTGGGACATGACATCCGAATAATCATACGGGGTTCCGCTGTTATCGAGTGTTTTGTATTTGGTATCGAAGGCCACTGCCGCAATGCCGCCAAAGAAATAGGCATTGAACTTCGTCTTTGCCTTATGGAAATTGATATTATTGATCGAGAATACGCCTTGTAAAGAAAGTTCCTGGACAGTTGAGCGGTAGTTGTAGAACACATAGTCACCGGGACTGTAGTAAGCAGTCAGTACATTGTTCTTGCCCCAGCCCGAAGTCGGCTGCCAGTTGAGACCTCTCAGTCTCAGCCAGTCGTATTCCAGCCGCAGGGAAAATACATATCCCAGCGCCTTGCGGACATGAAGGCCAAAGCCGCCTGTAGGCCCCCAGTACCGGACATCGGTGATCCCTATGGGCACGCCGCCTTTCAAGCCGATCTCCCACTGGTTGCGGGGTTTGGCCGGAAAAGGATAAGCGTTATTCAAAAATTCATTGTGCTGGGCCATTCTTCGTGCTGGGATGACAGAAGAGTCCAGGATATTGTAGGAAGATGCTTTATCCCCATATTGACCATATACAGTGGTCGCCGACATCAATAAAATAGCCGATAGGATCAACACCAGGAAAGAAACGATGGCTTTCGAACTGCGTAACATTCTTTTGTTCATATAGGTATTCTTTATTTGGTAGGTTTATACCGATACTGCAGAATGAGAAGAGGAAAGACAGGAAGCTAAAAGGATTGCAAATGATTGTTATTGAATGGGTGAGCAAACTTACTGGCGTTAAGGATACTAAACAATACCCCGTTTTCGCCATTTGTTCACGGCTTCCATCCTGTTTTGTACTTCCAGTTTATTGTAAATATGTTTCGTATGTTTTTTCACTGTCTCCATGGTAATGCCCAGCCGGATAGCCACCTCTTTATACATCTTGCCTTCCGACAGGAGATCCAGCACTTCCTCTTCCCTTCTTGTGAGGAGCCCGTTCATACTATCGGCGATGGCTGTACGATTAAAGAAGTTGATCAGTGTGTGAGCGATATTCCTGCTCAGGGGCACTCCGCCGGCATGCAGTTCCCTGACGCTTCTTATCAACGCTTCAGGGCCGTCCTTTTTCAGCAAATAGCCTGTTGCACCCGCTTTGAACGCTTCCAGCACCGGGGTGTCGTCTTCTTCATAACCGGTATGTACCAGGAATTGGATGGTGGGATGTTTCTTCTTTAGCCGTCTCATACAGGCGATCCCATCTGCTTCCGGAGATTGTATCTCTATGAGCAGGATATGCGGCGGCTCGCCGGAAATTTCCTCGACGGCGTTCCCGGCATCTTTCCATATGCCGGCTAATTCGAATTCTGGGGACAGGGAAAACAGACTGTACAATGCCCGTCTGTATAAAGGGTCGCTTTCAATGATGCCAAGCTTGATAAGCGCCTGGGCGGATCCGGTTGTCATTACAAATATTTAGTTTCAGATCAAATACCCCTTTTGGGGTATATCGGTTCAATAAGCTCTTGTCCATGACAGGCCGGGTTCCCCTGAAATTAAACATTTCTTATTAAATAAACTATTTTATCCGGGGAAGCCGAGCAGGAAAGTATGCCATCCTTCTTCATTGGTGTAGGTGAGTGAGAACCCATAGTTATCACAGATCTGCCGTACGATGGCGAGTCCCAGCCCCATCCCTTCCGACTGGGCGTTCTTGGTAAACCGGTCGAAGATCGCCCCGGGGTCGAATGACAGCGGAGCGCCGGTGTTGCTGATCCGCAGCATATCCTGCTGCAGGCGGATACGGATGGACCCATTCTCATAATTATGCCGGATGGCATTGCCAAGCAGGTTGCTCAGGAGAATATCGGACAAATAGGCATTCATCTGCAGCTGACAAGGCTGAAGATCGGCAGTCACCGTAATATGTTTGTCCCTTACAAGGTCTTCCAGTTGCATCAACTTCTTCTCTATAAGAGGTGCAAACCCTACCGGCTCCGCCTGTTCGAATTGATGGTTCTCTATTTTTGTCAGCAACAGCAGGGATTGATTCAGCTGGCGCAGACGGCTGACGGCATCGTACATGGCTTGCAGCTGCAGGAGATGCTTCTCTCCCAATCCCTGATCCTGTATCATCAGGTCCAGCTTGGAGTTGATGATCGCCAGCGGCGTTTGCATCTCGTGCGAAGCATTGTCGGCAAACGCTTTTAAAGTTTCATAGTCCTTGCGGATCTGGCCCGTCATCTGCTCTACCGCCTGCCTCAGGTTGAGAAATTCCCTGATAGACGTAGGTGTATATGTCAGCGGCTCGCGGTTGGACAGATTGAATCCCCTGAGACGTTCCAGCGTCTGGTAAAAAGGCTGCCAGAGACGGCGTATCAGCAGGCGGTTAGCCAGGTAAAGGATGCCCAGCAGGATCAGGATCATTCCGGCAGTGACGAGCATGATCCATCTTTCCAGGTCTCGCGTGCCCATTTCCGACTTGCTCACGGATACCGTGTACAACCGCCCGCCGGCAGTGACGGAAAACAACAACTGACGAAAAGGGCGGTATTCATTGCGATCATAAGTGTCGCGCCGGATGATATTTATAAATTGTCTCTCCACCGGAGCTTTCGCCGGTGCAAAGCTGATCTGCTGGTCGCGGTAATTGGCAGGCTCGGGCATTTGATCATTCTGCTCCACATAATTGAGTATCTCTTCTTCTTCTACCCTGAGCGTATCGTCCAGTTGATGTATCAGCACCGTACGGATGATGAAATAATAGCTGACACTACCCAGCACCAGGGCAAGTATACTGGCAAGGATATTGATCCGGCTATAATGCGTGAACAGCTTCATGGAAGCATCAGTTTGTATCCCATGCCATAGACAGACTGGATATAATCTCCCGCACCTGCTTCCACCAGCTTGCGGCGAAGATTTTTAATATGTGTATAGATGAAGTCGTAATTATCCGCGGCGCCCATATCGTCCCCCCAAAGATGTTCTGCAATAGCGTTTTTCGACACGACCCTGCCTTTGTTATAGGCAAAATACAGCAGGAGCTGGTATTCCTTACGGGTAAGGTCCAACGTCTTGCCATTCACTATGACTGAACGGGCCTGTATATCGATGAGGATCTCCTCCAGCCGGAGAAGATTACTGCCGGCGGCATGACGGCGACGGATAATGGCTTCCACCCGGGCGCCCAGCTCCGAAAGATGAAAAGGCTTCGGCAGATAGTCGTCCGCCCCCAATTTGAGCCCCGACACCCTGTCTTCCAGCGAGTTGCGGGCGGAGATGATGAGGACGCCATCCCCTTTATGATTGGCTTTCAACGTTTTAAGAAGCTCGAAGCCATTCCCGTCCTGAAGGTTGATGTCCAATAGGATACAATCATAATCATGTTGCTCTATCTTCTCCAGGGCGCCCACATAGCTCTCCGCCTGATCGCAGACGAAGCTTTCCTGCTCCAAATAGCTGCTGATACTGTCGGAGAGGGCTTTTTCATCCTCGATAATCAATAACTTCATACTGGCAAGTTAACTTTTTTCCAGATTTCTGATTATTTATCACTACCTTTGCAAGCTCTTTAAAAAGCACTCATGAGCAGCCGCCGGGAATTTGAAATAGCGTTTGTGGGCCTTAAGGCTGGTATTCATGAGTTTAGCTATCGGATTACCGATAAGTTCTTTGAGGCTTACCAGCAGCAGGACTTCCGTAACTGCGAGGCCAATGTGAAGCTGTCTCTCGATAAGAAAAACAGCTTTATGCTCCTGAAATTCGAGATCGGGGGCCGGGTCGAGATCGCATGTGACCGTTGCGGCAACATGCGTCCATTGGAGTTATGGGATGAGTTCAACGTGCTGGTCAAGCTGGTGGAAGACCCCGAGATCATGAACCAGCAGGAGGAAGACCCCGATGTATATTATATACCCAAAGGGGAAAGCCATCTGCATGTATCCGATTGGATCTATGAGTTCATCAACCTCAGCATTCCCATGCAACGCATGTGTAATGAAAAGGAGATCGGCGGACCTTATTGTAATAAAGAGGTCCTGGAAATGCTGAAGAAGCTGGATAGTGAAAAGAACCAGGCATCCAATCCCTTGTGGAAAGGGCTGGAAAAGTTCAAGAACCTTGACAAATAATTAGAATACGTAAATTAGAGAGATATGCCAAATCCGAAACGCAGACATTCCCAACAGCGGAGCGCAAAAAGAAGGACGCACTACAAGGCTGAGAAAGTGACATTGAGCAAAGACAGCACGACCGGGGAAACCCATGTACGCCATCGCGCACATGTGAGCGAAGGAAAGTTGTACTACAAAGGAAAAGTAGTAGCTGAGAACGCACCGGTTAAGTAGACAGCATGAACATTGGCTTAGACATGATGGGAGGGGATTTCTCACCGCTGGAAGCAGTCCGTGGTGTACAGCTGTACCTGAAAGCTGCTCCGGCCCCCGTCACACTTTTTCTGGTAGGAGATGAAACAAAGATCAATCCTCTGCTGCAGGAGCACAATATCCCTGCGGCAAAGGTAAAAGTGATCCATGCCCCCCAGGTGATAGAGATGAACGAACATCCCACCAGGGCTCTGAAGGAAAAACAGCAATCTTCGATCAACATCGGCTTCCACCTGCTGGCGAACGGCAAGATGGATGCCTTTATCAGCGCCGGCAATACAGGCGCAATGCTGGTAGGCGCACTCTACAGTCTCAAGCCCATCGAAGGTATCCAGCGCCCTACAATTTCCACCATCCTGCCCAAGACGAATGGCGGCACCGGAGTCCTGCTGGACGTCGGTCTGAACGCCGACTGCAAGCCGGAGAACCTGAATCAGTTCGCCGTCCTGGGTTCCCTGTATGCCCGTCACATTTTGGGTATCCAGCAGCCCCGTGTAGGTCTTCTCAACATCGGCGAGGAAGAAGGTAAAGGTAACATCCTTGCACAGGCCGCCTACCCCTTACTGAAAGAGAACAGCCAGATCCATTTCATCGGGAATATCGAAGGACGTGATCTGCTGCTGGACAAGGCAGACGTAATGGTCTGCGAAGGGTTCACCGGAAATGTGATCCTGAAAATGGCTGAATCCCTTTTCGGCATCACCCGCGAAAAAAATATCCATAGCGAATATTTCGATCAGTTCGATTTTGAACTGTATGGAGGCACTCCCCTGCTGGGTGTCACCAAGCCTGTGATCATCGGCCATGGTATCTCCCGCAGTAAAGCCTTTCTCAACATGATCGTCCTGGCGCAAAAAATGATCGAGTCCGATCTGTTGAGCAAAATGAAGGAAAGCTTTCACTCTTAAATAAAAGGCAGGTATGAAAGATTTCATTACCTACCTCAACGACTATCTCCGCCGGCTGACGCTTAAAAGTATTTTACTGGCGCTTTTTTTCATCGGTACGCTGATCGTTTGTAACTATACGGTCGGCATCGAAAAAAGGATACGGGTCATCCAACCCTGGTATCTTTCTCTTTGCTGCTTTTTTTTGTTCTATGGTTTTGTTTTCTATTTTATCTGGGGACTGGCAGGAGCGCCCAGGATACAGGACCATGCTTCCAGAAGGAATTTTCTGTTGATCCTCCTGATGGCGCCGATGTACTTCTCCTTTAAAATGATCCATTGGGACCTCACCCCTCTCCTTCCGGCCAGTCTACATTTCCCCTGGGACCGCTACGCGCTGATCATACTGCAATTGCCAGCCAAGCTGCTGTTGCTGTGTCTCCTTCTATGGTACTGTAACAAGCTGCTGAAGCACCATGCCCCCTCCGGCCCTTCTTTTTTCGGATTAACCACCAGGAATTTCCGTACAGCCCCTTATTTCCTTCTCCTCATATTACTGCTCCCACTGATAGCGCTCGCCTCTACACGGCCCGACTTTCTCCACACCTATCCCAAGGTCAGGAATATCGCCCTTATTACACCCTATGCCAAACCGCTATGGCCCTGGCAGCTGCTCTACGAGATCTCCTACGGTCTGGACTTTCTTTCCATCGAACTTTTTTTCAGGGGATTGCTGGTCATCGGACTGGCGCGCTATGCCGGCGAAAAAGTCATCCTTCCCATGGCCGTATTCTATTGTACTATCCATTTTGGCAAACCATTAGGCGAGTGTATCTCCTCCTTCTTTGGCGGGATGATCCTGGGCGTCATCGCGCTGCGGACCCGTAGCATCTTCGGCGGGCTCATCGTCCACCTTGGACTGGCCTGGCTGATGGAAGTCGGCGGATGGCTGGGGAACCTATTCAGTCTTTAGCCCGTCTACGGGATTGGCCAGCGCCGCCTTCATCGTCTGCAGGATGATCAGTGTTCCCATCACCATCCCGAGGCTAAGCATAGCCGCCAGAAAGGGCCAGGGCGTTATCGTGATCCTGGTGGCATACCCTTGCACCCAATGCTGCATGAGCAGATATGCTGGTGGTGTGGCTACCAGCGCCGCTATCCCCAGCAACGGCAGGTATTCCCTGAGAAAAAGCCGGATAATGCCGGGCACGGAAGCGCCGATGACCTTGCGTATCGCAATCTCTTTTGTCCGCCTTTGTATGGTCGATGCAAGCAGACCCACCACGCCCAGCAGCACGATGACGAGGGCAAGCACAGTGGCGGCATTAGCTGCCTTTCGCAGCCGCAGCTCATCCGTATATATAAACTGTAAGGTCTCGTCCATAAATCTGTACTCAAAAGCCGCGCCCGGCAATAGCATTGACCACTTATGCTGTAATGCAGCCATCGTCGTACCGACATTACCGGGGCGTAGCTTGAAAGAGAAATAACGAAAAATATTAAACCTCGACACAGGCATAAATATCGCCGGTGAAATAGGGCTTCCCATGCCATCGAAATAAAAATCCTTCGCAACGCCGCTGATAGTATACAGCTGTGGATCACCTAACAAATGGATCCTTTGCCCCACAGCTTCCTGAGGTGACTTGTAGCTTAATGCCCTGGCTGTCGTCTCATTGATCACTACCCGCAGGGAATCCTGCACATCACTCTCTTTCGCCCCATGAAAGAATACACCCTTTTGCAGCGGTATCCGATACGTGTCCGCATAATATTCGTCTGTTACCAACGTCTGTGCAACGACAGCATGAGTGGAATCACTTCCTTCCCTGAATATTCCCCTGCTTCCGCTGTTCATACCATCCGGTATCTCGTAGGAAAGGGTTACCTCCTTTACACCTTGCATCTTTGCAAATTCCCCACGCAGGCTCTCCATCCGCTGCACGCCTTTTCGCGTCCAATCTCTCGGTAACTGCGCCGCAACGACATATTCTTTATCATAGCCCAGCCGGTCGCTGAAAAAAAGGCTGATCTGCTGCGAGATAATAATAGCTCCTACCAGCACCACCATGGCCGTGGCAAACTGAAAACCTACCAACCCCTTTCGCAGCAAAATATTTTCCCCTGTCGAAGACCTGCCTTTCAGCGAATCGACGGAAGCCAGGGCAGAAAGCCGGAAAGCCGGGTACAGACCCGCCACCCCACCAGTGAACAACGCAAACAAAGGGATCAGGAACCAGGCGGCGACCGGCAACACAGAAAGAGAAGGCAGCTGTTTTCCAAGCATACCGGATACCAACGGCACACATGCAACATACAGCAACAGTGAAAAAGCCGTGGCAACAACGGCCACCAGCACCGACTCTGTCAGGAACTGGACGATCAACTGCCGGCGCAGACTACCCAATACCTTGCGGATGCCGATCTCCCGCATCCTGGCCGTCGATTGACGTACTGAGAGATTTACAAAATTGATAATGGCCATCAGCAGGATAAAGACGGCGATGAATGACAGTGTGTATACCATCTTTTCCACCGTGCCGCCATTGCCGGAGAAATAATAGGATGTTAATGGAAGCACATCCACTTTCAGATCAGCTGCTATGAAAGGTCGAACATTCGCTTTGACCAACCGTTCGATGGGCCTGGCCAAGGCTTCGGGTCTTACTCCTTCTTGCAGCTCCACGTAACTGACGATGTAGATATTCTGCCAATCCATATTACGGCCAAAGAAGGCCAGGTTAGAGGCAGGTATAAAAAGGCGATTGTTATTGGCTTCATTCAGCCAGGTAACGGAATTACGGGTAGGATCCTGCAGTACACCGCTGATCCGGAACGCCTGCCTGTTCCCGGAGAAATTTTCGATCGTAAGGTCCTGGCCCACCACATCCGTCTTACCAAAATATTTCATCGCCCTGTCCGCTGTAATGACAACGGTAAAAGGCTGGTTCAGCGCCGTATGGACATCCCCATGTAACATGGGAAAACCATACATATTCAGCAACGTACTGTCACCCAGCTGGATGCCTTCACGGAAATGTTTGTCTCCATAGGAGACATTCGAGGTGATGCCATCAAAACGGTAATAGTTGGCAACCAGGTTGGGGTAGTTTTCCTTTAATGACCTGGCCAGTGGCCCCAATGTAGTAATAGAGGGTCCCATACCGGCGTCCTTCCATCCGCTGTTCAGAATATATTGCCGGCCGGCATGGGTCAATGTTCTGTTCACCCGCCATTCGCTCCAGCAATAAACCGCGCTCAGCAGCGCCAGGGCGATGCCTGTGGAAAGACCGATGACATTGATAAGGGAAAAGCTGCGGTTGCGGTTCAGATGACGGACCGCCAGCTTGAAGTAATTCCGGAACATAGTGGCTGAATGTTGGTTCACAGGTGCTCCACACACAGCATGCCACTATTTTAATATTTTGATAACCAATAAAATATAGTCGACTCACCCCACCGCTGCGTCCGGTTATGCCCACCCGTTGTCCGCCCTCATACAATGTGACGGCACTCAATAACCAAGACCATATCCGAACTTATATAAAGGATCCTTTGAATCATATGGGAGATCCTCCTTTTGCGCCCGTACAGCCGCCATGGAAGACGGGAGCTCAATGGGAAGATGCCCCCCAGGTTTAGCCTTGCCAAAGATCACATCCAGCACAGCTGCATCGCTGGCGCCGAAATCCGCCAGTAACCCCCTGGCATAAGCGCTGATCTCAGGTATCACGGCCGGGCGGTCCAGGTAGATGTCGACAATAGTAGGCATCACCGTGCCGGCCGGCCACTGGTTCCTGCAACGCTTCCTATCCGTCGGCTTTTATGCACTGGTCGACTTTTCAACCGTGACACCTCAGCCGGACGCCTTTTCCGACGACTGTACATGGTGGGACATCGGAGAGGTGGAACAGCTTATACTGGACCATTCGCAGATACTTTTCAAAGGCCTGGAAGTCCTGCGGGAACAACTGCACCATCAGCCAGTCGGCTACAATCTACTACCTTCCAAGTTCACCATGCCTGAACTGCAGAAATTATATGAGACGATACTCGGTCAAAAATTAGACCGCAGGAATTTTCAACGGAAGATATTAGCATATGGGATACTGCGCCCTCTGAAGGAAAAAAGACACGGTGTTGCCCATAAGGCGCCTCAGCTTTATAGTTTCGATATGACGAAGAATAAACTACAGCCTTTACATGACAAAAAATAAAAAAGCTACCAACCTGTAAGCCGGATTCTGTTCTCCGCCAATGACGGAGCGGCCATCATTTATCTGGCCCCTGCATTACTGCAGAGATCTAGCTGCCTACCCTCCGGCATCGGGCGGGCCGCCCTCAATCGCCGGTATACGTGGCATTTCAGCATGCAAGGTTTACCCGCCCCGGCAATTACTTGCCGGCGCCGTGGGCTCTTACCCCACATTTTCACCCTCATCCGCCTGAGCGGACAGTTATTTTCTGTGGCACTATCTGTTGACGCTGACGCGCCCCCCGGCCGTTAGCCGGTGCATTGCCCTGCGCTGTCCGGACTTTCCTCCCCCTTTACATAAAGTAAAAAGCGCGATGACCCGGTTGGTAGCAAATACAAAGGTAACATATCTTTACGGCATGATAAGACTGCTGGCTATATGTCTGCTACCCGCCTGTCTGGCGCATGGACAAACGAAATATGTCTTCCAGCGACCGGAGATGGGTTCCCCGTTCACCATCACCCTGTATGGCTCCGACTCCACCGCAGCAGCAGCTGCTGCAACCGCAGCCTTTCAGAAGGCCGAAGAGCTGAATGCCATTCTCAGCGACTATATCGACAGCAGCGAGATTAACCGGCTCAGCGCCACCAGCGGCCAGCATCGCTGGATACCAGTCTCTTCTCCGCTGTTCGAGATCCTCCGGCGGTCCTTGAAGGCCGCCCGGCTGAGCGAAGGCAGCTATGATGTCACCATCGGCCCTGTCGTACGTTTGTGGCGGCAGGCCCGGAAGACACACCAGTTCCCCGACTCAGCCCTTCTCCGCCAGGCCCTGGCAAGAACGGGCTACCGGTACCTCCGCCTGGATTCCACCACCCACTCCGTTTGGCTGGAAAAAGAGGGGATGCAGCTTGACGTAGGTGGGCTGGGAAAAGGGTTTGTCGCCCAGGCCGCGCTGGACCTCCTGCGGGAGCAGGGTTATCCTGTGGCCATGGTCAATGCAGGCGGTAAGATCGTACTTGGCCAGGTTCCTCCGGGTAAGGCCGGCTGGCTCATCGGCATCAATGCGCCAGGGGAAAAAGAAACGCTGCTCCCCACCTTTTTATCATTGAAAGAAATGGCGGTAGCTACCTCCGGCGATATTTATCAATATGTAGAGTTTCAGGGCAAGCGTTACTCGCACATCGTGGACCCGAAGACAGGTATCGGGCTCACCCGCAGGCGAAATGTAACGGCGCTGGCCCCCGACGGCACCGACGCAGACTGGCTGGCCACCGCCTGCAGCGTCCTCTCATGGCGCAAGTCCATGCAGCTCATCCGTAAAATACCCGGAGCCGCCCTGCTGGTGACAGAAATGAAAAATGGCAAAATATCCCGCAAATCCACGTCAGGTTTTAGAAATTATCTACAGAAATAGTATGTAAATTGAGCGCATGAACCGAACCATGCTTGCCTGCCTTGTCAGCCTGTTGACAGGCCAGGTCTCTCCGCCTGCGAAAGCTCCTTTTAGTGCGTATTCGCAGGAGATCGCCGGCACATCTGTCTCCTTTGTCATGACGCCTATCCCCGGCAACGGAAAGATCGACTCCTTCTGGATGGAAGAACATGAAGTCACTTATGATGAATACGTACTGTTCCAGGACGAAGCCCTGGACAAAGCGCCCGTACCGGACGGCATCACCCGTCCCAGCCCTCCTTACATCGACTTTACGCTGGGCATGGGAAAATCAGGCGGCTTTCCCGCCAACAGCATGAGCCAGTATGGCGCCATCATGTATTGCAAATGGCTCTATAAAAAGACGGGTATATTCTACAGGCTGCCTACAGAGGCTGAATGGGAATATGCTTGCCGGGCCGGCTCGACCACTGCTTATCCTTTCGGGGACAACGCAACCCAACTCTCCCAGTATGGCTGGTACAGCGACAACAGCGAGAACAAATATCATGCGATCAAACAGCTAAAACCCAACGCCTGGGGACTGTACGATATGCTGGGCAATGTAGCGGAATGGACCCTGGATCCCCTCACCCTGAAAGGAGGCTGCTTCCGGGATGTTGCAGACCAGCTGCGCTGCGCAGGACGTCTCCCCTATGACCGCAAATGGAATGCGCGCGACCCCCAGATCCCGAAAAGCAAATGGTGGAATGCGGACGCTCCCTTCATCGGCTTCCGGATCATGCGGCCCCTCCAACAGCCGGATGCAGCCGCCGCAATAGAATTCTACGACAAACTCTTGACAAAAAAATAACGAACCATCATTCATTGTTAAATTGCAGTTATCATGAATCAAAAATCCACTTCTTCCAATCAAAGCAGAAGAGACTTCGTTAAAAACACCTCCCTGCTGGCAGGCGGCATCCTGACCGCTCCATTGATGTCGCAAGCCAATTTCTTTTCGGGCGCAGATAATACCATCAAGGTAGCGCTCATCGGCTGCGGCGGCCGGGGTACAGGCGCCGCCGTACAGGCCCTCAGTACAAAACAGAATGTACAACTGGTAGCCATGGCCGACGCTTTTAAAGACAGGCTGGACGGCAGCTACAACAATATCCTGGAAGCCCTGGAAGATAAAAAGAACCGGGTCCAGGTGAAAGAAGAAAATAAATTCACCGGCTTCGACGCCTATAAGAAAGCCATTGCCATGGCTGATGTGGTGATCCTCGCCACGCCTCCCGGCTTCCGCCCCATCCACTTTGAAGAAGCCGTAAATCAAGGCAAGCACATATTCATGGAAAAGCCGGTGGCTACCGACCCCGCAGGCATACAGCGCGTACTGGCCGCCGCCGAAAAGGCCAAAGCGAAAAAGCTCAACGTGGTCGTCGGATTGCAACGCCGCTATCAGGCCTCCTATCGCGAGCTCATCAAGCGGGTACATGACGGCGCCATCGGAGAAATAACATCCGCACAGGCATGGTGGAATAATGATGGCGTCTGGGTACACCCCCGTCAGGCAGGCTGGACGGAAATGGAATACCAGATGCGCAACTGGTATTACTTCGTGTGGCTCTGCGGCGACCATATCACCGAACAACACATCCATAACCTGGACGTGATCAACTGGGCAATGGAAGCCTATCCCGTGCGCGCCCAGGGCATGGGAGGACGTCAGACGCGTACAGGAAAAGAATACGGACAGATCTACGACCATCACTATGTAGAGTTCCAATATGGCAACGGCGTCGTCCTCAACAGCCAGTGCCGGCACCAGAAAGGGACCATGAGCAAGGTGGACGAGCTGCTCATCGGCACCAAGGGCAGGGTTTACTGTGATTCCGCCCGCATTGTGGACAATAAAGGAAACCTCATTTATCAATTCGATAAAAAGATGGAGAACCAGCCCTACCAGAACGAACACGACGAGCTGTTCGCAGCCATCGCCAGGGGAGAATATAAATTCTGGGACGCTGAGCGCGGAGCCCGTAGCTCTATGACATCCATATTGGGTAGAATGGCTACATATTCCGGTCAGAACGTGGAATGGGATAAGGCTATCAACTCCAATATCAACATCATGCCCACGGAGTATGCTTTTAATGCAACGCCGCCCGTACTGCCGAATGCCGACGGGTTCTATCCCGTGCCGGAGCCGGGGCAGACGAAATTCTTTTGATAAAAAAAGCCGCCTTTACGAGGCGGCTTTTTTATCTATTTGAAGTTATCACTCTCCCTGTAAGCCTGTATCAACGCCATCTCTCCTTCCTTCCCCGGACGGGCATTCCCATGCTCCATCCCCAGTACGCCCCGGTACCCCTTATCATAAATATGCTTGAAGATATTCTTATAATCCATTTCCCCCGTCGTAGGCTCATTACGGCCAGGATTATTCCCGATCTGGAAATAACCGATCTCACTATAGGTGAGATCAATATTCCTGATAATATTCCCCTCATTGCGCTGCATATGATACATATCGAAAAGTATCTTACAGGAAGGGCTGTTCACCGCCCTGCAGATGGCAAAGGTCTGGTCGGAATGTCGAAGGTAAAGATCCGGCGTATCGCTCAACGGCTCCAGTACCATAATGATCTTATGCGGCTCCAGGATCTCCACACCTCTACGCAATGCATCGATGACATTGGCCATCTGGATCCCCATCGGCAGATGCCTTTCGAAATCACCAGGCACGACGGTCGTGAGCACTCCCCCGCAACGCTTGGATACTTCCACCGCCTCCCGGCATCCCTTCAGAAATATCTCCAGATGCTCGGTCTTGCCGGCAGCAAGGGTATTGGCGCCATTCCCTCCTTTGTCCAATACAAACACACCCATGGACATACCAAGTTTTGCCAGCGTGTCCCCTATCTTCTGTTGCTGCTCGGTCGACCTGCGGGCCATGCCATTGTCTTCGATGCTGCGAAAACCCTGATCATAGGCAAATTTGATCTGATCGATAAAGTCGGGACCCGCACTGTTCTTGAACATACCGTCATGCGTCCCATAATTAAGATTGAAAGGCTTCCCATCCTTTGAGGTCCTGTTCTCTTTGGCCGATACTGTGGCGCCCGTCAGGACTGAGGCGCCGGCAAGCAATGAATGCCGGATAAAATGTTTACGTTCCATAGATCGTTTTATGATGGACTAAGCTAGGGAATTTTTCCCTGGTCTGAGAAAAAAGCGGTAAATTATTGGAAGATTATCATGACGCATCACCAATATACCCCCACTACTCCGCTGGACCAGTATATCTCCTGTTTTACCTACTATAAAGGATACAGACCGGAGCATAGTATTGACCGTTACTTACCCAATGGTAATGTGGAGATCATCATGGATCTGACCGGGGAACCCAAACACATCTATGACAACCATACCCTGACGGCTATCCAGACATGCACGGACATCTGGATCTCCGGCATGCGGGAGTCTTTCATTACCATACCCTCCGGTCTGAATGCGGAAATGTTCATCATCGAATTCAGAAAAGGTCAGGCATATTCATTCCTGGGCTATCCCCTGACCGAGATCACAGGTAAGGTAGTCGATGGAGATCTGGCGCTTTCGGCGATATTCTGGGAGCTGAGAGAGCAACTGCTGGAACAATCGTCACCGGCCGCCATGTTCGCCGTAGCCGAAGAACGGCTGTTGCAACACTTTGGCGGTCGTTTATCGGTCAACCCTTTTATACACTACGCCGTCAGCGGTGTCCTCGCGGCCCCTTCAACACTCACCATCAAAAGCCTCGCGGACAAAACAGGATATTCCTCCAAACATTTTATCCGGATCTTCACCGACCACGTCGGTCTCAGTCCAAAGCGGTTTCTCCGTATCATCCGGTTCCAAAAGGCCATCTCCGATATCGAACGAAAGGGCGCACAACGGTGGACTTCCCTGGCCTTGGACTGCGGCTACTATGACCAGGCTCATTTCATCTCCGATTTCAGGAACTTTTCCGGTTTTACGCCGCTGGAATATTTGAGAAGAAGGAATAGCGAGCTATTGAACTACATCCCCGTGGGATAGGTAAATTTTTTCCTATACTTTGTTCGGGAACTGTATTTACTTTGTCGAAAACGTTAATATGTATAGATCGATACTGCTGCTGCTGGCTGTCACTATCTGCATGACATCCACGGCCCAGACCACCAGGGGGCCTCTCGCTCAGGCGCTGACCGGCGAATGGAAGAACCTTTATGTAAAGATAAATATCAGGGACAAAGTGATGGAAGCCGACTCATCCAATTGGGAAGAACGTCTGCATATCAAACCCATCCACACTTATTTCAATAAAGACGGGTCATACAGATCGGAATATCGCAATTTACAGGATAGTCTCGTACGGGTAGCCTCCGGCAGCTGGGCCATCGAAGGAGATACGCTGATCATGAACGAGACAAAGCCGGAAGTAAGCCGCTCAAAGTTCCAGCTGCTCATAGAACAGGATGTCGCCACATTCAGGGGATTGATCGACTTCGACGGGGATGGAAAGGCAGACGACCTATACTATGGACGACAGCGGAAATGCCATTAATACTGGAAGAATATCTCCGTCGCCCCGTACCCATACCTGGGATCATAACGATTGACAAAGCTTTTGACCTTTCGTTTGGCACGCAGTAACTCATGGACCTCATCCCGCAGCTTGCCGGAGCCGACCCCATGGATGACGACCATCGAAGGCAGATGATGGGCCAGCGCCAGATCAAAATATTTTTCGAAGGTCTGCAACTGGAGCGTGAGTATCTCAAAATTGTCAAGGGACTCCCACTTGTCGGTCAGCTTTTCGATATGCAGGTCTAATTCAGAACGGGGAGACTCCAGGTGCTGACGAGCCTTGGAAGCTTCGTAGACCCGGAAGTTGGAACCGGCAAAAATGCCCGTATTGATCGTAACCGGTGTTTCCTCCACCACCTCGCGGAATGGATAGATGTCAAAAAGCTTAAAGGAAAAAGTGGCTTCCCCTTTCTTTTTTATTTCCTCGATACGGCTGAACACCTGTTTGGCCTTCAGCTTAAGAGAGGTCTCATAGTGATCCGCCTTTGTCTTATCAGGCGTGAGCAGGGAAAATTCGCATTCGAATACAGGATTGTCATTCAGATTGGCAAAGGGAATGTCGTGGATATAGAAATCCTGAAAAGGAGGGATCTGGTTGTCCAGATCGAATTCACGCTGACCAAAATAGGCCAGATGATAGGAAAAATGATACCCTGTGCCGGTATTGTTCACCAGATGGATCTTCAGGCTTTCCACCACATCGTCCCCGAACTCGTCATTGTCGAATACAGGCAGAAAGGTCAGCCATACGCCGTCGGCCAGCTTGGCGATCCGCTCTTTCTTCGGACTTGATTTGCCGGGCTTCTCCGGGGGCAATTGGTCGATGTATTTCCTGGGCTTCTTTTCAGGAACAGCCGGTGTCTTCTGAGAGAACCGTTTAAAATAAGGGAAATCCAGCTGATCGGTATAGGCGGGAAACCGGACGCCCCGTACATCTACCAATACCATTTTGTCATTGATGATCTCTACCACCTCCCCTTCGTCGTTGGAATGCTGAATGACAACCTTGTCGCCTACCTCGAATTTCATACAGCAAAGTTAGGACATTTTCAATCGGCTTCGGCGATAGCCATAAAGGAAATAGATCACCAGCCCGATACCCATCCATATGAAGAACCATTCCCAGGCGATAGCCCCGATCTCTATCAGCAAATAAGCGCAGAACAGCACGCCCAGAACCGGTATAAGAGAGTACTTTTTTATCATGGTAACGATGGCCAGCAGTCCGGCCAGCAGCGTATAAACCAGGAGCAGCGCATCCTGCAGCCCTATGCTGCCAAGATGCAGCAGCGCATCCTGCAGCCGTTGGCGGAAGAGATAAAGGAACAACAGGTAGAGCAAGGGAACTATCCATTGTCCATTGATATAGGGCAGACGAAAGCTCCTTTTTCCTTGCCCTTGCATGCGGGGCAGCAATATCACACCTCCGGACACCAGCACAAAGGCAAAGAGGGTGCCGATGCTGGTCAGCTCCGTCATCAGCGAGCTTTCCATGAACAGCGTGGGTATTGCCACCAGGATCCCTGTGATGATAGTGGAGAACCAGGGGGTCTTGTACTTTGGATGTATCTTCCCGAAAGCCTTGGGCAGCAGCCCATCCCGGCTCATGCTCATCCAGATCCGTGGCTGCCCCAGCTGGAATACCAGCAGCACGCTGGTGCAGGCCACTACAGCGCTGACGGAGATAAAATAGCTGATCCATTTCTGATGCACCCGGTTAAACACATAAGCCAGCGGGTCCGTGACATTCAGCTCGGAAAAGTTCACCATACCCGTCAGCACCAGCGCGATGAGAATATAAAGGATAGTGCAGATGATCAGGGAATACAACATCCCCTTGGGCAGGTCGCGCTGGGCATTGGTACACTCCTCCGCCGTGGTGGATATGGCGTCAAACCCGATATACGCATAAAAGACAGCG
>JADMIO011618443.1_pt1 | contig 25549 bp, 23 predicted proteins | sample 8958161 | NCBI WGS metagenome assembly JADMIO01 (sample SAMN16585339, study PRJNA669376) | soil metagenome | isolation source: Crop rotation soil | place: USA: Cullars Rotation, Alabama | collected 2011
TTGATTATTCGACCAACAACCTGCTCGGCTATGGCGAGTCGCTGGCCATCGCGGTGTCGGGCGGCAACTATCAGAAGGTCGCTTCCTTCTCGTTCACCGAGCCGTACCTGCGCGGCAAGCCGATCAGCCTCGGCTTCAGCATCTTCTATCAGGATTACCAATTCATCGGTCAGGGTTTTGGCGCGATCACGACGCAAAACCTCTTCGGCGGCTTTTCGGGTGAATCGCTGTTCACGCAGCGGACGAAGGGCGCGTCGGTCAGCCTGTCAGCGCCGCTCAGCTACTTCGCCAAGCGCTTTCGCATGGGCCGCTTCGTGCGCCTCGGCCTGTCCTATTCGTTCCGCACGAGCGACATTCTCGACCCGGCGGTCAACCGCGACAACGACCCGACCAATGATATTCCGGTCACTTTCCGCCAGAGCGGCGTGACGCAGTCAACGGTGACGCCGACCATCGCCTTCAACACGCTGAACTCGTCGCTCGACCCGACGCTGGGCCAATCCCTGACGCTCGGCCTGTCGTATTCGGGCGGCATACTCGGCGGCAAGGTCAACACCATCGAGCCGACGGTCGAGTACAAGCGCTTCTTCCCGCTGTTCGCCGGCAAGGAGGCCCGCGCCAAGATCGAAGCCGGCAAGCAGACGCGCACCTTCGGCTTCCGCGCTCTGTTCGCGACGATCAACTCGTTCGGCACGCCCTTCGAGTCGAACTCGTTCTCATTCATCGGCGGCATGCCGTTGTTCGCGCGCTTCTTCCTGGGCGGCGAAGATTCGATTCGCGGTTACAACATTCGCGGCATCGCGCCGACAGCGCCGATTCAAACGACGACGACGACGCGCAACCTGTTCGCCACCGACCTCAGCGGCAACCGCCTGCGTGTGCGGCGGGCGCGCGAGGCGACCGCCAACAGCATTGACCCGCGCGTTCTCAATTCATTCCTGTTTCAGGATCAGCCGACCACCAGCCAGCAATTCCCCGCCTTCCTCGGCGGCGATAGCGAGTTGCTGTTCAACTTTGAATACCGCATCCCGATCATCGGGCCTTTGCAGTTTGTGCCGTTCTTCGACATCGGCTCGGCCTTCAACCTGCATAGCCTCAGCGATCAGGCCGAAAAGAGCGAGTTTCTGACCAACCAGACGATAGGCTTCGTCACCCTGAACCCGCGCGGGCTGAAGGCGACGCAGAGAGAGATTCGCCGGGCGACGACGCCGGAGACGCCGGCAGGGTCGCTACCGCCGGGATTTCGGACGGTGACTATCAGGGGCGAGCAGTTGGTCAACCAACAGGGGCTGTTCTCGCAGGCCGCCGCCGGCATCTTCGATAACTACCGCGCCAGCGTCGGCGGCGAGCTTCGCATACAGGTGCCGGTAATCAACGTGCCCTTCCGGCTGATCTTCGCACTCAACCCGAACGCGCGGACTGACAACCCATTCTTCATCGAGGAGAAGAAGGCGGTTCGCTTCTCGGTCGGTAGAACGTTCTAAGCATCGGTATCTGGTTTCTGGTTACTCGTTCCTGATTCTGAGGATTGTCTGTAACCAGAAACCAGATACCGCTAGCGGGCGAAGCCCATCGCTAGCTAAGGGAACTAGTAACCAGAAACCATCGCTGGTATAATGGCTTTTTCTCAGCGTGCGACTGACGCGTGCCGTTAGTCCCGATCAATTCCAAACACGACAGGAGCAGTTATGTTCAAGACTCGATTTGCTGCTTTGGCAGCAGTGATCCTGACCGCAGTGGCGTCAGTCGCTTCGGCGCAGCAGGCCACGCAGGCAGGCGTCGGCGCAGCGATTCCCGATGGCAAGATCGCCGTCATCAACACACAGGCGTTTCCCGAAAGCATCAATGAGTTGAAGCAAAAGTATGATCAAGTCTCCAACCAATTCAAAGATCGCTCACAGAGGTTCCAGGATGCCCAGACCCGCATAACGGGCATGGAAAATGATTTGAGGACCAAGCAGGGCGTCCTCAAGGCAGATGATTACGCCAAGCTGCAACAAGATTACGAGGATTTCAAGAAACGGACTCAGCGCGAGTTTGAGGATGCCAAAGGCGAATATGACCGGACGCTCGACAGCACCACCAAGCCGGTGCGCGACAAGCTCTATCAATTCCTGCAAACCTACGCGACGCAGCGCGGCATCGTGATGATCATCAACCTCGCCGGCGCTGCGCAGACCGGCACGCTCGCCTACTGGAGTCCCGGCTCCGACATCACCGACGATTTCATCAGCGAGTACAACAAGGCCAACCCGGTCGCCGGTGGCGCACCGGCGGCGACCCCGAAGCCGGCACCCGCGACTCCGGCCCCGACCCGCAAGCCTTAAGGCGCGATGAAAGGAGCTATTCCGATGAAGTTTTTTAAAGTAACATTCGCTACCATCGCGCTACTGAGCATGGCGACACTGGCGGCGGCGCAGCAGGCCGCCGCGCCCGCCGGCCCGCCGTCGCTGCCGAAGGGCAAAGTCGCGGTCATCAACACGTCTATGTTTCAAGAGCAAGTGCTGGAGTTCAAGGCCAAGATGGAGGAGTTGAACCGCCAGTTCGAGCCGCGCGTCAAGGATGTGCGGGGATTGCAGGATCGCATCGCCGCTCAGGAGAACACCATCAAGACGCAGAGTCAGGGCGGCGCGCTGTCGGCGGCGCGCATTGCCGAGATGACCGAGCAGCTCGAAGCCATGAAGAAGGACTATCAGCGCAAGGCTGAAGACTTACAGGCCGACGCGACGCGCGCCAAGGATCGCGCCTTTGAGCCGCTGACCGCCAAGCTCGTCAAGTTCGCGCAGGATTACACGGCTAAGCGCGGTATTGTGCAGTTAATTGATCTGGGGAACGCGCTGCAATCGGGCACGCTCTTGTGGTACGACGCGCGCACCGACGTGACGGAGGACTTCATCAAGGAGTACAACAAGGTCAACCCGGCGGCGGTCAGCGCTCCCGCTGCCACGAAGCCATAGGCCAGTAAAAATTAAAAGGCAAAAGTGCGGAGCCGGAATAATAGATAAGCAGAGGCTATTTATTCCCCTTCCGCACTTTTGCCTTTTTAGATCGGATTGCGCATGACTGTAGGGGCAGGGCTTGTCCCTGCCCCTACAGTCATGCGCAATCCGATCTAATTTTACCTTTTGCTTTTTACTGTATGGTGTCGGTGCTGATGCCGTGATCTTCTTCGTCCTTGACGCGCAGGAGGTCGAGGATCAAGGCGGTGTTGCTGGTCGCCTGAATCGTGCGCTCGTAGGTGCGCGCGTTCTTCTCGACTTCAAACGTGCCATCTGTCGCGCTCGACAGCAAGGTCAACGCCTTGCGGCCCGATTCGACGCTCGCCTTCGCGCCGACGATCAAGCCTTCTTGCAGATAAATCTCACCGCTCGCCGCCGACGAGAGGACTTGCAGGATGCCGGTGACGCGGCTGTTTTCGAGGATTTGAATGATATCGAACAGGCTGATGTCGGCGAGGCTGCCCGAAAGGATTCGCTGATTAGGGCCGCGCGACGGCATCGTCGGCGGTGCCTGCGGCGACTGCGTGCGGCGCACGTCGCGCAGTTGGCCGGTCACCGAGACGCGCGGGTCGAGCCGCTTGGCTTCGAGCAGGCGCTCGTTGGCGCGCTCAAGGTCGCCGGCGGAGATGTGCAGACTGGCGAGCGCCAGACAATGCTGCGCCGCCTGATCGCGCTTGCCGGCATCAATTAAAATCTCGCGCAGCTTTTCGCGCAGCCCGATGTGACGCGGGGCGCTGTCAATCGCCCGCTCAAGCGTCTCGATGGCGCGGTTGACCATGCGGTACTTGACCAGAAGCTCAGCGTCTATGATGGCGCTTTCGGGATCAAACTCGTTGGGATTATTCTTCGACATTCTTGCCTAGCTCTTCAGTAACAGCCAACCGGCCCGAATTACATATTGTTGTTTCCGTTGCCGGTTGTCAATCGTTCGTTTTCGTTGTGTGTGATGGCCAGACTATAAACCGCCGACGATAGAGATGCGGTGCTTGTCTGCACAGGCGATGAGTTCGTCTTTGTCGAATAGCAGCGTCTTGTGCGGCGTCACGTGCAAGGCAGTAGCGCCCGCACGCTGCATGGTCTCGACCGTCGGCACGCCGATGACCGGCACGTCGAATCGCATGTCCTGATCCGGCTTCGCGATTTTTACGACGACGAAGGGCCGCCCCCGCGTGATCTCGCCGGCGCGCGTGATGACGGCGTCGGTGCCTTCCATCGCTTCGATGGCGACGACGGCGCGATCCTTGACGGCGATGGTCTGGCCGAGGTCGAGGCGCGCAATTTCGTGAGCGATCTTCAGGCCGAACTCGATGTCGGCGCGCTCGTCTTTGCCCGGCGCGCGGCGCGTCATCACGCCGGCCTGCGCGAGCGAGTCTTCGAGGAAGGTCGTTGAATCTACGAGCGTGACGCCTTCGCGGGCCAGCTCGTCAGCGACCGCGCCGATCAAGCTGTCGGTGTTCTTCGTGGCCAACCGCGCCAGCAGGCGCACCATGCGCAGATCGGGCAGCGCGTTGAGGCGGAAGATTTGATGATGCTTCACCTGCCCGGCCATGATGGCATGGGTTACCGATTCACCTTTGAAGAAGCGTATCAGTTTGCCGAGCTGTCCAACGCCGACCCACTCGACGCGCGCGGCCTGACGTTCGATCTCCGGCGCGGTCTCTTCTTTGATGGCAGCAACGACCATCTCGACGCCGCGACGCCGCGCGCCTTCGAGCACGAGAAACGGAAAGCGTCCGTTGCCGGCTATCAACCCGTACTTCATAAGAAGGAAGTCAGAAGTCAGTAGACCGATCAATAATCCACCCAGGTGCCTGCCTGCCGCGCTTTCGCCTTGCGGTAAAGATATTGCGCCGAAGCCAGGTCTTCGATGGCGAGGCCGAGCGATTTGAACAGCGTGATCTCTTCGGCTGACGTGCGGCCCGACTTCGCGCCGATCAAGACTTCGCCGATCTCTGCGCGAATGTGATCCGGGCCGATTGCGCCTTCACGCAAGGCGAACAGGTAATCGCCGCTCTCATTCAGCGTTGATTCGCGCCGGTCTACGAACAAGCTCGACGCAGCCATCGTCGAGCCGTCCACTTCGCGCGCGGTCGGGACGCTCGCGCCGACGGCGTTCAGGTGCGCGCCCGGCGAGACCCATTCACGCCGAATCACCGGCTCGCGCGACGAGGTCGCCGCGACGATCAAATCAGCGCCGCGCACGGCGGCTTCGACCGACTCGACGGCTTCGATAGGGAACGCATAGCGCGCCGCCATCGCTCCGGCAAACTGCCGGGCATGTTCAAAGCGGCGACTCGCCACGCGCACCCGCCGGAGAGGCCGCACGCAGGCCATCGCGTCGAGGTGCGTGTGCGCCTGCACGCCCGCGCCGATGATGGCGAGGTCGCCGGCCTCTGCGCCGGCCAGCAAGTCCGTCGCAACGCCTGAGACAGCGGCGGTGCGAATGGCCGTGATCGCCGAGGCGTTCATCAGCGCCTGCACTTCGCCGGTTTCACCGCTCAACAAGATCACGCTGCCCTGATGCGCGTCCAATCCCTTCGCAGGGTTGTCAGGAAAAACGCCAATCACCTTTACGCCGTAGGCCGCCGCCTCGCCCGACTTGTGAGCCGGCATCAAGGCCAGCATCCCTTTTGCGCCCGGCGGCGAGACCACCATGCGCAGCGGCTGCGCCATCTCGCCTCTGGCCAGCGACCGCAGCGCGTCGGCCATCAAGGCGATGCATTCGGCCATCGGCAACAGGTCTTCGACTTCACGCTGGTTCAAAATCAAAACGCTCACTTCGTCACTCCGCGCTCGCTGGTCTCGATGAATTCGATCAGGTAATCAATCTCGTCGTGGCTGCTGAGTTCGGCCTTGATGCGCTCGACCGCCTGCGTCGTGTTGAGCTTGGCCGACAGCAGCAGGTGGAACGCATGGTCTATGCGGCGAATCACGTCGGCTGAAAATCCCTGCCGCCTGAGTCCTATCGTGTTCGCGCCATAACAACGTGCATGATTGCCGACCGTGCGCGCGAACGGCAGCGCATCTTTGACGACCACCGACGACGCGCCGATGAAGGCATGTTTTCCGACGCGGCAGAACTGATGCACGCCGGAAAACGCGCCCAGCGTCGCGTGATCTTCGACGACGACATGGCCGGCGAGCGCGGCGGTGTGCGAGAAGATCACGTGACTGCCGATGTGGCAATCGTGGGCGACGTGCGATTGCGCCATGAAGAGATTGTCCGAGCCAATCGAAGTCAGGTTGCCGCCGCCTTCGGTGCCGCGATGGATCGTCGTGAATTCACGGAAGACGTTACGCTCGCCGGCGACGAGGCGGCTCGGCTCGCCTCTGTACTTCAGGTCGTGCGGCACCTGGCCCGCCGAGACGAACGGAAAGAAGACCGTGCCGCTGCCGAATTCCGAAGGGCCTTCGATGACGCAGTGACTGCCGACGCGCACGCCGTCGTGCAGGATCACGTCATCGCCGATGATGGCGTAAGGGCCGATGGTAACATGACTTCCAATTTCGGCTTTCGGGCTGACGATGGCCGTCGGGTGAATGGTCGCAGGCTCGCTCATCTCGATCATTGCTCGACGGGCCTGAACGCCGCGTGATTGATCTCGCTGCCGCGCTCGACCAGACTGCGGTCAACCAGCGACGAAGCGATCTCGGCTTCGGCGACGAGCTGCGCGTCAACGTAAGCTTCGCCGCGCAGCCTGATGTAGCGCGGGCGCAGCTTCAGCACCGTGAGTTCGAGCCGCAACTGATCGCCGGGCACGACCGGGCGGCGGAACTTGGCGTTATCAATGCCGGTGAAAAAGACGAGCTTGGTCTCGCGGTCGGGCAGCGAGGCGAGCATCAACACGCCGGCGGTCTGCGCCATCGCCTCGACGATGAGGACGCCGGGCATGACCGGAGCGCCGGGAAAGTGGCCCTGAAAGTAAGGCTCGTTGAGCGTGACGTTCTTAATGCCGACGACGCGCTTGTGCGGCTCGTATTCGATGACGCGGTCAACGAGCAGGAACGGGTAGCGGTGCGGCAGGATCGCCTGAATTTGTGTAATGTCAAGTACGGTTTCCATAACCTCCTTTGCTACTCGGCGTCGTCATCTTGCTGGCTATCAGCTTGAAGTCCCGCCGCACGGATGATCTTTTCCAGTTGCTTCACGCGGTCGGCGAGTTCGGGCAGCCTTGAGTATACCGCATGCCGGCGTCGCCACGCATTGTAGTCCTGCGCCGGCACGGTGCCGCCGACGACCGCGCCCGCCCGCACGCTCTTGGTCACGCCCGCCTGCCCCATCACGACCGCGCCGTCGCCTATCGTGATGTGTTGCTGCGTGCCGACCTGACCGGCGATCACACAACCGCGCCCGACTTTGGTGCCGCCCGAAAAGCCGGTCTGCGCCGCCACGACCGTGTCTTCACCAAGCTCGCAGTTGTGGCCGACTTGTATGAGGTTATCGAGCTTGACGCCGCGCCGCAGCACGGTATCTTCAAAGCCGCCGCGATCAATCGCGCAGTTCGCGCCGACCTCGCAATCATCTTCAATCCTCACGCGACCGAGTTGCAGCAGCTTCACCTGATGCCCCTCTTCATCCGGCACGAAGCCGAAGCCGTCCGCGCCGATCACCGTGCCGGCGTGGATACGGACGCGGCTGCCGATCTCTGTGCGCGCGTAGACCGCCACGTTGGCGTAAATCACCGTGTCATCGCCAACGTAACATTCATCACCGATGACCACGCCGGGGTGAAGAGTGACGCGATTGCCGATGCGACAATGCCTGCCGACGGTGACGCGCGGGTGGACGGAGAGGTCTTCGCCGAGCGTTGTGCCTTCGCCTACGACCAGATCGGCGCTGACGCCGAGCGGTTGATAGGCTTGCCGGTGCAGCGCATGGATGGCGCGAGCGAAGGCGAGTTTGGGATTGCGCGCGACGAGCAGGTTGGGCCGCGCGTCGGCGACCGCCTCGGCGACGACGATGGCCGTGGCGCGGCTTTCATTGATGCGAGCGCGATAGCGCGCGTCAGCCGCAAAGGTGATGTCGCCGGCTCCGGCCTGCGCGAAGGATTGCGCGCGGTGGACGACCGCCTGCGGATCGCCGATGAGTTCAGCCCCGATGATCTGCGCCAGTTGCGCAAGCGTCTGCATGGCTCATCACCTGTTCATGAAATTGCGCCGCTCAGCAGGCGCGATAACAAGCCTGAAAGTTTCCCAAAAACCCGCCACACGCGCAAGCAAGCCGCCGGTAGGTAGGCAAGTCGCCTCACAAACCGGAGAGCTTTTGTGATGTTTAGTTACTCTGTGAAATTGAACAGGCTACCTAAGGAAGTTATATTAAATCCGGGTTGAATTTCGTTGACTCGGTTTTGTGATGGTGATATAAGGGGATTGTTCCAGCTCGCCGCAACCCGTTGCTGAATTATTTGAAGTCATCTTGTTCGGGAGTGAAGTTCCCATGGTAGTAAAATCCTTCGCTTTAGTCGCGCTTCTAATCGTCATTCCGATCATGATGGTTGTCGGGAACCGGACACAACGTGAGCAACCGGCATCCGATACGATTTTTTCAAGGCAAGCGGCGACTCTGACCGAACGCGTGCAGGAAGCCAAGCAGCAGGGAAAGAAGAGAGTTGTTTTCCCTGCGCCAATCGGGGTTCCGGTTGATATAAAAAATTTGTCTGACGCATTCGATAATTTACAGGTTTTAGTCGTTCAACCTATCTCTCAGGAGAGCTATCCTCAAGGTGATTCAGATATTATAACGTGGCATAGATTTAAGATCGTTAACGATCTATCTCACGCAAACGCCCGCCAGACTTCGCATCGGGACTTAGAGAAGATTCTTCCGAAAAATATTGCCTTACAAGACCTCAGTGATGATGAGGTGTTAATTCCTCAGGCGGGCGGCATTTTGAGCCTCGAGGGGATAACGATCATCCAGGAAACCAACGCTTTCCCGCTCCTGTCAACTCATCAGGAATATTTACTTTTCGTTTCAAAGAATCCTTTCGAGAGAATAGCGAAAATGGAAATGGGTCCCTTTGGTGTACTTGTAATAAATCAGAATGGTCAGTTATCGCCCCTTATTGATCGTGAAAGTCCGATAATTAACGACATACGACAATTCTACGGCAGTTCACTCGCACGCTTGATAGCAGAGACTAAATAGACAGAAGACTCAACCATAACCGCAACCGGCCTGTGAAACAGAGTTCGCTGTTCTGGTCAGCGCATTTTAATGGCGAATCCCCGTGTTGGAGAATTGAGCAATGAGATGTCTTATTTGTACCTGCCTGCTCTGCTTATTAATTGGCTTCTCAATCTTTGCTCGATCGTTGACGCCTATGGCGCGCAAGTTGGCCGCTGGGCATGGGATGTTTTTCTGATGGCTTAATAGTCTCCTTGAAAATTCAACCGACCAATCGAAGCGGCTCCAGTCGGGGTCGCTTCTTTAGTTTTCGCTACCTCACAGCCGCTATACTCAGCCGACACATTGAAAGTCACTTGCTCTGCAAACGCAACGCCCGCTACGCGGGCCGGCAAGCAAACTTGACTCTGCAAAAATGCGTGTGTTAGCTTGCGAGTTCTCGGCAAGGCAGTTAATCTCGATTATTGGGAAACACAATGCTAAAGCGCACACCGCTCCACGATTCTCACGTCTCACTCGGCGCGCGCATGGTCGAATTTGCCGGCTGGGATATGCCCGTGCAGTACAGTGGGCCGCTCCCCGAACATCTGGCCGTGCGGCAGGCGGCGGGCCTGTTCGACGTTTCGCACATGGGCGAAATCGAGGTGCGCGGCCACGACGCGCTCGCCCTCGTCCAGCGCCTGACGACCAATGACGTGGCCAAGCTGCAAGTCAATCAGGTGCAGTATACCGCCATGACGAACGAAGCCGGCGGCGTCATAGACGACCTGCTGGTCTATTGCATCAACGAGACCTATTACCTGCTGGTCGTCAACGCCGGCGGCACCGACACCGACTTCGCGTGGATCAGGCAGCACGCCGACGGTCTCAACCTCGAAGTTCACAACACCAGCGACGCCTTCGCGCTGCTCGCCCTGCAAGGGCCGCGCGCGGAATTCATCTTACAAAGAGTCTGCGACCACATGCTCGACCGCGTCCCGTATTACTGGTCGCAGTTGATCGCCGTTGACGGCGTTAGTTGCCGCGTCTCGCGCACCGGCTACACCGGCGAGGACGGCTTTGAAATCCTCTGCCCTGCCAACGACGCGCGGCACATCTGGAACCGGCTGCTGGTGGTCGGGCATGATGACGGTCTGATTCCCTGCGGTCTGGCGGCGCGCAACACGCTCAGGCTCGAAGCCGCCTTCAGGCTCTACGGCAACGACATGGACCAAACGACCACGCCGCTCGAAGCCGGGCTGGGCTGGATCGTCAAGCTTGGCAAAGGCGACTTCATCGGGCGCGACACCTTGCAGCGGCAGAAGGCCGAAGGCTTGCGGCGCAAGCTGGTCGGCTTTGAAGTGATGGATCGCGCGCCGGCCCGCGACGGCTACCCGGTCGTCATCAACGGCCAGCCGGTCGGCACGGTCGCTTCCGGCAGCCCCGCGCCGTACCTGAAAAAGAACATCGGCATGGTCTACCTGCCCATTGAACACACAGCCGTAGGCACGGAATTTTCCGTCGTGATTCGCGGGCGCGAAGTCCCGGCCCGCGTCGTTGAAATGCCTTTCTATAAACGCGAAAGAAGGTTCGACTAGAGCGATTTTGGATTTTCATAGCTTGGCGCTGCGCGCCTGCGATTTTGGATTGGAGGAACAATGCCGATTCAGCCGCATCCTTTCTTCTGTTAATCCAAAATCCAAAATCTAAAATCCCAAATCGAGTGCGGAGAGAGAAGATGGCAAACACCCCTGAAGACCTCAGCTATACGAAAGACCATGAATGGGTACGCGCCAGCGGTGAGCGCGCGACCGTAGGCATCACTGATCACGCTCAGCAACAACTCGGCGACGTGGTTTACGTCGAGCTGCCGAGGGTGGACGACAAGTTTGAAGCCGGCGAGCCGTTCGGCTCGGTCGAAAGCGTCAAAGCCGTCAGCGAAATCTATATGCCCGTCAGCGGCGTCGTCGTGGATGTCAACAGCGCGCTTAACGACGCGCCCGAAAAGGTGAACAGCGACCCTTACGGCGACGGCTGGATGATCGTCATTAAGCCCGATAACCCGGCGACGCTCGACGGGTTGTTGACCGCAGCCGAATACGAAGACTACATCAAGGAAGAGGTCTCGGAGTAAGCACGAATGAGGTACATCCCGAATTCGCCTGATGAGCGGCGGGCTATGCTCGCAAGCATCGGCTGTGAACGCATCGAAGAACTCTTTGAGCAAATCCCCGAAGACCTGCGATTGACGGAAGCCATCGGCATCGGCGCGGCCCTGAGCGAGCCGGAGCTGATCGCTTACTTCCGCGAGCTTGCCGCGACCAACGCCAGCGATTATCAATCGTTCCTCGGCGCTGGCGCTTACTCGCACTACATCCCGGTCATCATTGATCCGCTGATCTCTCGCGCTGAGTTCTTCACCGCCTACACGCCTTATCAGCCGGAACTCAGTCAGGGGACGCTGCAATACATCTTCGAGTTCCAAACGATGATCTGCCAGTTGACCGGCATGGATGTGGCGAACGCGTCGCTCTACGACGGCTCGACGGGCGTCGCCGAAGCCGTGATGATGGCCAACCGCGTGACGCGCCGCGACAAGCTCATCATCGCCGACACGCTGCACCCGCAGTACCGCGAAGTGACGGAAAGCTACACGCGACAGCTCGGCCTGCGGCTGGAGTTCGCGCCGCACACCGAAGCCGGCACGCTCGACTTGAACGCCTTGCGCGTTGACCGCGAGACGGCGGCGGTGGTCGTGCAATCGCCCAACTTCTTCGGCTGCGTCGAAGACCTGCAAGCCATCGCCGACGCCGCGCATCAGGCGGGCGCTCTCTTCATCGTCGCCTTCAGCGAGGCGATGAGCCTTGGGGCGCTCCGGTCTCCCGGCGCTTGCGGCGCTGACATCGTCGTCGGCGAAGCGCAATCCTTCGGCATCCCGCTCAGCTTCGGCGGCCCTTACTGCGGCCTGTTTGCGACCAACGAGAAGTACGTGCGGCAGATGCCCGGTCGCCTCGCCGGCGAGGCTTACGACCATGAAGGGCGGCGCGGTTACGTGCTGACGCTGTCAACCCGCGAACAACACATCCGCCGCGAGAAGGCGACCTCCAACATCTGCACCAATCAGGGACTGTTCGCCCTGATGGCAACGGTCTATCTGGCGACGATGGGCAAGCGCGGCGTGCAGGAAGTCGCGCACCAGAACTTGCAAAAGGCGCATTATGCGGCGTCCGAGATCGCCAAGCTCGACGGCTACGACTTGCGATTCAGCGCGCCGTTCTTTAATGAGTTCGTCATCACGACGCCGAAGCCGGCCAGCGAGGTGACGCGCGCGCTGGTTGATAAAAAGATCATCGGCGGCGTCGCGCTCGACAGCTATTACCCGGAACTCAGCAACGCCTTGCTGGTGTGTGTCACCGAGACGGCGAAGCGTGCGGCGATTGATCATCTGGTGCAAGCGCTGGCAACCGTGTAGGGGCAGGGCTAGTCCCTGCCCGGATCGCGCAGCGATGAACCACATTCGAATTTGCCCACATCGCAAATAATCATGGCCTGCGGCCATCCGGGCAGGGACTAGCCCTGCCCCTACAGTTAATCAGAAATGGACAACAGTAGAATCAAGAAAGCAGCCACACACGTCGTTCAGAAGGAGAGTCTCCTGTTTGAAACGTCGCGGCCCGGTCGCATCGGTTATTCGATCCCTGCCCTCGACGTGCCGCAGGCAGAGCCGGGCGCGCTCGTTGACGCGCGCCTGCTGCGCGACGACGACCTCGAAGGTATGCCGGAACTCTCCGAGGTGGACGTGATCCGCCACTTCACGCGCATCTCGACGTGGAACTATTGCATAGACCACGGGCTTTATCCGCTCGGCTCCTGCACGATGAAATATAACCCGCGCATCAACGAAGCGGTGGCGCGCATCGAAGGCATCGCCAAGCTGCATCCTCTGACGCCTGCCCCGCTGGCGCAAGGCGCGCTTGAAATCATCGCCCGGCTCGAAGACTGCCTGACGCAAATCACCGGGCTTCACGCGGTGACGACGCAGCCGGCGGCGGGCGCGCAGGGCGAGATGACCGGCATCATGATGATCCGCGCCGCGCTCAGCGAACGCGGCAACCCGCGCAAAAAGGTCTTGATCCCTGACTCGGCGCATGGCACTAACCCGGCCTCGGCGGTCATCTGCGGCTACACGGTCGAGACCGTGCCGACTCTGCCTGACGGCGGCACCGACATCGAAGCCCTGCGCCGCATCATGAATGAAGACGTTGCCGCCTTCATGCTGACCAACCCGAACACGCTCGGTAAGTTCGAGCGCAACATCGAAGAGATTTGTAACATACTTCACGAAGGCGGCGGCTATGTCTACATGGACGGCGCGAATATGAACGCGCTGGTCGGCGTCGCCAAGCCGGCGGCATTCGGCATAGACGTGATGCACCTCAACCTGCACAAGACGTTTTCGACGCCGCACGGCGGCGGCGGGCCGGGCGCGGGGCCTGTGGCGGTGACTGCCGAGCTTGAACCCTTCCTTCCCTTCCCGCGCGTCAATCGAAGCGAGTCGGGTGAATTGACGCTCGACTATGATCGTCCTAAGTCTATCGGTCGCGTGCGCGCGTTTCTGGGCAACTATGGCGTGCTGGTGCGGGCGCTCAGTTACATCCTGACGCACGGCGACACGGGGTTGCGTGAAGCCACCGAGACGGCTGTGTTGAACGCCAACTACATCGCCGAGCACCTGAAGGAGACTTACGACATCCCGTATCCGGGCCGCGTCATGCATGAAGTGATCTTCTCGGACAAGAATCAACAGAAGCACGGCGTGCGCAACATAGACATCGCCAAGCGGTTGATTGATTATGGCTTCTACCCGCCAACCATGTCATTCCCGCTGGTCGTGCCGGGCGCGTTGATGGTCGAGCCGACCGAGACCGAAGGGCGCGAGGAGCTTGACCTGTTCATTGACGCCATGCGGTCAATTGATGCCGAAGCGGCTGAGAATTCCGACCTTCTTAAACAGGCCCCGCATTCGACGAAAGTCGGTCGCCTGGACGAAGTCGCCGCCGCGCGCAAGCCCATCCTGCGCTGGCGGCCCCGGCCAAGCGATGATAAGGATCGCGCCAGAGGCACGTCTTCATCGGCATGAGCGATGGGCCGCAAAAGCCGAGCCTGCCGGCCTGGCGCTCAACCGTCGCACTCTTCACATCCTGCGCATCATTACCACGGGCGAAGCCTGTCGCACGAACTATGCTGAACCGGCGCGCGCTCGGCTCGTCCATGAAGGGCCTTACCGGATTGCGGAACGCAGAATTCATCGAGTAAACTCCTTTGTTTTAATCGTGTGGGCAGTTTGTGACATAGGAGGTCTCTTTCTTCTTTTTGCAGCGAGTTTTTTGAAAGGAAATACCATGAGCAGAGAAAGTAACGAAAGCTTAAGAGCAAGTTTGTTGGGCGACCCTGAAGTGCAGATGATGATCCGCATGCGCGCGTATGAGATTTACCAGTTGCGCGGCGGCCAGCCGGACAACCCGGCGGATGACTGGTTTCGCGCCGAGTCCGAAGTCTTGTCGTTTCTGATTGCCGAGGAGAATCGCCGCGCCGAAGATACGCAAGCGCCATCGCCCGAAACGGTAGCCGGCGTCGAACTGGCCGCTCGCACCGATGAGACTGAAGACCCTGAAACCAGCATCGGCGCATGGTCGGCGACCGAGCCGGCTGGCATGGAACCTGCCCCCGCCATCGGCGGCCATGCGGCTATGGAAGCGCCCAAAAAGACGCGCGCGCGGTCAGCAGCCAAGCCCACGGCGACGCGCGCGAAAAAGTCCGCAACTGACGACGCCAAAAAAACGACTGCACCGCGCACCACCTCCAAAAAGACCACAGACACGGCGGAGAAGCCGAAGCGAACCCGCAAAAAAGCAGACGCCCCAACCACACAAACGAATAAGCCATAAGCGCGACGCGGAGACACGGCGACGCGGCGAAGGGGCGACGCGGAGACACAGCGATGAGGAATTACGGCTCGCAGAATATGCGGGGGTAATTGATCGCGCCAATCTACGCCGTGTAGCGATGTCGTTCCTTCGCCGCGTCTCTAATTCTTCGGCGCGTAATAACTGTCGCGGGTGCGCGCGTCGTAGCCGGCGCGCGTCAGAAAGACTTTGACGTGGCGCAAACGCCCGTCACGCTGCTCGTTCTTCGAGATGTAGGTGAGGATGTACTGGTTTTTCAACTCCTGCGCGACCTGTGTGTAAACGTCTTTCATCTCGTCGTCGCGCAGCGGCGAAAAGATTTTGCCGCCGGTGCGCGACGAGAGGTCGGTCATCAGGCGCTCGGCGTTTTCAAATTCGGCGATGACGCGGTCGGCCATTCTGCCGCTGCCGAACACGCGCCCCATCTTGCCGCCGTACTGGCCCTTGATCTCGTTAATGAACTGCTGCGCCTTGCTAATGACGTAAACAACTGCGCCTGAGCGGATGATGGCGTCGAGCGCCTGTTGGTAAGTTACCTTACTCGACGTGTCGTCGCCGTCGGTGAGCAGGATGACCGCCTTGCGCCCCTGCACTTTCGCCAGTTGCTCGTCCGCCGCGCTGTAGACGGCGTCGTAGAGCGCCGTGCTGCCGTACTGAGTATTGCCTTCGGCGGTTCGCACCATGCCCGGCTTGAAACGCCACGACAGCGCGTGACGAACGTCGTCAGCCTTCGCCGTCCAGTCCTGTATCAGCTCGACGTTGGTGTGAAACTCGATGACCGAGACCTGATCTTCCGGGCCGAGCTTGGCGAGAAACTTCATCGCCGCGTCGCGCAGCGAGGCAATGTCGCCGGCCACCGAGCCGGAGGCGTCGAGCATGAGCACGACGTTGACCGGCACGCTGCTGACTAGGAAGCTGGCGATGTCCTGCCGCTGACCGTCTTCGGCGATGATGAAATTGTCTTTCGCCAGATCGGTCGCCTGGCGGCCATAAGGATCAATCACCGTGACGTTGAGCAGGACTTCATCGGCGCGCAGCCTGACGGCATCGTCCTGGCCCGAATTAGAGGGCTGCGGATTGGCCGATGGCAGCCGGCGACCGCTCTGCGCCGCCGCACCGCCGACTATCAGCGCCAGCAGTAGCGCACAGGTGATAAAGCGTCTCTGCACTTGATGCTCCTTCATAACAACTGCAATGAGTATAGCGCAGGCCGAGGGAACCGTGACAAGTGAAACGTGGTGCGTGAGAACTCCCCTTCCCATAAACCAGCCTGTTCAATCAAGCCCCGCGCACGACGTTTCACTTGCCTTCCCATTCGCCGCGCAGAAAAGCCAGCGCGATCTCGTTGAAGCGTTCGGCGATGTTGAAGATCGTTCCGTGTTCGCCGTTCGGGATGACCCAGAGATGCGACCGGGGAATTGCCTCGTACATTTCAAGCGCCAGCCTCACCGGATAGATCGGATCACGGTCCCCGTGCACGATCAGCGTCCTTGCCGTGATCGTCGAAAGAAAGGGCGGCGTAAAATTCATGTCGTCATAGCTATCCTTAAAAGCATTGCCCTGCGCCCACAGCGCACGAATCTGCGCGTCGCCGTACCTGTGCCACTGCCGCATGAGCTGCCACTCTTCTTCGCTGTGATTATCAGGCGTTATTAAGCCCATCAAGGCGCGCGCTTGCTCAGGAAAGTAGGGCGCGGCGCTCACAATCACCATCGCCTCGACCCGCGCCGGCTGCTGCGTCGCCATGTGCAGGAGCGTCTTAGCGCCGGCGCTCACGCCAATCGCCCGGCATCTCTGTATGCCGAGACGGTCGAGCAGTGCATAGACATCGAGCGCCGACTGCCTGAAGGTAAATTCGCCCGACGGGTTGGTCGAGCCGCCGTGACCGCGCAAGTCAGGGATGATGAGCTGATACGCGCCGACTAGGCCGCCGATGAACGGTCGCCAGTTGCTGCCCGCCCCGGTGAAGCCATGCAGCAGAACCAGAGGCTCGCCCTGACCATGTAGCTCGTAGTACATCTCCATGCCATTGATCGGCACGGCCTGTCCGCCTGTGTTCAGTATTGTCATCGGCAACTCCTTTCGCTGGAGAGAACTCTCTTAGCTGGCGGCCCGCTACGCCTGCGCTTCTTTATCAAGCCTGAAATGAAGTACGCAAGATCATCCGCCGGGGTTACAGCGCCTAAACGCCTGACTACATGAATCTCAAATCCATTCTGCGTTATCATAGGCGGCATGATGAAAAACGCTCTCCGAGTCCTTATGGTGCTCACCTTCTGTGGCGTGACGACGTTGGCTCAGTCAACCTCGACTGCCGGGCTGCGCGAGAGAATCGAGCAGATCGCGCGAGGCGCGCAAGGTCGAGCCGGCGCGGTGGTGACGGTGATTGAAACCGGCGAGACGGTCGCGCTGCACGGCGGCGAGCGCTTCCCCATGCAGAGCGTCTATAAGTTGCCCATCGGCATGGCTGTGCTCGATCAAGTGGATCGCGGCGCGCTGAAGCTGGAGCAGAAGGTTCACGTAAGCCGCAGCGATTTTGTTACGGCGGGCCAGCGCAGCCCGATTCGTGACCAGCACCCGCGCGGCGTCGAGTTGAGCCTGGAAGAGTTGCTGCGCCTCAACGTCTCGGAGAGCGACGGCACGGCCTGTGACGTGTTGCTGCGCGTCGTCGGTGGCCCGCCGGTCGTCAGCCGGTACTTGAACAACCTCGGCATTCAAGGCATCCGTATAGCCACCACCGAAAAAGCGATGGGGCGAAACCAGATGGTGCAATATCGTAACTGGGCGACGCCTGAGGCTATGGTCGCTTTGTTACGTGCGTTACACGAAGGGCGCGGCCTTTCAGCCGCCAGCCGCGCGCGCTTACTGCATTGGATGACCGAGACGCCGACCAGCGCGCGTCGCCTGAAAGGGCGCTTGCCCGCCGGCACGATTGTGGCTCACAAGACCGGCTCTTCCGGCACGCTTAACGGTCTGACGCGCGCGACAAATGATGTCGGGTTGATTACATTGCCGGACGGGCGGCATCTGGCCATCGCCGTATTCGTTTCAGACTCGCGCGCAGACGAGACGGCGCGCGAAGGCGTGATCGCCGGCATCGCCCATGCCGCGTGGGAGTTCTGGGGCACGCCTTCAAATTGATCGCGACGGGTTTCGTATGCACGATTACAAAGGGCCACACGACTATTTCGATGAAGATTACGTTCGGGAGTGGGAGCGCATAGCTAATTCCCGGCGGCCATTCCGCGCGCAGTTCTTCGACGCCTTCGCCGCCGAGTTACAGCAGGTCACGGCAGCGCGAATACTGGAGCTTGGCAGCGGGCCGGGATTTCTGGCCGAACATCTCTTGAGGCGCACGGACGTAGCGGCGTATCACCTGTTCGACTTTTCGCCGCACATGCTGGAACTCAGCCGGGCGCGGCTCGCTCCCTTCGCTGAGCGAGTGAGTTTCCATCAGGGCAGCTTTCTCGACGAAGGCTGGTGGAGGCTGATGCCCGGCCCGTTCGACGCCGTCATCTCGATGCAGGCCGTTCATGAAGTGCGCCGAACGGAGCGCCTCACGCGGCTGTATTCCGAATCACGTTTATTGCTCAACGATGGCGGCGCGATTCTCATAGCCGATAAGATGGACGACGAAAGCAAGAGCGACGCCGAGCGCTTCACAACCGATAAGCACATAGCGGCTTTGCGCGAAGCCGGATTCAAAGAGGTCAGGCAGGTCTGCGCGGCGGGCGACCTCGTGTTGTTCACCGCCAGGAATTATTGAGAATCACCAAAGTTGCTTAACGTGAATTCGGTGAAAACTAGCCAACTCCAGGCATTTTGTTAAGGAACTTCGGTGAGGCTCAATAGATCCGTTTGCGATTGACTGTAGGGGCAGCCCTTGTGGCTGCCCGGATCGCCGACAGGCGATGAATCGTCATGGTGCTTTGCACCATCCGGGCAGGGACAAGCCTGCCCCTACAGGTAGACCGACAAGCCCGCCGCGCGCGTAGCGCATCTCCTGCCATCGCCCCGACAATCTTATCTCATTTCAATATCGCTCTCAGTAAAGCTTCTCGACCTCGTCGAGCCTGCCGGTCTGACCTTTGAAGATCGTGTCGCGGTAAGGCGCAGAGAACGAGGCGATGTAGACGACTGGCTCCCAGCCCTCATTGACGACGCGGTGGCGGACGCCCGGCGGGATCAGCGCCGTCTGGCCGGGCCTGATCGTGAGGCATTCGCCATGCGCATAGACCTTCAGCTCGCCGGCCAGCATGTAGATGATCTCTTCGGCGGTGCGGTGGCGGTGCTCAGGATTGACGCCGCCGGGGTTCAAAAAAGCATAGCCGAAACTCTGCTGACTGTTCGGGGTCGTCTTTCTGTCGCAAATCCATTTGATCGCGCCCCAGTCATAATTAACCGGATTCAATTCACCTGTGTTGAGGATCATGATGCGCTCGTCGGCGCTCTCTTGAGCGGCGATGGGGACGAGCGGGGTTGCTTCTGATGACATGCAAACTCTCCTTTTCGTAATCGGTTGTTTTGCCGGTCGCCTCATCTTCACCTCACAATGAGCGCAGACCGGCCAAGCCCGCGATCATCTCTTGCCGGATGATCGCTTGCTGATCGCAAGGCTTGTTTGTTCGATGAACACCGACAACTACGGAGACTTTCTAAAGTCAGATTCGTCGGGATCGCCTTCCGGCGTCTGCTCTGTGCGATAGGTGCGGCGGGCGCGAACCACTGCGCCGGGGCGGGCGACCTGAACGGTGAGGCGATGAACCGTCGCATCAGGCCGTTCACCGTTCGCGTAAAAGCCGAGCCGGTATTGGTGGCGCAATTCGTCGGCGATGAGGTCGAACGTCTTCTTGAGGTCGGTCACTTCACTGCGATAGAAGCGCCCGGCTGAAGCTTCGGCAAGCTCGTCCAGATAATCCGCCGCCTCGCCGTTCTTGCGCTCGGCGCGCTCGCGACGGCGTTCCATGCCGCGAGCGCGCCGAGGCATTCGATCACCAAAGCCGCCGCGCCGCCGCCAGCCGCCAGCCCCATCAAAGCGCGGCGCGAAGCCCGTGCGATAAAAGATGGCGTAGATCATCGCGCCGGACTCTTCGGCGGCTTCAAGCGCTTCGCTTTCACCCGTGGCGCTGCCGTGATCTTTGCCGTCGGTCAACAGGACGATAGCTTTGCGGCCCTGCACAGGTCGCAGCGATTCGTCCGTCACTTTCATTAACGCGTCACGCAGCACGGTGCCGGCATATTCGCCGATCTCCGCTTCCTTGACCGCCCGCTCCAACGCCCGGCGGTCGGCGGTGAGGCGGCTCAGTACGTGCACATCGTAATCGAAGCTGACGATCATGGCGCGGTCTTGCGGGCGCAGTCGCTTGATGAAATTCATGGCGGCGTCTTTAATCTCGCCCAGCACGTCGCGCGTGCTCAAGCTGGTGTCGAGCAGCAGGGCGACATTCAGCGGCTCCTGGGTCGCTTCAAAGACGGCGATGGGTTGTTTAACGTGATCGTTGTAGAGCGTGAAGTCTTCGGCGCGCAGGCCGCTCAGATAACGGCCCTCGCGGTCGCTGACGATCACCGGCACGTTGACGAGCGTGGCTTTCAGCTTGACGGATTCCTGTCCATCCGCCGTCTGCGCGCCGGCGCTGCCGGAAATGATAACGTCCATCACACAGACGCAAAGTGCGATAATCAAAATTCGCTTCTTCATCATGCCCCAATGAAAAGAGGGACTCGCATGGAGTCCCTCAGGTTACAGCCTGTTCAAAGAAACAACGCGAGCGCGGGTGGCTCGCGCTACTGCCCGTCTAGCCGCGAATCAGCCCTTTGAAGTTCGCGGGGTTCGGCGCGAAACCCGGAAAGATCGCGCCGACGTTCGCCGCGCCCATGTGCCGGGCGGCGATTTCAGCAAACACGTCGCGGAAGTCCGTCGTCAGTTGGAGGTCGCGGCCTTCATACAACTGCTCGCCCGCGAGGCCCGGCCACTTGCCATAGACCTTGCCGCCGCGAACTGCGCCGCCGAGCGCAAAGGCGACGCTGGCATGGCCGTGATCGGTGCCGCCCGAACCGTTCTGTCGTATCGTCCGCCCGAACTCAGTCATCGTAATGATCACCACATTACTCATGCGGTCGCCGAGATCGTTATAGAGCGCCGCGATGGCCTGGCTGAAATCCTGCAAGCGATTGGCGAGCTGGCCGCGCGCGTTGCCCTGATTGGCGTGCGTGTCCCAGCCGCCCACGTCCGTGAAGGCGACTTCGACGCCGATGTCGGCTTTGATTAACTGGGCGATTTGCAGCAACGCCTGGCCGAAGGGCGAGCGCGGATAGCTCGCGCCGCTGGCCGGTTGATACTGCTGCGGGTTGGCCTTCTTCAACATCTTCACGGCTTCAAACGCCTCTTTACCGGTGCCGTGCAGCACGTCGTTCATGCTCTGCGCATAAAGTTCCTCAAAGCCCTTGGCCACCTGACCGTTGCCCTGCCCCGCGCGCACGCCGAAATCATTGATGTTGGTCATGGCGATGGCCGGCGCGTTGCCGAGCAGCGTGCGCGGCAGGTTGGCCGTCAGCGACACGGCGCGAAACGGCGTCGCCTGTGGCTCGCGCCTCGCCTGCAAGTAACGGTTCAGCCAGCCGTCGCTCGTGCCTTTATTGCCGGGCGTCCCCGACTCCATGTAATCCTGCGCGTCGAAGTGCGAGCGCGTGTTATCGGGCGAGCCGACGGCGTGAACGATAGCCAGATGGCCGGCGTCGTAGATCGGCTTGAAGGGCGCGAGCGCCGGGTGCAAGCCGAAGTAGCCGTCGAGGTCAATCGCCGTCTCGCCACTTGCGCCGCTCTTCGGCTGCGGGATGGCGATGTTCGGGCGAACGCTATAGTAATCTTTATCTCCAAACGGCACGACGGCTGAAATGCCGTCCATCGCGCCGCGCTGAAAGATGGCGATCACAATCGGCCTGTCCTTGCCCGCGCCGGCCTGCGTCTCGGCGAGCGCCGTGCGCTTGAGAAACGAGGGCGCTGCCGCAAGGCTGACCATCGCCAGCCCTGATGACTTCAAAAAGAATCTGCGTGTTACTGCCATAATATTCTCCGAATTTGGTTTCCGGCTTATTGCCGGGAGCCTGATGAACAAAACCAGAAACCAGAAACCAGAAACCTTACCTTCTTTGAAACTCCGGCGAGCCGAGCACCAGCCCGAAGACCTGAGCGATCTCCTGTTCGTCGGGTGACAGCGGCGCGGGCGGCGCGGCGCGGCGGGCGGCGCGGAATTCGCGGCCTCTGGGGTAATCGTATTTGCCCACCTTATCGCCTTTGGCCGGGCGCTGCGGCGTCGAGCCTTCGGCGAGAAGCAAGTCGCCATTGTCGGCTTGCATCGCGTCGGCGCTTCGGCGCTCCGGCTCAAGCTCGCCTTTGACGGGCACGCCTTCGGCCATCTGCTTTTCGAGCACGGCGCGCGTTTGCGGCGACACCTCGCGATTCAACAACAGGGCGATGGCCTGATCGAGAACCCGCGCCGCATCGCGTCCCGTCGCGTTGGGCGCGATGCGCTTGAGGTCTACGGTTGTGCCTCTCAGCTTATTTGAGATCAACGCGAGGCCGAAGTTCATCCGCTCAAGCAACGCGCCGGTGTTCACCCACTGCTCAGCCTTATCGGGGAAGCCGGTCGGCGGTTGATAACGATAGAGCGGCTGGCCCATCTTCGAGATGAACTGCGTCACCATCAGCGTGTTGCTCACGTCGCCGCCGACGGCGCGAATCGCCGACACTGCCAGCTCGAACGGCGATTTGATCTTGGCGCGGTAGGCGTCTTTGGCGTAGAACTCCGGCGACGTGAAGATCGTCCGCAGCATCTCGCGGATGTCGCCGTTGCTCTTCAGGTAAACCTGTGCGACGCGGTCCACCAGCGCCGGCGGCGGCGCGTCGCTGACGAAGCGGCGCACCAGCTTCGTCGAGATGAACTTCGCCGTGCTCGGATGATGCGCGAGGATGTCTATGACCATCTCGCCGTCTTTGATGCCGCCGCCCGCCGGAATCTTGTGACCGAGCACCACCTTTTCGCCATCGTCATGCATGAACGGGCGGAAGATGAAGTCGCCGCCTCGGCGCGGCTGCACAATCGTCCAGCCGGTGAAGCAGCGCGCCACCTCCTGCACGTCTTTCTGCGTGTAGCCGCCTTCGACGCCCAGCGTGTGCAGCTCCATCAGCTCGCGCGCATAGTTCTCATTGATGCCGGGCTTGCGCTTCTTGAACTGTTCGATGGCCTGCGCGCGCTGTTGCGGCGTGGTGGGCATCTGCTGATTGCGATAAGCGGGATCATTGCGTCGCGCCAGGCCGCCGAACAGGCCGCGCCGCTGAAAACGGCTCTGCTGGCCTATTCCACGTTGTCCGGGCAGCTTGGCGTCGGGCGAGCTGGATTGAAAGTTGTCGAGATAGAACAGCATCGCCGGACTTTTCGCGGTCGCCAGCAGCAGGTCTTCAAACTTGCCGAGCGTGTGCGGGCGAATGGCGCTCATCTCGTAATCAGTGGTCAGCAGCTTGTCCGCGCCTTTCGGCCAGAAGATGTTGAAGTGGTTGTACCAGAAGTCGCTCATCACCTCCTGCAACTGCCGCTCGCTGTAGACGGCGCGGATCACCTTCTGCTGCATCAGGTCTTGCAGCAGCAACTGCGGCGGCTTGAGGTTGTGCTCGCGGTAATAAGCCATGACCAGTTGCCGGTTCTCCTGCTTGTTGAGGTCGAGTGGCGCATCGGCGGCCTGATTGGCTGGCGCGTTGTCGCCGCTGGCGTTGGCCGGCGCGGCGGGCGCAGCCTTCGCTGCTGCGGCCTTGCCTTTCAAGCCAAGCTCGCGCGCGATCATGCCCGGCTCCGGGTATTTCTCGGCAAGCTCGTTCAATCCCATGTGGATAGACTCGATGCTCTTGAGCCGCGCTTCGGTGGCCGAGTCGTCGAGACGTTCGGGGTGAAGCTGCTGGTCAATGAATTTATCTATGCCGAGGGCGCGGACGCGCTCGACATCGCCGGGGCGCGGGCCGAAGCCGATGCGGTTGAGCAGGTGGAGGATCTTCTGATCTTCAGTCAGCGCCGCCGTCTTCGCGGTCTTCGCTTTGCTGTCGGCAAAGGCCGGCGCCATCGTGCCGAGCATCAGCGTTGCCGACATTGCGACGGCCAGCATCCTTGCCGCCGCGCGCCGCGTTGCGGCAGTCATCATGAATGAGTTCGTTCGTGTGTTGGATTTCATGGTCTACTTCCTCTGATGGTGCGAAACAGTATGATGTTTGCCTGATTGCGCGCACTCAGTAGCTAAGACGCGCGCGGCATTGAAATAGTTTGGAAATGATGGCGGACGCTCATCAAGCGAGTCGGGCCAAGCCCTCACCTTCTCTGCCATGCGCAGCAACCGAGTGCCGGCAGGCGCGCACCGGCCAATCCTTGTGATCATGCACGGGCCGGCTCCGAAAAAATGCCGAGGTGGATTTGCTTTATCTGGCGGCAGCATCCCTGTTGGCTCTCTGTCCAACGTGGCCGAAGGTCGAAGCGAGCGGTTGACACTCAATAAAATAGTAGCTTACCGTACTTATGACGGTTAGATTACCTTCCTGCCGGCGGCGCACTTAAGCTCGCCGGCTCAGATTAACTTCTTAGGCGAAGGAGAATCCACAAATGACGAATTCACCGATAAGCAAGATTGCACGGAAGCTCATCCTCTTAGCAGTCATGCTCGCTTTTCTGGCTGCGCTCAGCTTCACCAATGTGATGAAACAATTCACGGTCAGCGCCGAGCCGCGCATTTGCTGTTCGGCTTGTGAGGCGGACCCACCGCCGCTGCCCTGTCATGCGGGCTGCAATCCCGATTGCTAAGAGTGATCGGAAGTTAGCCTTCGCGGGGCGGGCTTTGCGTTCGCCCCGCGAAGGCCGGCGCTCAGGTCGTCCGTTGAAAAACGCCTGCGCAAGCTTTCACGACAAGAGTGTCAATTGGTGTTCCAGTAGGCGTTCTGGCCGACATAATCGTCGTCGGGGAAGCTGGCCAAAATCAGCCGCCGCGTCTTGAGCATGTCGAGCTTTCCCTTCCCCTTGTAAAGCACCCGCCCGTCCGGCGCAATCATCATCGAGTAAGGCACCGAGCCGTCCCAGTCCGCATCGAAGGCGCTCATCAACTCATAAGGGTCCATCGTGCCGAAGAGCAGGTTGCGCGTCGAGGCGTGCTGCGACTCCAGAAAGCGGCGCACGCCCTTCTCTTCATCCGGGTAGTTGATGCTGACCGTGACCAGCTCGAAAGGCCGCTTGCGGTACATGCGCCAAGTCTTCTGCAACTCAGGGAACTCGACCGTGCAGGGGCCGCACCACGTCGCCCAGAAGTTGATCAGCACAGTCTTGCCGGTCGTGTTCTTGCGCAACGCGCGCAGGCCCTCGACGCCGACTTTTTCGAGCGGCACCGGCTCGCGCTCAATGCTTTGCGTCTCCTCGTTCTGGAGCGCCTCTTTGTCGAGCCACTTGATC
>JADMIO012757475.1_pt1 | contig 25536 bp, 22 predicted proteins | sample 8958161 | NCBI WGS metagenome assembly JADMIO01 (sample SAMN16585339, study PRJNA669376) | soil metagenome | isolation source: Crop rotation soil | place: USA: Cullars Rotation, Alabama | collected 2011
CTTTCCCGCTGACGAGCAGCAGTCGCCTTGAACCCGCCGGCAAACCGGAGCGCGTCGGCGAGCGTCTCGTTTGGCCGAATCTCGTAGGTTGCCGGACGCGCCACTTCACCAACTATGCGCGCGCGGGCAAGATGAACGGGAACGAACACCAGGTCGCCGTTGTTCAAGCGGGCGTCGTGCGCAGTGTTGCCATTGAGCAGGTAATCGTAGACGTCGAGGGTGTCGACGATCGCGCCGCCGCGACGGATTACCACGTTGCGCAAGCTCCCGTTGTCGGATGGACCGAGCGCAGCATATAAAGCTGTCAGTGCCGTCGCCGCACTGGAGATGCGATAGCTGCCCGGGCGCAGGACGTCGCCAGTCACGTAGATCTGATTGCTGCCGAGACGGGCCGGCGTGATATAAAACCGAGTCGTCGCACCTGGCCCGCGCCTCACTCCCGAATAGACCCGCCCCAGTCGCGCGTACATCACGTTCTCGAGCTCGGTCATCGTGAGATTGTTCACATAAACCTGGCCCACCTGCGGGATCACGATGAATCCCTCACGCGACACCGGCAGCGCATACGACGCTTCCACGTCGCCGGTCAGGATGAGCGCCAACTGGTCGTCAGGATGAACTCGATAGTTGGCGTCGACGGGACCGGATTGGTTCGGGTTAAAAGCTGTCGAGAGATTTCGGAAGAAGTCGAGGCCGAAAATCGCGTAGCCGCTGTCAGCCGGGAATGATGTTCGGAAGCCCCGCTTGAGCGAGTCCTCGCGCGCCAGGCACGCCGCCCGCGCGGCAGTGAAGCGATCCCGACGACCTTTTGTGACCGTCGCGGTATCGATCATCCCACTGGGGAGCGTATCCGGAACCGCGAGTGAATCGACGTCCACACCGCAGCGCAGCAGATCTACTTCGGCAGTGTCGGCGATTCCAAGGCGGGTGATTGCTGAAAAAACCGAGGCGGTGTTGCTGGTGTCTGGTGTCGCACTGCCGCCAGGTAGATACGCGTCGAGCAGAGTTTCCGGGTAACCTTCTGCGCGGAGGCGGGCACGAACCTGGTCCGGCGTCAGTCCGCTCGCCATGATTCGCTGGCGGAGCTGCTGAAGGAGCACTGGATTTTGCAGCATCTGCTGCGCCTGCGCCGCGGTAGGATTTTGAGCGGCACTTGGGCGCGCAGTCAAAAACAGTCCAGCTAAAAGCAGAAGCGCACTGAGCTTCGATTTCATTCAGATTGTTGACGAAGTGATGCGGACGGAAATGGTCGCGCAGGGACTCGAACCCCGGACCTCTGCTGTGTGAAAGCAGCGCTCTAACCAGCTGAGCTACGCGACCGACTAAAAAGCCCCCGCACCGCGGCGCGGGAGCGTCAGTTTACGAGCTATAACTTTATTGCACAAACCGCTTTAGCGGTAGGGAAGGGCTTGCCTGAAATACCACTGTCTGTTCAACTAAACCGCAGCATGCAACTAAACGACTCCGACCGCGACTGGGAAGCATTCGGCAAACGCGATCCGTACTTCGCCGTCCTTACCGCACCCGAGTTCCACGGCGCACTCACCGGCTCAGCTCGCGAAAAGTTCTTCCAGTCCGGTGAAGAACACATCGAAACCGTTCTTTCGATTATCCGGGACCGGCTAGAGCCGAACTTTACCCCGCAGTCGGCGCTCGACTTTGGCTGCGGAGTCGGCCGACTCGTCATCCCCCTCGCGAATCGCTGCCAGGCAGTCACGGGTGTCGACGTTTCGCCATCGATGCTGGCCGAAGCGCAACGCAATTGCGACGCGCTGGAACTCCGGAATGTGTCGCTGGTCGAGGGCGACGACTCTTTGTCGCGTGTCAGAGGCAGTTTCGACTTCGTCCACAGCTATATCGTGCTGCAGCACATTCCCGTCGAGCGCGGCGAACGACTGGTCGAGAGACTGGCCGGGCTGATCGCTCCGGGCGGAGTCGGGATGTTTCAGGTTCCTTACACCACCGGCCGTAAAAGTCTCGTCAGTCGCGCACTCTACTGGTCGCGGATGAATGTGCCTGGCGCAAAGGTGCTGCTCAATCTCGCCAAGCGCCGCACGCCCACCGCGCCTGTGATGCAGATGAATGCGTACTCGGTGACGCGACTCGCCGACATTCTGCGCGACGCGGGCTGTCGTGAGATCCACGTTCGCTTCAGCGACCACGACGGTGCGCGCGGTGTACTGCTCTTCGCGCGCAAATCGGACGCACCGATTTTTCTGTAGGAGAGATCTGTAGGAGAGAGAGTGGGCCCTGCAGGACTCGAACCTGCGACCGTCGGATTATGAGTCCGCTGCTCTAACCGACTGAGCTAAGGGCCCTGCTACCAAAGTAAGAAAGATCGCTCCGGATCGTAAAGATCACACTCGGCGAAAGTGCGATCTCATCGACACCCAACGGGATCGGCGGTTAAAACAGAACGCTCCACCTCGGCTCGATCGCCAGCTTCACTCGCCCCTCGAACGCGGTGCGCGATGCGCCGGTGACGTGTCCGTCGTTGCCGTTGTGATTGATGCCGACGTCACCACTTGCCTCGAAGTACCGCCACCTCGAAGCCCCACTCAGACCAACGCGCGTCACCGACATGATCACACCTTCGAACATCCCCGGCGTCGATGCGTAATCAACAGGCAAGGGAAAAGGCTTGTTGTAGCTACCCTCGCCCTGTCTCCGGTGCGCAGCGTACAACCGCAGCGGCGTTCGTGGAATCAACGCCAGATCGAGCCCCGCGCGATATTCGTCGTAATCGCTGAACCCCCGACCAAGCGAAACGCCGAGACTCTCGTAGTGCTCTGCCGGATTCTTGTTGTTGTAAGCGAGATTGGAAACCCGCGTGAACGACGCGAACCACCGCTGCTCGCCGCGCAACGGCAATCCCTCGGCGGAAAAAGTCATCGCGTACGACGAAGGCTGCTTGCACGCCGGATTGCAGCTGCGATCGATCTGGAGATCGTCGAGGAATAGCTGTCCCGAGAAGATTCCTTTGCTCTCGGTGCGCAGCGCGAATTCACCACCGAGCCCGAGATTGCCTTCCTGCTTCTCGTTCCGCCACGACAGCGCATAAACGTTGAGCGGGTTCACCAGCGATGGCTCGAACCCACGACCCGCGCCGGCGTAGACATAACTCTCGGTCCCCGCGAGCTCGAGATTGCGCCATTGCACGGCGATGCGATGAATCGAGAAGTAGCGCTCGATCGCCGGGCCCGCCGGCGGAACGCTGTCGTCGAGCCGCGTTATCACCGTCGACCAATGGATCCGGTCGCTCCCAATCCGCGCGTACAGGTGGTCGTAGGTGTATGCGTAATTCCCGAGCATCAATCCATACTGCGCCGGCGGACCCCAATTGCGTCCGACGCGACCGAGCATCAGTTCGGCGTATTTCCACTGCCCGCCGACGTATCCGTCTTCGGTTCGACCGTTGATCTTCCGATCCTTACGGCCGGCGTACTCGGGGTCGACGTTGAGCCGGGTGTCGATGAGTGCGCGGGTGTAACCGACAACGGGGCCGCCCGCCATCACCAGACGAATCGAACCACCGGGCCGCACGTCGTTGAGTGAGTCGGCGAGCATCAGCTCGCGACGTCCCGACGTCTGCGTGGTTACGTAGAGATCACCGCTGCCCCGCGCGCGGAATGTCTGCGCGGCGACCGAGTCCGTGTCGCCCGGACGCACTGCGTACTTCTCGATCGATGCATACAGAGCGTCGAGATAGGAGCTGATGACAGCCCCCGGTTCTCGCGTCCGCGCCGAGTCGATCGATACACGCAGCGCGCGCTCAGTGTAGGGCCGCTCCATCGTCGCCAGCTCGCGGAAGTGCCCGCGCGCCATCAGCGCATCGATGTAGCTGTATGAGATGTCGTCGAGTGGAACATACGCCGACGCCTGCGCACCCAAAGGCGATGCGGCGGCGAAGGCGGCGAAAGCAAGGAGCAGCGAGAGACGCAGTGCAGTTCTGCTTCCCGCCGCCCGCTTCCGGCCTCCGGCTACCGATACCACGGAGACAGATGCAGCTTCGGCGTGATCTCCAGCGCTGGCGCCGGGAAGTGGTAATAGCTCAGATTGTGTTTAATCGTCCGCCAGAGCGGCCAGTTCCCCGGCAATTTCTCGGCGTCAAAATCGAGCGACAGCACGAGCTTCCGCTTCGCGCGCTGCACATTGCCGGTGTTCGCGTTGACCCAATCCGTTACGGAGTGGCCAACTGAAAAGCGGATGAACGACGGCCAATACTGCTTTGCGCCATCCGGCAGCAGTGGGAAAGCGTCGGTGGAGAACCAGTAGGTCTGGCCGGAGTAATCGAGCGAGGGACGCAGCTCGCCACCAATACTGCCGTTCTCAGTATTCGCCAACGCCAACGTCTTGTGATAGGAGAACGTTGGCTTGATCGCTTTGAGGCTGGGATAGACGGTCTGCAATGCGAACAATGTCTGCCCAGTCGTATTGGCGATCATGTCTGCGTACGAAAAACCGTACTTGGCGTACATGCCATCGAAGATCTCGATCTGCAGCTGGAACGCTGCGGCGTAAGCAGTCGCGAAAATGAGTGCCTTCTTGTCGCTCACGCACGCCTCGCGCAGCGCTGAGTAGCCAATCCGCGCCAGGTGATACCCACCGAACATGTGTCCGAACTTGTCCTGATCGCGGAACCACTGATCCCAGTCAGCGTGGAAGAAAAAGTGCGGCGCTCTGTCACCCGACCACCACGCTTTCTTGAAGTAGTGGTAGAGATAAGCGTTGCCGCCGACGAAGGCGGATCCTACTCCCGTCCGTACAGCTGCGAGCTGACTGCTGGTGAGCGGGCACGACGGAGCCGGCGCTCTGATCACCGAATCGCGATTGGGGCTTAGCTCGATCCCGTTGGTGATGACAGCCGCGTCGACATCAGGACGATCGCCCTGAATTGGCAGCGAGTCCTGCGCGATTGCGTTTGTGCTAACGGCGCATGCGATCACGCACGCGCCGATGAATGCGTTCCTTATTCCGTACAAAACTGCTCCGTTGCGGTGAATCAACTAAGCGGTTGGTGCTTCCGCCGCGCCAGTGCTGGTAAACTGATCGTAAGCTTCGATCACTTCGTCGATGCTGACGGTCGCAGCGCCAAGCTTCGCAACCTCTACGCCCGCCGCGAAGTTGGCGATTACCGCCGCTTCGGCGGGCGTTGCGCCGGCCGCCAGCATCGTCGCCAGATACGCGGTAACGGTGTCGCCGGCACCAACAACGTCATACACCTCGCGCGCCGTCGTCGGCACACGACCTACTTCACCAGTAGCATCGATCAGCGCCATTCCGGCGTCGCCGAGGGTGAGCAGCAGATTCTCGACGCCCAGTCGCTTGATTGACTCGGGCAGCGCTTCCGGATGCTCGATGTCGACCGCCGCGCCAAGCGCGGATTCGAGCTCGCGCCGATTCGGCTTGAAGATGGTCGCGCCCTTGTACGAGAAAAAGTTTCTGTACTTTGGATCGACGACAATGGGAATTTCTTTAGCCCCTGCATCCTGCATCACCGGTCCGATCAAGGCCGGCGTCAGGACTCCCTTGTTGTAGTCCTCGAGTACGATCGCATCGGCCTGCGCTACCGCGTCGAGGGCCGCTCTCACCAGCGATACCATCTCATCGCCATCGATGTCGACATCCTCTTCTTCGTCGAACCGCACGACCTGCTGCGAACGCGCCAGCACCCGCGTCTTGGTCGTCGTGCGACGCGAAACCGTGACGACAGACCGCGGCTCGGCCCGAATCCCCCGCAGCATCTGCTTGATCACCTGGCCTTCCGCGTCGTCGCCGACCGCGCAAACCAGATCCGCCCGCGCCCCGATCGCATCGATGTTCTGCGCCACGTTCGCCGCCCCACCAAGTGCCAGCTCGCGATCCCTCACGCGTACCACAGGCACCGGCGCTTCGGGCGAAATGCGGTCGACATCGCCGCGCAGATAAACGTCCAGCATCGCGTCGCCGACAATCGCAATTCGCTTGTCAGCGCCGGCTTCGAGAAGATCGATTAGGCGGTCGCGGGAGATAGTCTCAATCATTGCTGGATGACAGGGAGTCCGAGTTGCGAGCTAAGTCCGAATTTCGAGCCTGTTGCGAGTTACGAGCTACTACGAACTTACTAATCACTAGCTCGAATCTCGAAGTAGGTTCGCAAATCGGACTTAGCTCGCAACTCGGACTACGCTCGCTGTTGCGAGGCCCGTAGGTCCAACGAAGAACTTAATGCGCGAATTGCGATCAGGACGGGGCATACCCCTTGCCCAATTGACAGTTTGCGAGCTACGCTCTCGCACTCTCTTCCAATCCATCTTTTGATTCTCGAACGATTCAACGACGTAGCCAAACGCTCCGTCTATTCGCTCCAGGAATTCTTTGTACTCGCCGGAAAGGCAGTCGGCTTCATTTTCGTGAAGCCGTTCTATGCCTCCGACACGGTGCAACAGATGGATGCGATTGGGGTTGGCTCGCTCGGAATTGTGCTGCTCACCGGCTTTTTCACCGGGATGGTGCTTGCCCTCCAGTCGTCGGTCCAGCTCAAGACATTTGGCGCGACCGACTACATCGGCAGCCTCATCTCGGGGTCGATGATCCGCGAGCTCGGCCCCGTCCTCGCCGGCCTCATGGTCGCCGGCAGAGTGGGGTCGGGAATCGCGGCCCAGCTCGGCTCGATGCGCGTCACCGAACAGATCGATGCGCTCAACACTCTTGGCACCGACCCGATCAAAAAGCTGGTGACGCCACGAGTCCTCGCGTCGCTGATCATGCTGCCGGTGCTCACGGTCATCAACGACTTCATCGGCATCCTGGGCGGCAACGTCATCGCGAGCTTCTACCTTGGAAAGCCGTCGTCACTTTATTGGAAGACCGTCTTCGAGCAGATCCTGAACGGCGGCTTCACCCTCCGCTTCATTCCGAATGACTTCGTCCAGGGACTGCTGAAGCCGTTCGTATTCGGCGGTATCATCTCGCTTGTCGCCTGCTATTATGGATTGAAGACGACGGGCGGCACCGAAGGCGTCGGTGTCTCCACTACCCGTACAGTGGTGACCGCGAGCATTCTGATTCTCGTCACCGACTATTTCCTCACCCAGATCATTCTCGCGATCTTCCAGCCGTGACCGACGACACCGAAGACCGCCGCAAACAGCAAGCCGAGCGCCGTCATCCGAGTGAGAAGGATGAGACGGCGATGCCGCGCCGAGCCCACGATTCGGGTCGAGTCCGCGCTGCCATCCGGAGTGAGCTCGAGGAGGTCGCGGAACAGACCGAGCATCGGGCGACGAAGGAGCGCGCCGCCGCGCAAACGGTCATCGGGCTGGAGAACATCTACCTCGCGTTCGACGAGCCGATTCTGGAGAATGTCTCATTCGATGCGCGGGAAGGGGAGACCATCGTCGTCGTCGGAGAATCCGGAACCGGAAAGTCGACGATTCTCAAGCTGATTCTCAGATTATTGGTGCCCGATCAGGGTCGGGTATCTATCGACGGCGAAGAAATTACGCACCTTACCTTTGACGACGCGCTCAAAGTTCGCCAAAAGATGGGAATGGTCTTCCAGGGAGCCGCACTGTTCGATTCGATGAGTGTCTACGAAAACGTCGCCTATCCTCTGCGCGAGCACACCACGCTCGGCGAGGACGAGATCGAAGCGCGCGTGCGCGAGAAGCTCAGTTTCGTCGATCTGGAGCCCTCGCGGGTGATGGACCAGCTGCCGTCGGAGCTATCGGGCGGCATGAAGAAGCGCGTCGGCATCGCGCGTGGTCTCGCCAACAATCCGGAGATCATGCTGTATGACGAACCGACCTCCGGTCTGGATCCGCTCACCACTGCGACGATCACCTATCTGATCATCAAGCTCCAGCGCGAGCTCGGCGTCACCAGCGTTGTCGTATCGCACGACATTCGATCTGCTTTTCGCATGGCGAGCAAGATTGCGTTGCTCGCGAACAAGCGAATCGGATTCTTCGGCAGTCCCGAAGAGATGACCGGCAGCGACGACCCCTACCTCCGCGAATTCCTGGGAGGCTTTTAGGTGAAGCGGTCTTCTTACCTGACCTGGGACCAGCTCAAGGTCGGCGCGCTCATCCTCGTCGCGATAATCATCCTTGCCTTCGCGATCCTGAGGCTCGGCCAGGCCGGAAATCTTTTCGGCAAGCGATATCACCTGGTGGCATTCGTCGGCAACGTCAGCGGTCTTCGCATCGGCGGTCCCGTCACCGTCGCCGGTCAGCTCGCGGGCAGCATCGACGACATTCGCTTTCTGCCCGTCGACCAGGATACCGCGCGCAACCTGAAGATCGTTTTGCAGGTCAATCAGAGCCTGCAGGCACAGGTGCGACAGGATTCGCGCGCCAAGATCAAGACCCAGGGCTTGCTCGGCGACAAGGTTCTCGACATCAGTCCCGGCACCCCGAAGTATGCTCCGCTGAAGGAGGGCGACACCGTGCGGATCGCGCCAGCGGTCGACTACGAAGCGGTGGTCCAGCAGGCGTCAGGCGTGATCACGCAAGCGGGGGCGGTTACACAACAGCTCCAACACACAATCGATCAGATCAATCGCGGCGAGGGGACCCTTGGCCAGCTGCTAACCAATCGCACTCTGTACGATCAGCTGAATTCGACGCTCGCCCGGTCCAGCCTGCTGATGTCGCGACTGGAGAATCCGCGCGGCACCATCGGCCGGCTCCTCGATGATCCCTCGCTATACGTCAGCCTCAATCACACCGTGGCGTCAGCTGACTCGATCATCGGCGCGATCAATCGCGGCAACGGGTCGATCTCCAGACTGCTGCGCGACGACACGCTCTACGTGCATCTGGTGAGGGTCGTCAATCGAGCCGATTCGCTCGTATCGGTAATGTCGAGCGGCAACGGCACCATGCAGAAACTCTTCACCGACCAGCAGCTCTATGACCTGCTGGTGAAAACGGTCACCGAGTTGAACAGCGTCCTCGTGGATGTGCGACGCGATCCGAGACGGTACACAAAGGGAATGATCGGGGTTAAGCTATTCTAGACCGCCCCTCGGACGTTGGTTGCAGCGAACATGAGAACGCACGATCTGGACATTACGGTACTTCGCGGGGACTTTCCCGAGTCAGAGCATCGTGTGCACGCTGCAATCGTGGGAGAGAAGGACGAGCTGCTCGGCGCCGCCCACGATCCTGAGGCTTTCACATATTGGCGCTCCTGCGCCAAGCCATTTCAGGTCGTTCCGTTCCTGAGCTCAGGCGGATTTGATTCGCTGGGCTGGGGCGATCAGCAACTTGCGGTCTCGTGCGCATCCCACGGCGGAGAGCCCGAGCACGTGGCAATCGTCGATCAGATGCTGCGCGACATCGGCCTCGAGGAAGGTGACCTCGCCTGTGGGCCGCACGACCCATCTTCACAGCGCGGCGCCAAATTCCTTCGCGAAGCGGGCGGCCGCCCATCCCGAATCCACAACAACTGCTCGGGCAAGCACTCGGCGATGCTGGCATTGGCGCGCAAGAAAGGCTGGCCAACGCGCGGCTACGAGCGCAGCGACCACAATGTGCAGCGCGCAATTCTGCACGAGATCTCGCTGTGGACCGACGTCCCGTGCGGGAAGATCGTGCAGGCGGTCGATGGCTGTGGCGTGGTGGTGTTCGGGATGACTCTCGAGCGGATGGCGCGCGCCTACTCCCGCTTTGCGATCGCCGCCGCGAAGGGCGAGGAAGTTCCGCAGCGCGTGATCAATGCGATGAGCAAGAATCCATTCCTCGTCGGCGGCACCGATCGATTCGATACCGCTCTGATCGCGGAGACCAAAGGCCGCGTGATCTCGAAAGTCGGCGCGGAAGGAGTTCATTGCGCGTTGATCCCGGCTCGCGGAATGGGCATCGCACTCAAGGTCGAAGATGGGGCGCAGCGCGCACAGGTGCCTGCGCTCCTTCGTTTACTCCAGGAAATCGACGAGCTTCCGGTCCCCCTCCCGCCGCGCTTGCACGAATGGATGCACAAGCCGGTCAAGAATACGCGTGGCGAATGCGTCGGCGAGATCGCTCTCAAGTCTGACGTCGCCTGATTACGCGCGCCGAAGCCTGATGACGACCGGCGCGGAAACACGGACTAACCTTGCTCCACTCTCGGCGGGCCTGCGGCATCTGGTAAGGATCGCGGGGGCGATTGCCGGCTCACCCGAAGGCCAGGTGCGCGCGCTGATGTCCGATGCAGTAGATGAAGTCGACCCGGTCGCGGTGGAGGAAATAATTCTTCAGTCCTATTTATTCGCCGGCTTCCCGCGCGCACTGAATGCCGCGCGCGCTTGGCGCGCAGTCTCCGAGCGCCCAGCTCCTTCGGACGACGAGCACGCGACGGTCGACGATATCGAGCTCTGGCGGGAGCAGGGCGAAGAGACGTGCCGGATCGTCTACGGCGACATGTACGACAAGCTGCGCGATAACATCCGCCAGCTTCACCCCGCGCTCGACGAGTGGATGATCATCGATGGCTACGGCAAGGTCCTCTCCCGTCCCTATGTAGATTTGCGGACCCGCGAGCTGTGCGTCGTCGCCGCCTGCGCGACGTCGGGTCAGCAGCGGCAGCTGCACTCGCACTTACACGGCGCGCTCAACGCGGGGTCGACGGCTCTCGAGATCGGAGCCGTTCTGGACGCGCTCAATGATTTGATTTCTAGGGACGATCTTGCGAGGTACAAGCAGTTGCTGGCGAAAGTTGTTGCCTCTTAGGGGACTTCGCTTCGGCGGCGCTTTCTCAACTGAAGTCGGCAGTCTGCAGACGCACAGCAGGCAGTTCGCAGTTGTTATACACGCATTCGAAGCGCATCCCGCTCAGGGCGCGTGTATGAGAACTGCAGACTCCGAGCTGTCCGACTGCGAACTGCCGACTTCAGTTGAGAACGTACAGGCCGAAGCCCTCCGACCTCAGAATCGATAGCACGATGTTCATAGATAGAGCAGTAATCCGAGTCGAAGGCGGCACAGGTGGATCGGGAGCTACAAGCTTCCGTCGCGAGTGGCGCACGCCGATGGGCGGGCCCGATGGCGGCGATGGCGGCCGCGGCGGGAACGTCATCGTGCGTGGCGACAAGAATCTCGCGACCCTGCTCGACTACACCTATCGCGATCGTTGGGTGGCCGAGCGCGGCGAGCACGGGATGGGCGCCAACAAATCGGGTCGTTCCGGCAAAGATATCGTGATGCCCGTGCCGCCCGGGACGATCCTCCGTGCCGCCAATACCGGCGAGATCCTCGCGGAGATCCTGGAGGACGGTCAGGAGATCGTGATCGCGCAGGGCGGACGGGGCGGGAAGGGAAATGCTTTCTTCGCCACCGCTACCCACCAATCGCCGCGAGAGTGGCAGCCGGGTGAAGAGGGTGTCGCGCTCACAGTGGAGATGGAGCTCAAGCTCATCGCCGACGTCGGACTGGTCGGCCAGCCCAACGCTGGGAAATCGACGCTCCTCTCCGTGATCTCGGCCGCCCGCCCCAAGATCGCCGACTACCCATTCACGACGCTCCAGCCCAACCTCGGCGTCGTCCAGCTGACCGATAACCGAACCTTCGTCGTCGCCGACATCCCCGGCATCATCGAAGGAGCGCACGAAGGGAAGGGGCTAGGTATCCAATTCCTGCGGCACATCGAACGAACGCGAATCCTCGCCTTCGTGATCCCCATCGACGCAATGGATTGGCAGGCTGAATACGACCAGCTTCGAAGCGAGATTGCGGAGTATTCGGCCGACCTGGCAACCAAGCCGCACTGCGTCGTTTTCACCAAGATGGATCTGATGGGCGAAGAGTACATCCCGCCGATAAATGCGTCCGGCTCCTTCGGATCCTTTGCCGTGAGCGCTGCTGCGCGAACGGGACTCGACGAGTTGTTGGCAGGTTGGTGGACCGAGATCCTGCGCCTCAAGAAGAACGAGAGACCTGAAGACGCAACTGTAAGTCTCCCTTGACATTCGCGAGCATCACTTCAAGTGAACCTTCGCTCACCATTCACCAGTGGACGAAGGATTCGCCGGAGTATCCGTGCGAGCTGCTCGACCTCGCGCACCCGCCGTCGCCGCTCTTTTCCATCGGCGATCGGGAGCTCTTGAATCGCCCAAGAATCGCCGTCGTTGGGACTCGAAATTCGACCGGCTATGGCGAACGGGTGACGCGAAATCTCGGGCTGGCTTTCGCCCGCGCCGGCGTCACTGTCGTCAGCGGGATGGCGCGTGGGATCGACAGTAAAGCGCACCGCACTGCCATCGATCAGGGTGCTGGGACCGTAGCCGTTCTCGGCACCGGAATCGATGTCCCCTATCCGGTTGGCCACCGCGCCCTTCATCAGTCCATCGGCACCCGCGGCCTGGTGCTATCCGAAAATCCGCCCGGCGCGACTGCGCATCAGGGCGCGTTTCCGAAACGCAATCGAATCATCGCCGCGCTCGCTCCGCTCACCGTTGTCATCGAAGCCGATTTCCGCAGCGGCGCAATCAACACCGCCACCCAGGCACTGGAGCTGGGCCGCACCGTCGCCGCCGTTCCCGGCCCGATCGACAGCAACCAGAGCCGAGGGACCAATCAGTTGATCAAGGACGGCGCGCAGGTGATCACCAAGCCCGAAGACGCCCTCGCCCTGATCGGCATCGACCTCAAACCCGACCGGGCGCCACCGCCGCTCCTCCCCGATACCGAACAGAAAATCTGGGATTCTCTCGCCGACGGCGTGAAGCTCACCGACGATCTCCCGACGTTGACGGACCTAACCCTGGCAGAATGCCTGGCCGCGATCACGTCCCTGGAAATAATGGGGTTAGTCGAATGCACCCTCGCGGGGGAAATCCGACGGCGGTGACTCTCATTCCGGACTAAGTGCATCGACAATCGCGGACTAATTGAGGACGAGAACTAGAACTGAACCGCCGGAAAAAGAAAAAAAGAGGACCGCGATCCTCGATCCTGCGGTTGTCCTCGTCCTCGCCCGCAATCAGTCCGCGATTGTCGATGCCCTTAGTCCGTAATGAGAGTCCGCACTCCTATATTCAAGACAATGCCGGCTCGCCATCTCTATATCCACGTCCCGTTCTGCGCCCGCCGCTGCTCCTACTGCGACTTCTCGATCGCCGTGCGGTCCGTCACGCCCATCGAGGAGTATCTGACCGCTCTGCGCACTGAGCTGAAGCAAATCTCCGAACGCGACGATGCCACCAGCCACGACCGTCGAGTCACGGGCAGAGCGGTCCGCGACGCGCTCGAGACCGTTTATCTCGGCGGCGGAACTCCTTCCCGCCTCGGCGGTGCCGCAGTCGCCTCCGTCATTGCCGCCGTTCGCGAGCATTGGCAACTGGTCAGAGGCGCAGAAATCACCGTCGAAGCCAATCCCGACGACATCAACGACATCGCCGTAGCGAAGTGGATTGATGCCGGCGTCAATCGCATCTCACTCGGCGCGCAGACTTTCAATGACGCCGGCCTCGAATGGATGCATCGGACCCATAGTTCGGCGCAGATCGCGCGCGCCGTCACGATCCTTCGGCGCGGTGGCATCGACAACATCTCACTCGACCTGATCTTTTCGCTGCCCGAACACATCGGCCGCTCCTGGCGCGATGATCTCGAGCAAGCAATTGCTCTCGAGCCGTCACACCTTTCGCTCTACGGTCTCACCGTCGAGCCAACGACTCCACTCGGCAAATGGGCAGATCGCGGCCAGGTGGTGCAGGGCGGCGAAGAGGGATACGAGGAAGAGTTCCTCGCCGCCCACGACACCCTGTCGGCTGCGGGATTCGAGCACTACGAGGTGTCCAATTTCGGCCGCCCGGGCAAACGCTCCCGCCACAACTCCGCCTACTGGACCGGCGTCCCATATCTCGCCGCCGGCCCCTCAGCTCATTCCTTCGACGGCGAAGTCCGCCGCTGGAACGTCGCCGCCTATGCGGAATGGATGCGCCGACTCTCCAAAGGAGAGTCTGTCGTTGCCGGCGAAGAGACTCTCACGCACGAGAACCGAATCAGTGAGGCCGCTTATCTGGGCCTCCGGACATCAAACGGTTTCGTAGTCGACGACGCCGACCCGCCGTATCTCCGGGCCTGGCAGGAGGCCGGCTGGGCCTCCGTCGAGAACGATCGCGGAAAAACCCGTGTTCGCCTGACCCCAACTGGTTGGCTCCGCCTCGATAGCCTGGCCGCCTACGCCGCGTCCGCTAGCGCGACCGCTGCGATATAGTCCCACCAGGACTCGGATTTCCCGCATTCCTCAATCAATCCGAACTCCGCTGGTTTGGTCGTTTTATCCGAACGCCTCAATCACCGCCCACCGCTAACCCCTAGGCGCCACTATATTTAAGCATGTCACTGCCGAGTCTGAACGAGCGCGAACGGCGTATCCTCGAAGCCGTAATTCAGACGTACGTCGAGACGGCTCAGCCAGCCGGCTCGCGTAGTCTCGCCCATCGGTTTGGACTCGGTGTTTCACCGGCGACCATCCGCAACACCATGAGCGATCTGGAGGAGAAAGGTTATCTCTTCCACCCTCACGCTTCAGCCGGTCGGATTCCCACAGACGTCGCGTACCGCGTCTACGTCGATTCGCTGATTCCGATCAAGCCCCCCGGTGCACCGGATCGTCGGCGATTGAGTGCGCAGATTGTCGGCGGTGGTTCAGCCGTCGAAGCCATTCTTCGGCGCGCCGCGCAGAGCCTCGGCGTCATCACCCAGGAGCTCGGCGTCGCGTTGGGTCCCCGGCTCGACAACGCAGTGCTCGAAGGAGTCGAGCTAATTCGACTATCCTCCGAGAGATTGCTCGTTGCCCTTACGCTGTCGCCGGGCGCCGTTCGAACGATTTTCGTCGACGTTCGTGGAGAGATTGCTGATGCCGCGATCGCCGAAGTCACGCGCGTTCTCAACGAGCGGTTGGCCGGGTTGTCGCTCCGTCAGATTCGCGCGTCCCTCGGCGACCGTCTGCGTGATGCAGTTCAGCGCGACGCGACTGACCTGCTGAACGTCTTCATCGAAGAAGGCGACCAGGTCTTCAACAGCGCGCTCGAATCGGACGAGGACGGCGTGATGCTGGGTCAGGCCTCGGTGCTGGCTGAGCAGCCCGAGTTCGCCAGTGTTGACAACATGCGTAGACTTGTCGAGTTGACCGAAACCAGGCAGAAACTCGGCGAGCTGCTCCGTCGTCGTAGCGACACCAGTGGCGTATCGATAACGATTGGCAATGAGCACAACGATCCGAAGCTGTCGAACTTCACAGTCGTGACAGCTTCGTATCATGCAGGACCGTTGACCGGAGTGATTGGAGTTATCGGCCCGACGAGGATGCCGTACGACAAAGTGATCTCACTTGTCACGCACACGTCGGAGCTGGTGACTGATTTGTTGAAGGAGAATCCCAGGACGCATGGCTGATTTTTATAGCACCCTCGGCGTAGCGCACGGCGCCAGCGACGAAGAAATCAAGAAAGCGTATCGCAAGCAGGCGATGCAGTTCCATCCCGACCGCAACAACGGGTCGAAGGAAGCCGAGGAGAAGTTCAAGGCGATCACTGAGGCGTACGACGTGCTGCGCGACCCGAACAAGCGCGCGGTATACGATCGCTACGGTGAGGCAGGCCTGCGCGGCGGAGCCGGTGGCTTCCATCACGTCGACCTCTCGGAAGCGCTCAGCATCTTCATGCGTGATTTGGGCGGACTCGGCGGATTTGGTGATCTCTTTGGCACTGCGACGCGGCAGACAGGTCCGCGCACCGGTTCCGACATCAAGATCGCGATGCCGATGACGCTGACAGAAGTCGCGAGTGGCGTCGAGAAAACCGTGACCGTGAAGCTGCTCGAGCCTTGCGATCGCTGCGAGGGTCGCGGCGCCGAGCCAGGCTCGAGCCCGACGACCTGTGCAACCTGCCGAGGCACAGGCGAGGTGCGTCGCGCCCAGCGCAGCTTCTTTGGCCAGGTGGTCAGCGTTGCTCCATGTCCGAGCTGCTCGGGCGAAGGCACCGTCGTCGCGGCCCCGTGCAAGAAATGCAGGGGTGAGGGCCGTATTCGCGGTGAGAAGCAGATCGCGGTGCGAATTCCTGCGGGTGTTGCGACCGGTCAGTACATGACGATGCGCGGCGTCGGCAACGTCGGTCCGCGTGGCGGACCGCGCGGAGACATCCTCGTTGTATTCGAGGTGGAAGAAGATTCCCGATTCGAGCGTGACGGTGAGGATCTCTACACCGAAGTGCTGGTCACTTACGCGCAGATCGCGCTCGGTGCCAACGTCGAGGTGCCGATGGTGAACGGAACGGTCACGCTGCAGGTGCCACCAGGAACTCAGAGTGGCCAGGTCTTCAATCTTCGCGGTCGCGGGTTACCGCGGATCAATTCGAGCTCGTCCGGCGATCTGCACGTGCGCTTGCAGCTGTGGACGCCTGACGCATTCAGCGACGAGGAAGAGAAGCTCATTCGCCGCTTGAGCGAGCTGCAGGCTGTACCGAGTCCGCGGCCGAAGGGGCTGTGGTCGAAAATTCGCGAATCACTCGGCGCCTGACTTGAGCTGGATCGCGCTACGCATCACTCCTCAGTCGAACCGCGACGGAGTGATCGCGGCGCTTTTTGATTTCGGCTCGCAGGGAGTGCAGGAAGATGGAAGCAGCGTCGTAACCCACTTCCGCCGGAACGCGCCGCTCGATCAGATCCAGCGCGCGGTAAAAAACGCCGACCCCGCAGCGGAGATCAGCATCACGCCGTCGATCGAAGTCGATTACTCGCAGTGGCGAGCATCGGTTGGCGTCCATCGCGTTGGTGAGCTCATCATCGCGCCGCCCTGGCTCGCCGACTACGAAGATCCTCTCCGCACGATCGTGATCGATCCAGCGATGGCGTTCGGCACCGGTGAGCATCAATCCACTCGCGGCGCGATGCGCCTGATGCAGAGCGTGATCAGAAGCGGCGATTTCGTCGCCGACCTCGGCGCCGGTAGCGCGGTGCTCTCGATTGCTGCCGCAAAGCTCGGCGCGTCGCGCGTCGCCGCCATCGAGCTCGACCACGACTCGATCGCCAATGCCGAATCCAACATCAAGGTCAACGCGGTCGCCGACCGCATCGAAGTGATCGAAGGCGATGCGTCACTGCTGCTGCCATTGATTGCGCCGGTACGTGTCGTGCTTGCCAACATCATATCGTCGGTGATTGTTCCGCTGCTGCCAGCCATGAAGGCAGCTTTGACGGCTGACGGGAAAGCGATCATCGCCGGAATGGTGGTTGACGAGCGGTCGATGATGAAGCGCGCGCTCAGCGACGGTGGCTGGCGGGTCGAACGAGAAGACGTGGAGGACGCTTGGTGGAGTGCGCGGATCGCGCCCCGGTAGCGACATTTTTCGCGAATGACGGGTTTGTGGCCGGCGGCACCGTCACGCTGCCGGAGGAAGCCGCGCACCACATTCGCGTCGCACGGGTTGGTGTCGGCGAATGCATCGCACTGCGCAACGGCGAGGGCAGGGCAGCCGTTGGTGTGCTGGTCAAATCTTCCCGAACATCAGCGCTGGTCGACATCACCGAGATCAGCGAGATTCAGCGCCCGTCGCCGATTCATCTGCTGACGCCAGTCGCTGACCGGGAGCGGATGCTGTGGCTCGCCGAGAAGGCGACCGAGCTGGGCATCACCAGCTGGCGTCCGGTAATGTGGCGCCGTTCGAAGAGCGTCTCGCCGCGAGGTGAAGGCTCGACCTTTCAGGGAAAGGTTCGCGCGCGCATGACTTCAGCTCTCGTGCAGAGCGCGGGAGGTTGGCTTCCCGAGATTTTTCCCGAAGCAACGGTCGATCGTGCGATCGCTTCAGCGCCGCTGGGCACCCGCCTGATTCTGAGCAAGGACGGCGAGCCGATCTCCGGCGTTCCGATGCATTCGCCCGTCATCATCGCGCTCGGTCCGGAGGGCGGGATGGAAGATGCGGAGCGCGATGCATTCATCGGCGCGGCGTTCCTCCCTGTGAAGCTGGCGCAGAGCACGCTACGTTTTGAGACCGCAGGCATATCTGCCGTCGCGATCGCAGCGGCGTCGATGCTCCCGAGGCCGGCCAATGCTTGACACCAAGAATTGCATTTTCTGCAAGATCATTCGCGGCGAAATTCCGTCGAAGACGCTGGTCAACAACAAGGAGCTGATCGCGTTTCGCGACATCGCGCCGCAGGCTCCGACTCACATTCTGATCGTCCCCAAGAAGCACATCCCGTCGCTGGACGACGTGACCGATTCCGATCTTCTCGGTCGGATGATGACTCTCGCCGCCGCGCTCGCGCGTCAGGAGGGCGTTGCGAAAACCGGCTATCGGGTTGTGATCAACACCGGAGCGGACGGTGGTCAGTCGGTCGATCACCTCCACATCCACTTGCTCGGCGGTCGGAAAATGACGTGGCCGCCCGGGTAATTCACTTCGGCCGGCATCGCGTTTGGGTCGGCGAGGGGCATTCCCTGAAAAAAACTCGCCCCGCTACGATGACAAAGCCGTATGAGTGGCGTTCTGAGACGGGCAGGTCTGCGGATTTTTTCAGAGAACGCCCCTCGCCTCCGGGCCGCGTAGCGATCCATAATCGTCCAGTCTCTCTCGCGCCTGCTCCCCCTCTACTTGGCGGGCGCGCCGAGCGAGCTCGGCCCGCTAGTCGCGGCCGGTGCAGAGGGTTTCGGCCGGAGCAAACCATTGCGGACCCACGCATCTACGGAGGGAAGGAGGCGACGTGCGGGGTCGGCGGAGGTCGCGCAGACCCGCCTAATCCCAGATCGCCACTCATACGGCTTTGTCATCGTAGCGGGGCGAGAAGCTCCGACGACCCCGCACGTCACCGACTGACCGCAAGGATGCGCACCAGTCCGCAATCAAAGTTCGCAATTGACCCAACCCTGTGCGCGGTCTAAGTTTAGCGGTCTAGGCCTAAGCCGGCGAAGACGTTCGCCAAGAAGGGGGGAAGCAGATTTTGTCGGAAGTCATAATCCATGACGACGAGAACTTTGAGCGCGCGCTGAAGCGTTTCAAGAAGAAATGCGAGAAGGCGGGTATACTCTCCGATCTCCGCAAGCACCGTCATTACGAAAAGCCGAGCGAGCGCAGGAAGCGCAAGCTGAACACGGCAATGCGTAAGAACCGTCGCACCCGTCACACCTAGGGAATGTCCGAGTTACTCGCCCGCCTTCAGGGCGATCTAAATTCCGCTCGCAAATCCCAGGACAAGGCCGGTACGCTGCTCCTCAGCACCGTCCTCGCCGAGATCAAGAACAAAAAGATCGAACTGAGACGCGATCCGACTGACGCGGACGTCATTGACGTTTTGCGCAAGTCGATCAAGAAGCGTCGCGAGTCGATCGAGCTTTACCAGAAGGGCAACAGGCCGGAGCTGGCGGAAAAGGAATCGGCCGAAGCCGCCGCGCTGGAGAAGTATCTTCCGGCGCAAGTCAGTGACGATGAGCTCCGCGCCGCGGTTAAAGCCGCGATCGCGGGCGGCGCAAAACAGATCGGCGCGATCATGGGCAAGGTTCTCCCTCAGTTCAAAGGCCGCGCGGACGGCAGCACCATCAACGCGATCGCCCGTGAGGAGCTCGCGAAGCAGGGGTGACAAATTTCCTCCCAACCACCAACCCGAGCGCGATTCACGCGCTCGGTTTTTTTTTTACGTGTAGTAAACCTGGCACCTCGCACCTATGCTATCCACGCCTCTCACCGCGTTAACCTTAGATAGAGTACTGGCCAGACAGCCCAGTCCGCAGTAATGAACTCCCACGCGCTCAACGTCATCGAATTCCCGCGCACCCTCGCGCTAATCGCCGAGCGTGCGATCTCGCCGCTTGGCGCGGACCGAGTGCGCGAGCTGGCGCCGACGACAGAGCGCAACACCATCGAAAAAGAGCTCGCGCGCGTCGCCGCGGTGCGCTCGCTCCTCAGCGCCGAGGAACCCTGGACGTTGCACGGCGTCCCCGATGCTCGCGCCGCGCTCACTCGGCTGCGCGTTGCAGGTGCATCTCTCTCCGCGATGGACATCCTCGCGCTCGGCGCGTTGCTTCGGAGCTCGCGTCTCACTCGCGAAGCATTTCGTGGTGACAAGGTTTCGCCGGTCGCAACCGCGGTTCTCGCCGAACAACGCGATGCGCTGATCGTCGACAAGGCCAACGAGACACTGATCGAGCGCACCGTCGACGACGAAGGTCAGATTCAGGACGACGCATCGCCCGCGCTGCGGAAAATCAGGCGCGAGCTGCGCGGCTCACAAGGTGAGTTGATCAAAGTGCTTGAGCGCGCGATGGCGAAGCTGGAACCGCACCAGCGCGTCGCCGATATGTCGGTGACGATTCGCAATGGCCGGTACGTGATTCCGGTAAGGCGCGAGGCGCAGGGCGCAGTCGGTGGAATTGTCCACGACGCGTCCGCGACCGGTGGAACGCTGTTCGTCGAGCCGCCAGCCGCTGTTGAAGCCGGCAATCGCATCCGCGAGCTGCAGATGGAAGAAGGTGAAGAGATCGACCGCATTCTCGCCGAGCTCACCGAGAAACTCAGACCGCAGCGTGAAGGAATGGTGCAGTCACTCGAGGCGCTCATCACACTCGACTCGCTGGTCGCGCGGGCCAAATTCGCCATCGATTTCCGGTGCGCACCTTCCGATCTGTCCGAGGCGACGACCGGCTTCAACATCGTTCGCGGGCGTCACCCGTTGCTCATTGCACAGGGCATCGAAGTCGTTCCGTTCGATCTGGCAATGCAGCCAAACGAACGCACGCTTCTCATCTCTGGGCCCAACACCGGCGGCAAGACTGTCCTCCTCAAGGCGCTCGGCCTGTTCTCCGCACTGACACAGTCTGGAATTCCAGCGCCCGTCGACCCGGGCTCGAGCATCGCAATCTTCGACAACATTTACGCCGACGTTGGCGACGAGCAGTCGATTCTCGCGAGCTTGTCTACGTTCAGCGCGCATCTCAAAAACCTCGCTGAAGTGCTCGCGTCCGCGACTGATCGCTCGCTAGTGCTCATCGACGAGCTTGGCTCCGGCACTGATCCGATCGAAGGTGCCGCACTCGGCGGCGCGATTCTCGAGGCACTGACAACCCGTCGCACCCTGACAATCGCTACGACTCACTTGGGCGCGTTGAAGGAGCTGGCCACCCAGGTCGACGGTGTCGTCAACGCGTCACTGCAGTTCGATCCCGTTGCTCTGGCTCCGACTTATCGTTTGACCAAGGGCATTCCCGGACGATCGTACGGAATCAGCATTGCGCGGCGTCTCAAACTTCCGTCGGAGGTTCTCACACGCGCCGAGGAGCGAATTCCGGTTGATGAGCGCCGAGTGACTGCTTTGCTCGCCGACCTCGAAGCGCGAGAGAAGAGTCTCGCGGCGATCGAAAAGGAAACCGGAGAGATCGCGGAGGAAACCCAGCGGCGCTCGCGCCGGCTCGCCGAGCGCGAACGAAACGTCCGTGAGCGCGAGCGTGATCTCGAGCAGTCGTCGCGCAAAGAGGCGCGCCAATATCTCCTCGAGGCGCGTGCGGAAGTCGAGCAGACCATTCGCGACCTGAAAGCCGCGTCTGAACAGAATCAGGATGCAGCACGCGAAGCTCGCAAACGCGTCGAAGAGCTCGCAAATGAGCAGGGACGGGCACTCGACCGCATCGAACGCGAGGCAGCTGAGGCCCCGCCGAGTAACAACAATCAGGACGTCAACGTTGGTGATTTCGTGGAAGTCGAAACGCTCGGCGGCAAAGTCGGCAGAATAGTCGAAATGCGTGCTGGAGAGGCAGTCGTTGCGGTCGGTGTGATGAAGCTCGCGGTTCCGCGAGCTGCGCTGCGGCCATCGACGCCCGAGGCGGCGGCGCCCGCCGTCACGGTAAACGTTCGCGGCGACCTGCCCGAGATTCATGCCGCCAGCGAAATCGACCTGCGGGGCATGCGCGTCGGCGAAGTTGAAGACATCGTTATGCATGCTGTCGATGCCGCCATTCGCGCCGATCTCAAATCACTCCGCATCATCCACGGCAAAGGAACTGGCGCGTTGCGCGAGCGGGTGTCCGAGATGCTGCAGAAGGAATCACGGGTCACCAACTTCCGACTTGGCGCGTGGAATGAAGGCGGCGCCGGGGTCACGGTAGTGGAGTTCAAGTGATTCCCGATGAAGTAGTCGAACAGGTGCGCGACGCCGCCGACATCGTTCAGATCGTCGGCGAGTATGTGAACCTGAAGCGCTCTGGCACTGACTTTCGCGGACCGTGTCCGTTCCATCAGGGGACACATCGTAACTTCTCGGTCTCGCCGCGCAAGCGGATGTACTACTGCTTCGTTTGCCACGAAGGCGGCGACGTATTCCGCTTTCTGCAAAAGCGCCTCGGAGTCGAGTGGCCGTCCGCGGTCAAGATGGTCGGCGAGAAGTCAGGGATCGAAGTCAGAGAGATCGATTCGCGTCGCGAAGGCCCAGATCCACGCGAGCCGCTGTGGGAAGTCAACGCCACCGCCGCCGCCTACTTCCAGAAAATGCTCTGGGATGATCCACTCGGCGAACAGGCGCGCGACTATCTCGCGCAACGCGACATCACCAAGGAGACTGCCGAACAGTTCGGCATCGGCTTCGCGCCACGGGAGATCGGGCTGCTGCGTACCTACATGTCGACGCTTGGCTTCGATGAGCAGCGACAGACTGCAGCGGGACTGCTCGTGTCAGGCGATGAAGGCAGTGAGCCGCGCCCGCGCTTTCGCGGCCGCTTGATGTTTCCGATTCTCGACGCGATGGGCCGCAACGTCGGGTTCGGTGGTCGATTGCTCGGACCCGGTGAGCCGAAGTATCTGAATTCGCCGGAGTCGGCTGCATTTTCCAAAGGACGCACGCTCTACGGTCTCAACTGGGCGAAAAACGACATCAGGCGCGAGGATCACGTTCTTGTCGTGGAAGGCTACTTCGACGTCGTCCGCTTGATCAACGCCGGCTTCACCACCGTCGTCGCGCCGATGGGAACCGCACTGACCGAGCAGCAATCGAGCGCATTGCGCAAACTCACGAAAAACGTGTTTCTGCTTTACGACAGCGATAAGGCGGGATTGCAAGCGACTTTCCGCTCCGGCGACGAGCTTTTGCGGCAGGGAGCGTCGGTGCGGATAGTTACTCTTCCTGACGGTGAAGACCCTGACACTTTCGTAAAGAAGAACGGCGCTGCAGCATTAACAGCGCGGATGCGAGATGCGATCGATGTTTTCGAGCGAAAAATTCAGCTGCTCGAGCGAGCTGGGATGTTCGCCGAATTGCACAAAAAGCGCAGAGCGCTCGATCGTTTGCTGCCGACGATTCGAGCTGCTTCTGATCAGATCATGCGCGACTTGTACCTCGCCCGGGCGAGTGAGGTGAGTGGCGTCGCCAGGGAAGTTCTCGAGCGGGAATGGACCGGGCGCGCGACGCCGCGGGAGCCATCGGACGCCGCGCCAACAGTCCCGGCGCCAAGGATTTCCCCTGCGGCGCGTGTTCGTCGGGGCGAGCGACGCGCTCAGCACGCCGAGCGCGGATCGTCTGCCGAACGTGAGTTGATTCGCGCAATGTTGTTCAATCGCGCACGAGTAGTGCAGATCGCTGAGAAGCTGGGAGTGGAAAGTTTTCGCAGCCCGGCGTATCGGGACATCTACCGTGCGTTGATTTCGCTGGGACCTGATTCAACAATCGAGCAGGTTTCTGCGAATCTCGATGAGGACGCCATCGAAACGATCCAGGAAATCCTCGCCGAGGGTGCCATTCAGATTGACCAGGAACGCACGATCAACGACAGCTTCGCTACTTTGCGTGCACGGGATCTCGATCTGCGTGCCGCCGAGCTGGATCGAATCATTCCATTGGCGAATGGCGCGAAGAAGGACGAGCTGATCGCCGAGAAGGACGCGATCAGGCGTGAGTTAAAGGCAACAGGTAGAAACTATTTCAAGAAGTTCAGGCGTACTGGGGCACGATGAGAAAGGAGAGAGAATGTCGGAGCAAGCTGAAAAAGCCTCGATGAGAGGCTGGAGGTCGAATGCGCCAGGAAGTTGAAGCATTGCTGGCATTGCAGGATGACGACCTCAAGATCCGCGAGATCGAAAGTCAGATCCGTGACCTCGACCCGCACCTGGCCGAGTTGGACAGAAAACGAGACAGCGCCGCCGCCGCACTCAAGCGAGCCCAGGCGGCCGTCGAAGGTGAAGAGAAAAAACAGCGAGAGCTGCAGCAGCGCCTCGCACAGCATCGACAGCTTCAGGAGCGCAACGTCCATCAGCTCGACGATGTGAAACGCTTGCGCGAAGCCACCGCCGCCACAGCGCAGGTAGAAGCCACCCGCCGCCTGATGGCAGAAGACGAGAGCGAGATCGCGATACTCGGCCGTCGCATCAACGAAATGACTGCCGCCGTCGTGAATCAGAAGGATGCGCTCGCCGCGGTCGAGCTCGAGCAGATGGAAGCTCGACCCGAAATCGAGGCAAAACGCGCCGAGCTCCAGTCGCAGCTTGATGAGGCGAAGCGCGAACGGAACGGCAGGGCTGGCTCCGTGCCGAGACCGACTCTTGGAAAGTACGATCGCATTCGCGGTCGTCGCGGACAGGCGCTGTATGCACTGCGCGGCGGATCGTGCGGCAATTGCGACACGGCTGTGCCGCTTCAGCGTCGCAACCTGATGCAGAAGAGCGGCGACATCGAAGTCTGCGAAGCGTGTGGAGTTTTGCTATACGCGGACGGCTGATAACGCGGGAGTAGAAATTGTGGCGTGCAATCCTTGAGCGACTTTGTTGCTAGCCGCTAAGTTGTGTAGGTGAGCACAGTTACATCGGAACGCCCAGCCGCTCCCGCGCGCTGGATCCTGCCAACCCCACCCGATGAGGAAGCAGTGCGAGCGCTGATGGAAGCGCTTTCACTGCCCGACGTCGTCTGCCGGCTGTTGCTGATTCGCGGCTACGTGACGCCCGACGAAGCGAAGCAGTTCCTTCGCCCCAAGCTCGACAAACTGCACGAGCCTCTCGCGTTCCTCTCGATGGACAAGGCGGTCGAGCGGCTTGCGCGCGCCGTCAAAGAGAAAGAGCTCGTCTTCATTCACGGCGACTACGACGTCGACGGCATCTGCTCGACGACGATTCTGACCCATGTCATTCGGATGCTCGGCGGCAAGGCGATGCCGTTCATTCCTCGCAGGATCGAAGACGGATACGACCTCGGCGAAGCGGGTGTGACCGCCGCAATTGAAGCCGGCGCAAGAGTGGTTGTGACCTGCGACTGCGGGACAGGCGCGGTTGCGCCGGTGGCCAAGCTTTGTCGCGCTGGAATCGACGTCATCGTCACTGATCACCATTTGCCGAGTGGCGAGCTGCCTGATTGCCTGGCGGTGCTCAACCCGAAACGCCCGGGCTGCGGCTATCCGGACAAGGATCTCGCCGCGGTCGCCGTGGTCTGGAAGCTCTCGCTCGCGCTCACGCGCTCACTCGGCGCGAACGAGAATCCCATCTGGGCGATGCTCGATCTCGTCGCGCTGGCGACCGTTGCGGACGTCGCACCGCTGCGCGGCGAGAATCGAGTCTTCGTGCGATACGGGCTCCGAATGCTCAAGGAGACTCGCAACATCGGCATG
>JADMIO011200160.1_pt1 | contig 25532 bp, 23 predicted proteins | sample 8958161 | NCBI WGS metagenome assembly JADMIO01 (sample SAMN16585339, study PRJNA669376) | soil metagenome | isolation source: Crop rotation soil | place: USA: Cullars Rotation, Alabama | collected 2011
CGAACGGCTCCGGGAAATCGACGCTGCTCAAAATTCTCAGCGGCCATCTGGAACCGGACTCCGGCACGGTTTCGCTGCGGCGCAATACCCGCGTCGGCTATGTGCCCCAGCAGGTCGAGTTTCCGGAGGGCGAGACCGTCGGGGGCGTCATCGCGGCGGCGATCGCCGGCGAGCATCTCGACGACCTGGAGCGCGCGGCCCGGATCAATCTCACCCTCGGCAGGGCCGGATTTACGGATGGCGACTGGGTGGTCGACACGCTCTCGGGCGGCTGGCGGCGCCGGCTCGCAATTGCCCGCGAACTCGCGCGCCAGCCGGAAGTCCTGTTTCTCGACGAGCCCACCAACCATCTTGACCTCGAGGGCATTCTCTGGCTCGAAAAGCAGCTCGCCGGCGCATCCTTTGCAAGCGTGGTGGTGAGCCACGACCGCTATTTCCTCGACAATGTCGTCAATGGCATGGCCGAGATCGACCGGGTCTACCCGGAGGGTCTTTTCCGCGCCGAAGGCAGCTACAGCGATTTTCTGGAACGCAAGAGCGAGTTCCTGAGCGCGCAAGCCAGCCGGCAGGAGTCGTTGTCGAACCGCGTGCGGCGCGAGATCGAATGGCTGCGCCGCGGGCCGAAAGCACGCACGGGCAAATCGAAGGCCCGCATCGACGAGGCGGGCCGGATGATCCGGGAACTGTCGGATCTGGAAACACGTAGCGCCCGGTCGGTGACCCAGATCGACTTCACCGCCACCGACCGGCGCACCAAGCGGCTGGTATCCGTGGAATCGATCGGGCGCGATCTCGGCGGCCGCTCCCTGTTTCGCGACCTCAGCTTCGTGCTGTCGCCGGGCACACGCCTGGGACTTCTCGGGCGCAACGGCACGGGGAAAACGACGCTCCTCCGCCTGCTCGCCGGCGAACAACAGCCCGACTCCGGCCGCATTGAACGGGCGCCGCTCCTCCGGATCGTCTACTTCGACCAGGCGCGCGAACAGCTCGACACCTCGCAGACGCTGCGGCAGGGGATCGGCGCGCACGGCGATCACGTGATTTATCAGGACCGTCCGATCCACGTCGCCGGCTGGGCCCGCCGTTTCCTCTTCGACTCCGGACAGCTAGACCGGCCAATCGCCAGCCTCTCCGGCGGCGAACAGGCGCGCGTGCTGATCGCGCGGCTGATGCTCCAACCGGCCGACCTGCTGCTGCTCGACGAACCGACGAACGATCTCGACATCCCGACGCTCGAAGTGCTGGAAGAGAGCCTCATCGAATTTCCAGGCGCGCTGGTGCTGGTGACCCACGACCGCTACCTGCTCGACCGTGTGTCTACGGCCGTACTCGGGCTCGACGGCCGCGGGAGCGCGGAGTTGTTCGCCGATTACTGGCAATGGGAAGCGGCCCAGTCACGCGCCGTAGAACCGGCGGTAGAGAAGCCGGCGGCCACGGCCATGAGGCAGTCGACCGCACCGGCTAAGAAGAAGCTGTCGTACCTGGAAGCGCGCGAGTGGGAGCAGATGGAGGCCCAGATTCTCGCGGCGGAGGCGGAGTTGGAAGGGCTGCAGGCGGAGATGCACTCGCCGGAGGTGGTGTCCGACGGCCCGAAGCTCCACGCGTGTTACCAGAAGGTGCAGGCGGCCGAGGCAAAGGTCGCACAACTTTACGCCCGTTGGGCGGAGTTGGAAGCGAAGCAGTAGACCGGGACTCTCCCGTCCCATGTCGACGCTTTTGGAGGGCGGACCCACAGGGCTGGCCAATCGCGCTGGCGAAACGAATGCGGGACGAGGGGGTCGCCTGAAGGGTTGGGTAAACGCAGGACCGTCGGCGTCAACCCTCCAGCAGCAGGCGTTGGACGAATTCCTCGAAATCGTCCGCATGCGCCAATCCAACATGTTCCGTGGCGATCTTGCCCTGTTTATCGATCAGGAACGTGGTCGGGATCGCTTCGATCCCGCCGTATGCGTGCAGCACCGTTCCATCGCCCATGAGCACGCGGTAGTTCACCTTCATGGCCGAAAGAAACGGCTTCACGTCCTCCCAGCCGTTCTCATCGAGCGACACTCCGAGCACCTCGAAGCCCTGGTCCTTTTTCCGGCGCTCGATGTCGGTGAGCCACGGAATCTCGATCCGGCACGGGCCGCAGGTAGTCGCCCAGAAGTTCAGCATGACCACCTTGCCGCGGTAATCCGACAGCCGCACGGTCCTGCCATCCGCGTCTTTGAGCTTGAAGTCGGGCGCCTCCAGCCGCTCCTTGGCGTCCCGCATCGCCGAGTTCTGCGCGGCGCGCGGACGGCCGGAACAGCCCGAGAGCGCGACGGCCGCGAGCGCGCAGCCAGTCGCGAAATAAAGGCCCGCGCGCCGGCTCACTTGCAGGTTGCCGTGAAGCAGAGATTCTTGCTGAAGAACGGCATCACGAAATCCTGGAAGCGGATCCCCATCTTACTGGTGTGCGTTCCGGAGTAGATTTCGAACGCGTGGGTGATCCCGTATTTATCGAGGACGTCGTGCAGCTTGGCGGTGTCCACGCGGAGCCCGTCCTGGTCGCCGACGTCGATGGCGATGGCCTTGTACTGCTTGAGATTGCCGATGTACTGGTCGATGAAGTTCAACGGCGCGTTGGCTGCCCACTTCGAAATCACGTCCTGGCGGATGGCGCCGTCTTTCACCGGGACATCCACATAGAGCGGCGGATTCTTCGGATTGGGCGACCATGCGGCGGCTTCCGCCAGGGTCATCCGCAGCCCGCCGGCCTTGGCCGACTCGGCTGGCGACGTCACCTCGGCGAGCGTTTTCTCGGTGCTTTCGGTAACCCGCGGGGTCAGGGTCGAAAGGCAGCAGGGGCTCATAATATAGAGGCTGCCAAAGACATCCGAGTGCTTCATCCCGATCCGTGTCGCGCCGTAACCGCCCATGGAATGGCCCACCAGGCCGCGGCTGAGCCGGTTCGGCAGGGTGCGGTAATGGGCGTCGATGTACGCCACGATGTCATGAGCGATGTAGGTCTCGAAATCGCCGGTAGTCACCGAACTCGAGTACATCGAGCCGTTGTGCATGGTTTTGGAATCGGGCACCACCACGATCATCTCCTGCGAGCCGAGGGCGACCGCGCCTTCGATGGTCTGGGGAACGTGGATTTCCTGGCTCCATTGCGACGCACCCACGGAGTAGCCGTGAAGAGCATAGACGACGGGATAGCGGCGCGTCGTCGCGGCGGCATAGCTCGCCGGCAGGTAGACGATGACGTCGCGATCCACCGTGTCGCCTTCGAGGTTGCCTTCGAGGGCCGTGCCATGGATTTTGATGCGTTCCACGGCGACCGGTTTGGCATTCGGCACCACCGGCGGCACGTCATTCTTCACCTGTGCCCAAGTGGTGAGGGCCAGTCCAAGCGGTAGCAGCACACTGAGGATTCTCATATGGATACTTATTTAGTGAATCCTCAATATAATACACCGCGCTCCGAATGGTTCGTCCGCGAAATGTGCGTTCGCGAACTCGACGGAAGTGGAACCGCGGACTATTCGACGAGACGGCTATGCCATTTCTCCATCACCACCCGCGCCTGGTCTTCCGGCAGCCGCGCTGAAAGCGTGACGCGGCGTCCGTCTGCAAGCACCGTGAAGCCTTCCATCGCGTTCACAAACAGGGGCGGGCCGAGCGCGCGTGTCCCCAACTGCAGGAGTCCGGGCAACCAGCGCGCCAGGGTCGCAACCGCGGACGCATCCTCGGCGGTTCGAAAGACCGCTTCCACATGAAACTCATCGACCTGGCCGAAACGGATACCGAGGCTGATCTCTTCCACCGCGTCGAGGATCTGCGCACGATACTTCAGTGCCACGGCGGTAACGTCTGGAGTCGCCGGCAAATCGGCCAGGAATGCCAGCGGCTTCTCGAGAATCATCCAACTGTCGTACGACTGCGAAAGCTGTAGAACCTTGGCAGCCATCGGAGTGAGCGGTAGCGCGGTTTTCCATCGCTGCTGCGCCTCACGAATTCGTCGCGGGTCGCCGCTAACCGCGGTATTGGAATCGAGCAGGGTCGGTTCCGCGCCATCCTCGTCGGGATTGCGAGGAGGGAGGGGTCCGATAGCCGCAGTCAGCATCGAAGAGCTGTCGGGGGTCCCGTACTCCACCCACAGGACCCGCGAGGGAGCTTTCAAACCGCCCCCGGGTGGGACCGAGGGAGTGAAGAGAGGATTCAGGACGGAGTTAGACTGGCGCTCCAAGTCGGCGCTCGCGACGATGGTGGCATCCGGCCCAATCAGGCGGAGGAGTTTCGAAGGTAGGTCGGCCGCGAGGCTGGTGCCCGTCAGGAGGAAAGTGGCAAGAACGAATCGCATATCGGCTCCTTGCGGATATAGACGCCGGTTCGTGGCGAAATGTGGCATGGGATCGGCCTAGAATGAAATGGATGACTCGCCGGCTTGCGGTCGCGATGGGGCTGAGTTGCCCATTTAGCGCTTTTTCGACCGACACTCAGGCCGACCGGATCGTCGTCAACAAGGCTCGCCGCGAGCTGATTCTTCTGCGCAATGGCCAGACGCTAAAGACATACCAGGTGGCGCTCGGCAAGCACCCCGTGGGTCCCAAGATACAGGAAGGCGACATGCGGACTCCTGAGGGACTCTACCGCACGATGGCCGGTATGCCCAGAGCCAGTTTCACCGGGCCCTTCACATCTCGTATCCGAACGCGCAGGACCGGGAACGGGCGCGCCGCCTCGGAGTGAAGCCCGGCGGCGACATCCTGATTCATGGTCTGCCGAACGGGCAGGGCTCGATAGGGAGAGCCCATTTGCAGAGCGATTGGACGTGGGGCTGCATAGCCGTTACGAATGACGAGATCGAAGAGATCTGGCGCTGGGTACCGGATGGCACCATCGTCGAGCTCCGGCCCTAGCTCGACACGCTCCTGTGATGTACCCGCGTTATCGCGAACTCTGTGGGGGGTACGAACTCGGTCTGCGGCCGCGGAGAGCCGCAGACCGAACTGACCAAAACAACCGCTTGCTATCTCTTTTCGTTGGCCGTTTCCGCCGCCAGTTTCAGTTCGCGATTCACCTGGTCCAACAGCTCCTTCGCCTTTTGCGCGTGACCGTTCATGTCGAACTCATTCGCCCGCTGCGCGGCGCCGATCTTCTCCCACGCCTGGGTGCATAGCCGCTGTGCCTCGGCCAGGTTCGGATGCCGCCGCATGCTGACGTTGTTCTTCGGCTTCTGTGCCAATGCCAGCACCCCGGCAAGCAGTAACAGTCCGAGCGCTTGCAGTAGCACATAGTTTCGTTTTCTGAATACTCGCATTTGGATAATCCCTCCTGAAATGAGCCGCAGTGCGGCTCTTCGAAGGAGATTGTATAACACCGTTAACGTTTGCAAGCGACCGGCATCCTGCGCCTGGAGATTGCGATTTCGGCTGCATTTGGAGGGGCCGCCGTCCAGCATCGGCGTTACGGGCCGGCTCAAATTGTCCCTGGATCTCGACGTTCTTGGGTGGGGCAGGCGGTTTCGCCTGCCAACCGAGCATCGCTCGGGTTCTACGTCTATCTCGGAGTTTCGAGCAGGCGAAACCGCCTGCCCCACCAACGCAGCTCACAGTGACCCACGCAAATGGCTTGATCTCAAGGGTTCAGCACTCCGGCGCAAATCTGCGGCGACTGACAACGTGGCGCGGGCACTCTTACCTGCCGTGTCGACACTCGTGTCGACGCCGCCCTCACTCGCAGCGCAGCACGATCGCCGGGTCCACCCGTGTCGCACGGTATGCCGGCGCGAACGCCGCCGCCGCCGCTACCGTCAACAACACCAGCGGCGTGACGACGTACGTCACCGGATCGTGCGGCGAAACCCCGAAGAGCTGCGATTCCAATAGCCTCGTCAGCCCGAGCGCGCCCGCCAGTCCGAGCGCCAGTCCCACTCCCGCCAGCGTCATTCCCTGCCGCAGCAGCATCCCGCGCACGCTGCCGCGCGATGCTCCAAGCGCCATCCGAATTCCGATTTCCCGCGAGTAAAGCGACACCGTGTACGACAACACGGCATACAGCCCCACCGACGCCAGCGTCAACGCCAGAACCGCGAACGCGAAGAACAAGACCGCCAGGAAACGGTCCCGCCACGATGCCTGTTCGATGATCTCCGGGAGCGTCGCAATGTCCGTCAGAGCGATGTCTTTGTCGATCGCCATCATGCGGGCGCGAAGCGCGGGCACGATTTTCGCCGGGTCGCCGGCCGTCCGCAGCAGCATGTTCCCCGGTGTGAAGTTGGCGCTGTAGGTGAGATATGCCACTGGGCGTCCGGCCGTTTGCAGGCTCTCATAGCGGTTGTCCGCCACTACCCCAATGACCTCGTTCCAGGGCGCGTTCGCCGACGGCGGGCCGAAACGCACGTGTTTGCCGATCGCGCTCTCTCCCGGCCAGTTGAGCCGGGCGAAGCCGCTCGTCACCACGATACGATGCTGCACCTCGTAATCTTCCTCGTTGAAATCGCGGCCCTCGAGGAGCGGGATGCCCAGCGTGCGGAAATACCCTGGGACGGCGACGACGTGATTTACCCACGGCATTTCCTGCAGCGGCTTCGGCCGCCCTTCGATCGTATAAATTCGTGTCCAGCCATCGGCTAGAGGGCCGCCCGACGAAAAGGCCGCCGAAATGACACCCGGCAGGTTGGACATCTCTTCCGTAAGCCGCCGGATCATCTCGTGCGACTTGGGACCGTCGGGATAACGCGTCACCGGATACCCCAGGCTTACTTTCAGGACGTGCTCCGGGTTGTAGCCCAGATGCTGCGACCGCATCGCCAGAAAACTGCGCACAGTCAGTCCGGCGCCCGCCAGCAGCATTACCGAGAGCGCCACTTCTCCCACCACCAGTCCATTGCGCACTACCTTGTGCCGCGCCCCTCCGCTACCCGCACGGCCCCCCTCCTTGAGCGCGGCGTTCAAATCCACCGCCATCGAACTGAATGCCGGAGCCAGTCCGAACACCAGGCTGGTGAGCAGAGAAATCCCGAACGAGAAAACCAGCACCCGGATATCGAGCGAGAACTGCAGCCACGACGGCAACTTCTCCGGTACCAGCGCAAGCACCGCCGGCAGCGCCGCATACGCCAGCGCCGTCCCCAGGACTCCGCCGACCAAGCCGAGCAGCAGGCTCTCCGACGCCAGCTGCCGCACCAGCCTGCGGCGCGAGGCTCCCATCGCGATGCGCACCGCCATCTCCCTCCCACGTCCAGACGCCTTCACCAACAGTAGGTTGCTGACGTTCGCGCAGGCGATCGCCAGCAGCAGTGCCACCGCCACCAGCAGCACGATCACCTGCTTCCGGAAGTTCTGCGCTTCGTGCGCGTGGAGCGGCGTCACCTGCGCTTTCCAGTGGTTATTCGACACGGGGTTATCGCTTTGGATCTTGCCCAGAATCGACGCCCACTCCGCCTGCGCCTGCTCCACCGATACTCCCGGCTTCAGGCGCGCCAGGGCGCTGAGGTAATAATCGGTGCGCGAACTCTTGGCCGGGTCGGATTGTTCGGGCACCCAGATTTCCGACCGTCCCGGAAAGTGAAATTCGGCCGGCATTATTCCCACCACCATCCGCTTTCCCGACCCGAAATCGATGCTCTTGCCGACGATCTCGGGGTCGCGTGCATACCGCCGCGTCCACAATTCCTCACCCAGCAGGATCACTCTCGGACCGCCGGGAGCCGATTCTTCCGGCGTGAAGATCCTGCCGCGCAGCGGCGCGACCCCGAGTGCCCGCAAAACCCCGTCCGACACCACCCCGGCCGGCACCACTTCCGCCGCGTTGGCGCCGCGCAGAGTCGCCACGCCGGAGTTGTACACCCCCACGTTCTCCACCAGCCGCGCGCGCGCCTTGTAATCCACATAATTCAGGAAATTGATGGAATCGCGCTCCTTGACGTCCGTCGGGCTGTACTCGCTGACCGCCATCAGGCGGGCAGGGTCGCGGTACGGCAGCGGGCGCAGGAGCAACCCGTTCGCCAGGCTGAAAACCAGGGTGGTCGCGCCGATTCCGAGGGCCAGGATGGCAATGGCCGCCACGGTCATGCCGAGTTCCTTGCGCAGGATGCGCACGGCATATTGCAGGTCTTTGAAAATCACGTCGCAATGCTCCTTCGGTGCTTGTTGGAAGATGCCGCTGAAGGCTTCCCAGCAGGTGCGCGCGGTCGGCTCCTCGCGCCAGCGGTCGAGAAATGCCAGGCAGAGTTCCCGCGCGTATTCCTCGCGGAATTCGGCGGGATAGATCGACAGGCAGCCGCGATAGAACCGCAGGAGTCCGTTCTCGCGAGCGCGTGCCGCCATGGTCAGATCCGTTTGGGCGCAAGCCCATTGGCGCGGGCATCGGCGAGCAGCTTTTCGAGCTGGATGGCCTCTTCCATGGCCGCTTTCCGGCCGGTGGCCGTCAGGCGATAGTAGCGTCGGCGCTCGTCGTCGTGGTCCGGGTCAGGCCGCTCTTCGAGTTCCTCGATCAGATGCTCTTCGAGCAGGCGTTTGATGGCGCTATAAAGGGTGCTCGGGCTCAGGCGGACAGCGCCGTCGGTCCGCTCGGCGATCTCCTTGATAATCGAGTACCCGTGGCGGTCGCAGCCGGCGAGGGCCACCAGGATGTGAAAAGTATCGCGGGAAAGGTTGAATGGTCTCATGCCCGAACTTCGCTATAGCGAAGTTCGTAGTAGTGGACGACGCACGGCCCGCGATGGTTAGCAGGTTTTTTGAAAAGGTTAACGGCCGGTCCTTCCCGTTCCGAGCAGAAAGCGTAAACCGGGAAGCAGCTGGTCCTGCCAGTTCAGGGTGCTGTGGACGCCGTTGAACTCGGCATACCGGAAGTCATAACCGCGAGCCGTCAGAATATCGCGCATGTGCCGGTTTGTCCCGACCAGGTAGTGGCCTGCATTCCCCGGAGTCACTACATTTTCGAGCATTCCGGCCGCCAGGTAGAGGCGAATCGGCCGACGCGGTTCCCTCGCGTAGAGAGCGGGAAGCCATTCGTACTCCGTCTCCCCCGGCGGCCGCCAGTAAAACGAGCCCGACAACGAGAGCACCCGTTGAAAGCGGTCGGGCCGTTTCCAGGCCGCATAAGCGGCGATCATCCCGCGCCGGCTGGCTCCGCAAACCACGGTGCGCTCGGGGCGGAAACGAGCGCGATAGCGCTTTTCGATGGCCGGGATCAGTTCCTCGGCCAGGAAGCGCACCGCCGGGTCGTAACCGCGGCTGTCGCCCGCCGCTGCCAAATCCGGAGCGGCCACCAGGATCGTAGGAGGCATTTCGCGGCGCCCGGCAAGGTATTCGACCACGCGCGACGCCGGCAGGATGTGCCGAAACGAGAGGACATCCATACCGATGACGAGCCCGGAATTCCCCGGCGACCAGCCCGACGGCAGGTAAACCCACGCGGACTGCTCGCCGCCCAGAGCGCTGCTCGCAATCCGCAGTTCTTCCCATTTCCCCGCTTCGGGAGTTTCGACCCACGGCTCTTCCGGCGCGTCCGGCAACGCCACAGACGATTCGGCAACGGGCGTTCCGGCGAGGTAGGGATGCTGGTTCCAGGGATCGAGTTGCGGCGGTTTAGCGTCGATCGAGATCTGATACGCAATCCTCAAGTCGTTGCGCACGCTGAAGGTGAGGTACTGGAGGTTGGTGCCGGGGAGGCGATGGAAGTCGCCGAGGCTGTCGAAATCGGAGACGAGCCCCTGAATCAGGAGCGCATTGAGGTTGGAGACCAGCCGGACTCGGGTTGCCGGTCCGCCACAGTACAAAAACGTTAAGAGGCTGTTCCCGGCCTGTCCCGGAGCTGGTTCGATCAGAGGCGTACCTCGTGTTTTCAGTTCCTGACAGAATCGGGCCGCCTCCTCTTCGTTGGAGAGCTTCTGAAGAGTTGGCGAGACAGGCTGCGAGCAGCAAAGCCCCGCGACCGCCGCGGACAGGCAGACCAATTTCGTAAAGGGCACAAGGAAGAAACGACCGCCAACCGCCGCGAGGTCGCAAAAAGAATCATAGTTTCCGAAAAAGCTCGAAACCGCGTCTACGCGCTTTCCCCGGCTTCCAGAGCTGCGCCTCACTCGTCCCGCAGCGCCACGATCGGATCGACATTCGCCGCCCGTCGCGCCGGTACCCAGCAGGCCACCAGCGCCACCACCAGCAACACGCCCGCCACCGAGGCAAATGTCGCGAAATCGCGCGGCTGGATTTCGAACAGCAGGCTCGCGAGCAGCCTGCTCAACACATAAGCGCTCGCCAACCCGGCTCCGATCCCCACCATTGCGACCAGCATTCCCTGCCCCGCCACCCAGCGCAGCACGCCACCCGGTTCCGCTCCGAGCGCCATCCGCAGCCCGATCTCGCGCGTCCGCTGGTTCACCGAATACGCCAGCACGCCATAGACCCCGATCGCCGCGATTAGCAGTGCGACGCCCGCGAAGACCATCAGCAATGCCGCGTTCAGCCGCGGCTGGGCCGCATTGCTGTACACATAATTTTCCATTTTGCTTACGTTCGAGAGCGGCAATTCCGGGTCGAGATCGTGGATCCGCGCGCGGGCCGCCGGCAGCAACGCCTCCGGTTTCCCCGCGGTCCGCACCACGAAATCCGACAGCCCCGGCGTGACATTCGCGGCCGAGAAGTACAGGCACGGAAATTCCTGATTCAACCCGTTATTCCGCACATCGCCCACTACTCCGATCACGGTGAACGACCGGGCCTGTGTCGGACGATGCAGCGCCTTCCCGATCGGGTCCTGGTCACCCCAAAACTTGCGGGCGGCAGCGCGGCTGAGGATCACGACGTCCGGCGCGCCGACGCCGTCCTGCTCGGTGAAGTCGCGGCCTTCGAGCAGCGGAATGCCCATCAGGCGAAAATAGCCGGGGCTGGCGATTCGCCAGTCGATCGGCACCGAAGCGCCGTCAGGCAGAATCGACGCGCCGGTCGGCATGAACGGCGAGCGCGTAAAGTTCCCCTGCCCCATCGGGATGCCGCTATTCAATGCTGCCCCGGTAACTCCCGGAATGGACGAAAGCGCCTGCAAGACCTGCTGGTACAGCGGCCAGCGTTTCGCGTGTCCCGGATATTTCGATGCCGGAGGGGCCAGTTGAAAACTCAGAATCCCCTCGGTGCGGAAACCCACATTCACCTTCTGCAAGCGCAGCAGCGATTGCAGCAACAGTCCGGCGCCCACCAGAAGAACGGTAGCGAGCGCCAGTTCGCCGGCCACCAGTCCGTTGCGCACCAGCTGCCGCCCGCCGATCGCCGACCGCGCACTCTGCTTCAAAACCGAATTCAGATCGACACCCGCCGCGTGCCAGGCGGGAGCCAGTCCGAAGAGCAGTCCGGTCACCAGCGTCACCACGAACGCGAACAGCAGGACCGACGCGTCCACCGTCACCTCGGGCACCGGCAGCAAGCCTTGCGGCAGCGAGCGATTGGCCATCTGTACCGCCGCGAAGGCGGCGAGTATTCCGGCGGCGCCCCCCACCGCCGAAAGCAGCAGGCTCTCGGTCAACAACTGTCCGAGCACGCGGCGCCGGCTGGCGCCGAGCGCCGTGCGTACCGCCACCTCTTTCTGCCGCGAGGCCGCGCGCGAGAGCAGCAGGTTGGCGATATTCGCACAGGCAATCAGCAGGACGAACCCCACCGAGGCCAACAGCACCAGCAGCGCGGTCCGCAGAGTGGAGGGGATGATCGTGCCGGTGAAGTCGAGCAGATGGATACCCCACTCCTTCACTTCGGGGAACTGCGCGCCCACACGTGCGGACACCAGGTTCATTTCCGTCTGCGCCTGCTGCGGGGTCACTCCGCGGCGCAGCCGTCCAAAAACGCTGATGACGTGGTTGAGGCGGACTTCCCGGCCCGGGTCGATGATCAGCGGCGTCCACAGGTCGCCTCCCGTCAGGAACGGAAGACCCGGCGGAGCGATCCCGACCACGGTGTAGTCGATACCGTTCAGTGTCAGATGGGTGCCGACCGCGGACGGATCGGCGGCGAACTTGCGGCGCCAGAGCGCCTGGCTGATCAGTGCAACCGGAGGCGCGCCCGGATGGTCGTCGCCGTCGCGGAAGCCGCGGCCCAGAACCGGCTGAATGCCGAGAATCGGCAGCAGCGACGGGGTGATGGTCGCGCCATTGATCTGCTCCGGATCGCCGTGGCCGGTAAGGGTATAGAGGCCTGCGCCGACCGCGCCCAGCTCTTCGAAGCTGCGCTGCTGCTCTTTCCAGGAGAGGTAATTCAAAACCGAGGCGCCGAAATTCGCGATATTCAGCTTGTCGTTCTTCTCCGAAACCTGCATCAGGCGATCGGGCGCGGCGAAGGGGAGCGGTCGAATGAGGACCGCATTCACCACACTGAAAATCGCCGTGTTCGCCCCGATGGTGAGGGCCATCGTCAGCACGGCGGCAGTGGTGAAAACGGGCGAACGCCGCAGGGTGCGGACGGCATACCGTAGGTCGGCCAGCATAAAGGTCAGACGGGTGAAAACGCTCAATCGTTAGGATTATAGTCCCGGCTAATAGTCCATCATGGGTATAGGAGGGAGCATGGACAAGGCCGCGATCGTCATTTTGGGTGGTGGGATGGTGGCGGGATACGCCGCCAAGCAACTGGTCGAACTGGGGCTGCCGGCCGGGAATCTGGCGATTCTTTCTTCCGACAGCGAGGTTCCCTACGAACGTCCGCCGTTGTCGAAGGGCTTCCTCGCGGGCAAGGACTCGGCGGAGTCGATTCGCATCAGCCCGGCGGAATTCTACCGCGAGCACGGCATCGACGTGCGTTTAAACACTCACGTGGAGAGCCTCGACCCGGCCGGCCGGAGGCTCCGCATCAAAGGCGGCGGCGAATGGGGGTTCGACCGCCTGGTCATCGCTACCGGCGCGCGCGTCCAGACACTGCCGTTTCCCGGCGCGAAGCTGCCCGGAATCCACTACCTGCGCTCCATGGACGATTCGCGGCGGATTCGCGAACATGCCGGCGGCGCCAGGAGGGCTGTCGTGGTGGGCGGCGGATTCATCGGCATGGAAGTGGCGTCTGTGCTCGCCCAAAAGGGTATCGATACCACCATGGTTCTCCGCTCCGGACGCATCTGGGATCAATTCTTCACACCCCCGATGTCTCGGTTCTTCGAGGCCTACTACACCGCGCGCGGGGTGAAATTCGAACGCAACGCGGCTATCGAATCGTTCGGCGGCGAGGGTGCGGTTGCTTCCGTGGTCCTGGCCGGCGGACGTACGCTTCCGGCGGACATCGTGGTGGCCGGCATCGGCGTCCGCCCGGTGACGGAGTTCCTGGCATCCAGCGGTCTCGAGATAGACAACGGTGTGATCGTCAACGAGTACCTCGAGACGAATCTGGACGGAGTGTACGCCGCGGGCGACGTCGCGAATTACAACGACATCCTCTTCGGGAAGCGCAGGCGGGTGGAGCACTGGGATAACGCCGTCTCGCAGGGCCAGCATTGCGCGCGCATCCTGCGAGGCGACCGCCAGCCGTTCCGCCATGTGCCTTATTTCTTCTCCGATGTGTTCGACCTGTCGTACGAGTTCTGGGGAGACACCTCGGGCGCGGAGCATGTCGTGACGCGGGGCGATATCGAGACGAACAGCTTCAGTGTGTGGTGGCTGCACGAAGGCCGCCTGGTGGCGGCATTCGTGATGAATCGGCCGGATCAGGAACGGACGCAGGCGCCGCAATGGATCGAGTCCGGGCAAAAGGTGGATCCGAACGCCTTACCATAGGCCGTGTAGCTTCTCCGCCTCTTGACAATAGTCGTTTCAACGGATATACTGGGCAACAGATGAAGGCAGCAAGCCAGTCCGAGCGGCGCGGTCCCCTTCCCGAGGAGATTGTCTTCCTCGATCTGGCGCGTACTACGGAACGCCTGTCCGAACCGATGGTGCAACTGCTGAAATCGGAAGATCTGTCGCCATCGCAATACAACGTTTTACGGATCCTGCGGGGTTCACCCGAAGGGCTTACCTGCACGGAAGTGGCTGCCCGCCTGATCACCCGGGACCCCGACATTACACGGCTGATGGACCGTCTGGAAAAGCGCGCACTGGTGGCCCGTGCAAGGGATAATCGGGACCGGCGCGTCGTCGTCACCCGCATTACCGGCGATGGGCTGGCCCTTTTGACGCGTCTCGATCAGCCGGTACGCGACCTGCATCGTAAACTGCTGGGCCACCTGGGTCCGGATCGTCTGCGAGCGCTACGCGAGCTTCTGGAAGTTTGCCGCTCCGGACTGGCCTGATTTTTAACGACCAATATTTGTTGCAACGAATATCGTGGCAACGCATCTAAGAGAAGCGAAAGGAACCGAAACCGATGAGTACAACGTTAACCGCACCCCAAACCGCGACTTCCACCTGGAATCTCGACCCCGTCCATTCGGTGGCTGAATTCAAGGTGAAACACATGATGATCTCCAACGTGAAAGGCCAGTTCACCGGCATCTCCGGCGTGCTGACACTCGACGAGACGGACCCACGCCAATCGTCCATCCAGGCGAGCATCGACGCCGCCACCGTGAACACCCGCGAGCCGCAGCGCGACGCCCACCTGAAGGGTCCCGACTTCTTCGACGTCGAACGGTACCCCTCCTTGACCTTCCGGTCGACCGGCGTCCAGCGCATCGACGACGGCGAACTCGCGGTCACCGGCGACCTCACCATTCACGGCATCACCCGCCCTGTGGTATTCCAGGTCGAAGGACCGACGCTGCCGGGCAAGGATCCGTGGGGCAACACCCGCATGGGCATATCGGCCACCACGAAGATCAACCGCAAGGATTTTGGCCTCACGTGGAACGCCGCTCTCGAAGCCGGCGGAATCCTGGTGGGAGAAGAAGTTACCATTACGCTAGACGCGGAATTCGTCAAAGCCTGACGCTTTCTTCGGCGGACGAATCTGTGCCGGCGGCACTCTGGAGGAAAAGATGTCACTGCGTCCCGTTCAACAGATCATTCAAACCAAACCGACCCTGGAAGGCGCTGGAGTCAAACTGCAGCGAGCCTTCGGCTTCGGAAAAACGAAGGAGTTCGACCCGTTCCTGCTGTTCGACGACTTCCGAAATGAGAATCCCGAGGATTATCTGGCGGGATTCCCCTGGCACCCGCACCGCGGAATCGAGACCATCACGTATGTTCTCGCCGGGTCGGTGGAGCACGGCGACAGCCTCGGCAATCGCGGCAAAATGACCGCCGGCGATGTGCAGTGGATGACCGCCGGCAGCGGCATTCTGCACCAGGAGATGCCCAAAGGCGATCCCAACGGCCGCATGCACGGTTTTCAGCTTTGGGCGAATCTCCCTGCCTCGCTGAAGATGACCGATCCGCGCTACCAGGACATTCCGTCGGCGCAGATTCCCGAGGTCACCGACGATGACGGCACCGTAGCCCGTATCATCTGCGGCGAATTCTGGGGCAAGCGCGGTCCCGTGGAGGGAGTCGCGGCCGATCCGAATTACTTCGATATCTCGGTTCCGCCGGGAACGAAGAAGCGGCTGAAGGTGGAGACCACCCGGAATGCATTTGCGTACGTCTTCGCCGGCAGCGGCACCTTCCGCGACGCCTCCGATCCGCAGGCGGTGCTCACGGACAAGGTGGTCGACCCCAACGCCGCGCCGGTATACGACGCCCGAAACCACTCGCTGGTTCTCTTCGACCGCGGAGACGAGCTCGTGGTGCAGGCCGGCCCCGAAGGCATTCGCTTCCTGCTGGTGTCCGGCAAACCGCTCGAAGAGCCGGTTGCCTGGTACGGTCCGATCGTCATGAACACCCAGGAGCAGCTCCGCCAGGCCATGCGCGAACTCAACGACGGCACCTTCATCAAGCACGCCTGATCGTTCGAAACGGCAGGCAATGCGGGAGCGGCTCACCGGGCCGCTCCCGCTTTCCGTTTGTCCATGATTCGTTTTGGTATCATGGGCGCTGCTATGCGTGATTTGATCTCCGAACTCTCGCCGGTATCCGATGCGGTCACCCAGGGAGTGCGAGTCGAGGTACTTTCCAGGCACTCGCCGGAACATTCCCGGCCGCAACAGGAAGAATGGGTTTTCCAATATACGGTGCGGATCACCAACCAGGGCACGGAGACCGTCCAACTGCTGACGCGCCACTGGATCATCACCGACGCCTTCGAGCATACCGAGGAGGTGCGCGGTCCCGGAGTGGTCGGCGAACAGCCGGTGCTGGGCCCGGGCGAGTCCTTCAAGTACACCTCGTGGTGTCCGCTGCGAACTCCGGCCGGAATGATGCGTGGCAGCTACCAGATGATCCGCTCCGACGGCACCCCCTTCGATATCGAGATCGCGCCCTTCGGGCTGCGCGCCCGTAATGCCGGCCGATAGCCTTCGTTAGGTGTTTGTCCGTATTCTGCATAGTCCCCTTGTACTCTCTTGTCTCCGGGCATTTGGCCGATAGGCTAAACCGGAGGACAAGTGCTTCCAGATTTGGAGCTGGCGATCGTGGCGGAGCGGGTCCGCAATGCGGACCATCCGGTGAAGGTCCTGGCCGCCGAAGACAATCCGGTTTTCCAGTCGATGCTGGCCAACATGCTCAATAAGTGGGGGTACCAGCCGGTGATGGCGCACGATGGAAATCAGGCGTGGGAAATCCTGCAGCAGCCGAACGGGCCGCAGCTCGCGATTTTGGATTGGATGATGCCCGGCCTGAACGGCGTGGAGATTTGCCGCGCCGTGAGGGCGGCGGGACGCGAGCCGTACGTTTACATCCTTCTGCTGACAGCGCGCGCCGATTCCGAAGACCTGATTGAAGGGATGGAAGCCGGCGCCGACGATTACGTCACCAAACCGTTTCAAGCGCACGAATTGCGGGTCCGTCTGCGGGCCGGGCGCCGGATCCTGGAGTTGCAGCAGCAACTGCTCGCCGCGCGCGAGGCATTGCGCATCCAGGCCACGCATGACGGTCTTACCGGTCTGCTCAACCGCGGCGCCATTCTCCAGGACCTGCAGCGCGAGCTGGCCCGCGCGGCCCGAGACGATCAGCCGGTATCGCTCCTCATCGTCGATCTCGACCGGTTCAAACTAATCAACGACACCTATGGCCACGCCGCCGGCGATGCGGTGCTGCGCGAAGCGGCGCAGCGGATGCAACAGGCGATTCGCAGCTACGATTCGGTGGGCCGGTATGGCGGTGAGGAATTCCTCATCGTGCTGCCGGGCTGCGATTGCGAGAGCGCCGGGCGGCAGGCCGAGCGGGTCCGCGAAACCTTCGCGGGCACGCCCTTCGCCGCGGGGCCGGCGGCGCTTCCCCTGACCTGCAGCATTGGCGCCGCTTCGCGTCTTTACGGGCAACACACCGAGGCCGCCGTCCTCCTCCATGAGGCCGATATGGCGCTTTACCGCGCCAAGGCCGAAGGTCGAAATCGAGTGGTGCAAGCGGCTGTTTCCGCTCTATTGTGAAATTCCGCATTGCGTTATACTGATGCTGCTCCGGCAATCTTCCACATGCCTACCACCCCACCTCCCGAGGAAATCGTGAGCAATCTGGTGCACGATCTGCGGCAGCCGCTTGCCAATCTCGAAATCGGCCTGCTCCACCTGAGCCTGGTGCTGCATCCGGCGCCGGAACGCATCCGCGAGCAATTGCAGCTGCTGCAACGGCAAGTCTCGCAGGCCAGCCAGCTGCTGAACCGCGCCGCCGAAGAAGCACAGACCCTTCAGTCCGATTCCGCCGCAGTTTCGTAAACCCTATCGTTAGGGGGGCGGGATTCACCCTGGAATTTAACCTGCGGAGGGCTTCTGCCCGACCGTAGGGATCCCGGCCGCGAGTTTTTCCTTCACGAAATCCACGACTCCGGCCGTCACATACGCCGGCGGCTTCACGAGAAAATGCGGCTTGTTATCCCACAGTCCCTGAGCCACATCCTGCCACATAGGCGCGTTGATGCCGCGATCGATCACCACGAAGGCATCGGCGCGGTCCATGAAGCGTAAGCTCGACGGCTTGAAATCGTCGCAGGAAAAATCCAGCAGCATCAGGAAAACATCGGGCTTCACCAGCTCGACGATGCTGTTCGATTCCACAATGACATCGCCGCCATGATCGATGATCTTGTGGATGGTCCCTGCCGCTTTATTCAGCTCGCCGGCGGGAGCACGCAGCCAGAGGCTTCGCTCCGCCCCGGCCGCCAGGAAGCGTCCGGTATCGGTTTTGCCCGGCTCGTATTCTTCCGTCAGCGCGAAGGGCTCGCCCGATTCCGGTTCGCAGCCGCACGCGCCGCCATCGTGAGCGCACACGCCGTTGCCGTAGAGCGTGATTTTCATGGCGGTCCAACGCCGCGAGCGGAGCTTGCGGATCAGCCCGGCCACTACCGACGTCTTCCCGATGTCTCGCGAATGTCCGCCGACCACCACCAGCATCAGGCCTTGCCTCCGAGCTCATTCAGGCGCCGCTTCAGGTCGGCCACGTCGCGGCGAAGGTCGGGCAGGCGCGCCAGGTTCGCGAGCTGCTCCAGGTGGAGCTTGAGGGGCCGCGCCGGTGTGCCCCACACGGTTTCGCCGGAGCGCACGATCTTCGACGTCAGTACGCCGCAGCCCGAACCAAGCACGGCCCGCGATTCGATCCGCGCCTTGTCGCCGATCCCCACCTGCCCGCCGATCACGGCGTAGTCTTCCACCACCACTCCCCCCGAGAATCCCGTCTGCGCCGCCACCACCACATGTCTGCCGAGCCGGCAGTTGTGGCCGACGTGCACCATATTGTCGAGCTTAGTCCCCTCGCCGATGGAAGTGACCCCCATGGCGGCGCGGTCGACGCAGGAGTTGGCGCCGATCTCCACGTAGTCGCCGATTTCCACCCGTCCGACCTGGGGGAATTTCTGCCAGCGGTCCTCCTCCATCACATACCCGAAGCCGTCGGCGCCGATTACTACGCCGGAATGCAGAATCACACGGCGCCCGATGTCGCAATTGTCGTAAATGGTGACATGCGGGTGGAGCACGCAGCCTTCGCCGATGGTCACGCGCTTGCCGACCACCGAACCGGCGCCAATCGAACAGGCGACACCGAGCCGGGTGCCGGCGCCGATCACCGCGTGGGCGCCGACGAAAGCCATCGCGCCGAGATCGACGTCCTCGGCGATGACGGCCGTGGGATGAATTCCCGGTTTGAGTTCGGCAGTGGGATAAAAGCGGTTCAGCGCACGCGCGAAAGCGGTGCGCGGTTGAGAGACGCGGATGACGGTGCGCCCGGCAGGACTGGGCCACTCGAGCGGGACCAGAAGGCACCCGGCAGCGGAAGACTCGGCCTGTTGGGCGGCTTTCCGCGTGGCAGCGAAAGCAACGTCCGAAGCGCCGGCGGTTTCGAGCGGGGCCACGCCGGAAAGTTCCTTTTCTCCGTCGCCTTCGAAAGTAGCGCCCAACCAGTCAGCCAGTTCGCGAACGCGCATGGCCTCATGATACACGAAGGCTACGCAGCATCCGGTATCCTCCTGCCTTGCCTGTGCCTTAGAATCGGAGAAGACCCGGAGAATCGGTTGACACGACTGAAGCCGCACATCCTGAGCCTGGGCACTACGATTGTCGTTGTCGCGGCTATCGGAATCCTCTCGTATAGCGATTGGACCGCCGCCGATGCGCTCGTCGCCTCCGCCGACCAGGCGCGCGCCGTCGCCGACCTGACTTCGCAGCTCCTCTCTTCGGTAAAGGACGCGGAAACCGGACAGCGTGGCTACCTGCTCACCGGCGACGACGAGTATCTCAAGCCGTACCTGGCGGCGCTCCCGCGAGTGGAGGGCGAACTGCAGCGTCTCACGGAAGCCACCAGCGGCGATCCCGACGCTTCCACGGCCGCCGCTCTGAAGGCGTTGGTCGACGAAAAGCTGGCGGAACTCGCCCATACCGTCCAGCTCCGGCAAGCCGGCAAAACCGCCGAGGCGATGGCCATGGTCCGGACGAACATCGGCAAGGCGAGCATGGAGAAGATTCGCGAGCAGGGAGACGCGCTCATCCATGCGGAAAACAACCAGCTGCGTTCCCAGCTCGACCAGTCCCGTGCCCACCGAATGCGCACGCGCGTGGTAGTGCTCGGCGGCACTGCCGTTCTTGCCCTGCTCCTGCTCGGCGCGGTCTTCCACGTCTCCAGCCTGATTACCACCCTCGAGCGCGCGCATGCCACGGAGCACACTCAGAAGGCCACCCTGCGGACCACCATCGAAAGCATCGGCGACGCGGTCATCGCCACCGACACCGCCGGCAACATCACCTTCCTCAACCCGGTAGCCGAGCGCGCCACTGGCTGGCCGATGTCCGAGGCGGTCGGAAGGCCGCTCTCGGAGGTCTTCAAGATCATCAGCGAGGATAGCCGCGAGAGCGTGGAGAATCCCGCCGATAAGGTGCTGCGCATGGGCGCGGTGGTGGGCTTAGCCAACCATACGCTGCTGATCCGCCGCGACGGGCGCGAGGTCCCGGTCGACGATAGCGGAGCGCCGATTCGCGACGCGCAAGGGAAGGTGAACGGCGTGGTGCTGGTTTTCCGGGATGTCACGGCGCGCCGCGAGACGGAGCGCGAAATCGCCGAATCGGGCCGCCGGTATCAGCTCCTGTTCAATGCCAACCCCCAGCCGATGTGGGTTTTCGATCAGAAGACATTGCAGTTCCTGGCGGTCAATAATGCCGCGGTGAACAGTTATGGATACTCGCGGGAAGAATTCCTGCGCATGCGAATCAGCGACATCCGGCCGCAGGAGGACGTCCCCAGACTTCTCGATTCGGTGGCCAGCGCCGGAGGCGGTTTGAACACCGATGGTCCATGGCGGCATCGTAAGAAGGATGGCACGGTCATTCTCGTCGAGATCACATCCCATCTGCTGGACTTCGACGGGCGCGAGGCCTGCATCGTCCTCGCCTCCGATGTCACCGAGCGCAAACGGCTCGAAGAGCAGGTTCAGCAATCCCAGAAACTCGAGAGCATCGGCCGGCTCGCTGGCGGCGTCGCGCACGATTTCAACAACCTCCTCACGGTGATCAACGGCTACAGCGAAATGCTTCTCGCCGACGTGCCCGAGGACAGCCCGTTCCGCGACAGCCTCCACGAAATCCGTGCCGCCGGCGAGCGCGCCAGCGCCCTCACCCAGCAACTGCTCGCATTCAGCCGCAAGCAGATTGTCAAGCCGTCGGTGATCAATCTGAATCTGGTGGCCGGGGACATTCGCAAGATGCTCCGCCGCCTGATCCCGGAGAATATCGAGCTCGCCACCAGGCTGTCCCCCGACCTCGGAAACATCACCGCCGATCCCGGACAACTGCAGCAGGTAATCATGAACCTCGCGGTCAATGCCCGCGATGCCATGCCGGCCGGCGGCACCCTGGTGATCGAAACCGCCAACGTGGAGTTCGACGAGGCGTATGCCAGTACGCATGCCGAAACGCGGCCCGGTCCGCACGTCATGCTGGCGGTGAGCGACACGGGCACCGGCATGTCCCCGGAAGTGAAGAGCCGCATCTTCGAACCGTTCTTTACCACCAAGCCTACCGGCAGCGGCACCGGCCTCGGGCTTGCCACCGTCTACGGAATGGTGAAACAGGCCGGCGGATGGATCTGGGTCTACAGCGAACCGGGCCGCGGCAGCACTTTCAAAGTCTACTTCCCGCGCACGGACCTGCCGGTGAGCGCTACCTCGGCTCCGGTGAAGCGAGCCACCGGCGGAACCGAGACCATCCTCGTGGTGGAAGATCAGCCCGAAGTCCTCACCTTCGTGGTGACTGCCCTGAAGCCCCTGGGATACACGGTGTACAGCGCTTCCGACGGCAGCGAAGCGCTCGCCTTCGCCCGGCAATTCAAGGGCAAGATCGATCTGCTGCTGAGCGACGTCATCATGCCCGGCGGAACCGGACGCGAGATGGCCGATAAGCTGCGCCGCGACCGGCCCGATCTCCGGGTGCTCTTCATGTCCGGCTACACCGCGGATGCCATCGCCCATCACGGTGTGCTCGACGCCGGGATCGATTACCTCCAGAAACCCTTTACGCCCGACCTGCTGGCCACGCGAATCCGCGAAGTTCTGACCGCCCCGCGGCCCCCCGAACGGCCGACCATCCTGGTGGTAGACGACGAGGAGGGCATTCTCAAACTGCTCCACACGCTCTTGTCGCAGGCCGGCTACGCTGTGATCGATGCCTCGAACGGCGAGGCGGCGCTCGCGAAGCTCAACGGGCCGAATCGCATCGACCTGGTGATCACGGACCTGGTGATGCCCCAGAAAGAAGGCCTGGAGTTGATTCGGGGGTTGCACGCCAGCCGGCCCGACCTGAAGGTAGTGGCGATTTCCGGCGCGTTTGGAGGCGATTTCCTGGAAGCCGCGAAGATGCTGGGGGCGCAAGCCACCCTGCGGAAACCCATCGAGAAGGATCTGCTGCTGCAGACCGTTCGCACCGTGCTGGCGAACGGGCAAAGAGCATAACTCATGGCGTCACGCGTCACGCTCAAGGCGGTCAACGACGAACTGGCGAAGGCCGGCATCACGTCGCGGCTGGAACGAGCCAGCGGCTATTTCTATTTCCAGGGCGGCGAGGCGGCGGACTGGCTCGACCGTTCCGTAAGGGCCGAAAAAATCAGCAGCCTGACGGTCGAGGAATGGCTCGGCGAGTTCCGGCGGCTGAAAAAGCTCAACGCCGAGATCATGAAAAGCGCCAGGAAGAAAAACAAACCCGCATAGAGCTCCTCGGTGGGCAGGCTTCCGCTTGCGGCGGACTTCAGGCCGCCGGAGCGCTTCGCTGCATTTGGATGGCGGGCCGCCTGGCCGGCCAATCGCGCTTGCAAACGATTGTGGGAGAGCGGGACGAGGGCGCCCCGCGCGCATCGCGGGAGTCCGCCGTCCAGCGCCGGCGTTATGCGATTCACGCGGCCGGCGCAAAACTATCTGGGATAGAGACGCGTCCCGCCCCGCAAGGCAGCGCTACTCCGGTTTGCGCCTGCGCTTCATCATGCGAAGTTCGTTCTTCTGGCCGGGCACGATCTCGTACTGCACTTCGTCCATCACCTGCTTGATAATGCGCATCCCGAGGCCGCCGGTCTTGCGCTGGTGCACCAGGCTGTCGAGATCCTCCTGCTTCACTTTCGAAGGATCGAAGCCGCGGCCGTTGTCGATGATGCGGATCTGCACGGTATCGGAATCGAGGGTCACCTGCACGGTCACTTCGCGCGTGGTGTCCGATCCGTAAGCGTGCTCGATCACGTTGGCGCAGGCCTCGTCCACCGCCAGTTCCAGTTTCACCAGGTCGCCCTTATTGAAACCGGCGCGCTCGCCCACCCTGCCGACGAAGTCGCGGATCATCGAGAGATTCTCGGTCGATGAGGGAACGTGCAGCCGGAAGGTGCTTTCCATGGATTCCATTGGCTACCTCTCCTCTCCGGCGCTGGGATTGGCGAACTTCTCTACCGCCGCCTGCCGGTCCGGAACAATATCGAACAGGGCGGGAAAACCGAGGATGTCGAACACCTGGTACACCGGCTCGGAAAGCGAACAGATCTTGATGTCGCCGTTCTTATCCCGGAAATCCTCGATGAAGCTCATGAAGACTCCCAACCCCGCGGAAGAGATATAGGTCAGGCCGGTGCAGTCTACAATCATCCGCGTCCGGCCGGCGTCGTACTCCTCCTGAATCGATTTCTCAAAACGAGGCGCGGTATGGGCATCGAGAAAGCCGTTCAGGGACAGAATAGAGATATCGCCCTGGCGCGTGCATTCCACAGCAAACGAGTTCGTCAAGATCTTCCTACCTTCGTCCGGATCTAGATTAGCATGCCATTTTCAGACACGCGCAGTACCACTACAGTTACATCGTCACGGGCCGGGGTGGTGCCCGTAAACTCGGCAAGGTCGCGGAGAATCGCCACCCGGCTATCCTCGGCGGGCCGGCCATCGGTGGCTTCCACCGCGCGGACCAGCCGCGGCTCGCCATATTGATCCATCTTCGAATCCACCGCCTCGGTGACCCCGTCGGAGTAGAGAACGATGGCATCGCCCGGCTCGAGTTCCAGTTCTTCGATCTTCAACATCCGATTGAAGCGCTCGCCCGCGGTCATCCCGAGTGCCAGGCCGGGCGGCTTCAGAAACACCGATTCATTGCGGCCGGTCCGCCGCCAGAGAATCGGATTGTGACCCGCCCGGCCATGCTGCAACCGGCGGTTGACGGGATCGAGCACCACCGCCGCCAGCGTCACGAAGACCTTTTTCCGGCAGGCCCGGTGCAGGTAGAGATTCACCTGCTGGAGAATGTAGCGGAGGTCGTTCGATTCGCGCGTGGTAGCGGCGAGCAGCCCTTTGGTCACCATCATGTAGAGCGCGGCCGGAACGCCCTTCCCGGAAACATCGGCCACGGCGACTCCCCAACGGCCGTCGCTGAGCGGGAAATAATCGTAGAGATCTCCGCCCACCTGACGGGCAGGCTGACACGAACCCGCGAGGGTATAGCCGGCGATCGCCGGCGCGGCGGCCGGCAACGCGCCGTCCTGGGCCTTGCGGGCCACCTCGAACTCCGCCTCCAGACGCAAACGGCCGGTTTTGGTTTCGCGCTCGTCAGCCGGCTCGAGCGAGGGAGGCGACGGCGGCTCGATCCCCTCGCGCCCGCGAAGCGCGAAATTCATGGCTGCGGCCAGCGCCAGTCCCCAAAACAGCAGCGGCGGAAGCGCCAGCACGCGCACGGCTCCTTCCGCCTGCGACAGCAATACGAACGGGGCAATCGCGGAATTGGCGGCCACCATCGCCACCATCACCGCCAGCACGTCGGCGCGGAGGTAGAGGAACAAATACGCCGCGAAAAACAGCACCGACACGAGCAGATTCGGAAACGGCCTCGTGAACGGGATGGTGTGGGCGCCGATCGCCGACAGACCGACGATGCCAATCATCACCAGGCGCAGGGGGCGCCGGCGGATCCGCTCGAGAACCGGATAGGTGAAGCCGAACAGGCCGGCGGCCAGAACACCTTCCCAAACGTGCCAGGCCGGGAAAGACGGTATACGGGCGGCCAGCAGGTCCACCGAGCGGAAGTTCAAAACCGCGCCGCTGAGACCGCTGGCGGCCACGAGATAGGGAATCGCCGCGATTCCGATCCCGCTCAACATCCCGACTGCCACCGACCAGCCGACCTGCCGGCTCAGCAAGCCCCCGCTCACCGCGACCTCCACCGATGTCCACTTCTGCCTCCGGGCCGTTGTCCGCAGCGAATATCCGATGGCGGCGTACACGAAAATCCAGAAGATCACCCCGAAGTGCGACTCCTCATTCAAATCCGTGCCGCTCACGATCTTGGCCTTGTCGGACGCCGTACCGCCCCAAAATGTACCGGCGATGGGGATGATCAACACAAGCGCCAGAATGACTGCGATGCGATAGCGCAGCCGCCGGCGGACGGCCGCGTAAAGGAAATAGACCACAATCGCAATCCGCCACAACACTTCGAGGATCCGGAGCGGCAGAAACGCCTGTTTCTCGCGCGACGAGGAGGAGTCGGCCACGCTGACGTGAACCTGGCCGTCGGCCTGGGTCTTCACTTTGACCTTGGGCGGGGTGAAACGGCGAGGCTCGTCC
>JADMIO010785060.1_pt1 | contig 25531 bp, 25 predicted proteins | sample 8958161 | NCBI WGS metagenome assembly JADMIO01 (sample SAMN16585339, study PRJNA669376) | soil metagenome | isolation source: Crop rotation soil | place: USA: Cullars Rotation, Alabama | collected 2011
CTTTCCCGAAACCCTTGCAAATGCTGGATTTTCTGCCTGTGGACAGCCCCTCAAATGTCAATAGGTGCGCCCCTCATCTGTCAGCACTCTGCCCCTCAAGTGTCAAGGATCGCGCCCCTCATCTGTCAGTAGTCGCGCCCCTCAAGTGTCAATACCGCAGGGCACTTATCCCCAGGCTTGTCCACATCATCTGTGGGAAACTCGCGTAAAATCAGGCGTTTTCGCCGATTTGCGAGGCTGGCCAGCTCCACGTCGCCGGCCGAAATCGAGCCTGCCCCTCATCTGTCAACGCCGCGCCGGGTGAGTCGGCCCCTCAAGTGTCAACGTCCGCCCCTCATCTGTCAGTGAGGGCCAAGTTTTCCGCGAGGTATCCACAACGCCGGCGGCCGGCCGCGGTGTCTCGCACACGGCTTCGACGGCGTTTCTGGCGCGTTTGCAGGGCCATAGACGGCCGCCAGCCCAGCGGCGAGGGCAACCAGCCGAGGGCTTCGCCCTGTCGCTCGACTGCGGCGAGCACTACTGGCTGTAAAAGGACAGACCACATCATGGTTCTGTGTTCATTAGGTTGTTCTGTCCATTGCTGACATAATCCGCTCCACTTCAACGTAACACCGCACGAAGATTTCTATTGTTCCTGAAGGCATATTCAAATCGTTTTCGTTACCGCTTGCAGGCATCATGACAGAACACTACTTCCTATAAACGCTACACAGGCTCCTGAGATTAATAATGCGGATCTCTACGATAATGGGAGATTTTCCCGACTGTTTCGTTCGCTTCTCAGTGGATAACAGCCAGCTTCTCTGTTTAACAGACAAAAACAGCATATCCACTCAGTTCCACATTTCCATATAAAGGCCAAGGCATTTATTCTCAGGATAATTGTTTCAGCATCGCAACCGCATCAGACTCCGGCATCGCAAACTGCACCCGGTGCCGGGCAGCCACATCCAGCGCAAAAACCTTCGTGTAGACTTCCGTTGAACTGATGGACTTATGTCCCATCAGGCTTTGCAGAACTTTCAGCGGTATACCGGCATACAGCATGTGCATCGCATAGGAATGGCGGAACGTATGTGGTGTGACCGGAACAGAGAACGTCACACCGTCAGCAGCAGCGGCGGCAACCGCCTCCCCAATCCAGGTCCTGACCGTTCTGTCCGTCACTTCCCAGATCCGCGCTTTCTCTGTCCTTCCTGTGCGACGGTTACGCCGCTCCATGAGCTTATCGGGTCCACTCGCGAACGCAGAAAGGCCCACCCGAAGGTGAGCCAGTGTGATTACATTTGCGGCCTAACTGTGGCCAGTCCAGTTACGCTGGAGTCACTAGTATTTAGGTGACACTATAGAAGCGGCCGCGACAACTTGTCCACGTGGAATTCTAAGCTTAGGATCCCAATGTGCTGGAAAGCATCGACGATCTGAGGCAGCTCTACCATGCTCGTCGGCGACCCGTGGACGGCTATGCGCGGGAGGACATGCTGGACTCGCTCAAGCGCCGCTTCGATTATGCGTTCGAAGGACAATATGGTTATCCTTCGGTTGTTTCCGGCCATATCCTTCCCGATCATATCAATCTCGGCGGCATTTCGATGCGCACTGTCGACCAGCCGCACGGGCCGATCACCAGCGCTGGCCTCCGGTTCGACGCAGGCGGCCGATCGATCGGCTATTCGACCGATTTCAACAATGTGACCGACGAGATGGCGCTGCTGTTCACGGGCCTCGACCTCTGGGTGGTGGACGCGCTGCGCCGCAAGCCGCATCCGACGCACAGCCATCTCGGCGACACGCTGAAATGGATTCGCGAGCTTCGGCCGGGGAGGGCCGTGCTCGTCCATATGGACGGCAGCATGGACTATCGGACGCTTTGCGCGGAGCTGCCCGAAGGCGTCGAGCCGGGCTATGACGGATTGGAAGTCGAGCTTTGAGCGAGTTTCGATGAGCGGCGAGGACCAGGCCCTCAATCTTGTCTATCTGTTCGGCTGCCTGCTGCTGGTCGGCAGCGCCTTGCTCGTGCGCCGGTTGCCCCTCGGCCAGACGCTGAAGATGATCCTCGCTTGGGCTTTGATCTTCGCCGCCATGTTCGCGGTGATTGCGCTCCGCCACGACTTCATGGCGCTGGGCCGACGAATTCTGGGCGAAGCGACCGGCAGCGCCGGCCAGGAAGCGCGCGGTGGCGAGCTGCGCATCCGCCGCTCCGGCGACGGCCATTTCTGGGCCAATGCCGAGGTCAACGGCCGCGCGATCCGTTTCATGATCGACAGCGGCGCGAGCGTCACGACCTTGTCCGCCACGGCGGCGCGTAGCGCCGGCGTCGAGCCGAGCGACAATTTCGGCGTCATGGTGGACACCGCGAACGGCACCGTGATCATGCAGCGCGGCACCATCGCGCGCTTCCGGATCGGGCCGATCGAACGCACCGATCTCGCGGCCCATATCGCGCCGAACGACATGATCAGCGTGATCGGGATGAATTTCCTGTCCAGCCTTCGCGGCTGGAGCGTCGATGGCGACACGCTGGTGCTTCGGCCATGACGCGTCACAGATCGCCTGCCGCGCTCTCCGTATTTTACATAATGTATATTATCGGACTTTATGATGCTTGAGGAAGAGGGCTCCCCCGCCGTCGACGCGGCGCAAAAATCGCCGGTCGAGCGGCTGCTGGCGATTATGGCGCGGCTGCGCGATCCGGTGACGGGCTGCGAATGGGACAGCGTGCAGACCTTCGCGACGATCGCGCCCTACACGATCGAGGAAGCCTATGAGGTCGCCGACGCCTGCGCGCGCGGCGATATGGCCGAGCTGAAGGACGAGCTCGGCGATCTTCTGCTCCAGGTCGTCTTCCACGCCCGCATGGCCGAGGAAGCCGGCGCGTTCGCTTTCCACGACGTGGCCGCGGCGATCGCCGCCAAGATGGAACGGCGTCATCCGCATCTGTTCGGCGCCGCGGCCGAGGGCGGCCACCACCTCTGGGAACAAATCAAGGCCGAGGAGAGGGGCGCGAAGGGGCATGAGAGCGCCCTGGACGGGGTCGCCTTGGCCCTCCCCGCACTCCTCCGCGCCGAGAAACTGCAGAAGCGCGCGGCGCGCCCCGGCTTCGACTGGCCCGATCCCGGCGGCGCGCGGGCCAAGATCGATGAGGAACTGGCCGAGGTGGAAGCCGCGAGCGCGGACGAGCGCGCCGAGGAGATTGGCGACCTGCTGTTCGCGGTGGTCAATTGGGCGCGCAAGCTCGACGTGGACGCCGAAGCGGCGCTGCGCGCGGCCAATGCGAAGTTCGAGCGGCGCTTCCGGGCGATGGAGGAAGAGGCGGGAGCCGCCTTTCCAACCTTGTCACTGGACGAGCAGGAAGCGCTCTGGCAGCAGGTAAAACGACGCTGATTTAACAGCTTACCGGCCACGGCTGTGAAAGCGTTCCATGTCGCCGGGCGCCATCCGCACCTCGTAGGTCGCCTTTTCGCCTTCGACATTCTGCTCCAGCACTTCGCCATGCTGGTGCAGCCAGGCGGCGCCCGCCCCGTCGCTGGCGTCGAGCGTGACGGAATAGCGCTGATGGCCGGCGGTGAGGCGCGCCGCGACCGCGGCCTGGAGCGTGTCCACCCCTTCCCCACTCAGCGCCGATAGAGCGATCACGTCCTCGCGCCGCGCAGCCTCCGCAAGGATCGCGTCGTGTGCCTCGCCGTCGAGCAAATCGAGCTTGTTCCACGCCTCCATCCGCGGCGTCGTCTCGGCGACCCCGATTTCCGCCAGCACCGCCTCGACATCCGCGCGCTGTGCCTCGCTGTCGGGATGGGCGATGTCGCGGACATGGATCAGGAGGTCGGCCGAGACCACCTCCTCCAGCGTCGCCTTGAAGGCGGCGACGAGCTGGGTCGGCAGATCGGAGACGAAACCGACCGTATCGGACAGGATGACCTTGTCGATTCCGGGCAGGCCGATCTGCCGGAGGGTGGGATCGAGCGTCGCGAAGAGCAGATCTTCCGCCATGACGTCACTTCCGGTCAGGCGGTTGAAAAGCGTGGATTTTCCGGCGTTGGTATAGCCGACAAGCGCGATTACCGGCCAGGGCGCACGCTGGCGGCGGCCGCGATGGAGGCCGCGCGTCCGGCTGACCTGTTCCAGCTCGCGCCGGAGCCGCGCCATCCGGTCGCGGATCAGCCGCCGGTCGGCCTCGATCTGGGTCTCGCCGGGGCCGCCGAGGAAGCCGAAGCCGCCGCGCTGCCGCTCGAGGTGGGTCCAGGAACGGACCAGCCGCCCCGCCTGATAGTCGAGATGGGCCAATTCGACCTGCAGCCGGCCCTCGGCGGTCGCCGCCCGTTCGCCGAAGATTTCGAGGATCAGCCCGGTGCGATCGATCACCTTGGCCTTGGTCTCGTCCTCCAGGTTCTTCTGCTGCACCGGGGTGATCGCGGCATCGACGATCAGCAGCTCGGCCTCGGCCTGGCGCACCGCATCGGCGATCTGCTCGACCTGACCCTTGCCGAACAGGGTCGCGGGCTTCGGCTGGCGAATCCGGAAATGCAGGCGCTCCTCGACATTGACGCCGATCGCCTCGGCGAGCCCGGCCGCCTCCTCCAGGCGCGCGTCGGGGTCCCGCCCCTCCCCTTTGCCGAAATCGGGCAAAGCGACGACGGCGCGGGCGCCGCGGGCGAATTCGTCACTGCTGTCGCGGTTGAAGACGCTCAGGCGTCGCTCCCTTCGCCCCCGCCGCCCAGATCGATCGGCAGCTCCGGCTGCACCGTCGAGATGGCATGCTTGTAGACGAGCTGACAGAGCCCGTCGCGCTCGAGCAGCAGGCAGAACAGGTCGAAGGCCGCGATATCGCCCTGCAGCATCACCCCGTTGACCAGGAACATCGTCACCGGCCCACCCGACTGGCGCGCGGCGGCGAGGAAGATTTCCTGAAGCTGTGCCGTCTTCGCCGCCTGGGCATTGGCCGCGAAGGCCTCTCGGATGCCGCTCAGATCGGCCGGCTGGGCCGGCATGATCGTCGAGATCGCATGCTTGTAGACGAGTTGCGCCTGGCCGTCGCGGCGCAGAAGCACCGAGAAATTGTCGAACCAGGTGATGATTCCCTGAAGCTTGACCCCCTTCACGAGGAACATCGTCACCGGAATCTTCTGCCGGCGCAGATTGTTGAGGAACATGTCCTGCAGGTTGTTCGTGGCTCTCTCGGCCATTGTTCTTGTTCTCCCGGCCCCTCGCGCGGGAGACTAGCACCGCGCCGGAGCGGGCGCCATAATCCTGATCACTCTCCCTCGCCGCCGCGCGCGTCGCCGAGCCCCAGCGCCTTCAGCTTCCGGTGCAGCGCCGATCGCTCCATCCCGATGAAGCTCGCGGTGCGCGAGATGTTGCCGGAGAAGCGGCGGATCTGGACCTTGAGATATTCCCGCTCGAAGGTCTCGCGCGCCTCGCGAAGGGGCGTTCCCATGATCGCCTTCACCGCCTCGCTGGGGTTGAGCTGCGCCTGCTCATTGAGGATTTCGGGCGGCAGCATGTCGAGCTCGATGCAGCCGATCCGCTCGCCGGGGGCGAGGATGATCGTGCGTTCGATCACGTTGCGAAGCTGGCGGACATTGCCCGGCCAGTCATAAGCTTGCAGCGCGGCCATCGCGTCGTCGGAAATCTCCGGCGCGTCCACCCTTTGCTCGGCGGCGTAGCGGGCGCCGAAATGACGGACCAGAGCCGGCACGTCCTCGCGCCGCTCCGACAGAGCCGGGAGGTGCACCGGCACGACATTGAGCCGGTAATAGAGATCCTCGCGGAAACGCCCGGCGGCGATCTCTTCGGCGAGGTTGCGCGAGGTCGAGGAGACGACGCGCATGTCGACCTTCACGGTGCGCTGGCCGCCCACCCGGGCGAAGCTCTGGTCGGTGAGCACGCGCAGGATCTTGCCCTGCGTGGAGAGCGGCATGTCGGCGATCTCGTCGAGGAAGAGCGTGCCGCCATGCGCCTGTTCGAGGAGGCCCGGCCGGGCGAGCTCGCCGCCCTCCTCCACGCCGAACAATTCCTCCTCGACCCGCTCCGGAGTCATCCGCGCCGCGGTAACGACGATGAAGGGCGCGTTGGCGCGCTGGCTCCAGTTGTGGAGCAGCCGCGCCGCCACTTCCTTGCCGACGCCGGCGGGGCCGGAGATCAGCACCCGGCTGCCGGTCGCCGCCACTCGCTTCAGGGTGGCACGTACATTGTTGATCGCGGCGCTGGTGCCGGTCAGCTCCATGTCCTGGCCGACCTGGGCGCGAAGCACCGCATTCTCGCGCTTCAGGCGCTCGGTTTCGGTCGCGCGCGAGACCAAGTGAACGAGCTTGCTTGCCTCGAACGGCTTCTCGATGAAATCGACTGCGCCCTGGCGGATCGCCGAGACGGCAGTGTCGAGATTGCCGTGGCCCGAGATCATCAGGACCGGAAGCGTCGGGTCGCGCTTCTTCATTTCCTCCAGCAGCTGGAGGCCGTCGAGCTTCGAGCCCTGCAGCCAGACATCGAGCAAGGCGAGCGACGGGCGGCGGTCGGCGAGCGCCTGCAGCGCCTCGCTGCTGTTCGCGGCGGTGCGGGTCGAGAAGCCCTCGTCCTCCAGCACGCCGGAGACCAGCTCCCTGATGTCCTGCTCGTCGTCGACGATGAGAATGTCCAAAGCCATCTGACTAACCACTCGCTTCCTGGTTTTGGGGGACACCCTCGGCGGCCAGCCGCCGCAGCGCCTCGACGTCGAAGGTGAAGCGCACCAGCGATCCGCCGCCGGGCGCGTCGTCGAACTCGATCTGGCCGAAATGCTCCTCGACGATCTTCTTGACGATCGCGAGGCCGAGCCCGGTGCCCTTGGCCCGGGTCGTCATATAGGGCTCGGTCAGGCGGCGGCGGTCGGCGGGGAGGCCCACGCCATTATCGTAGAGATCGATCCGGAGCTTGCCGTCCGCCTCCGAGACCGTGACCGCGATCCGGTCGGGCCCCTCGCCGTCCCCTTCGTCGCGCTTCTGCTGGATCGCCTCGACGCCGTTCTTGACGACGTTGGTCACCGCCTGGCCGAGCAGGCGCCGGTCGCAGACCAGCAAGGGCGAGGGATCGGGCGCCTCGAAGCTGAAGGCGATCTCGGGATGCGCGACTTCGTGCAGGAAGACGGCGTGGCGGACGATGTCGTTGATCGGCTCCTCGTGGAAGGTCGGCTTCGGCATCCGCGCGAAGGAGGAGAATTCGTCGACCATCCGCCGAAGGTCTCCGACCTGGCGGACGATCGTCCCGGTCAGCCGTTCGAACGTCGCCGGATCGGAGCCGACCTCGCCCGCATAGCGGCGCTGGAGCCGTTCGGCGGCCAGCTGGATCGGGGTCAGCGGGTTCTTAATCTCGTGCGCGATCCGGCGGGCGACGTCGGACCAGGCGGCGCGGCGCTGGTCCAGCAATTGCTCGGTGATGTCGTCGAAGGTGAGCACATGGCCACCCTCGACCTGCACGGTCTTCACGGCGAGGGTGCGCGGCTCGCCGCCGGTGGCGAGCTGGACGACATCCTCGCGCTCATCCGCGGTCAGGTGCCGGTCCAGCTCGGGTGCGAGATCCGCCAGCTTCTGGCCGACCGCGCTGTCTCCTCCGGTGCGGAGAAGGGCCTCTGCCGAGCGGTTGATCAGCCGCACCACGCGCTGCTCGTCCACCGAGATCACCCCCGCGGTCACGCCCGACAGCACCGCCTCGATAAAGGCGCGGCGGCTTTCGAGCTGGTCGTTCGCGGCGACCAGAGCGCCGGTCTGCTCCTCCAGCCGCCGGGTCATCCGGTTGAAGGCGTTGCCCAGCGTGCCGACCTCGTCGCGCTCTTCCGACACCGGCACCCGCACGGAGAGGTCGCCGGCCGTCACCTTGTGGGCGGCGTCGACCAGCCTGCCGACCGGCTGCACCAGGCGGTCGGCGAGCCTCAGCGCGATGAAGATGGCAACGCCCACGACCAGCAGCGACAGCGCGAACAGGGCCGCGTTGAAGCGCAATTGCAGGTCGCGCGACTGGCTCGCCAGCGTCTGATAATCGTCCAGCACCGCGGCGCCGCGATTGAGCTGGGTCGCGAGCTCGGGCTCGATCACGCGGGCTGTGTAGACATAGGTGTTCTGGTCGATCGGCAGGACGACGAGCGCGCCGAACCGGTCCGGGCTGTTGACGGCGCGTGGCGCGTTCGGCCGCACCTGCGCGATCATCTGCGGCGTGACGATGCTGTCGAGCGGCCGGTCATAGGGATTGACCAGCGCCAGCGACTGGATCGCCCCGCCCTGCCCGACCCGCAGGATGATCGCCTCGGAAAGATTGCGGCGGTAGACTTGGATGGCGAAGGCCTCGGCGAAGGTCTGGCTGTCGATCGGCATCTGCCGCAATTCGCTGGCGAGGTCGCCGGCCATCGCCACCGCCTCGCGCCCGACCCGGTCGCCTTCCCGGTCGTAATTCTCCTGTGCGAGGCTGGCGGCATTCTCCAGCATGTTGCGCGCGCGGTCGGAGAAGAAGAATTCCATCCCGTATTGGAAGAGCAAGGAGGCGAAGATCACGACGAGGAAGGTCGGCACGCTGGCCAGCACCGAGAAGATCGCCACCAGCCGCACCGGCAGCCGGCTCTTCAGGCCCAGCGCGGTCTGCGCCGCGCGCCGACGGGCCAGCCGGCGGGCAAGCAGCACCATCAAGGCCATCGCCGGCACCAGATTGGCGACCAGCAAAGTCGCGGCCAGCGCGGGCGTCGGCAGGGTCGGCCGGGCGAAGAAGTAGATGCTGAGCAGGACGACCGCGACCAGCAGCGCGACCGTCCCAGCCTCCAGCAGCGGCACGAAGCCGGTGCGCCGGGTCAGCACGTTCAGTCGCCGCCGCCAGCGTGGCGGCCGGGTCGCGGCAATGATCGCGGCCTCGGCGTTCATGTTGCGCCCCTAGCACAGCATGTGGCCAAAACAACACACTATGATGCAACCCACCGCAATCGGAGGGAATTTCGCCTCAGGCGGCGGCGCGGCTCAGCCAGGGGCCGTAGAATTCCGTCAGCATCGCCTTGGCCGCGCGGGGATCGGCTTCCTTGTTGAAGCGATTGCGGAATTCCGCCGAGCCGGGCAGCCCCTTGGTGTACCAACCGATATGCTTGCGGGCGCAATTGACGCCGATCACCGGGCCGTAGAGCGCCAGCATCGCCTCATATTGCTCCATGATTACGACATATTGCTCGTCGAGCGAGGGATCGGGCAGCCGCTCGCCGTGCTGCAGCCAGTGCGCCGCCTGCCGGAGCAGCCACGGCCGGCCATAAGCGCCGCGGCCGATCATCACCCCATCCGCGCCGGACTGGTCGAGCGCCGCATCGGCATCCTCGACGGAATTGATGTCGCCATTGGCGATCACCGGCAGCGACACCGCGTCCTTGACCCGTCGGATGAACGCCCAGTCCGCCTCGCCCTTGTAGAGCTGGCAGCGGGTCCGGCCGTGGACGGTGATCATCCGGATGCCGAGATCCTCTGCAATCCCGGCGAGTTCCGGCGCGTTGAGGCTATTATGATCCCAGCCCATCCGCATCTTCAGCGTAACGGGCACGTCGACCGCCTTCACCGTCGCCTCGATGATCGCGCCGGCGAGCTTGAGGTCCCGCATCAGCGCCGATCCGGCCTCGCCATTGACCACCTTCTTCACCGGGCAGCCCATGTTGATGTCGATGATCGCCGCGCCGCGATCCTGGTTGAGCTTCGCCGCCTCGGCCATCTCCACGGGCGAGCAGCCGGCGAGCTGCATCGAGACCGGCTCCTCCACCGGATCCCAGACCATCTTCTGCAGGCTCTGGCGCGTTTCGCGGATCGCCGCCTGGCTGGCGATCATCTCGGACACGGTCAGGCCCGCGCCATAACGCTTCACGATCCGCCGGAACGGCATGTCGGTGACACCCGTCATCGGCGCCAGGATCACCGGCGTCTCGATCCTGACGGGACCGATCTGGATGGGCTTCAGGCGGTTCATGGGCCGCGCGAGATAAGGCGAAAGGCGCTGGCGGGCAAGGTTGGGACCAGCTAGGCGCGCCGCGTGAGCGAGAGCGGACAGACGGTGGCGTTGGTCGTCGCGGCGGGAAGCGGCAGCCGGATGGGCGGCGCGCCGAAGCAATATCGCCTGCTCGGCGGTCGCGCGGTTCTCGCTCATGCTGTCGATGCCCTCTCTCATCCGCGGGTCGACCGCGTGCAGGTGGTGATCGGCCAAGGTCAGGAAGCGGACTATGAAGCGGCGGTGGGGACGCGCGCCTTTCCCTCGCCCGTAATCGGCGGCGCGACGCGGCAGGGCTCGGTCCAGCGCGGGCTCGATGCCCTGGCCGCAGACGGCAATGTCGCGCGGGTCTTGATCCACGACGCCGCCCGCCCCTTCCTGCCCGCCAATGTGATCGGCCGGCTGCTGGACGCGCTCGACGATGCGCCCGGCGCCGTCCCGGTGCTGCCGGTGGTGGACACGCTGGCGCGCAGCGACGGCGCACTGGGCGAAACGGTAGCGCGGTCAGGCCTGGTCCGCGTTCAGACGCCCCAAGCCTTCCATTTCGACACAATCCGTGAAGCGCATGCCGCCTGGACCGGCGACGAGGCGACGGACGACGCGCAGATCGCCCGCGCCGCCGGACTGGAGGTCGCCACGGTTGCCGGGGATCCCGCCCTCGAGAAACTCACCTATGAAGCCGACTTCGCCCGCGCCGAGGCCATGCTCGCCGCGCGTTTCCTGCCCTGCACCGGCATGGGCTTCGACGTGCATGCCTTCGGTCCTGGCCAGTCCGTCTGGATCGGCGGCATCGAGATTCCGCATGATCGCGGCCTCGTCGGCCATAGCGACGCCGACGTCGCGCTCCATGCGCTCACCGATGCGTTGCTCGGCGCGATCGGGGCCGGCGATATCGGCGACCATTTCCCGCCCAGCGACCCGCAATGGCGCGGCGCACCCTCTTCGCTCTTCCTCGAACATGCCCGCGACTTGGTGACCGCGGCCGGCGGCCGGATCGCGCATTGCGATGTGACGATCATCTGCGAGGCGCCCCGGATCGGCCCGCATCGGGACGCCATGCGCTCGACGATCGCCGGGCTGTTGCGGCTGTCACAGTCGAGGATTAGCATCAAGGCCACCACCACCGAGCGGCTGGGCTTCACCGGCCGCGGCGAGGGTGTCGCGGCCCAAGCGGTCGCGACTGTCCTGATGCCGGAGCAAGAATGAGCGACTTTGTCCTTCCCGCCGAACTGGTCGATCTCGCCCGCCGGGTACTCGAAGCGAACCGCGCCATCGGCCGCCGCGTCGCCGTGGCGGAGAGTTGCACGGGCGGCCTCGTCGCCGCGGCACTCACGGAGATTTCCGGCTCGTCCGACGTATTCGAGGCCGGCTTCGTGACCTATTCGAACGAGGCGAAGATGGCCCAGCTCGGCGTCTCCTCGGACGTCATCGAGACGTTCGGCTCGGTCTCGGTCGCCTGCGCCTGGGCGATGGCGCAGGGCGCGATCGCCAGGACCGGCGCGGACGTCGCGGTGGCGATCACCGGCATCGCCGGTCCGGGCGGCGGATCGGAGAACAAGCCCGTGGGGATGGTGGTCTTCGCCTGCGCCGAGCGCGGTTCAGACAAGGGCGACAAGGTGGCCGATTGCCGCCAGTTCGGCGATCTCGGTCGCGCCGGGGTCAGGACTCAGGCGGCGCTTTGCGCGCTGGAGCTGCTGCTGCCCGAAGGCGCGTAGAGCGCCGCAGCCCGTTCCTCGAACGCGCCGATCATGCGCCGCAAGGCGCTGTCGAACATCTTCCCGGCCAGCGCCTCGAAAATCCGGTTCTTGAAGGCGAAATCGACGCAGAAATCGACCTCGGTCCCGCCCGGCGCGGGGGTGAAGATCCAGCTGTTGTGGAGATATTTGAGCGGCCCTTCGATATAGTCGATCTCGATCTCGCGCGCCCGCTCCTTGCGCACCCGGGAGGTGAAGGTCTCCTTGAGCGCGCTGAAGCCGACGACGAGATCGGCGACCATCTCCGTCTCGCTGTTCGTGCGGACCCGCGTCGCCGCCACCCAGGGCAGGAACTCCTGATAGCGGCCGACATCGGCGACGAGATCGAAAAGCTGGTCCGGCGTGTAGAGAAGCAGCCGGGTTTCGCGGTGGCGGGGCATCAGGCCCTGGCGGCCGCCAGTTTCGCGGCGCGGGCGTCGCGCATCTTCGCGAAATCGTCGCCGGCATGATAGCTCGACCGGGTCAGCGGGCTGGCCGCCACGAGCAGAAAGCCCTTGGCGCGGGCGATCGCGGCATAGGCCTTGAACGCGTCGGGCGTCACGAACGTCTCGACCTTGGCGTGGCGCGGTGTCGGCTGCAGATATTGGCCCATGGTGAGGAAATCGACGTCGGCGGAACGCATGTCGTCCATCACCTGATGGACCTCCAGTCTTTGCTCGCCCAGCCCGACCATCACGCCGGACTTGGTGAAGATGGACGGGTCGTGCCGCTTGACGCTCTCCAGCAGACGCAGCGACGCATAATAACGCGCGCCGGGCCGGATCGTCGGATAGAGGCGCGGTACCGTCTCCAGATTGTGATTGTAGACGTCCGGCCGCGCCGCGACGATCGCCTCCACCGCGGCTTCGGACTTGTTCCTGAAATCCGGCGTGAGAATCTCGATCGTCGTGGAGGGCGTGTTCCGCCGCAGCGCCTCGATCACCTTCACGAACTGGCTCGCGCCACCGTCCGGCAGATCGTCGCGGTCGACCGAGGTGACGACGATATGCTCCAGTCCCAGCTCCGCCGCGGCGACCGCGACATGCTCGGGCTCCAGTGGATCGACCGCCCGCGGCATGCCGGTCTTGACGTTGCAGAAGGCGCAGGCCCGGGTGCAGGTGTCGCCCAGGATCATCACCGTCGCGTGCTTCTTGGTCCAGCACTCGCCGATGTTCGGGCAGGCCGCCTCCTCGCACACCGTGGCGAGGTTCAGCCGGCGCATCAGCGCCTTCGTCTCGCTGAAGCCGACGCTGGTCGGCGCCTTCACCCGGATCCAGTCGGGCTTGCGCTGGCGCCCCTCGGCTCCGCTCGGGACAGGTGGAGTCAGGGCGGGGTCGGCTTCGCTCATGCCGCGCAGATAGCGACGGGCGGGCCGACTTGCCACCCCCTGCCCCGCGGCCTAACGGCGAGCCCATGGCGCAGTTCGCTGATCTCGTCGAAGGCTATCGTCGCTTTCGCATCGACCATTGGGAAGAGGAACGGGAGCGCTGGGAGGAGCTGGCGGTCGGCCAGCGGCCCCGGGTGATGGTGATCGCCTGCTCCGACAGCCGGGTCGATCCGGCCCAGATTTTCGATGCGCGGCCGGGCGAGATGTTCGTCGTTCGCAATGTCGGCAATCTGGTCCCCCCGTTCGAGCCCGACCAGAATTATCATGGCGTCTCGGCTGCGCTGGAATTCGCCGTGACCCAGCTCGAGGTCGAGGAGCTGGTGGTGATGGGCCACGGCTCCTGCGGCGGCTGCGCCGCGGCTTTGACCGGCCAGTTCCACCATGCGGGCGAGGGCGAAGGCCATTTCATCGCGCACTGGACGGACATGCTGTCCGACGCCGCCGCGGCGATCCGGGCCAAGCATCCGGTGCTGGACCGCCCGGCCTTCCTTGAGATGGAGCTGGAGGGCGTGCGGCTGTCGCTCCGCAATCTCAGGACCTTTCCCTGGGTGACGGAGCGCGAGGCCGACGGGCGGCTGAAGCTGCACGGCGCCTATTTCGCGATCGCCGACGGCGTACTCCACGTGCTCGACGAAGCGAGCGGAGACTTCGCGCCGGCCTAGCGGCGGGCCGGAACCGGGACCACCCGCCGCGCCGTGATGATCCGGATGCGCGGCATCAGCATTTGGCCGCGCATGATCCCCTGCCCTTCGGTCGGCGAGGTCGGCGCGGCCAGGATTCGCCGGGCAACGTCCATCCCCTCCACCACCCGGCCGAACACCGCATAGCCCTGACCGTCACCGGCCGAACCCGGCCCGGCGTCCAGATAATGCTGGTCGCCGACCATGATCGTGAAGTCGGCCCGCGCCGTGCCGAGGCCGAGCCGCGGTGCCGAAATCGCGCCATCGACATGGCTGAGGCCGGTCTGCGTCGTCGATTCATGCGCGATCGGCGGGAAGAGCAAGCGCGTGTCGCGCACGCCGCCCTGGATGAGGCCGGTGCCGGGCGCGTTGGTCTGCATCGCCCGGTAGAATTCCTGGCCGTCGAGCCGACGGGCATCGACATAGCGCAGGAAATTGCCCGCGGTGATCGGCGCGCGCTGGGTCTCCAGCGCGATCGTCATGTCGCCGGCGCTGGTGTGCAGCAGCACGCGGACGGTGGCGGGCGCTGGCGGTATCGGCGCCTGTGCGCTCGCGGCGCCGCTGAAGCACAAGGCGACGAGGAGCAGCAGCGAACGGAGCATCAGGCGGTCTCCCTGCCGGCGATCGAGCGGCGATAGCCATAGAGGAAATAGAGCGCGAGCCCCACCACCTGGGCGCTGGCGAACCAGATCTGGGTGGTGCGCGGCAGGCTGTAGAGCAGGTACAGGCAGCCGAGGATCCCGAAGATTCCGATCGGCCAGGCGAGCGGCATCCGGAAGGTGCGCGGCGCATCGGGCTCGCGGCGGCGCATCACCAGAGTGCAGACACAGACCGCGATGAAGGCGGTGAGCGTGCCGGCATTGGCGAGCGCGGCGAGCTCCGCCAGCGGCACCAGCCCTGCCAGCACCGCCACCACGATCGCCGTGAAGATCGTGATCCGCACCGGCGAGCCCCGCCCCGAGACCCGCGCCAGCTCCCGCGGGATCAGCCCGTCGCGCGCCATCACGAAGAAGATCCGGCTCTGGCCGTAGAAGAAAGCGAGGATCACGGTCGGCAGCGCGATCACCGCCGACAAAGCGAGGAAGCGCGCCGCCCCGCCCTGCCCGATCTCGCGCAGGATCAGCGCCAGCGGCTCCGGCGAATTGGCGAAGCGCGTATAAGCGAGCGCCCCGATCGCCGCCGCCGCCACCGCCATGTAGATGAGCACGCAGGCCAGCATCGAGCCGACGATTCCGATCGACAGGTCCCGGCCCGGATTCTTCGCTTCCTCCGCCGCGGTCGCGATCGCGTCGAAACCGTAAAAGGCGAAGAAGATGATCGCCGCCGCGGCCATCACCCCGACCTCATGGCCGGGCGCCCCCGACGCCGGGAAGCCGTAAGGCATGAACGGCTCGAACCGCGCGGCATCGAAATAAGGCAGCGCCACCGCGACGAAGACGATCAGGGCGACGATCTTCACCACCACCAGAGCGGCGTTGATCGTCGCGCTTTCCTTGAGACCGTAGATCAGCGTGCCGGCGATGATCGCAATGATGAAGATCGCCGGGAGGTTCACCGTCCCGCCCAGCTCCGGACTCTGGGTCAGCGCATGCGGGAAGGAGAGATAATGTTCGAGCAAGGGCGAGGCATAGCCCGACCAGCCCACCGCGACGGCGCTGACTACCAGACTATATTCGAGGATCAGGCTCCAGCCGACGATCCAGGCGAGCAGCTCGCCGATCACGACATAAGTGTAGGTGTAGGCGCTGCCGGAGGCGGGGATCATCGTCGCCATCTCGGCATAAGCGAGCGCGGCGGCGGCGCAGATCAGGCCGGCGATGGCGAAGGACAGCAATACGGACGGCCCCGCCTTCGCCGCGCCCACGCCGATCAGGGTCAGGATGCCGGTGCCGACGATCGCGCCGACGCCCAGCGCGACCAGATGCGGCCAGGAAAGCGAGCGGGCGAGCCGATGCTCCGGCGCCATCTCCTCGTCTGCGACCACCGCCTTGCGCGCCAGAAAATTCGCCATGCCGCACCCTTCCCCCAACAAACGCCCGGATGCGTGTCTGCTTCGCCACGCGCCGCAACGCAATTGCGATCACCGCATAATCGTCGGGAACCGGAAAAACTGATCTGCGTTAACGATCATTCTATGAGCCCCGATACGATCATTACCGCGACGATTGTCGAGACCGAGCAGCAGCAGGCCTGCGCGCTGCACGCTCAGGCGGATCGCTGCCGCCGGCTCGCCGAAGCGTTCAGTGATACGCGCACGGTCACGACGCTGACCGGAATGGCGGCGGAATATGAGGCGCAGGCCCGCGAGCTTGGCCATAGCTGAATTGGCCGGCCGCCGCGTTCCGGTTAGGACCGGGCATGGCCGCTCTCGTCATCCAGCCGCTGGGCCCGTCCGACCGCGCCGAATGGGAGCGCCTCGCCCGGGCCTATAAGGACTTCTACCGCGATCCGATGCCGGACTCGGTTTATGAGGCACTGTGGCTGCGGCTGACCGATGACGGTCCGGTCCATGGCCTGGGCTGCCGGAGCGAAGGGGCGCTGGTCGGGATCGCCCATTTCCTGTTCCATGCCCACAGCTGGAAGGGCGAAGCCTGTTACCTCCAGGACCTGTTCACCGTTCCGGAAGCGCGCGGACAAGGCGTGGCCGGCGCGCTGATCGAGGCGGCGGCCGATGCCGCGCGGGCGCGCGGCTGCGGCGCCTTCTATTGGCAGACCAAATGGGACAATGAGGCGGCGCGGCGGCTCTACGACCGGATCGCCCGCCACAAGGGCTTCATCCGCTACGATTACCCGCTCTAGCGGGTTGCGGCCGTCTCGCGGTGGACGGTCACGCCCCCGCCGCTCGCATCGGCCTGCTCGACGGGCGCGGACGGCATTCCGGAATGGACCCGGACCCCCTGCTCCACCCGGCGCATGCGCGCGCCTTGCGCCGGAGCGGACTGGTCCGCGCTCGCAGTCTGGACCGGAGCCGGCGTCTCGCGCGGGCCGGCGCGGTGGATGGTGACGCCATTGACCGTCTCGAGCGCGGGGCGCGGGCCGGCATCGATCGCCGATTGCGCCGAGGCGACTGCGACCGGCCCGTTGCTGCTGCTTTCGAACACCGGCTGGCGGAAGGCGGTGGGATCGCCCCAGCGGCCCGGCCAGCGGTAGAAGATATGCGCGCCGATGGTGATCGCGCGGGTCAGCGACGGCGCCCACCAGGGGCGGATGGCGGTGGTGTGATAATGGGTGGCGAGCCCGACGGGGCCGTAGACATAGCCGGAGAGCGCCGCCTGGGCGATCTGCCGCGCCGTCTCCCACCCTGCCGCATTGCGCACGCCGCGCTGCATCGATCCGTCGCAGGTGAAGCTAAACTGGCAGCCGGTGCTGCGGTTCGAGCCTTGGTAGACCACGCCGCAGACGCTGTTGGGGAAAGCCGGGTGGCGGGCGCGGTTGAGCACGACCTGCGCCACCGCCCGCTGCCCGTCGAGCGATTCCGAGCGCGCCTCGTAGTAGATGGCGGCGGTCAGGCAATCGAGCGAGTTGCCGCGCACGTCATTCTGGCCATTGGCGAACTGGAAAGGCTCGGCCGGGTCGCCGACCGCGGTCTGCTCGATGATCTCGGTACGGGTCGGCGCCTGGAAGATGGCCTGGACCGGCCTGTCGCTCCAGCGGATGAGGCCGCCGGTCAGCGCCATCGCGCGGCCGCCGTCTTCCGTCCGCGCCGTCGCCTGCGGCACGCAGGAGGCGAGCAGCAGCATGAGCGCGCAAAGGAGCGAGCGGCCGATCATCCATCCCGGCTACGCCGCAGGGCTTAGGATATGGTTAACCACATTGTTCCGCCGGCGGTACGGGATTGACCCGCCCTCCCCGCTGGAGGAAGCTTGCCATCGCCTTTGGGGAGGATCGGGCATGCGACAGCTTGCAGCGGCATTTGCGGCTTTGGCGCTGGCCAGCACCGCTCCGGCGATCGCCCAGCAGCGCGGCGCGACCTGCAATATCTCGGCGTACGTCACCGATAATGATGCGGCCGGCCTCAACGTTCGTGCCGGGCCGTCCGCCCGGGCGCGGGTGCTTGGGGTCATCACCAGCCAGGCCTCGGCGGTCGCGGAGATTCGCGGCCAGAGCGGCACCTGGTTCCGCGTGTCGCGAATCTTCGACGCGGAGGACGACCGGACCCTGTTCAGCGGCGAGGGCTGGGTGCACAGCTCCCTGGTGGGGCTCAGCGTCGCCAATGCCGACCCGCGCCTCTACGCCGGACCGACGCGGCGGAGCCGCGTGCTCGCGCGGCTGATTCCGGACCAGAGCGAGGTGACGTTGGTCGGTTGTTCGGGCGATTGGGTGCGGGTGCGCCACCGCGGTCTCGATGGCTGGCTGGCACGCGGCGGCCAGTGCAGCAACCCGCTGACCACCTGCGTCTGAGGCGCCGCGTCAGCTGATCTTGCGGAAGCCGAGCAGCTCGCCGAGCTGCCAGGTCGAGCCGGCGTGGAAGCCGTTCTCCCCGTCCCATTCGCGCGGGTTGCGGAAGGTGCCGAAGAGCATGTCGGGCAGCGGGATGTCGCCGTAATTGTAGGCGTGGACGCCCCTTTGATGGTGGATCAGATGGGCCTCCGGCCGCTGCACGATATAGCCCAGCCAGTGCGGCGTCCGGATATTGGTGTGCTGGAAGATGCCCGGGATGGTGACGAGCACGACCGTGACGAGCGTCGCCTCGGGCGAGAGCCCGACCAGCCCGACCAGGCAGAGCGAGCCGAGCAGCGCCCAGCCCAGCATGTCGACGGGGTGGAAATAATAAGCGCCCCAGATGTCCACCCGTTCGGCGGCATGGTGCATCTGGTGGGTGACGCGCCAGAGCGGGTCCCAGCTGTGCATCGTCCGATGCCAGAAATAGATTCCGAACTCGATCACCAGGAAGCCGATCAGCACCTGCAGCGCGAAGTGAAGCCCACTGAGATCGAACAGCTGATGCGCGCCGAGCCATTCGTCCCACAGGAAGGGCGCGAAGGTGCCGATCGCGTAATAGAGCACGAAAGACGCGAGCCCCATCACGCGCCAGTAGCGCACATCGGGAAAGGCATGCCGCCGCCCGAAATGATCCGCGACCGCGAAGAGAGCGAACAGCCCGATCACGATATAATGATAGATGTTCATCGCCCTGCCCCCCGCAGTTCGTCGCCGGCCTTATTATCAGCGCAGCGCCGAGCGATCCATGCTGGCGGTGGTCAGGTCTTCCTCCGGCCGATGTCGTAGCCGGCGATCTTCCGGCCCGCCGCGCTGTCCTCGATCAGCGTCGCGAGCCGCTTCGCCTGCGTCTCCAGCCGCTTGGCGCTGGTCACCCAGTTCAGCACCGCCTTGCGATAGCTCGGCGCCCGCTTCTCCCAGTCCGCCCAGGCGACGGCGTTCGCGCGGAACTGCGCTTCCTGTTCGGGCGAAAACACGGCGAGCGGCCGTTCGAAGCTGTAGACGCCGCGCTCGCCCTTATTCTCTTCGAGCGCCCGCTCGCCCGCCGGCGTCATCTGCCCCGCGCCCTTCAGCGCCTCGAAGCGCTCCAGATTGACCTTGCTCCAAATGCTGGTCTTGCGCCGCGGCGTGAAGCGGATCGTATAGGCCTCGTCGCCCAGCGATTTGCGGATGCCGTCGATCCAGCCGAAGCAAAGCGCCTGATCCCGCGCCTGCGGCCAGTCGATCGAGGGCCTGCCGGTGCCCTTCTTCCAAAAGCCGACCAGGAGTTCGGCCGCGGTCTCGTGATTGGCCGCGAGCCAGCGGCGGAAATCGGCCTCGGTGGGGAAGTATCTGGGTTCAGGCACCGCTCCCCTTTTCGTCACCCCGGACCTGATCCGGGGTCCACCTGCCTATTCCAGCCTCAGAGAAGCAACAAGGTGGATGCCGGATCAAGTCCGGCATGACGATGGAGTGCAAAGCCCTACCTCGTCAGCTTCCGATACGTCATCCGGTGCGGGCGGCTTGCCTCCGGCCCCAGCCGCCGCAGCTTGTCCTCCTCATAAGCCTCGAAATTGCCCTCGAACCACTCGACATGGCTGTCGCCCTCGAAGGCCAGGATGTGGGTGGCGAGGCGATCGAGGAAGAAGCGGTCGTGGCTGATGATCACCGCGCAGCCGGCGAAATTCTCCAGCGCCTCCTCCAGCGCGCGCAGCGTCTCGACGTCGAGATCGTTGGTCGGCTCGTCGAGCAGCAGGACGTTGCCGCCCTCCTTCAGCATCTTGGCGAGGTGGACGCGGTTGCGCTCGCCGCCGGAAAGCTGACCGACCTTCTTCTGCTGGTCCGGCCCCTTGAAGTTGAAGGCGCCGACATAAGCGCGGGTGCCGATCTCGTGCTTGCCGAAACGGAAAATGTCCGATCCGCCGGAGACTTCCTCCCAGACGTTCTTGTCGGGGCTCAAATGATCGCGCGACTGGTCGACATAGCCCAGGTGAACGGTCGGCCCGATCTTGACCTCGCCCGCGTCGGCCTGCTCCTGGCCGGTGATCAGCTTGAACAAGGTCGACTTGCCGGCGCCGTTCGGGCCGATCACGCCGACGATGCCGCCGGGCGGAAGGCTGAACGACAGGTCATCGAACAGCAGCTTGTCGCCATAAGCCTTTGAAACGCCTTTGATGTCGATGACGTTGCCGCCCAGGCGCTCAGGCACCTGGATCAGGATCTGCGCCTTGCCCGGGGTGCGGTTCTCCTGCGCCTCGACCAGCTCGTCGAAGGCGCGGATGCGGGCCTTGGACTTGGCCTGCCGCGCCTTGGGGCTGCGACGGATCCACTCCAGCTCCTCGTTGATCGCCTTCTGCTTGCCGGCTTCCTCGCGCTCCTCTTGCTCCAGTCTCTTGGCTTTCTTCTCCAAATATCCGGAATAATTGGATTCATAGACATAGTAGCGGCCCCGATCGAGCTCGAGCACCCAGTTCACGACATTGTCGAGGAAGTAGCGATCGTGGGTGACGAGGATGACGTTGCCGGGATAGTCGACGAGGTGCTTTTCCAGCCATTGCACGCTCTCGGCGTCGAGATGGTTGGTCGGCTCGTCGAGCAGCAGGATATCCGGCTTCTCCAGCAGCAGCCGGGTCAGCGCCACGCGGCGCTTCTCGCCGCCCGACAGGTGCTCCACCGCGGCGTCGCCCGGCGGGCAGCGCAAGGCGTCCATCGCGATCTCGAGCTGGTTGTCGAGCGTCCAGCCGTCGACCGCGTCGATCTTCTCCTGAAGCTCGCCCATCTCGGTGCCGAGCGCGTCGAAATCGGCGCCCTCCTCGCTCATCTCGACGACGATCTGGTTGTAGCGGTCGACCAGGTCGGCGACCGGCTTCACGCCCTCGCGGACATTCTCCATCACCGTCTTGGTGGGGTCGAGCTGCGGCTCCTGCTCCAGATAGCCGACCCTGATCCCCTCGCCCGCCCAGGCCTCGCCCACATACTCGGTGTCGCGGCCGGCCATGATCTTCATCAGGGTCGATTTGCCGCTGCCGTTCGGGCCGACGATGCCGATCTTGGCGTCGGGATAGAATTGCAGGTGGATGCCGTTGAGGATCGGCTTGTTGGCGCCGGGAAAGGTCTTGGTCAGACCCTTCATGACGAAAGAATACTGGGCGGCCATGAGGCGCGTGGACTCCGGGAAAAAGCAGGGAGACGGATCGTCGCCGCGCCTCTAGCGGGCTCGCCCGCTCAAGGCAATTGAAGAGCGGGAGCGAACCGCATTAATGGCCGGTCGTCGTCCCCGGCTGCTGGCTCGTGCCCTGCTGTCCGTTCGTCGTGCCCGGCTGCTGACTGGCTCCCTGTTGTCCGTTCGTTGTCCCCGGCTGCTGGTTGTTGCCCTGCTGCCCGGCCGCGGGTGCGGACGAAGGAGCGCCGGCGACCTGGTTCGCCGAAGCGGGCCGCTTCGGCAGTCCGAGACGGCGCGCAAGGCGCAGTGCGGCGCATTCCCCGTCCCACATGGCGGTGGCGAGGCTGTCGCTCGCCGAACTCGACTGGGCAAAGGCCCAGAGCGCGGCAGCGATGTCGTAGGAGTTGAGGCCGAGTGCATCGAGCCGTTCGCTCATCAGTACGCAGACTTCGCGCGCGACGGTCGGTTTGGCGGTGTCGGCCGCAGCCGCGAAGCGCTGCAGCGCGGAGTCCACGGCGGTCTCGGCACGCAGCGACTGCCCAAGCGTCACATTCTCGCCCACCGGAAAGGCGAGAACGCGGGTCGGCAGCAGATCGCGAAAGGCCCTGCACGCGGCAAGGTCGCTCCCGGTCAATGTTTCGGTGTTCGCGGGCTTGCCGCTGACGGGGGCCGCCGCAGCGCAGGGCTCGGTCTGGCCGGCGGTCAGCGTGGCCGGTTGCAGGGGCAACGGCGCGAACATCGAGACGACAGGCTCCGATGCATGGATGCGCCATCCTCCCAGCGCGCGCAGCTGGTCGCGCCGCCACACATGGCGGCCCATCGGAAAGGAAGCGGTGATCGTTGCGAAGGGCTGGGCGTGCCCGGCACTGTCGCGCGTAATCCAGCGCTCGGCGGGCAACTCCGTCAGCGAACGCTCGACCAGCGCTTCGGAGAACAGGCGGGAAATCGCATTGTCGAAGAAGTTCGTCGCCTGGGTCATCCGATCGTGGGTCAGGGCAGTGACCAGCGGACCGGTCGGCGCGGCGAGCCGCGCTCCCGCCTGGATGATCGACAGGATGTTCGCAGCGATGTCCGCATCGATGCGGGACGATGCGGTGAGCGAAACCTCGATCGTCGCCGTCGTCGACTGATCGACCCGCATGTAAGGCGTGAAATTGCGCCGCTCGCCGATTTCGCTGGTCCAGCTCTCGCCGTCTCGGCGGTTGCTGAGATGCGACGCGGAAGCGAGCGTGATCGTCTGGCTGACCGGGATGGTGCGGTTCACGGTGAGGCGCGCGGTGAGCATGCGCGCCAGATTGCGTCCCATCAGCAATCGGTTGAGCGGTGTTCTCGCCTCCAGTCCGTAATCCCGCTGCTCCGCGGGAGTGTCGCTGCCGACCCGCTCGATCCAGAAGCGAATATAGCCGCCGAAGGGGGCGACCTGGTCGTTGCCGAGGCTCGGCGTGACTTCGAGCAACGGCAATAGATCCAGGCGAGTCGGGGTCTGGGGCGGGGCGAGAGGGCCGTCGAGCGCGAGTGCGGGCGCGGCGATCGAGGCGAGGCCGAACGCGGCTCCGGCGGCCCAAATATTGCGCATCTCAGCCTCCCCCTTCCATCCTCGATGGTCGGGAAAAGCTATTGCGGGTCAGGCCCAAGTCCAGCGCAACTGGCTCGAAAACGGATATATCGTGGCGCCGCGCCTGACGGGTTGGCAAGCCGCCGTTCGGCCCTTATCGCGCCCGCCATGATCGCTCGCCTGCTCACCCTCTCCGCCGCGCTTGCGCTGACCTCGCCGGCCTTCGCCCAGTCCCCGCCCGACCCCGCCGCGCTGCGCGACGCCGCGCTCGCCGACGACGCCGTCGCCTGGGACATTCTCGAGGGCCTCACCACCGAAGTCGGCCAGCGGATGGCGGGCACCGAGGCCGAGGCGCGGGCACGGGACTGGATGGTAAGGCGGCTGACCGCTCTCGGCTTCGCCAACGTCCATGTCGAGCCTTTCGAAATGCCGGTCTGGGTCCGCGGCGAGGAGCATGCGGAGATCATCTCCCCCTTCCCGCAGCGGCTCGTCGTCACCGCGCTCGGCAACAGCGGCGCGACTCCGGCCAGCGGGGTCGAGGCCGAGGTGGTGCTGTTCGACAGCGTCGAGGCGCTGGAGGCCGCGCCAGATTCGGCGGTGCGCGGCCGCATCGTCTTCATCACCCACAATATGCAGGCCAATCAGGACGGCTCCGGTTACGGCCCGTTCGGCGCGCCCCGCCGGCGCGGTCCGACGGTCGCCAGCCGCAAGGGCGCGGTCGGGATCGTCGTCCGCTCGATCGGCACCGATCATCACCGCAATCCCCATACCGGCGTACAGACCTTCGCCGACGGGGTCCGGCCCATTCCCGCCGGCGCGCTCTCCATCCCCGACGCCGAGCAGCTCGTGCGGATTCTGCGCCGCGGCCAGCCGGTGCGGATGCGGCTGACGTTGACGCCGCGGAACATCGGCCGCCGCCAGTCCGGCAATGTCGTCGCCGAAGTGCCGGGCACCGATCCGAGCGCGGGCGCAATCGTGATCGGCGGCCATCTCGACAGCTGGGATCTCGGCACCGGCGCGCTCGACAATGCCGCGGGCGTCGCGATCACCACCGCCGCGGCGCACCGGATCATGCAGGCCGGCCGTCCCCGCCGCACGATCCGCGTCGTGGCGTTCGGCGCGGAAGAAGTCGGCGGACTGGGCGGCGCGGCCTATTTCGCCGCCCATCGGACCGAGAATGTCGTGCTGGTCGGGGAATCCGATTTCGGCGCCGACAGGGTCTGGCGCTTTTCCACCAATCTCGCGGCGGGCAATGCCGCGCTGGGCGATCGGTTCAACGCCCTACTCGCGTCGCTGGGTGTGGTGCGCGGCCGCGACCGGGCCAATGCCGGCGCCGATCTCGGCCCCTGGGCGACCGCCGGCGTCGCGGCGGTGGACCTCAACCAGGACGGCACCCGCTATTTCGACTATCACCACACGCCCGACGACACGCTCGACAAGGTCGATCCGGCCCAGCTCCGGCAGAATGTCGCGGCCTGGACGGCGGTCATCGGCGCGGCGGCGAATGCGCCGGAACGAATCGAGCCGGCGGGGGCTCCGACGCCGCGGCCGTGATCGCCTGAAAAATTGGTCGGGGAGACAGGATTCGAACCTGCGACCCTCTGCTCCCAAAGCAGATGCGCTACCAGGCTGCGCTACTCCCCGTGCGCGGCGCTCTACCGAGGGCTTTAGGCGTCAGCAAGTCGGCGCGGCGATCTCGGCTACGGCACCTATGGGCGAGTGCGACGATCCGGTTCTGATCGCCCAACCCGAGAGAAAGGGCGTCGCGGGAAACCGCGGCGCTCTTTCTCTTGGGTGGTGGGCCCGGCAGGATTCGAACCTGCAACCAAGCCGTTATGAGCGGCCGGCTCTACCGTTGAGCTACAGGCCCATGCCGCCGATAGCCCAGCCCGCCGGGCCGCGCCAGCCGGCCCTCAGGCGGCCGGAGTGATCGGCAGCAGCAGCTCGATCCGCTCGGGGCCGATCAGCAGGTCGCCGCCCGCTGCTTCGGCAAGATTGCGGACCAGGCGCAGCGCGAAGCCCAGGCCGAGCGCCGGCGCCGCCGGCCAGTCGCCTTCCGGGGTGAAGGCCGGATCGAGCAAAGCCTGGGTATCGAGCCCGGCGACCGCCTGCGGCCGGTCGATCGCGAAGCGGAGCATGCCGGTCTGCCTGCGGTCGAGCGAAGCGGCGATCTCCTCCCCTTCCCGGGCGAGGCCGATCGTCGCCGCCAGCGTCCGGGCGAACAGCCGCTCGGCGACGTCCGGCGCGACCGCGGCGTCCGGCAAGCCAGGGCTGATGCTGAGCGCGAGCACCGCGCCCCGCTGGCGCGCCGCATTGTCGTAGGACGGCCGCAGCCGTTCGAGCGTCGCGGCGGCATCGCTCCGGCCGGCCGTTTCGCCGAGCCGCTTCGTCTCGATCCGCGCCGCCGTGTCGAGATCGTCGACCGTGCTCAGCAATCGGCTTGCATGATCCATGATGTCGGCCGCGCGTGTCCGGTAGCGGTCGGCGGCCGGGCCCATGAACTGGCCCTCGATCAGTTCGGCGAAACCCATAATCGCATTGAGCGGCGTGCGCAGCTCGTGGATCAGCTGGCGAAGCGAGTCCGGCGGCAGCGCCGGGCCGAAGGCGCTGGCCGGTGCGGGAAAG